>SKEF01000650.1_pt1 | contig 34136 bp, 27 predicted proteins | sample 4826691 | NCBI WGS metagenome assembly SKEF01 (sample SAMN11008816, study PRJNA524170) | human gut metagenome | biome: Human fecal sample; material: Feces; isolation source: fecal sample from pouch patient p23, p27 | host: Homo sapiens | place: Israel: Tel-Aviv | collected 2016-08-24
GGTCGCAGCCGGCGTGCTGCGCGCCGGCGCGAACGAAATCCGCATGCGTCTGGTCGTTGAACGGCCCGGCGGCCGTGTGACGCCCGGCAAACGGATGACACTGACCATCGGAGACGATGTCTTCGACCTGTCCGGCATTTGGCAGTATGCCGTGACCGCCGAAGCCGACCGCGATTGCCCATTCGAGGATTTCGTCAGATGGAAGCCGACCGGCCTGTACAACGCCATGCTCGCCCCGTGTTTTCCATATGCGGTGCGGGCCGTGCTGTGGTATCAGGGCGAATCGAATACCGGCGACTACGCCATGCGTTATGGCGATGAGCTGAAAGCCATGATTGAATTGTGGCGTGGCAAGTGGCATCAGCCGGATATGCCGTTCCTGATCGTCCAGCTTCCGAAATTCGGCATCGACGCCATCGAGGATGGTGGTTGGCCGCTTATTCGAGAACAGGAATGGAGAGTGGCGGACGAACTTGAACACGTGGCTGCGGTGGTGACGCTTGATGCCGGTGAAAGCAATGATTTGCATCCTCATGATAAGAAAACCATCGCGGATCGTGCATTCAATGTCGCGATGGATCTTGTGTATGGCCAGCAGGCTCAGCCTCAGCCGGTTGTTGAAACCGCAGAGGCGGACGATGGATTGTTGAGGATGCACTGCGTGTGGCGGAATTCCATGGGCGAACAGATGCAATCGCAGAATCGCCATCTGATGACGTTGGATGGTGACGTTCCGCGAGAAATTGATTTCCTGTGGCACGACTGCGCCACTTCGGTGCGGGCTGAGGCATGGCTGGATGGTTGCGATATTGTGGCGCGCATACCGTCGCGCATGCCGGACGAGGTGCGGTATGCGTGGAGCAACAGCCCGGAATCCGGTCTCATCTGCGACGGGGACGGTGTTCTGCTTCCGCCGTTTCATCTGCCGTTGCCCATGGTTGATTAGGAGCAGTCATGCGCAGACAAGTCATGATTCGTCAAGGATGTGTCGACGGATTCTCCGATGCGGATCCTGTGATCACCGTGTTTCGGGGCATTCCATATGCCAAGCCGCCTGTTGATGAGTTACGCTGGCGTGAGCCACAACCTGCTGAAGCGTGGGATGGCGTGCTCGAAGCCGGTGATTTCGCGCCGATGCCGATGCAGCCGCTGCCCGGCTCGGATGAGTTCTACGGCAGGGAATGGCAGATTGACGCTGACACTCCGATGGCTGAGGATTGTCTGTATCTGAATATCTGGACGCCGGCCTTGCGTGGATGCGGCAGTGGTTCCGAGATTCGTACGGATTCCCGTTGCGATGGGCATGGGCTGCCTGTGATGGTATGGCTTTACGGTGGAGCGTTTCAGACTGGATCTATCTGTGAGAAGGAGTTCAATGGAGAGCAGCTGGCCCGTCAGGGCGTGGTGGTGGTCTCCATTGCTTATCGGTTGAATGTGTTTGGTTTTTTCGCGCATGCCATGTTGGAAAAGGAAGCGGTTGATGGACGGCCTTGTGCGAATTTCGGATTTCTTGACCAGCGGATGGGCATTCAGTGGGTAAAGGACAATATTGCCTTGTTTGGTGGCGATCCTGCGAACATTACCGTGTTCGGCCAGTCCGCAGGGGCCGCAAGCGCGTTGGCGCAAAGTGTCTCGCCGATGAACGATGGTCTGTTCCAACGCGTCATCATGCAGTCTGGAGGTGGAACTGGTCTGTTCAATCGCCATCTGTGGTCTCTTGAGGATGCGCAGCGAAATGGAGCGCGTTTTTTGAAGTATCTGGAAGTTGAATCGATTGCCGAGGCGCGTTCTGTTCCTGCGACTGATCTGCTGGAGGCGGCGGTGACTTTTCCTGCTTGCGATTGGTCTGGGCAGGGTGATGATGTCGTATGGGCTCCGATGACTAATTGGATTCCCTGCGTCGATGGGACATTCCTTGTCGAGCAATACCGTGATGCGCTTATTGCGGGACATCGCGTTCCGTGTGATTTGTTGGTGGGGAACACGACCGGCGAGTTCATGGTTCCGGGCCCTGATGGCACTCCGTATCCGGAGGGTGAATGCGGCAATCTGGATATGATCGATGCATGGGTGTCAGGCGGCGGCTCGGAACCATACAGGTATCGATTCGATGTGGATATGCCGGGGGATGATGCCGGTGCGTTTCATTCGTCCGATTTATGGTTTTCGTTCGGGACGCTCCCTGCGAGCTGGCGGCCGTTTCGAGGCTGGCATTACGATTTGTCCCATGCGATGAATCGATATTGGGTGAATTTCGCGGCGACAGGTGATCCGAACGGTTCCGGATTGCCTGAGTGGACGGCATGCGGACCTGATGGTCAACGATATATGCTGTTCGGTGGATGCCACGATACGCCGGGTAACGTTTCATGCGTCATGGTCAAGTAAGTGAATATAGTATGGTGTGAGCGTTCACTATAGTGCGGTGGAATGTGATGAAGGAGACGGATATGACGCAGGAGACGGAAGCGCTGATCGCGTCCGACGAGGATCTGACCAAACTGTTCGCCGGCAAGCCGACGCAATATCGCAAATCGAAGTCGCTGCCGAAATTCACAGGCGAGGCCATGCGCGCCTGCGCGAAGATCAACCGCATCTTCTTCGATGATCCGGACGAGGCGTACCGTTTGTTTCACGAGCTGGTCCCGGACGCGGGGGAGGGCGTGCAGTTCACGCCGCCGTTCAATGTCGACTACGGCATCGGATTGACCATTGGCCGCGGCACGTTCCTCAACAAGGATTTCATGGTGTGCGGCGGCGGATATGTGACGCTCGGTGAGGATTGTCTGATCGGTCCGCGCTGCACCATCGCCACACCCAACCATGCCAAGGACGCTGCCACCCGCCTGGCGGGCTGGGAGCATGCCAGTGCCGTGACCATCGGTGATAACGTGTGGTTCGGCGCCAATGTGACGGTCACGCCGGGGGTGACCATCGGGTCGAATTCCATCATCGGCGCCGGGTCCGTGGTGACACGTGACATTCCGGAGAACGTCATAGCCGTGGGCAATCCAGCGCATGTGATTCGTGAGATTCCCGAACATGACCCTGCCTTCGCCGATGTGGAAGGTTTGCTGTAGTTTTGCAAACGTTTCATAGGGTGTGTTGACGGCAAATCGATTTCTCCAGCCATGCGATGCAGGTGAGCGCGTAAAGCCTTATACGGAAGCTGTCGTTCATATTGTCGTTTCTATGAGTATGGTTCATGAATCAGCATAGGGCCGGGAAGCCCCATTGTTGGGAAGCTTCCCGGCCCTATGCCTGAATTCCTGCGGTGATGGATCAGCCGCGGGCCTTGGCGTAGGCTTCGTATACGGCTTCGGTCGGTTCGCCGGTCTCCACGCCGTCGATGGTGAGTTGCCATGCCGGAGGCTCGGTTTCGCCGGACAGCACCCAGGCGGCCTGGCGGGCCGCGCCGATGGCCACGTATTCGTCGGTGGCGGGTCGGGTCACGTCCATGCCCAGAATGCTTGGTGCCAGCGTGCGGATAGCTTCGGACTTCGCGCCGCCGCCGATGAGCAGAATGCGCGTGATGCTTGCGCCCAGGGATCGGATGAGCTCCAGGCAGTCGCGCTGGGAGCACAGCAGTCCTTCGACGAAGGCGCGGGCCAGGTTCTCGCGTGTGGTGTTGGCCAGAGTCATGCCGGAGAAGGTGGCGGTGGCATTCGGGCGGTTCGGCGTGCGTTCGCCGTCGAAGTACGGCACCAGGGTGATGCCGTTGGCGCCGGGCTTGGAGGCGAAGGCCAGCTTGGCCAGTTCGTCGTAATCCACGCCGAGGGCGGCGCGGCCGGCGTCGAGGATGCGCGAACCGTTGATGGTGCAGGCCAGCGGCAGGTAGTGCCCGGTGCAGTCGGCGAAGCCGGATACGGCGCCGGTCAGGTCGTAGGTTGGGTTCTCGGAGATGGCTGCGGCCACGCCGGAGGTGCCCAGGGAAATGGACACGTCGCCGACGGCCATGCCCAGTCCCAGCGATGCCATGGCGTTGTCGCCGCCGCCGGGGGCGAGCAGGCAGCCGCCTTCGACGTTCTTGCCGGCGATGGCCGGATCGGCCTTGACGGGGGCGGCGTCGCGCGGCCCCAGCACGGTGGGCAGCACGATGGCCTCGGCGTGCGATTGCGCGGCTTCGGCGCCTTCCGCGGCCTCGAGCACCATGGCGATCAGGTCGCGGCGGTATTCGTTCGACGCGGCATCGTAGTAGATGGTGCCGGAGGCGTCGGAGCGGTCGGTGAACAGGGCTTCAAGATGGGCGTCCTCGCCTTCGGCGACCGGGCCGTAACCGGCGATGCGCCAGCTCAGCCAGTCATGAGGTAGGCAGATGGCGGCGATTTTCTTGGCGTTTTCGGGCTCGTTCTCGGCCACCCATGCCACCTTGGTCAGCGTGTAGGAGGCGACGGGGGAGGAGCCTACGGCCTTGACCCAACGCTGCTTGCCTCGGGCGATTGGGTCTTCCGGCTCGCCGTTTTGTGCGGGCGCTGCGCCGAGCTTTTCGATCAGAGCCGCAGCCTGGGGCGCCGAACTGGTGTCGTTCCACAGCATCGCATCGCGGATGACGTTGCCTTGCTTGTCGAGGATCACCATGCCGTGCTGCTGGCCGCCGACGGCCAGCGCGGATACGTCGTCCAGGCCGCCGGCCTGCTCGGCGGCCTCTTGGAATGCGCTCCACCAGTATGAGGGGTCGACGGATGTGCCGTTCGGGTGTTTGGCCTGCCCGAATCGTACAAGCTCGCCGGTTTCGGCGTCCGTCACGCGTACCTTGCAGGACTGCGTCGATGTGTCGACGCCTGCAACCAGAGTCCTTGCCATAGTTTGTGTTGCCTCCTTGCATGTGCCGTTCGCCGGTGGCGCACGGTTAATAGTTAGATGAATAAACTATACTATAGTAGTGTAGCATCAGGAAAGGCTCTGGAACATCGGTTCGGGGAATTCATGCTGATGCGGCAACACGGCAAACAGGGCAGGGACGGGAACGGCTATGGCATCTCTTCGCAGGATCAATCAGGACGATCTGCGCAATCACAATCTTTCGGTGGTGATCGACACGCTACTGCGTGCCTCCGGGCCGATGAGCCGAGCGGATCTTGCCAAGGAGACCGGGCTGACCAAGGCGACGATGTCGTTGCTGGTGTCGCTGCTGATCGATGCGGGCGTCGTCAAGGAGGGTGAGCCGCAGAACTCGGCCAGCTATGGGCGCCCGTCCACGCCGTTGATGCTGGGAGGCGGCAAGGTGTGCGGCATCGGCATGCAGGTCAACACCGACGGCTATGGATGCATGGCTTTGGACATCAACCACGACATACTCAGGCACGAATGGGTGGATGCCGACATGAGCGGCGTCGAGCCGGACGTCGTATTCGGCAAGCTTGACGCCATGGCCAAGGCGATGGCTGAGGATCTGGAATCGAAACGATGCATCATCGCGGGCGTCTCGTGTGCGCTGCCGGGCTTGGTCACCTCCGACAAGAGGCTGCTCATGGCCCGCAATCTCGGTTGGGAGAATGTCGATCTGACCACGTTCGACGTTATGCGAGGGTATGACGTTACCCCGTGCAATGAGGCGAAGCTGGCCGCCATCGCGCAGATTCCGGGATATGCCTGTGCGCGTGCGGACGTGTTCGATGGCGTGGATTGCGCCGACTCCTTCCTGTATCTGTCGTGCGATATCGGCATCGGCGGCGCGATCGTCCGTGACGGTGAGATCGTGTCGGGAAGCCACGGTTTCGCCGGTGAGATCGGTCACGTGTCGGTGTCTTTGGACGGTCCGCTGTGCGGATGCGGACGACGCGGATGTTTGGAAACGTATGCTGGCCGTCGCGCGCTGGTCGAGGCTTCCGGAGTGGCCGAAAAGAATGCGGCTTCGAGCGGTGAGGCACTGGAGCGTCTGTTGGACGCATGGCATTCCCATGATGTGCGGACCGTGGAGGCCGTCGGACGGGCCATCGACGCGCTGGCCTCGGCCATCGGCTCCGCACTGAATCTGGCCGATGTCGATACCGTGCTGCTGGGCGGTTGGTGGACCGATTTCGGGCCGTTCTTCTACGAAACGCTCGAAAACCGTTTGGAATCGCAGGTCTTGGGGGCGTCGGACATGCAGGTGAGCGTGTCCATCCCGTTGGTGGCCGACCATCCGGCGTTGTACGGTGCCGCGGAAGTCGGCTTGCGCAAATTCATCGACAATCCGCTGACGTTCATCACCGACAAAGCATGATTCCTGAGCGCCGCCGCAACGTCACTCGTGCGCATTGACATATTGCGGATTCTCCACTTTGCCCGTTCCGCCATACCGTTTGAAGCCCCACAGCAGAATGAGGGATTTCGCATACGCCACCCAGGCGATGCCGAAGAGGATGGCGAGAACGCGTATGAACGGTACGAAATATGACAGGCCGGCCGCGAGTACGTCGATGACGACGAGGACGAGCGAGCAGGGGAAGGCTCGCCAGGGGAACATCGCCGATAGCGAGAAGAGCCTGCCGGTGGTGTTGGCGAAGCGTGCCTGCAATGGTGCGACGTATTCGGCGAACAGCGCCACGACCACGGCGGCGATGACCAGAAGGATCAGCGGTATGTAGGAGGCGTTGGTATCCCACGCCTTCCAGAACGACAGGCCGAAGAGGATGGCGGTGGCGAGGATGGCGACGAGCACCCAGGCCGCAAGTCCCTGTTTGAACTCGCGTTTGAAGCGGGTGAGATATTCCTTGACTAGGCGGATGTCGTCATGCTCGTCATAGGCGAACATTGTGGAATACAATGCCGCGCGTGCCGGGCCGATGGTGACGTTTGGGATCAGCGTGATGAGGTAGACCAGATTAAGCCCGACGAAACGCAGCAGGGTGTCCATGAAACGCCAGAAGGGCGCGTTGATGTTGAACCGCATGAATCCTCCTCGATGATGTGTTCGGCTATTGCCGATAGTACTGTGCCGTATTGTGCGACACGCCCTATTTATAAGATTATAAATAGCTCTCCAAGAGCACTTAGTTTGTTGGAATAACAATACTTTAGCGCCGATGCGGCAAGGGTTTTGCGGCCACTGCCGTCGCTGCAGGAAGCCGCTGAAATGGACGGCGCCGGCACGCTGACCGTGTTCACCCGCATCATCCTGCCGATGTGCACGCCGAGTCTGGCGCCCGTGGGCATCTTCTCGGCCGTGAACCAGTGGAACTCTTTCCAGGACACCCTGATCTACATGACCGATTCGAAGCTCTACTCGCTGCAGTACCTGCTGTACACCTACATCAACCAGGCGTCCGCACTGGCGAATGCGGCCAAGGCGAATTCGGCGAATGTCGCCGCTCTGGCAAGCGCCGCGACGCCGACCTCGATCCGTATGACGGTTTCCGTCATCGTGGTGCTGCCGATCATGTTCACCTACCCGTTCTTCCAGCGCTTCTTCGTCAAGGGCATGATGCTGGGCGCGGTTAAAGGCTGATTAACAACACAACGATTCTTTTCCCCATAACTGAATATCAGAAGAAGGAATACAAGGAGGTTTCCGCATAGAACTGAAGAAAATCACCACCCGCGCGATTGCGGCTGGCGTTGCGGCTGCTACGCTGCTGTCGCTCGCGGCCTGCGGCAGCGGCAGCAACAGTGCCGACACCAAGGACGACGGTTCCGAAATGACCGTCGAGGTCTTCGACTCGCTGGCCAGCAGCCAGGGTCTGCAAAAGAGCGGCTGGTTCGCCAAGATCGTCAAAGACAAGTTCAACATCAAGCTGAACATCATCGCGCCGAACGTGTCCGGCGGCGATACCGTGTTCGATACTCGCTCCGCTTCCGGCAACCTTGGCGATCTGGTGATTGTCGGTACCGGCAACGGGCGTCTGAACAAGCTGGTCAAGGCCAAGCTCATCGAAGACATGACCCCGTACTACTCCAGCATGAAGAATGTCAAGAAGTACGATTCCGCGGTCAAGTCCATCGCCAAGCAGGCCGGCAAGGATGGCGTGTGGGGTGTTCCTCAGGGTGTCTCCTCCCAGTCTCCGACCGACCCGAGCGAAGGCAACGAGTCGGCTGCCGCACCGTACATCCGCTGGGATATCTACAAGGAGATCGGCTACCCGCAGATCAAGGATCTCGACGGTCTGCTCAATGTGCTTAAGCAGATGCAGGACAGGGCTCGCCAGGATACCGGCAAGGACGACATCTACGCCATGTCACTGTTCAAGGATCGGGACGGCGATGTGATGCAGAACGCCGCATCCATCTGCAGCTGGTTCGGCTACACCAACCAGGGTTCCGTGTTCATCTCCGCCGACGGTAAGGACGTGCAGCCCGCCACCAAGGAGGGCGGCATCTACCAGCAGGCCCTGGAGTTCCTGAACAAGGCCGAATCCATGGGGCTGGTCGATCCTGATTCCACCACCCAGGACTGGGATACCATGCGGACCAAGGTCACCAACGGCAAGACCATGCTGTCCATCTGGAGCTGGCTGGGCAAGCCGCGTATGAACTCCGACGAGAACAAGGCCAAAGGCGTCGGCTTCATGCTGGCTCCGCTTGAGAACATGAAGGTCTATTCCGACGGCTTCCAGCCTGACGGTGATGGCGCCACCATCGTGGCCATCGGCTCCAAGGCCAAGAACAAGGCCCGTCTGGCCAAGTTCATCGACTGGATGTATTCTCCGGAAGGCATCTACGCCTCTTCCTCCAACTCCGGTGGCGCCGCCTGCCCGAAGGATCTGGGCTGCTTCACCACCGACAAGGACGGCAAGAACCCGACCCTGACCAAGTTCGGCCAGCAGGCCATGACCGGCGACCACGCCAACCTGAAGGTCTCCGCCAAGCTTGGCGGCTCCAGCTACGATGACGGCTACTCTAAGCTGAACTTCAAGGCCGTGTCTCAGAACGACATCGACCCGAACACCGGCGAGGCCTACAACCCGCTGCTGTGGAAGTCCAACCAGGATGAGACCGAGCTGTTCAAGGATTGGTCCGCCCACATGGAGAACGCCACCAACGACATCGACTATCTGCAGAAGGCAGGCAAGCTCTCCATCGCAGCCGGTGCGTCCTACACCACTCCACAGGAGGATTCCACGGTTTCCGCCACCCGCAGCTCCGTCAAGTCCGAAACGGTGAACGCCTCCTGGCAGGCCATCACCGCTGCGGGCAAGTTCGAGAAGACCCTTGACGAAGCCCGCACCAAGATCGACAACCTCGGCTACAAGGAAGTCCTCAAGGTCGACCAGCAGAACGCCAAGGACCTGATCCAGGCCCGCAAGGACATCGTCAAGCAGGCCAAGTAATTCCTGGCGTTCCGGCTGGAGCGTTTTCGCTTCGGCCGGAACGCCTCGCCTAATCACATAACCAACAAGGGGCGTCGGACTCTTCGAACCGGGCCGACGCCCCGCAACTCTTCCGGTTCCGCATATTCCGACGGACGTCGTCGTCTCCTTCTTGCCTGTCGGAACTTTTCCGCTTTTTCCATGTCCACTTTCCTCCATGCTTTCGTGAGGAGCGCGTTCGATGATGAATCTCCACACCGTCGAATCGCAATGAAACGAAAGAAAAACGCATGACCGTAATTACTGAAGCCAACAAAACCAAAGCCAGGGAACTGACGGCGCAACTCACGCTGGACGAGAAAATCGCCATTGTGCACGCCGCAGGCCTGTTCCGCAACGGCAACGCCGAACGACTGGGCATTCCGCCGCTCAGGATGGATGATGGTCCGATGGGCGTGCGCGCCGAACTGCATAACGACAATTGGGCGCCGCTGTACAACACCCGTGACTATGTGACCTACCTGCCGTCCGGCTCGGCGGTCGCCTCCACATGGAACCCCGACCTGGCCCGCATGACCGGTGAAGTATTGGGGGAGGAAGCCCGAGGCCGAGGCAAGGACGTGATTCTCGGCCCTTCCATCAACATCAAACGCAGTCCGTTGTGCGGACGCAATTTCGAATACATGAGCGAGGATCCGGTCCTGACCGCCGCGCAAGGTGTGGCCTACATCCAAGGCGTGCAGGAATCCGACGTGGCCGCCTGCGCGAAACATTACGCGGTCAACAGCCAGGAAACCGACCGATTGGACGTTGACGAGACCGTAAGCGAGCGGGCATTACGCGAAATCTACCTGCCGGCCTTCGAAGCGGCGGTACAAGACGGCGGCGTGCTCTCCGTCATGGGCGCCTACAATCTCGTCAACGGCACCAAATGCTGCGAACACAAGCAGCTGCTCGACGACATCCTGCGCGACGAATACGGTTTCGACGGTTTCGTCGTTTCCGACTGGAGCGCGGTGCGCGACACCAAAGCCAGCGCCGAAGTCGGCATGGATATCGAACTGTCCGTCACGCCGAATTTCGACGATTACTACTTCGCCAACCCGCTGAAGAAAGCCGTGGAAGACGGCGACGTCAAGGAAAGCGACGTCGACGGGAAAGTCGAACGCGTGATCGCCGTCATGGACGCGCTGCACATGCTCGGCGACGCGCACGCAAGCCGCAAACCAGGCCGTTACGCGACGCTCGACCACGCGGCGAAGGCATTGGACATCGCCCGCGAATCCATCGTGCTGCTGAAAAACGACGCGCACCTGCTGCCGCTCGACGAACGCAACATGACCCGTCTGCTGGTCATCGGTGCCAACGCCGACCGCATCCACTCCAACGGCGGCGGCTCGGCCGTCATCAAAGCGCTGCACGAAGTATCCCCGCTGCTCGGCCTCAACGGCGAGCTCGGCGGCAACGTCGAAATCGAATACGCGCTCGGCTACGACGCCAAACAGATCAACCAGGACGAAAGCTGGCAGGAGGAAAGCCTTGAGAATTCCAAGGGTTCCGATGCCAAAGACGTGAATCGCGCGCGCGAACTGCGTGACGAGGCCGTGGCAAAAGCCCGCGCGTACGCGGCCGCCGGAGATCCGGTGGTCTTCATCGGCGGACTCGACCACGAACATGATCTGGAAGGCCGCGACCGCACCGACATGCGCCTGCCGTAGGGCCAGGACGAGCTCATCGAAGCGCTCAACAAGGCGTGGTGCGCCAATTTCTGGAGCCACACCATCTACGATTGGGGCGACGTGGTGCCCGCCCGTCGGCTACGGCGACGGCATCAGCGACGCCAAATGCGTGGTGTCCGGGCTGCAGATGGACTATCGCCGCTTCCAAAGCCAGGCGCAGTTGGCCTGCTATACGAACGAGCGCGACGCGATCCGCGAATACGACGCGACCACGCCGATCACCACGAACCTCATGGGCACGTTCAAGGATCTCGACTACTTCGAGTGGGCCAAGGAGATGGACGTGGTCAGCTGGGACAACTATCCGGGCATGGACACCCCGCCGAGCTTCACCGCCATGTGCCACGACCTGATGCGCGGCATCGGCGGCAACAAGCCGTTCATGCTGATGGAGCAGACCCCGAACCAGCAGAACTGGTTCCCGTTCTGCAAGGACAAGCAGCCGGGGGGAAGTGCGTAAGCTCAGCTGGCAGGCCGTGGCCCATGGCGCCGACACCGTGCGGTTCTTCCAGATGAAGCAGTCCCTTGGCGGCTGCGAGCGATTCCATGGCGCGGTCATCGCGCATGACGGCACCGAGGAGTCCCGCGTGTTCAAGGAGACCGCGGCCTTGGGTGAGGAACTGGACCGCATCGGCAGGCGGATCATGGGCTCGCGCATCGAATCCCGTGTAGCCATCATGTTCGACTGGCAGAGCTACTGGTCGCTTGAAGGCTGTGTCGGCCCGACCACCGGCTTCAACTATCCCAATGAGGTTCATCGCTTCTACCGTGCGTTGTGGCGTCGCAATGTGCCGGTGGATATGATCGCCAGCACCACGCCTCTTGCGCGGCTCAGCCAGTATGATCTGGCCATCGCCCCGGCGCTGATCACCGTGTTGCCTGGTGTGGCTGAAACGTTGGAAGCCTATGTGGCGGATGGTGGCACCTTCATCACCGGCTATATGGCCGGCATCCATGATGAGCATGATCTGGTGGTGCCAGGCGGCTACCCGGGCAAGCTGCGCAGGCTTATGGGCGTATGGGTCGAAGAGATCGATGCGCTTGCGCCGGGCGAAACCATCGAAGTGCATGGCGGCACGGTTGATGCCAAGGGCGAGATCGTGGCGAGCATTATTCATCGCGAAGGTGCCGAGCGTCTTGCTACGTACGGCGGCGACGAATTCTATGCTGGGCATTCCGCGCTCACCGTCAATGCGTATGGCAAGGGCAAAGCCTATTTTGTGGGCACTCCGTTGGACGAGACCGGCATGAGCGCGTTCATGGCTCCGATCATCAAGGAGCTGGATCTGAAGTCGCTTGATACCCCGGAGGATGTCAGCCTGTCCGTGCGCTATGGCGATGGCGGCACCCGCTACGCGTTCCTCATCAACAACAGCGCCGCCGACAAGCGTCTGTGCCTCAGCGAACTCAACGGTGGCACGGAGCTGCTGACCGGCACCGTCATCAACGATCTGATCGAGCTTAAGCCGTATGGCGTGGATGTGATTGCGTTGCGGTGATCGCAATGCTGTAGACCACGTTAGACGGAGCGGAACGACTCCACTCGACGAAGCCGAATATGAAGAAGGCCGATGCCCTTGATGGACATCGGCCTTCTTCGTCAGGAACCGGTGGTATGGCGCCGTTCCGCGTTCATCGGGTGGCTGCGATCACACCGCCGGTCATCATCACGCCTGCTTCTTCTTCAGCAGAATCGCGGCGCCTGCAATCAGTGCCACAGCCGCGGCGACCGCCATGCCGAGCACGGAGGAGCCGGTCGAAGGGGTGGACGTGACACCGGTCGGTGTTGTGGATGGCTTCGTGTCTGTGGCAGGCTTTGCCGGGGTCGTTGGCGTCGTCGGTTCAACAGCGTCCTTTTCGAACACAGCCTGGATGGAGACGCTGCCGTCAGGCATCTCGAAGGCGTTGTTCTCGATGGAGACGTTGCCCTTCAGCACGTTCCACTCTTTGAAGTGGTAGCCCTTGTTCGCGGTGGCCGTCAGCGTGACCTTGCTGCCCTTGGCCGCGCGCTCGACATCCGCGGAGGCGGAGCCGCCTTCGGTCGCGGAGACGTTCACGGCGTACTGCGTATTGCGCACGCGCCACAGCTGGGTACCGTAGAACGGGTTCGCGGTGCCGACCACCATGTAGTCGTCGGTGTCGCAGAAGATGCGCAGACCGTGGTTGAACGGGTCGCCGAAGCCGTTGTCGGTAACGGTGCCGACGGTCACGCCCTCATTCGCGGCGGAACGGTCGGTGATCTCGAACAGGTTGAAGCCGCGCTTGGACTTGGCCAGGTACGGCAGGGACTTGGCGTAGGCCTTGAGGTTGGCCTTGCTGGTCAGCTTGACCAGCATCTCGTACAGGCCCTTGAACTTGTCGGGAATGATGTCGGCGATGCTGAAGAACGCGTCCGTGACTTCGCCGTAGTTGTTGGCGAAATCGGCGGAGCCCTTGTCGGACAGCTGGGAGCCGAGGTTGTCCAGCTCGTTGTTGATGTCGAAGAGCTGCGAGGCCTCATCGGAGGAGCCGGAGGCTGCCAGGCTGCCCGGAACGATGCTGCCGTCCTTGATGCCGTCGACCAGTTCCTTGGTCTGGGCGGCGGTCAGGCTGATCGGCTTGGCGGACGAGACGGACTTGGCGTCGGTGGTCTGCGGCTGCGCGGCGGAGGCGTCCTTGCCGGCCTGGATGCGGGCCCAGTCGACCAGCGCCTCCGGATTGTCGGTGGACGGCATGGTCTGGGTGGTCACCTTGGCGTTCTGATCGTTGCTCTGCGTGGCGATGGCGGAAGCCGGGTCGGTCGGGCCCATGCCCCACAGCAGGCGCAGGAACACGCGCAGGTAGTGGACGGTGTTGTTCCAATCCTTCTCGTTCATGTTGAGAATGTCACCGTTGGTGAACTGTGCGATCGGTTCCAGCAAGGTGGTGGTGTTCATGGTGGACAGGTACATCTTGCCCTCGTGAACGGTGGTCTGCCAGGTGTATTGGTTCATGTGGTTGTCGTAGCCGCTGCCCAGACCGGTGGAACCGCCCTTCGGGAAGGTGTCGTTCTTGTCGCCCACGAGCATCTCGACGTTCTCGTTCTTGTCCATGCGGTATAGGTTGACGGACTGTTCGAGGTTGGTGGCTTGGGTTACGAAGTTGCTTTTGGTGACGAAGCCCTGCAGTGCGCTGGACACGTCGTTGTAGTCGCCGATGTACAAGTGGTCGCCGTAGACCTGCAGGGTGCAGGCGCCGGCGCTCACACGGCTTTTGTCAAGACCGTAGTAGTACTTGGCGCCCTTGGCGGTGTCGCCTACGAGCGGACGCCAGGTCCAATCGGCCTTGTTGGTGGAATCGCCCTTGTTCTCGCCCACGTAAATGGCGAAGGAGCGCATGGTTCCGGTCTCTTCGTTCAGGGTGCTGGTGTCGCCGGTGCAGACCACGACGTACAGCTTGCCGTTGAACTCCTGCACCTGATAGATACCGCCGCCGCCGTTGACATCCTGTCGGTGGATGGCGGGCAGGTTGTCGAAGCTCGCCATGTCGGCGATCACTTTGTAGGAGTTCGGATCGGACGGGGTCTTGGATGCCACAAGCAGCGCCTTGCCCTTGCCGTCCGCGGTCGGCTTGAGGTCGCCGGCGATCAGCGTATTGCCGAAGGAGCCGATGGCACGGGTGGAGGTGAACACGTTGCCCTTGACCAGGGAACGGAAGCCATCCACGTCGACGCTGTCATACACCTTGGTGAGCTTGTCGTTGTTGGCCGGGTCGACTTCGTAGATGCACGGGAATCCGTTTTGATAGGCCATGGCGGTCTGGATCTCCTGCTGGGTGAGATCCTTGTTGTTGGTGTCCATGACCATGCCCTCGAAGTACAGCTTGCCGTTCATCTTGAAGGCGCTGCGGAAGGTCGGGATCACGCCCTTGCCTCCGTCGATGCCGGTGCTCTTGGACATGAGGATCTTGGTCTTGCCGGTCTTCACATTGAACTTGAACAGCATGCCGCCGGCGCTCTTGCCGTCGGGTTCGCCAAGGTACATGTTGCCCGCGTACATGGTCTGGATGAGTGCGGTGGCCTGCTTGGAGGTCAGGCCGAGGCTTGTCATATCGCGGTTCAGAATGGCCTGCACGCCGAGGCCGCCGTACATGGTGCCGATGTAGACCCAGTCGCCGGAGGATGCTGCCGCATAGCTGTAGGACTGGCCGCGGTCGCCGTTGCCGGTGGTGCTCAGGCCGGCGGTATAGGGGGCGATGGTGCCGTCGCCGGTGTAATCGACCACGCCATCGGCCTGGCTCAGGCCCTGATCGGCGTGGCTGACCTTTTCGAAGGTCATGCCGTTATCGTTCTGGGAATTGTAGGTGTATTGGGGAGTCAGGCCGGCGGAGTCGTCCGCCATGGCGGTGGCCGGGATTCCGGCGAGAGCCGTTGCGCAAGCGACGATTGCGCCAAGGCATGCGATTGCCTTGTTTCTCATCTATTTCTCCTGTCTTCGCGCGACGTGGAAAACGTCATTGATGGGGGCATCTAGGGGGCTGCCCGCCGTAAGCGGCGGGAGTCATAAAAGCGTGTATTGCAAGAGCCTCCAATAGGCAACCGTATCGATAAATATTGACAAGTTGTTATGGCATATGTTGCACAATGGCAGACGAATATGCTATGACGCACTTCGATTCCGCCATTGCATTGGTGGTACGCAAAGGGGTGTTGGCTGAGCGTATCGGGGGATGGGGCGGAAGCGCTTAAGTATGGGCGGGAACGCTATACTGTACCAAGGCAGGATTTTTATTAAAGATGGGTTAGATAACGATATGACTGCAAAGAAGCGCATCCTTGCGTTCGAAATCGGAACGTTCTTCACCCGATACGTGGTGTTCGAGGACGGGCGCATGGGCATTCCGGGTACTATCGCGACTCCGGTCGACGGCGAGGAGCCCTTCTACCAGGCGCTCGCGCATATTGTTTCCAAGCAGCGTGCCCCTCTTGACGGCATCGCCATAAGCGTGCCCGGCTTCATCGACACGGAGAAGCAGGTCGCCGTTACCGCCGGCGCGCTAAGCATACTGTACGGCCATGAAATCGGCAGAAAACTGCAGGGCTATCTTGACGACCCGATCCCCACATGGATGGAGAACGACGCCAACTGCGCGGCAATGGCGGAGAAGCTGAGCGGCAACGCCGTCAAACTCGACGATTTTGCGCTGATCACCATCGACAGCGGTGTGGGCGGTGCGTTGTTCCTGGACGGCAGGATCCGCCGAGGCAAGGATTGGCGTGCAGGCGAGCTGGGCATGATGATCCCGAACTATGAGACCGGTGGATTCCACACCATGCAGGATTACCTGTCGACCATCGTGCTGGCGGAGGAGTACGCCAAGGAATTCGACGTGCCGACAGGCTCCATCGTGCCGGCCACCCTGTTCCATCGTCTCGATGAGCCGCGTGTGCGCAAGATCGTGGACCGGTGGATCGACTATCTTGCCATCGGCATTTTCAACATCGTCGCCGTGGCCGACCCCGAATGCGTGCTGCTGGGCGGTGGCATCTGCCGTGAACAGCAATTGCTGCCGCTGGTCAATGCGGCGCTCGACAAGATCCCGCAGTGGAGCGATTTCCACACGGTTGTCAAGCGCTGCCGGCACACCAACAACGCCGGTCTGATCGGAGCCTACTACGCCTTCGAAACCGAGGTCGAAGGCATGGAGAAGGTGCCGATCCGCTAGTCGCGGATGCTTCCGATACGAAAATCGGCGGGTCCGCTTCCCGTGAACGGCCCCGCCGATGGCGAATATGCACAAGAGCGGTGGGCGGTCGATATCGATCTTCCGCTGTAATGCTCTGCTGATCTTCGGGGTCAGAGCTACTGCCGTGCCGACAAGGTAAGCGGCAGCAGGCAGGATTCGTTCTTCGGGTCGTGCTCCGAGGGGTCGCGGAAGCCCTGCCATTCGCTATCGGGGAAGATGATGTCGGAGATGCTCATCCATTGCTCCAGCAGATTCATCGAATTGTCACCCAGCCAACGGTACTGCAGACCGTCCATGGCGCTCATCGCCAGGGTGTACAGGTCGTAGAACCGTTCCTCGTCCACGTCCGGCGGCAGCAGCCAGTTCATCGAGCAAATCATCTCCCATTGGCGCAAATGGCGGCCGATGAAGAAATCGTGGGCCGGGTGCGAGGGGTTCAGCGCCTCGCCGTTCAGCACCGAATACAGCTGCACGAGCTCGGGGCGCTGCAGATTGTACAGCACGATGTTCAGGCAATAGCGCGGGTAGTAGTAGACGCGGTGCCCGTCGGCGTCGACGATGGCGGCCGTCACCGCGTTGTATTCGTCGGCATCGATGGTGTCGTAGCATTCCGACAGCACCATGTTGAGCAGATCGTCCTTCGAGGAGATGTAATGGTACAACGCCGCCTCGGTGATGCCCAGCTCGTCGGAGATGTTCTGCAACGACATGCCCCAGAACCCCTTGGTGGCGATGATTTTGACGGCGGCCTGCAGGATTTGCAGGTGGCGTTCCTCCTGACTCATACGCTTGCGTTTGACGAAGGTCTTGTCGCCCAGCGTGTCCCTGGCGGTAGTGGCCCCCGTAGCGTTGCCGATGCGTGAGGCGGCCGGCCAGTTGCTCTGGTCATTCAGGAATCCATCCCATGCCGCGACGCTCATAGCCAGCTCCTTACACCCCTGCTCATCGTGTCCCTCATAAAACCATCCAATACTATTACGCCCTCTGGCCTCTAGGCGAAGAGTCGCCGTAGCCACGCGTTGGCCAACACCGGCCATTGCTGGACGCATGGCTCGATGCCATTAACCCCCTGCCACGCCGTTTCCGCAGTGCCAAGCGCCAGACCATGCCCGCCTTGGGGGAACAGATGCGCCTCGACCGGCACGCCGGCCTTCTTGCAGGCATCGACCAACATCAGCGTGTTCTCGACCGGTACGCAATCGTCGGTGATGGTATGCCATACGAATACGGGCGGCGTCTTCGCGTCGATATGCCGTTCGATGGACACCGCGTCCAACGCCACCTGATTATCGCTGTTGTCGCCAAGCAGACAGTCGAAGCTGCCACGATGCGCGAGCGGGCCTGAAGTGATCACCGGGTAGCCGAGCATCAATGCGTTCGGGCGCACCGCGTCAGGGTCATAGCCATGTGCCCGCATGGTGTCGTCACCCGCCGTGGTCGCAAGATTGGCCGCAAGATGACCGCCTGCGGAAAATCCGATTACCGCGATCTTACTGGGGTCGCAATGCCAGTCGTCCGCATGCGCGCGTATGCGCTGCACTGCTTCCGCGGCTTCCAGCAAAGCCGTGGGGAAGACGGATGGCGCGACGGAATAGCGCAGCACAAACGCGTTGCATCCGGCCGCGAGGAACTGCATGGCGATCGGTTCGGCCTCGCGGTCGGAGGTCATGGCATAGCCGCCGCCCGGAATCACCAGAACGCTGGGGCGTTGACGTTTGGGATCGATCTCCTCGCTGTTGTCGAGAACGTACCGGACGAACGTGGCCTCACTGCCATCGATGCCGGTGATGATGTCTTCACAATACTGCATATCGCTACCTTAGACGGATTGTGTGTGCGAATCCATGCGGCCTTCTATGCGGCACACGGATTCGCACTGTTCTGATCGGTTCCTGCCTTCCACAAGGTTGCAGGAAACCGATGGAGGATCGCCGGAACAACCTATATGCAAGATGCTCCGGCAATCCATGTTCATGTTGAGGAGAGTGTAGGCCCGCCCCGTTTGTGAGCACGTTCTGATGCTCACATCAGAACGTGACCTCGACATCGACGGATTTGGCATCGCTCAAAGCGGGAACCACATTACCGCCAATCTTCGCTCCGTCGACGCTCACCGTGCGCTCGCCGGTGCGCTTCATGGCGATGCGGTAGGTCACGCCGCGGAACACGCGCGTCACGGTCAGCTGGTCGAACCGTTCCGGCAGATGCGGTTCGATGGCCAGGCCGTCGAGCGTCGGTCGCACGCCCAGCAGATACTGCGACACGTCCACGAACGTCCACGCGGCGGTGCCGGTCAGCCAGGAGTTCTTGCCCTCGCCCGGGGTCGCTGCCTCGGGACCGGCCACCATCTGGCAGTAGACGTACGGTTCCACCTTGCGCACGTCGGACTTGTCCTCGACATACGCCGGGCAGTTGCGCTGGTAGACGGCGAATGCCTCGTCGTCATTGCCGGCGATGGCGTTGGCGATGGAGATCCACGGGTTGTTGTGGCAGAAGATGCCGCCGTTTTCCTTGTATCCGCGCGGATAGGAGGAGATTTCGCCCAATTCGATGCGGTAGGTGGAGTAGGCGGGTGCGAGGATGGCGGTGCCCCAATCGCAGGTCAGGCGTTCCTTGACGGACTTCAGCGCCTGCTGCGCCTTGCCGTCATCGAGGCCGATGCCGGCCATCACGCACATGCCCTGCGGTTCGATGTAGATCTGGCCTTCGGTGTCCTCATGCGTGCCGACCTTGCGCGAGTAGGCGTCGTAGGCGCGCACGAACCATTCGCCGTCCCAGCCGGCGGTTTTGACGACCTTGGAAACCTGGCCGCTTTCGGCGCGCACGCTGGCCGCCTCGGACGCGATTTCGGCGTCGGACATGCCGGCCAGACGTCCATAATGCTCGAGGATGTCGGCATATTGGCTGCCGTACAGCACGAACATGCCGCCGATGAACACGGATTCGGCGACGCCGGTGTCGTTGTTCTCCACGGTCTGGAAGCTTTCGCCCGGAGTATCGGAGAAACAGTTGAGGTTCAGACAATCATTCCAGTCGGCGCGGCCGATGAGCGGAATGCCATGGGGGCCCTTATGCGTAATGGTGAAGTTCACTGAACGGCGCAAGTGCTCAAGTAGCGGCTGTTCGGAGCCCTCGACGTTGTTGAACGGCACCGGTTCGGTCAGAATGCTCACGTCGCCGGTTTCGGCGAGATACGCGTACACGCCGGCCACGAGCCACAGCGGATCATCATTGAAGCCGCCACCGATGTCCGCATTGCCCTTCTTGGTGAGCGGCTGGTACTGGTGCCATGCGGAACCGTCCTCCATTTGGGTGGAGGCGATGTCGATGATGCGCTCGCGTGCGCGTTCCGGAATGAGATGCACGAAGCCAAGCAGGTCCTGGTTGGAATCGCGGAAGCCCATGCCGCGTCCCATGCCCGACTCGTAGTAGGAGGCGGAACGGGACATATTGAACGTGACCATGCACTGGTACTGGTGCCAGATGTTGACCATACGGTCGAGCTTTTCGTCGCCGGAATCGACGCTGTAGGTGGTCAGCAGTTCGGACCAGTAGGAGTTGAGCTCCTTCAAGGCGGCTTCGACCTGTTCGACGGTGGCGAAACGGCGGAACAGCTCATGGGCCGGCTTCTTGTTTATGATGCCGACCTTGGCCGGATCGTTCGGATCCTCCCATTTCTGGTCCTTGGCCACTTCGATATAGCCCAGCATGAACACGAGCGATGCGGTTTCGCCCGGCTGGAGTTCCAGACGCACGCGGTTGGCGGCGATCGGGAACCAGCCGTGCGCCACGGAATCGTGAGCCTTGCCTTCGGCGATGACCTGCGGGGTGTCCCAGCCGTTGAACTGGCCGAGGAACTCGTCGCGGCTGGTGTCGAAACCGACGACGGGCGCGTTGACGCCGTAGAACGCGTAATGGTTGCGGCGCTCCTTGAATTCGGTCTTGTGGTACAGCAGCGTGGCATCGGTTTCGCGTTCGATCTCCACCTCGCCGGTGGACAGGTTGCGCTGGAAGTTGGACGAGTCGTCCACGGCATTCCACAGGCACCATTCCACGGAGCCGGTCACGTCGATGACGGCCGGCTCGTCGGTGGTGTTCGTCACGTCGAGCCGATTGATTTCCGCATTGGTGTGCAGCGGCACGAAGGCGGTGAGCTTGGATTCGATGCCTCGCTTGGAAGCTTCGAACACGGTGTAGCCGATGCCTTGACGGCACTTGTAGGAATCAAGCGGGGTCTTGCACGGAAGGAAGGTCGGCGACCAGGTTTCGACCGGCTTGGCATCGGCGGAATCGGAGTCCATCAGGCTCAGGTAATAGCAGCGGGAGCCGTTGTCTGCCGGCACGTTGTTATACCGGTAGCGGGTGACGCGGCGTAGTTTGGCGTCCTTGTAGAAGCTGTAGCCGCCGCCGGTGTTGGAAATCAGCGAGAAGAAGTCCTTGTTGCCAAGGTAGTTGATCCACGGCAGGGGGGTCGCCGGGGTTTCAATCACGTATTCCTTTGCGGCATCATCGAAATGACCGTAGCGCATGGGTGTCCTTTCGTCGGTGAAATGGCTGTGACGAGGTGTACTGTATGGGTATATCGTCCATTGATTTAATTAATAGGTTAGTACGTTATTTATAAACTTATAAATAACGATTTGCTGGCGTGTTGCCGTCGGTCTTCCAATGGTCATCTGTCGACGCTGCCGCAATCGGGCAGAGGTCGGGGTATACTTCCTCCCGTTGCCCTCGTAGCTCAGTTGGTTAGAGCAGCACCCTTATAAGGTGTTTGTCCTGGGTTCAAGTCCCAGCGAGGGCACATGCGGACCTGCCGGAAGCGGCGGGTCCTTTGCATATCCGCGGATTGCAGTCCGTACGCCCTGCGTGTGACGGCGCATACCGTGTCCCGGCCATCGCCTACACTCCATAAGGTTATCCGGTTCACGCGATGCCATAGGGGCGTTGCGACCCGGGTCCCCCGAATCTCTAGGAGACAAACTATGAAGCAGGGTATCCATCCTGATTATCACGCAGTGCAGGTTACCTGCTCTTGCGGCAACACCTTCGTCACCCGTTCCACCTACAACGGCGATCACATGACCGTCGACGTGTGCTCCAACTGCCACCCGTTCTACACCGGCAAGCAGAAGATCCTCGACACCGGTGGCCGCGTGGCACGCTTCGAGAAGCGTTACGGCAAGAAGGCCAAGTGAGTCTTATTGCTTAGGCAATGAAAAACGCCAGTCCGATTGTGGACTGGCGTTTTTCATTATGCAACGGATGCGCATCGCTGCGTGCATGCGATTGGGATATTCGTAAGATGCGTGGAATGCCTGCGAAATACCGCGCTTCGGCAGCGTTTCCAAGGCACCTTATATGATGGATAGATTGAGTGGAGTTCAGCGAAGCGTTCACGCTGAAGCGCAGATTTATAAGCAGACAGAAAAGGCGTACATTGGCAGACGAGCAGTTCCCCGCGGCAGTTACCGCACTTGAGGAATATCACAATATCGAACAGCAGATGGCCGAGCCGGAAGTCGCGTCGGATCCGGATAAGATGCGTAAGCTGGGACGTCGCCACGCTGAGTTGGGCGTCATCGTTTCCGCATACACCGCATACAAGCAGGTGAAAGACGATCTGGAGGCAGCCAAGGAAATGGCTTCCGAAGATCCGGATTTCGCGGAAGAGGCGAAACGTTTGGAGAGCGAGCTTCCAGCGGCGGAAGAGAAGCTGCGCACCGCGTTGATTCCGCGCGATCCCGATGATGCGCGTGACACGATCATGGAAATCAAGGCGGGCACCGGCGGTGAGGAAGCAGCGCTGTTCGCGGGCGACTTGCTGCGCATGTACATGCGATATGCGGAAAAGCGTGGCTGGTCGGTTGCCGTGCAAAGCGAAAACACCACCGAGCTGGGTGGCGTCAAAGACGTGCAGCTTGCCATTCGCGCCAAGGGTACTCCTGCGCCGGAAGATGGCGTATGGGCGTCCCTCAAGTATGAGGGTGGCGTGCATCGCGTACAGCGTATTCCCGTCACCGAATCGCAGGGTCGCATCCAAACTTCCGCGGCTGGTGTCATTGTGTTCCCGGAAGCCGACGAAGACGATGATGAGATTGAAATCGATCAGAAGGATCTGAAAATCGACATCTTCATGAGCTCCGGCCCGGGTGGCCAGTCCGTGAACACCACATATTCCGCCGTTCGTATGACCCACATTCCGACCGGCATCGTGGTGAGCATGCAGGATGAGAAGAGCCAGATCCAGAATCGTGCGGCCGCACTGCGCGTGTTGAAGAGCCGCCTGCTCGCCATGAAGCACGAGGAGGAAGCCGCACAGGCCGCAGACATGCGTCACTCCCAGGTGCGCTCGCTGGATCGTTCCGAACGAATCCGCACGTACAACTTCCCGGAGAACCGTATCGTCGATCATCGTACGAACTACAAGGCGTACAATCTTGACGCCGTGCTTGACGGCGATTTGCAGGCCGTCATCGATTCCGACATCCAGGCGGATGAGGCCGATCGTCTCGCCAACCAGAAGTAAGGCGTGGTTGTGGCTACGGTATTCGAAACGGTGCGTTCCTCCGCGGCCATATTGAGCGCGGCGGGTGTCGACACTCCGGAACATGACGTCAAACTGCTGCTCGCCGAAGCCTTCCACGTCGATTTGCGGGACGTGGACAAGGCCATGCTTATGGGAGACGACGTCGAGCATCTGAACATTGCCTTGGCGTCCGTTTCTACAGAATCGGGCGCTTGGGCGAATGCGAAAACCACCGGGAATACCGTCGCGTCGGCCATGGAACGGTTCCATTCCATGGTGGATCGTCGAGCCAAACGTGAGCCATTGCAGCACATCACCGGCCATGCGCCGTTCCGCTATCTCGATCTGAAAGTCGGACCGGGCGTGTTCATTCCGCGTCCTGAAACCGAGTTGGTGGTGCAGGAAGGCATCGAATGGACCACCCGGCATGGCATGTACCGTGCCAAAGTGGTCGATTTATGCGCCGGTAGCGGTGCGATCGGCCTTGCTTTCGCCACGGAAGTGCCCGGCAGCGAAGTCTGGGCCGTCGAAAAAAGCGAACGGACCGCGCAATGGACGCGTCGCAATCTTGACGAAACCACGAAACGGTATCCGGCGATCGCAGGTAATTATCATCTGGAAATCGCTGATGCCACGCAGATGCCGACATTGAACCAGCTTGACGGCACAATCGACATCGTGCTCACCAATCCTCCGTATGTGCCGCTTTTCGACATTCCCGTACAGCCAGAAGTACGCGATTACGATCCCGATCTGGCGCTGTACGGCGGTTCCGCGGATGGTACGCTCATCCCGGAGCGCATTATCTCACGCGCTTCGAAACTGCTCAAGCCAGGCGGGCTCATGGTAATGGAACACGATGTCACGCAGGGGGAGCGGCTTGCCGCTTTTGCACGTACTTGCGATTTCGTCGATGTTGTCGTGCACAACGATTACACCGGTCGTCCGCGTTATCTGACGGCAAAAAAGCAAGAAATCGGATAATACAAGACGTTTCACGGCATGCCGGCGAAGATATAGTCGAAAGTTGAGTCTCACTATAAGAACATTTTATGCATGGCGCTGTCCGTCGGGCTATAAAGAACAATCGGAATGCACATAAAGAACGAATGGCAGCCATAAGCGGCCGTTGCGGTTCCGCGCACGGGATTGAGATGAACATGAATGGCTTTCATGGTGCGCGTTGAGAGGAATGTGCGGCATTTTCAAGAAAAGAGGAAGAACGGAATGAACGTCAAGTTCTCCGCCAAGTGCGTTGCCGTGATCGCGGCGGGCGCAATGTCAATGTCCCTCGCTGCCTGCTCTGGCGGCAGCATGGACGATTCCAGCAGCTCCAATGGTAGTGCGGCCAACAGCGATACCATCACGCTGGGATCCATCACCACCAACTCCGGTACCGCCGCCGCATACGGCGAGGCCGAAGTCGCCGGCTTCAAGCTGGCTGTGGACGAGATCAACGCCAAGGGCGGCATCAACGGCAAGAAGGTCAAGCTCGAGTCCATGGACGATAAGGGCGACGCCACCGAAGCCTCCAACGCCTTCAACAAGCTCGCCGGTGACAACAGCGTGCTCGGCGTGCTCGGTCCGACCATCTCCTCCACCACCGCAGCAGTGGCTCCGCTGGCCGATCAGGCCAAGCTGCCGGCCATCGCTCCAGCCGCCACCTCCGACTCCATCGAGACCGGTGGCTACATGTTCCGCACCTGCTTCAAGGATTCCTATCAGGGTGAGATCGCGGCCAAGTTCGCAGCCGAGACCCTGAAGGTCAAGAAGGTTGCCGTGCTGTACGGCACCGGCGACCCGTACTCCTCCGGCGTGGGCAAGGCTTTCGCTGATGCCGCCAAGAAGGCCGGTCTTGAGGTTGTGGCAGAGGAGAATTCCTCCAGCGCCGACGACACCGAGTACTCCTCCCAGCTGCAGAAGATTCAGGCCGCTGGCGCCGAGTTCCTGTACGCTCCGTACTATTACTCCGTTGCTGGCCCGTACATCATCCCGCAGGCCCGTTCCGTCGGCTACGATGGTTATGTGATGGGTCCTGACGGCTACGATGGCCTGAAGATGACCGACGATAAGTCGCTGTACAACAAGGTGCTCTACACCACCCATTATTCTCCAGACGACGCCTCCAACGCCAAGGTGCAGGACTTCATCAAGTCTTACAAGAAGGCCAACAAGAACGCCGATCCAAACACCTTCACCGCACTGGCCTATGACTCCGTGTACATGATGGCTCAGGCGATCGAGAAGGCCGGTAAGAACGCTACCCGCGAGTCTGTGCGCAACGCTATCTCCGGTATGAGCTTCGAAGGCGTGACCGGTAACTTCACGCTCGACAAGAAGGGCTCCCCGAAGAAGTCCGTCATCGTCCTTGAGCTTAAGGACGGCAAGCCTCAGTACAAGACCACCATCCAGCCATCCAAGTGATTTCCATCTGCTTGAAGGCAAGGATTTTGAAAGCCTGAGCATATAAGAGGAGGGGACCGGGAAACCGGTTCTCTCCCTTTCGCGTATCAAGGCGTTTTTATCCACATTCGTCGGGTTCGAGAGCCTGACGGCAGACAAATTTTTGAAAGGAGGAATGATGGGCGATCAGATCATCATGTTCGTCAGTCAGATCTTCAATGGTTTGAAGATCGGTAGCGTGTACTCGCTTGTGGCACTTGGCTACACCATGGTGTACGGCATCATTCGTTTGATCAACTTCGCGCACGGCGATTTCATCATGGTCGGCGCATATGTGCTGATGCTTACCATTCCGGCAATCGTCGCGTTCGGCCTGCCCGCATGGGTGGCCGTCATTCCTGCGATCCTCATGTGCGTGGCGGTGGGCGTCATCGTGGAGAGGGCCGCATACAAGCCGGTGCGTGAGAAGGGCAACAGCATGACGGCCCTCATCACCGCAATCGCCATGAGCCTGTTGCTGGAGAATGGCTCCCAGGCCATCTTCGGCGCCGATTACCAGACTGTGCCAACGATCATCCAGATTCCGACGCTGTCGCTCGGCAAGCTGAAAATCGACGGTGCGACCATCATCACCATCGCGCTCGGCGTCATCATCATGGTCGCGCTGCAGCTGTTCGTCTCCCACACCAAGCAGGGCAAGGCCATGCGTGCGGTTTCCGAAGATAAGGAAGCGTCGATTCTGATGGGCATCAACGTGAACTCCACCATCACGCTGACCTTCGCCATCGGTTCCGGCCTGGCTGCGGTGGCGGCGCTTATGTACTGCATTTCCTATCCGCAGGTGTCTCCGATGATGGGCGCGATGCTGGGCCTGAAGGCATTCGTCGCGGCCGTGCTCGGTGGTATCGGCTCCATTCCGGGCGCTATGGTCGGCGGTCTGGTGATCGGCGTGGTCGAAAGCCTGACCAAGGCGTATATCGGCACCATCACCGGAGGTGTGATCACGTCCGCGTTCTCCGACGCCATCGTGTTCGGTATCCTCATCATCGTGCTCCTGGTCAAGCCATCCGGCCTGATGGGCGAACCGGAAACAGAGAAGGTGTGATCCCATGAAGAAATCAATGCTTTCCACCAAACAGTCCTATCTGATGTGCGCGATCGGCGTGGTCGTGCTGTTCGGCATCCTGATGGGTGTATGTGAATCCGGCATGGCCAGCGCCTATATCAAAGGCATCATGATGACCATCTGCATCGCCATCATCATGACCACTTCGCTGAACCTCACTATCGGCGTGCTCGGCCAGCTTACGTTGGGCTGCTGCGGTTTCGAGGCAATCGGCGCGTATTCCGCCGCTTTGCTGAGCAAGCTGCTCGTCGCCAATGGCGTTGCGATGGATCCGACTTTGCGATTCCTGCTTACCACCCTCGTCGGTGGTGTAATCGCTTGCATTTTCGGTATTCTGGTCGGCATCCCTGCATTGCGTCTGCATGGCGATTACCTCGCCATCATCACGCTTGGCTTCGGTGAGATCATCCGCGTGATCATCCAGAACCTGAAGGTTGCCGGCGGCATGGGTCTCGACAAGGGCGCCGCAGGACAGGCGTTGATCGGCATCGACCGTCTCGCCAACCTGTATGTCGTGTTCTGGATTACCGTCGTCACCGTGGTGCTGCTGTTCATGTTCGCCCGCTCCCGTTACGGACGTGCCGTCAAGGCCATCCGCGATGACGAGATCGCGGCCAGCGCATCCGGCATCAACATCACTTACATGAAGGTGCTCGTATTTGCGATTTCCGCGTTCTTCGCAGGCATCGCCGGCGGCATCTTCGCACAGTACATCGGTTCGTTGAATCCGTCCATGGCCGGATGGCTGCAGTCGATCAATTACGTGATCATGGTGGTGTTCGGCGGTATGGGATCGCTGACCGGTTCCATCGTCTCCGCCATCGGCCTGACGATTCTTCCGGAATTGCTGCGCGCCTTCTCCACCTACCGCATGCTCGTGTACTCGGTGGCACTGGTGCTCATCATGATCTTCCGACCGCAAGGCATCTTCGGCAACTGGGAATTCTCCCTGACCAAGACCATCAACAAGCTGTTCTACCCGATGAAGTTCAAGGCACACGGTAAGCCGAAGCAGGCCGAAACCGTTGAAAAGGTCAAGGTGTCCAAGGAATCCGGCAAGAGCGCTAAGAAGACGACTGAAAAAGTCGAAACCGCTGAAAAGGTCGCTGAGACGGTCACCACTACCAAGGAGGCGAAGGCATGAGCGAGCCCATCCTCAAGGCCGAGCATCTCGGCATCACCTTCGGAGGCTTGAAGGCCGTATCCGACTTCAACATGACCATCAACTCCGGTGAGCTCATCGGTCTGATTGGACCGAACGGCGCAGGCAAGACCACTGTGTTCAACCTACTGACCGGCGTGTACCAGCCTACGGAAGGCGAGTTCTTCCTGGACGGCGAACGCATGAACGGCAAGAAGACGTACCAGGTAGTGCGTGCCGGAATCGCCAGAACCTTCCAGAATATTCGTCTGTTCGGTCAGATGACGGTGGAAGAGAACGTGCTGGTTGCGTTCAACGAATCGTTCAGCTACCGCATGGGTGGCGCGATTTTCCGCACGCCGAAATTCTGGAAGCAGGAACGCGAAATGCACGCCAAAGCCATCGACCTGCTCAAGATCTTCGGATTAGAAGGTCTGGCGGAAACCGAAGCCGCGAATCTGCCGTACGGCGCCCAGCGCAAGCTGGAAATCGCACGCGCTCTCGCCACCGGCATGAAGCTGCTTCTGCTCGACGAACCGGCCGCAGGCATGAATCCGACAGAAACTGAGGATCTGCTTAACTGCATCAACACCATCCGCGACCGTTTCGGTATCGCCATCCTGCTAATCGAACATGACATGAGCTTGGTGATGAACGTCTGCCAGCGCATCCAGGTGCTCGACTACGGACGCACCATCGCAGCCGGCACGCCGGATGAGATTGCCAACAATCCGCAGGTCATTTCCGCATACCTTGGTTCCGATGACGAAGATGACGAAAGCGAGGAGGAAGCCTGATGCTGGAAGTCAAGAACCTTTCCGTTTCGTACGGTGCCATCGAAGCCGTCAAGGACATCAGTTTTACCGTGAAGGATGGCGAGATTGTGTCCTTGATCGGCGCGAACGGCGCAGGCAAAACCACCACGCTGCACACCATCACCGGTTTGGTGCCGGCTAAATCCGGTTCCGTGATGTACAACGGCGTGGACTTGCTGAAAACTCACAGCAACAAGATCGTGACCCTCGGCATGGCTCACATTCCCGAAGGCCGTCACGTCTTTACACGCATGAGCGTTGAGGAGAATCTCGAAATGGGCGCGTTCAGCCTAAAGGACCAGTCGAGCCTTAAGAAGGACCTTGACATGGTCTACGGTCTGTTTCCGCGTCTGAAGGAACGTCGCAACCAGAAAGCCGGTACACTGTCCGGTGGCGAGCAGCAAATGCTCGCGATGGGCCGCGCGCTGATGAGCCATCCGAAGACGATTCTCATGGACGAACCGTCCATGGGTCTGTCCCCGAAGCTCGTCAAGGAGATCTTCTCCATCATCCGCAAACTGCACGAGCAGGGCATCACGATTCTGTTGGTTGAGCAGAATGCCAAGATGGCGCTGTCGATCGCAGACCGTGCATATGTGCTGGAAACCGGCCGTATCACGATGGAAGGCGACGCCAAAGAGCTGCTGAACAACGAGCAGGTGCGCAAGGCGTATCTGGGCGCATAAGGTCAGTTTCAACGTAGCTGAAGAATCCTGCCTTACAATGGTGGGGTCAGCAAGCCGAAAAGGGAGGTGTCATGAGCGAGATTCGCGCTATTTCAGACGAATCCCTTGCCCAGGCTGTCGAAATCGTACGTGACGGCGGATTGATTGTGATTCCTACGGACACGGTCTACGGCGTTGCGTGCGATCCGCGCAACATTGAGGCGATCCGTAAGGTGTTCGCGGCGAAGCAACGCCCGAAATACAAGTCGTTGCAGGTGCTGTTGCCGTCTATTGAAAGCCTGGAGAAGTTGCATTTGGATTTGCCGGTGCCGTTGAACCGCCTGTCCGCCATGTTCATGCCGGGCGCATTTTCTCCGATCGCTGTGGCGGGCGACAACTGCACGCTCGCCACGGTGCGTACGGATTCCGCCACAGGAAAGGCCACGCAAGGCGTGCGCATTCCGAATTCCGCGGCCGCATTACGTGTTTTGCGTGCTACCGGTCCGTTGGCCGCCACCAGCGCCAACCGTTCCGGCGATGAAAGCGCGCAAACCGTTGACGAGGCCGTTCAGGCGCTCGGCGATGCGGTAGATTTGTATTTGGATGGGGGAGCGACCCCCGGACATGTGGCTTCCACAGTGGTGGCAGCCGACCCGCATGGGCGTGACGGCATTGCGATTCTTCGAGAGGGAGTGATTCGCGAACCGGTTATCCGGAAGGCCTTGACGTTGAATGGCGGTGCTTTGGGCGTATGAGAATCTATCTGTTCATTGCTGCGATTGCTGGTGGCGTCACCTATCTGATCACGCCGCTGATTCGCCATATCGCCATTGAGATCGGTGCAGTCGGCGAAGTGCGTGCGCGAGACGTGCACACCATTCCAACTCCGCGACTGGGCGGTTTGGGCATGTTGATCGGCTTCACTGTGTCGATGCTGTTCGCATCCCGCATTCCGTTCATTCAGGGATTGTTCGCGCAATCGCAACAGGCGTGGGTGATTCTCGCCGGTGCCGTTATGATCAGTCTGCTGGGCATGGCCGATGATTTGTGGGATCTTGATTGGATGCTCAAGCTTGCCGGCCAGCTGCTGATTTCCGTGTTTGTGGCATGGGGCGGCTTGCAGATCATTTCGCTTCCGCTTGGTTCGTTGGTGACGGCATCGCCGAGCCTGTCGATGGCCATCACCGCGTTTTTGGTCGTCGCGTCCATTAACGCGGTCAATTTCGTGGACGGTCTGGATGGCTTGTCGTCGGGCATTGTGGCGATCGGCGGTATCGCGTTCGCCATTTATTCGTACATCATCGCCCGCAACTCGCCTTCATACGCTTCGATGGCAACGCTGATTGACATTGCCATGGTTGGCATGTGCGTGGGCTTTCTGCTGCATAACTGGCATCCGGCGAAGCTGTTCATGGGGGACTCCGGTTCCATGCTGCTTGGTTATCTGATCACCTGCGCTTCGATTGTGATGACCGGTCGCCTTGATCCCGCCAGCATTCATGCCAGCATCTATCTGCCGGTGTTCATGCCGATTCTGCTGCCGATTCTGGTATTGTTCCTGCCGATCCTCGACATGTGTCTTGCGATTGTGCGCCGCTTGCGTAAGGGGCAGTCGCCAATGCATCCGGACCGTATGCACCTGCATCATCGCATGCTACGTATCGGGCATTCCGTGCAGGGTGCTGTGCTGATTCTGTGGGGGTGGGCCGCGCTGATCGCCTTCGGCTCGATTATGACGCTGTTTTTCAAGGCGCAGTATGTGCTTATCGGATTTCTGATTGCGGCTGTGGTATTGACCGTCGCCACTATGCATCCGTATTTAAAGCATAGAATTCCTGAGATACTGGAAGAGGATGCTGCGGACGCCAGCAGGCACGCCGCGTTGCGGTCATCGAAGTACGGCAAAAATGATTAAACGCTTTGCCTAGCGGCATTGGTTGACTTTCACGGCACCTTTGTTTACCGCTGATTTTGCCGTGTCGCGCTAAGTCAGCCCGCGTTCATATAGTAAGTTTATGGCTACAATTCCTGATATGAATGCAGATTCCACGTACGCTCCACTTCCTCCGATTTTCGCACAGCTTGGCCTCGCCTATGACGATGTGCTGCTGCTGCCGAACGAGACGGATGTCATTCCGTCCGAAGTGGATACGACCACCCATCTGACCCGCAACATCACGATGAAGGTCCCGGCAATTTCCGCCGCAATGGACACCGTCACCGAGTCCGATATGGCCATTGCCATGGCTCGTAATGGCGGCATCGGCGTGCTGCACCGCAATCTTTCCATCGACGACCAGGCTGCTCAGGTCGACATCGTCAAGCGTTCCGAATCCGGTATGATCAACGATCCGTTGACCGTCAGCCCGGACGTGACGCTGGCTGATCTCGACAAGCTGTGCGGTCGTTTCCATATTTCCGGTCTGCCGGTCGTTGACAACGACAACAAGCTCGTCGGCATCATCACCAACCGCGACATGCGTTTCATCGCATCCGAGGATTACGACCGCCTCAAGGTTTCCGAGGTCATGACCCGCGAAAACCTCATCACCGGTCCGTCCAACATCTCCAAGGAAGACGCCCACGACCTGCTGGCCAAGTACAAGGTCGAAAAGCTGCCGCTGGTCGATGATGAAGGCCACCTCACTGGCCTGATCACCGTGAAGGACTTTGTGAAGACCGAGCAGTACCCGGACGCCACCAAGGATGAGCAGGGTCGTCTGCGCGTCGCCGCGGGCATCGGCTTCCTGGGCGACGCCTACAACCGTGCTTCCGCTCTGATGGAAGCCGGCGTGGACGTGCTCGTGGTCGACACCGCCAACGGTGAGGCCAAGCTGGCTCTCGACATGATTCGTCGCCTGAAGTCCGATTCCGCGTTCAAGGGCGTTGACATCATCGGCGGTAACGTAGCCACCCGTCAGGGCGCTCAGGCCATGATCGACGCCGGTGTTGATGCCGTCAAGGTCGGTGTCGGCCCAGGCTCCATCTGCACCACCCGCGTGGTGGCCGGTGTTGGCGTGCCTCAGCTCACCGCAGTGTACGAGGCCGCTCAGGCTTGCCGTGCCGCTGGTGTGCCGTGCATCGCCGACGGTGGCATTCACTACTCTGGCGACATCGCTAAGGCTCTGGTTGCCGGTGCCTCCACCGTCATGCTTGGTGGCACCCTCGCAGGCTGCGAGGAAGCTCCGGGCGAGAAGGTGCTGCTGCACGGCAAGCAGTACAAGCTGTACCGTGGCATGGGCTCCCTCGGCGCCATGGCTCCGCGCGGCAAGAAGTCCTACTCTAAGGATCGCTACTTCCAGGCCGACGTCACCTCCAACGACAAGGTCGTTCCGGAAGGCGTTGAAGGTGAAGTGCCGTACCGCGGACCGCTGAACGCAGTGCTGTACCAGATGATCGGCGGCCTGCACCAGTCTATGTTCTACATCGGCGCCCACAACATCGCCGAAATGCCGGAACGTGGCCGTTTCATCCGTATCACCGACGCTGGCTTGCGCGAATCCCATCCGCACGACATCGTCATGACCGCCGAAGCCCCGAACTACTCCGGCCGCCAATAATTACTGAATCCCAGTAATCGATAATCGGTAAAAGCCTCTTACTTCTCGGAAAAGACCGAAAGTAAGAGGCTTTATTCATATCCGCAACGTGAATATTTATAACCGAACGTCGCCCTATCGCCAAGTAGCGGCATTGATTATGAAGCAAATCGCGAAAAAGCGTGACTTCCCAGTGCGTGTAGGCCTTCCAATCTCCCTACCTCGCGGTATCTTCGAATGTTCAGCTGAAGCGTGCCAAGCGGTACGCGCACACGCAAAGGAAACGAGGCAAGATGGTTGACGCACATGACGGTGAAACATACACGGCGAAGGATTCACGCCTGATCTGGATCGACTGCGAGATGACTGGTCTTGACATCTTCCACGACGAACTGTGCGAGATTTCCGTAGTGCCGACGGACTTCGACCTCAACGTGCTCGACGAAGGCATCGATTTCGTGATCAAGCCTTCCGATGCGGCTGTGGCCAATATGAACGATTTCGTGCGCGCCATGCACACCCGTTCCGGACTCATCAACGAATGGGAGAACGGCCTGAGCGTCGAAGAGGCCGAACGGAAAGTCACCGAATACGTGTCCCGCTTCACCCCGGACGGCGTCAAGCCGCTGCTCGCAGGCAACTCCATCGGATCAGACAAAAAATTCCTCGACCGTTACATGCCGAACCTCATGGAACACCTGCACTACCGCGTAATCGACGTGAGCACGCTCAAAGAGCTTGCCCGCCGCTGGTATCCGGCCGTATACAACAACCGTCCGCCGAAGAACGGCGGACATCGCGCGCTCGCCGACATCATCGAATCTCTGGATGAACTGCGTTACTACCGTAAGGCGTTCATGGCAGCGGCGCCCGGTCCTGACGCAGCCGAAGCCAAAGCGATCGCCGATCAGATCGTGGCAACCAGCATTTTGAACAACAACTGATTCTGCATATCGCATAATCGTTGGAAAATCTGATATTCCAACGAAAACATGGAAAGGACTCCAATGAGCGCAGCCGATTGGACCAGCATCGAAGTCCCGCAAGACATTCGCTTGGTGGTTGCCGATATGGACGGCACCCTGCTTGATGAGCATAGCGAGATTCCGCAAGGTTTCTGGCCGATGCTTGCGCGGTTGCGCTCACGAGGCGTTGAATTCGTGCCGGCGTCCGGACGCCAGTACGCTACCTTGCGTGCCATGTTCGCCGATAAGGCGGCGCAGGTGCTTGACGGCGGCGAACTTTCGTATAT
>SKEF01000684.1_pt1 | contig 33652 bp, 31 predicted proteins | sample 4826691 | NCBI WGS metagenome assembly SKEF01 (sample SAMN11008816, study PRJNA524170) | human gut metagenome | biome: Human fecal sample; material: Feces; isolation source: fecal sample from pouch patient p23, p27 | host: Homo sapiens | place: Israel: Tel-Aviv | collected 2016-08-24
CCAAAGCAAAAAGTCCCATGCCCGCCCTTCCGGTGCGGCATGGGACTTTTTTCATTTTCGGTCCGCTGTGCGGCAGATGCCCGGAAGCTGCGCCCGCACCGCTGCCTCGTCCTCGACCAGAGCAATGCGTATCATTGCCGCACCTCCTTTTTCCGCAATTTTTCTAGTTTTTATTGTAACACGAAATAGGGCGTGTGGCAAATAGGAGAACGAAAGGAGGCCCCGCAAAGCGGGGCCTCCCGACAGCTTATTCGGTTTCCTCTTTGATGCTGTCTCCAAACAGCACCCGCAGATAGTCTCTGCGCCCGTAAAGCACACGGTCGATGAACACATCACTGCCATTTACATGGTAAAAGATCAGATAGCTTCCGCTGACCAGAAACCTCTCGTCACTGTTTGCGTCGGAGACGGAGGCTAACGGCGCTCCCATCAATGCATGTTCCTGCAATATCCGAATTTTCTTTGTAATTTTAGCCACTGCCTTTTTAGCCGCAGCTGTATTTTGCAACTCATCCGAAATATAATCCCGAATCTCTAAAAGATCACCTTGTGCTTTCGGTGCTACTATCACTTTATTCATCGGCAATTCCGAGATTTTTCTCTACGGCCTCCAGCGTCAGCCAACCTTCCGTCTCCCCCGAACGACGGCCCTTGGCAATTTCGTTCATGAGCCGGATGGTAGCCTGTGCCTTTTCATAATCGTGCATATCCACGATAGCGTACCGGCCGCGGCCATTCTTGGTCAGAAAGACCGGTGCCCCTTCCTCGACATCCCGCAGCACCTCGGTATAGTTTCTCAAATCGGAAATAGGTTTGATGTTCGGCATAAGATCAGCTCCTTTCAAGTCTAGTATAACAGATGTGCTGTAAAATTCAACAGCAAATTTGCAGCACAATATAAAACAGCAGCCCCGCTTCATCTGCCGCGAGGCTGCTGTTCTGTGATTGGAAAATTTCAGGCTCAGTTCGTCTTGACGGCCACAAGGATACGGATCTTCCTGCCGCCGGAGCAGCCGAAGTTGTCGTACCAGCCGATGAGCTTATAATCCTCGGTGTTGATCTTGGGCAGCGAGGTGGCGAAATACTGGCCGTTCGACCACAGATACACCTGCATATCGTCGGCGGTCTCATAGCGCTTGTCGCCGCTCATGACCGAAGCTGCGCCCAGCTTATCGATGACTACCGGCGAGAGCTGGAGCATCCGGTTGATGGCCTTGCCGTCGGCAGAACGGCCGATGGCGATGCCGCCTGCGATAACGGGGTACTTGGTGGCGGTGCTGTAGGCCACCTGCTTTCCGCCAGAGTAGCAGACGTAGGTCGCACCCTCGCCCAGATAGTTGAGGAAGTCGCCCAGCGTACCGCCCACGCTGTCGCCGGTGCGGCGGAGCACATAGCTGAACAGCTGGTCCGTCTTGCCGGTAAGGGTGTTCCAGGTAGAGCTGACGACACTGCCGTCGATGAGGCCGTAGAGCACATCGCTGGTGCTGGGAACAAGGATGTTCTTCACATCCTGGAAGGTTTCCTCATCGGTCTTGTCCACCTTGGTGGTGGTCCCAGCGGGGAGGCCTGCAGCCTCTCTTGCGGCGTCCTGTGCCTTGTTGCTGATTTTTTTGTCGATCTTCTTGGCGGCTTCGTCCGTCAGGCGGCGGACAGAATCCAGCGCAGCGTACTCCCACAGGTCACCGGTCACATCGTCGAGGATGACCCGGTCGATCTGGCCCGCGGAATTGGTGGTGTAGTAGCGGACGTCGCTTTCACTCAGAGTTACCCCCGATAGGCGGCTGGGGCGAACTGCCCCAGCCACACCCTCCGACGTCGTATCAATGATCTGCACGTTGTCTGCAAACGGGGTGTCGCCCAGCGCGGTGCCGTCGGCGCTGACGGTGCCGCTGGTCGAGCGGGGCGAGATGGACTGGACGCTTTCGCCGTCACCGTCCACGCTGATCTCCACCAGCTTGCCGGCCGGGAAATTGAGCTTATTGTCCACATTGACGGTGCGGGCGGTGCCGTCGGTACACATGACCGAGACAGCCTGCTGCACCTCAGCGCTGTTCGTCTCCACGAGGGTGCGGGATGAGGACTGGACCACGCCGTAGAACACAGCGTCTGCCGCGTCGCCGGTGAGGACGGAGACAGCTGCATCGTTCATGCCCAGCAGCAGAGTGACCACCTGGCCCACGCCGCCGCCGGACAGGGAGGACAGCTGATAGGCCACAGAGGGCGAAGCGATGGCGTAGGTGACGCCGGCCACGGTCACAGAGGTCGGAGCGCTGGCCGAGGGCGAGACAGCTGTCACGCGGCCTGCGGCGCGCTTGTTGTAGATCCAGACGGTGCAGGCGCTCTCGTTATAATAGTAGACATCATAGGGAGAGAGGGCCGCAGAGGTGGTGACTTCGTCGTTGCGGTAGATGGCCGCCGGGGCGAAAGGCAGGACGGTGGAAGCATCTGCCACGAAGGGACCCTTGACGTTGTCCAGCAGGACAGAAGAGATGTCCACCTGGCCGTTGCTCACGGCAAAGCCCAGGGTGGAAGCGTAGACCTGACCGCTGCCGTTCATAGCGGTGAGGGCGTTGTAGAAGAGCATGGTACCCTGCTCGAGGGTCAGAGTCTCGCCCTGACGGGCATTGATCTCATTGCGCAGGCCCAGTGCGCTGGCCTTGCTGAGCTGAGCTGTGGGGAAGGTACCGCCCAGCTTTGCCACATCATAGCCCAGCAGGCGCAGCGCCATGGTGCAGGCTTCTTCCAGCGTGACGGTGTTGTCCGGGCGGAAGCTGCCGTCGGAGTAGCCGGTCATCCAGCCGTTCTGGACGGCAGTGCGGATGTAGACCGCATAGGGAGAGTCGCTGTCCACGTCGCTGTAAAGGCGGCCGGTGCGGCCCTGTGCCGTGGTGGTATCGCGGTAAGCAGAGAATGCGGTGAGGAGGCGGGCCGCCTGCCCACGAGTGAGGGGCGCACCCAGAGAACCGGCCTGCTCGGCGGTCAGACCGCCCAGTGCCGTCGCCGTCTGGACTGCCGCGTTGGAGCCGACCGCAGAAGCGGGCAGCACCAGCATAGAAACAGCCACGCAGACAGCCAGCAGGAATGCGAGGAATCGTTTTTTCATGGTAAACTCCTTAATCATATCTGAGTGCTTCGATGGGGTTCAGGCTGGCGGCACGGCGGGCCGGCAGGAAGCCGAACAGGACACCGATGCCGCAGGAGATGCCCACGGCGATGGCTGCTGCGCCCGCCGAGGGGGTGACATTCAGGGTAATATCCGTCAGGATATACGGAAGGATCTGGTTGATAATGGCCGACACGACATAGCCCAGCACGATGCCGAGGCAGCCGCCCAGCGCCGACGTGACGCCGGCCTCCACGACGAACTGGGTCAGGATGGTGCTCTCCTGTGCGCCCAGTGCCTTGCGGATACCGATCTCACGGGTGCGCTCGGTGACGGACACCAGCATGATGTTCATGATGCCGATGCCGCCGACCAGCAGCGAGATGCCTGCAATGGCCGTCAGGACGCCCACCATGACGTTGATCATGGAGGACATCTGCGCCATTGCCGCACTCAGGCTCTGGACGTAGACATAGTCGTCCTTGCTGACCAGCTTCTTGATGCTTTTTTGCATATACTCCTGTGCCTCATCCGAGTGGTCCGCGTCCTGCAGGACCACATAGTACTGGCTGACACTGCTGGTGTTGTTGACGCTCATCAGGGTGGTATAGGGGATAAGAACAACGTCGTCGTTGCCGCCCTCGTACTGAGAGGCGGGTTTGGAGCGGCCCTCCAGCACGCCCACGATGCGGTACTCGCTGGCGCCCACCTTGAGAGTGCTGCCGAGACCGTTGCCGCCAAAGATCTTGCGGTCCACATAGTCGCCGATGACACAGATATTCTTGTTGTCTATCAAATCGGTGTACTGGATGCCGCGGCCCTTGGCCACCTTGTAGTTGTTGATGGTCATGTAATCTTCGTTGACGCCGCTGATGTAGGTGCGGCGGTACTTCTCGCCCGCTACCCGCAGCGTGTCGCCGCCGACACTGGCAATCGGCGAAAGGCCCTTATAATACTCGGGCTTTTCATTGATGATCCTGTACACATCGTTCACTTCCACTGAGCGGGTGCTGGCGGTCATGATGTTGACGGACAGAATATCGCTGCCCATGTCGGAGTAGAAGTCCTGCATCATGTTGGTCATGCCGTTGCCGAGACCGACGATGACGATGACGGCCATGACGCCGATGATGATGCCCAGCATGGTGAGGAAGGTGCGGACTTTGTTGCTCAAGACGTTCTGGACGGCCTGTTTGAAGGTCTCCTTTATCATGCCTGCGTCCCCTCCTCTCCGGCTTTCGGCTCTGCCATCATGAAGTTCGGCTGAACGACTGCCTCGGGTGCGTGGGCGTCGCCGTCGTAGACGACGCGGCCATCTTCGAGGCGGATGATGCGCTCGGCCTGCACAGCAATGGAGTTGTCGTGGGTGATGAGGACGACGGTATTGCCCTGCTTGTGCAGATCCTGGAGCATTCCCAGAACTTCGCGGCTGGTGTGGGAGTCCAATGCACCGGTCGGCTCGTCGGCCAGGATGACCGCCGGGCCGCAAGCCAGCGCACGGGCAATGGACACACGCTGCTGCTGACCGCCGGAAAGCTGGTTGGGCAGGTTTTTGAGCTTATTGCCCAAACCCACCCGCTCAAGGGCAGCCTTTGCCGTCGCGTGGCGCTGTGCGGCGGGGATGCCCGCATACACAAGGGGAACTTCCACATTCTCCAAAAGCGTCAGCTTCGGCAGCAGGTTGTACTGCTGGAAGATGAAGCCCAGCTTCTCGTTCCGGATGCTTGCCAGCTCGCGTCGGCTCATCTTGCCGACATCCCTGCCGTCCAGCAGATAAGTGCCTTCGGTAGGCACATCCAGACAGCCGATGATGTTCATACAAGTGGATTTACCAGAACCGGACTGGCCGACGATGGCCACGAACTCGCCCTTGTTGATTTTGAAAGAGACGTGGTCGGCGGCCTTTACGAGGGTGTCGCCCATCTGGTAATACTTGCAGACCCCATCAAATTCTATCAGCGTGCTCATTCGTCATCTCCTTCGGCGGAGGCCATCGTGTTGCTGTAGAAGTCGGTCGCGCTGACGCTGGAGTTGTCGTAAGCGATGGTATCGCCCTCCTGCAGGCCGCTCTTCACTTCGATGTAATCGTCATCGCTGATGCCGGTGGTCACCTTGACGTAGACGAAGCCGTCGGGAGCGGTCATGGAAGTCTCAGCATTGGCAGCGCTGGGCGAATCCTTGGTCACCAGCACATAGCTGCCCCGGACGAGGGCGGCGTTGGGCAGGGCCAGAACATTCTTGACGCTGGCGGTAGTGATCTTCGCAGTGGCGTTCATTCCGGGCAGCAGCTCGCCCATGTCGTCGATGCGGACGGTGACGGGGTAGCTGGTGGAGCCGTTGGCGGTAGTGCCTGCCACGAGGATGCTGCTGATGACGCCCTTGTAAGTCTCACCCGGGACGGCGTCGGCGGTGATGTCCACCTCCTGGCCGACCTTGAGGGAGCGGATCTTCAGCTCGTCCACGTTGAGCTTCATTTCCAGATGGCTCATATCGTAGATGGTGCAGAGGTTCTGCATAGCGGTGTCGTTGGCGCTGAGCTTGTCGCCGGCCTTGACTTTCTTATCCACGATGGTACCACTGATCGGGGCGTCGATGGTATAGTGGCTGATGGTCTTCTCGGCAGAAGACATCTGCAGCTCGGCAGAGCGCAGGCTGTCAGCGGCGTTTTTGGTCTGCTTGTCCAGATCCTTGCCGGTAATGCGGAGGATGACGTCATCCTGACGGACGGTGGCGCCCTCCTTGACGCAGAGTTCAGACACGGTGCCGGAGGCAGCTGCCGCGACAGTCTCCTCGCGCTGGTAAGTAAAGTGTGCGGAGTTGAGGGAGCTGACGCCGTTCACCTGTGCCACAGCGGCCTGTGCGGTGGTCAGGCTGCCTGCGTTGGGAACAGCGATGGTGACGGTGCAGGTCATCAGGCTGGCGTCGCCGGCAGGGTTTGCACCGGAAACGGAGCGGATGGTGCCGTTCAGCGTCTCAAAAGTGGTGTCCGGCATGACCTGTGCGGCCTGACCGGCGACAAAGCTCTGGGCCTCTGCGGCAGGGAAATCCACGGCCAGCAGCATCACGGAGGTGTCGCGGATGGTGGCCACAGTCTGACCAGCCTGCACGGCGTCGCCTGCGGCGACTGCAAAGGAGCTGACCTCACCGCTGATCCTGGTGCGGACGTTCTGCATATCCGCAGCGTCATCGTAATTGCGCTGTGCCTGCTCCACCGAGAGCTGTGCGCTCGCGAGGTTGTTTTCCACATCCGAAATGTCGATGGTGTAAAGAATATCGCCCTTCTCGATGCTGTCGCCCAGCTCAAAGTCGGCGGTGAGCACCGTGCCGGTGACGAGGGACTTGACGGTGTAGGAATCGGCGGCGTTGATGGTGCCGTTGCCGTCGTAGACATTCACGATGTCGCGGCGTCCCAGCTTCTCCTGCGTGTAGGCAAGGTCTGCCGACGCACTGCGGCTCCTGCGCGGCACGATGACCGCCACCAGCACCGCTGCGGCTGCGACCACCGCGATGCAGCGCTTTTTGTGGGTCTTGATAAAGTGGAACACCTTATTTTCTCCGCCGGTATTCTCCTGCGGAGAAGCGTCCTGTGTCTTCTTGTTGAAACCTAGCATGAAAAGCCTGACCTCCTGTGTTTCATGAAAAAGAAAAGTTCTTTCTGCCTGTTTTCATCCGTTCTGCGCTTTCCCCCACAGCGTCCGCCAAAAATGACCTGTCTGCGAGATACTGCCCTGGGTTAGCGGCGCAAACCGTTATAATGATACCACCTAACAGAACGGACTACAAGAAATTTTTCCTGCACAATCTGCAACTTTTTTGAAAATTTTTCCATCATCTCTGTGTCTGGAAACTGGAACATCAGACAGAGCTTTCGGATGAAGCGTTCATCCACTCGCTCCGGCCCTTCGTGCAGCGGCTTTTGGGATACCGTCAGAAATAACCTGACGATTCGCGAGATGACGGCTCTGATGGGCGGTGACGGCACGATGGAGTAACAAACAGAAAAAGACTTCCGCTTTGAGAATGACCCTCAGGCGGAAGTCTTTTTACTTTCTGAAAAAACAAAAGAAAAAGCACCAAGCATTTCTGTCTGGTGCTTTTTGTGGTGCACCTCCAGGGACTCGAACCCTGGGCCCACTGATTAAGAGAGCAAGCCGCCGGTTCGTCTCAATTTATGGATGTTTCGAGTCATCGTTATTTTTAATCAAAGCAACGTGATTTTTCACCCGGTAATTTCTGCACCCTTTGTCGGATTTTGCAACGAAAAGCACCCTCTGCACGTTTTGAAACCGTGCAAAATCCGTGCAGAAACCGTGCACTTACTCTCCGACAAATAAAATCGCCCTATCCCCTACCGACTTGACGGCATTGGTTTGAGTGACCGCAAATTCGAGCCAGCAACATAGAAACACTGCCTTTTCACCTGAAAACATTTTCTACTGCGTCTTTGAAACACACTGATGGTTTTCCCCGTGGCGGAGAGAGAAGGCCCCACTGCACCCGTTCCAGTTCAAAGAAAAATGCAAGATTTATTACGATCACGAATTATTACCTTTATGAGACTACTCCGGCTGTACGCTTCGGGAAAGTTGTTTCAAACCTGTAAACCAGAGAAAAATAAAGAAGTCCTAGTGTGCAGAAAATCCTCTTTCGAGAATCTTGCTTCTGAACGTAGTGTTCTCCGAGTATGAACCATTCGATTCAGGTTAACGGCATCTTTGGTGTTTTCAAGAACAACTCCAAGTTCAAATGTTTACTTATGGGTCAGAGAAGCCCCTCTCCGGCTTCCTCCAGATTATGGGCAAATAGCTCCTCCACGCCCAGCTGCTTGGCGAGCGCCTGAACTTCCTTGTATCGTTTCGACGCCTCTTCGTTGTCTCCGCCATGCTTGCAGGCTTCGATGAGATACAGCAGGGCCTGCAGCTCGTACAGGCGGCTGTCGCCGCGCTGCGAGTTGTGGCGGCGGCGCTCCAGCAGGGTCTCGAAGGCCTCTTTCTCGGGGACATGGTCTCCCAGCGCGCCATAAGCAAGGCCGATGTTGCTATAAGCGCCGGTGCTGCATCTCTCGGAGATATCGAGGGCCTGCCGGCTCCAGCGCAGCTGCCGTGCGGACTCCTGCCGGAGATGCTCCGGCTCGTTTTTGCCCCGCACACCGGCGCAGTAAGCCAGATTGATGTAGGTGCGGAAGGTGTCCGAGCTGTGGAACGTGAACCGCTCTTCACGCAGCCTTGCGGCGTACTCGTAGCAGGTACGCTGGCGGTCGTCATAGTCACGTTTATCCGTCCGGCCTGCCCATACGCTGTCCTCGCCAAAGGCAAGCGCGTCGGCATGGCAGGTCAGCTCCAGCAGGGTCTCCCGGTCCTCGGAGCTCACCCCCCGCAGCAGGAACTTCCCAACATCGCCGTATGCCCGGCCAAGCGTCTCATAAATGGAGGCTGCGGCACTGGGGTTTTGCTCCAAAGGGCCCAGCTCATTCAGGCATTTCATCGCTTTTATGGCGGCGTCGAACTCCTCCGGCGGCTGCTTCCGGTCCCGGAAGATGAGTGCCCGGTTCTCATACAGCTGCGGCAGCGTCCAGTGCAGGGCGGGCTGCGCCTTTTCCGCGATGATCATGGCGTTGTTCCACTTCGCAGCCTTCTTGAAATCGGCAAGGCGGAAGTACAGGCTCGCGGCGCGGTAGGCCCAGAGCTTCTTCTGCGGGGTGTCGAGCCGGGCGTCCGGGTCGGACTTTTCCAGCACAGCGGAGTAAATATCGGCGGTGCTGCGCCGGTCGGCGGGCGTCTCCTGAAACTCCCACAGCCCGTCCAGAAAATGGGCGTCGTCCTCTCTGTCAGCCCCCGGCTCCCGCAGGCTGCACACCTTGCGGATGAGGGTGTGGGGGACAAGGCACTCGTCTTTCCCGCTGCCCGTGCTGTTCAGGTAGCGCAGGTCCACCAGCGCGTGGAAATCCCTGTCGTCCGGCCGCAGGCCGCAGGCGTTGAGGAACAGCTCCCGCGAGAGCCCGCTCTCCCCGATGAACATGGCGCGGTGCAGCAGGGTCCGCATCGGCGGGGTCAGCTTCGCCAGCCCGAACAGGGTGGTCAGGTTCTGCAGCACGGTACCGCTGCGGCTCTCGCCGTCCTTTTCGCTGGGGATGAGCATTTCCAGACTGTTGTCCCGGAGGGTTTGGCCCTTGCTCAGGTCCTCGGCGATCTGCCCGGCCGGGATGTGGGTGAACTGCATCAGGGCGGCCACCATGGTGACGGTCATGGTGTGGCGCTCCACCAGCCGGAGGATATGTCGGAGGGTGTCGTCGTCCGAGTCCGGCAGCCCCCGGGAGCCGTCCCGCAGGATGTCCAGCAGGACGTCTTCCTTCAGGGAGTTGATCTCGAAAAAGCGCCCGCCCGCCGCATGTTCCAGATTCTGCCGCGTGGTCAGCAGCAGGCGGCAGGGCAGGGCACACAGCTGCTGGTAGAGCTGCTGCTCCAGACTGCCGCTGGCACCGGTCAGCTCGGCCCAGGACGAGGCCTCATCGCGGTCAAAGTTGTCGATGACCAGCAGGTCCAGCTCCGACAGGTTCTCGCACAGCAGCTTCTGCACGTCCTCAATTAGGTCGGGCCCGCCGCGCTCCACCGGCATGGCATGGGCGAAGGTGTCGGTGTACAGCGCCTCCAGCGTGCCAGGGAACCGCACGAAATACGTTCTGCCCAGCGGGTGGCGCTTCTGCCATTCGCCGGCGGCGGCGAGGGCCAGTTTGGTCTTGCCCATGCCCGCAAAGCCCCACAGCACATGGGGGTTCCGCTTTTCGTTTTCCAGTTCGTTCAGCAGGTTCTTTACGTCTTCGTCGCGGCCCCTCACCTCGCCGTCGTTCAGCGCGCCTGCGTTCTGAGCAAGGCTCCATACCGGCGGCGTCAGGCGGCGGCGCCACTCGTCCATCTGCCGCGCCATTTCTTCCAGCGTGATGCGCTCTTCGGGGGCTTCCTTGGCGGCAGCGGTCAGCAACGCGTTCACCTGAGCCAGCAGGGAACCTTCCAGCCCGGAGGGTCTTGCTTGGCTTGCGGTCAGCGTCACATACCTTTCTAGGAAGCTCAGGTCCCGCCCCAACCGCAGATTGTTCGCCGCTGTAGGGTCCAGCAGGGCATAGAACAGCCGCCCCACCGCGTAAACGTCGGACGCCGGGGTCGGTGTCCCACCGTTTTTCAGTTCCGGTGCACGGAAGCCCGGTGTACTGAACACATCGCTCTCCGGCCTGGTCTCTTCGTCCCAGCCGCCGCCGAAGTCCAGCAGGGACACGCCCAAGATCGTGCCGTTGGACAGGCTGCCGTCCACAAAGAGATTGCCTGCGCTGATGTCGCCATGGATACAGCCGCTGCCATCCTCATCGCTGTGGATGCGTTTCAGGTTCGCCAGCAGGGCGCAGAACAGATCCACCGTCTTTGCGAACTGCGGCACAGAATTTCCGCAGCCCGGCCGTTCGTTGCCGAAAGGATGATCCGGGCTGCATGGCTGGGCGGCTTCTTCCAACAGATCTTTCAGCCAGAAGCCCTGCCGCTCGGTAAGGCACTCCATTTCCAGAATGCAGCTGTACGGCGGCGTGCAGGGGTCTTTTCCCGGCAGCTGGATCGACCGTACCGAAAGCTTTCGGTCCACCGGCACCGTGAGCCGGGTGCGCTGGCGGCTCTGCTGCCCGACGCGGATCTCGCGGTCGGCCCGCTCTTCAAAAAGCGTCCGCATCGTTTCAATTCTCTTTTCACGCTCTGGGTCATTCTCCGGCAAGGCTGCGGCTTCCTCCGGCAGAACGGCCCCGTCCACCCGGACATAGCCCTGCCGTGGGAAATACTCCTTGAGGATAACCGGATACATCTGCCCTTCTTCCTGCGCCTGATAGAGCAGCGCAAAGCCGCCCGACGTGATGTACTTTTGGATCGTGAACCGTCCGTTCTCCGTGCACAGCACTGTTCCATCGGGCAGAGGCTCACGGCGCACCTCTTTCTGGTTCCACATGAAAAGCCCTCCTCCGTTTGGATATTCTGGCTTTATTATAGCGTATCCTCCAAAATATTCCAAGGCGATGCCGTGACTTTCCTGCCCTGAACGCCAAATATTTATTCCCGTAGAAACCGCCGGGCCGCTCTGCTATGCTTTGAAGCAGAAAGCCGCACTTCCGGCGGCTTTTTTCCGGACATGAGAAAGGAGAACTCTATGAACGCAAGTATCGAAGCAAAAAAGGCTGAGGCCGTTGAGCGCATGAAGCTGTGGGGCATCTACCCGCCCATTATCAAGTGCTTTGAGCAGGAGGGCATCGTTTCCGAGAGCGCTCCTCCGCTGGGCACCTGCAGCCGGCTCGAAGGAGAGCAGCTTGAGCGCGTCAGAAAATTCGAGAAAAAATACAACGCGGTCGTTTATCATGTGATCCACAGCTTTACGAATATCGGTGAGCTCGAGAGCTATCTGTTCGTCAGCGACCGCCCGGATGAGTGGGAAACGGACCGTAAGGACCTCAAGTCCGGGCAGCCGCTCGCGTGGGTCTACAACTACGATGAACCCGACTGGCCGGAGCTTGGGTATATCGGTGTTTCGCTGACGACGGCTGCGGGCCTCCGCAGAACCTGGTAAGGAGGGATATTTCTATGTATCACGCTGATCTGCACACTCACACCATCCATTCCGACGGCGAGTATACGCCCGCACATCTGGGCCTAATGGCTCTTCAAAGCGGCATCCGGTATCTGGCGTATACCGACCACAACTACAACTATTCCCCTGCCGAGCTGAGCGACCTTCGCCTGCAGTTCCCCATGCTGCGCATTCTGCGCGGCTGCGAGTTCAGCTGCTTTTATCGCACCGCCGACCAGCGCCGCGTGGAGATCCACATCGTGGGCCTGAACTTTGACCCCGACTGCCCGGAGCTTCAGGCTGTGCTGCGCTGCAACCAGCCCGACCGCCGCAGCTACGTTACCAAGATCCTGAACAAGCTCGACGCGCTGGGCGTCGGCATCGGCACCTACGAAGACCTCATGGCCTTCTGCAATGGCCCACAGCATCTTGGCCGAATGCACATTGCCCGCAGCCTTGTGGCCCACGGCTATGTCAAGACGGTGGATGAAGCGTTCGACACGTACATCGGCAGCTTCGGCCAGCGTCTGGCCTATGTCGAGTCGGAGCTGGACTACGCGCCCATCGAGGACGTTCTCTCTGCCCTGCAGAAGGCACAGGGCATCGCCATTCTGGCGCACCTGTTCTTCTACCCGCTTGATGAAGCCGAGCAGCACCGCCTGCTGCACACCTTCCAGTCTCTGGCCGGCCCGTGCAGCGGCATGGAGGTCTACTATGGCCGCTACACCGACGAGCAGCGCTGTCATCTGGCCGCACTGGCGGCACAGTACGACCTGCTGCCCTCGGCGGGTTCCGACTTCCACGGCCCCGGCGACGGCAACGCCACCCATGACGGCGGGCTGGGCCATCACTTCCCCGCTTCGGTCTACGAAGCGCTGGAAGCCCGTCAGCGCGAGGTGTACGGCGTCGTTCATGACTAAGCATTAAGCACAACATATCAAAAGGCCGGGAGCTGTTTCTTCGCAGCTCCCGGCCTTTTCTGTATCCTGCTTTATTTTTTATCGTTTCAGCTTTCGGCATCGGACAGCCTCCGGCACCAGTCCTCAACTGCCGCCAGCATCTCGTCCAGTGTGATGCGCTGCTCCGGGTCCGGTGCTGTCGCCCGTAGCAGCAGGCGGTTCACCTCTGCTCGCATCTCCTGCGGGAGGCCGGACGGGACACTCTCGCCCGCGGTTAGGGTTTGGGTGTTATCCAGGAAACCCAGCGGACGGTGCAGCCTGACATTGTGCACCGCGACCGGATACAGCATACTCAGCAGCAGCCGGCCGGCCGAAAAGACATCGGTCTTTTCGGTGACAGGCCCCGAGAACAGCTCCGGCGCATGGAAGCCCGGCTCAGCCGTCGCGGGCATCTCATTCTCGCCGATCTTCCGCACTGTACTGACATCCGCAAAGGACACGCCCTGAATGCGCCCTTCGGCAAGGCTTCCTTCCACGAAAAGATTGCCGCTGCTCAAGTCTCCCATGATCCACCCCGCACGGTGCAGCGGACGCAGCGCCAGCAGGGTGTCCCGGAAGATCTGCATGGTAATGGCGGCTGCCGGTACCGCACAGTTTCTTCGGGGGACAAAGCATTCTTCCTGTTGGCGTAGGTTTCCGAAGGGATGCGCCGGGCCGTTGGGGTTGGTGCATTCCCGCATCAGCGCTTGCAGCGGGAAGCCCTGCGCTGCGGTCATGCCGTCCATTTCCAGAAAGGCACAGTAGGGCCACTGCCATTCGGTGCCGTCCGGCAGGACCAGCGTACCGGCGGGCAGCACCGGCTTTTCCGGGATGACGCATCGGACACTGCCGCAAAGTTCCTGATTCATGCGCTGCTCCTGCTCTGCCTGACGGCGCAGCCAGAGATAGGTGCGGCTCAGCTTTCTGCTGTCGGGCGGTTCCTGCTCCCAGCCTTTCAGCGCGGGCGCACCGCGCAGCCGCACCCAATGGCTGTTGAAGAACTCTTTCAGCACGACGGCCTGACCGGTCGTTTGGCTGCGCACCTCGTAGAACAGGGCGTTTTTGTTTTCTGCAAGCAGATCCTGCAGCACGAACTCTTCTCCGTTCAGGAACGACAGGATCGTTCCATTCGGCAGCGGCTCGCGCCGCATCTTTTTCCAGCGTATCATCTCGTAAACCTCCTGTGTGCGGGCCGGCGGGTTTGGGCTGCCGCCGGTCTCCGCACGAATTCAAGCGAAAAGTGGAAATTCCTTCTAAAATTTCTCCCGAAGATTTGTGCTGATTGGCGAATGGATTTTCCATCCCGGGTTGTTTATAATGGAGACCCGGACCTGACATGTACAAACACATTCTACTTTTTGAAACATTCTTCTGCCATGGAATAAATTTTTGTGCCGGGGCCGCACGTTTTTTCGCAAAAGGGAGGGATCTTATGCCGGAATCGGAGACATTTTCAGCGCTTCTGGAACAGGAGACACAGAAGTGGATCGACGAGGAGATCAGCAAAGGCAATGACGCATGGAACGCCCGGCGCTCCTTCGACGGCTTTTCCAACATCCATTGGGACATGGTCGCCCAGTCTGCTGCACAGATCAAAGAACATCTGGCCTGCTCCGGCCAGAACATGACGCAGGGCATCTTTCTGTGCCGATGCATCCAGAAGCACCGCCCGGAGCTTCTCCAAAAAAGCGATGGCACCCCAGCACAGACCACCGACCTTGTCAATTGCAAGCCGGAGGAGCTGCAGCCTTGGCCAAGCGCCACCATCAAGATCGTCGCCAAGAACCTGAAGCGCCTGTGCCTTGCGGAACTCGGCTGCGAAAACCCCGGCACCGCATGGGATTCCATTCTTAAGAGGGATGTGGCCTATCGCCGCGCAGGAAACCGGCAGGAAGCCTATCACATCGCCTTTCTGCTGAACATGACGACCGAAGAGATGCAGCGCTACTTTTTCCTCACCCGTCAGGAAGCGTTCAGCCTGCGCGACCCGCTGGATATCGTGTGTTTCGCCTTCAAGTTTTTTGATGCGAAAAAAGACCATGCGGATTCCTTTCACTGGTGGGATGTGACCGATGTTCTGCAGGGCTATCTGACCGCCTGCAAGACCGCCGACGCAGCGGCAGAGCAGCCCGTCCACCACTTCTCCCAGAAGAACGGCAGCACCCGCCTTCTGGGCCGCGATGCCCAAAAGCTGCAGAATGCTATGCACCGCACCAACAATCCTGCCATCGACATCCCCGCACTCCGACATGACCTGCAGGAGTATCTGCTCGCCCATCGCCGCAATCTTACGGAGATGAAACTGGAGCTGATCCATCCGAAAAAACTTCCTCCCAGTCAGAGCCGCGTTGAGATCTGCATGGGCTACCCGTATTCCCACACCGTCCAGCGGGAATTGAGCATTCTGGTCGGTTATCTGCTGGTGCTGTATGGCCGCTGGAACACGGTGGTTAAGACGGTATACTCCAAAAAAGAGCAGGAGCGGCGGGATAAACTGCTGCTTTCCTCTGAAAAAGGCGCTGCGCCGAAACTGCTCTCTGCAGACGATTTTATGGCCGTTCTCAGCCAGGCACGCCGGGAATCCCTTGAGCCGCTGAAAGAAGCGTTTCAGGAAAAGCTGAACCCGGACTCCCTTCAAGAACCTCCTTCTGCTGCCATCAAGCCGCAGGAGACCGCTTTTCTTATGGGCCAGTGGCTGCTGCGCATCACGCCGCAGGAGTCTGCGAGTCCCGATGACTTTAAGACAGCGGTGCAGCCCTTGAACGACTTCCTTCTTCAGGTAGAGGCGATCAAAGAATCTGATATTCCGAAGCTGACCTATCCGGGCAGCGCCCGGCTGACCTGTAATGTGATCTGGCACCTTGCCGGCTGTCTCCACTGCAAAAAAGCGCTCAATGCTCTCATCGATCCCGGCCCGGACGCCGTCTCTCCGGAGACATCCGACTGGGCCAAATATCTCCGTGAGTTGGGCAAGAAGTTGCTTAGGGTGTCGCGTGATCCAGGAAATTTCCATGACCGCGAACTCTGCGGCACTCTGAGTCAGGGCCAGCATCAGAACCTTCAGAGCGAATTCACTTCTTTTTCCACCTATGATCTGTACCCAGATTCCGGCTCGGAAAAGGACGCGGAGGCCGATCGCTACAGATACATTCAAGACCATCTGGAAATGGGCCTGCCGAATCTCTGTTACAAGATCGAGGCTACTCTGCACGACTATTCTCCGAAGGCCGAGAAGTACGCTGCAAGAACAGAACCGCCCAACGAAAAAGAACTTGACTGCTGGCAGGCAAATAATGCTTTAGGCAGCAGGCTGCTTTCCCGTGAGGACATCCTGCAGCTGTTCTTTTTCCTCATTCTGGCCATCTATGACTGCTGCACAGCAGACGCCGGCAAAGCGCAGGAAGCGTTTACGGCAGAACACGCATGGCTCAAGGCTATGCGCGATAAAGCCGAAGCGAAACTGAAAGAGCCGGGCGGTACCACCGGAAGCTTTTTGGAAGACGCCTTATTTGCCAGCGTTTTTGTCGAGCTCGAGGGCCTTTGGAACGAACCGAAGTCCGACACGGTCACATCGGACCAGTCCACGACCATCCGCCGCATTTATAATTTCCTGTTGGAAAGCCTGACCCTTGCCAGTGGGACCACTTGGCACAGCATTTACTACCCCGCCTATACCGACCGGTTCTATGTGCTGGCCGGTGCTCTGGCCACAGCAGTACCGCAGTCCCGCCGGACACTGGGCCTTATGATGGGCGTTCACCGCCAGAAAAGGCCGAAACCCGCCGACAAGAAAAAAGTTTCGGCCAAAGGCACCCGCGCCGCACCAAAAAACTGAAAACTTATTCCTTAGATTCTCTTCTTTTCCCTGTGTTACACTCAAATCGCCGCAGGATCGGGCCAAAATTCTGGCTCTGCGGCAGTCGAAGGTCACACAAAAAGGAAGGGAGTTTTTTATGTATTTTTTTCTGCATGTCCTGCCGGAGGTCGTCTCCGCGGTGTTTTCGTTTCTCGTGGAGTGGTTTTTGTTCCAGGAACAGCCCGCGCTGTACGGCGGGACACTGTCTCCCCTCGTGACTGCATGGCTCTATATGGCCATGATGCTGGCCGTGTGGCTTCTCCCGATTTTCTATGACGCCTGTCGGCGCAAGGGCGGTATGATAAGCACCGCGCTGAACCTGCTGCCCGCCGAGATCATCTTTGGAGGTGAGTTTCTCTACCGCCTTCCCCTCGTCGGGGTCGCCGTGCTTCTTTTGTGCGGTGTCGTTCTGTGGCTGCTGTGGTATGAGTGCTACCGCCGCAATATGGACGCTTGGAATGCGGGCAAACGCGGCAAGGAATACGACATCCTTCGCCGCAGAAACCGCCGGGCCGCCGTGCGGATCTTCGTGCTCATCGCCTCGCTTCTGCTGCTGATCCCCAGCCTGTACGGCATCCATGTGCTCCGCGCCGATCAGGCCCGGACCGTGACAGCCTTTTACGAAACTTATTATGAGACCGATTCGTCCTTCCTCGTCGATCTGGAAGCCAGCGGTCTGCTCGGCAGTCTCTGAACTGACCCGCGCAAAGAAGGGCTCCTTCCCTGATGGAAGGGTTCCTTTTTTCTATATGGGCTGTCTGGACAGCAAAAACCGCTGCGGCACTTCCCTTGGATGCCGCAGCGGCTGTCGAACTTTATATTTATTATTTCAAGGAGGAAAAGTCATGTATGAAAACCAAAGCAATTGAAGGGAATTTTATCATCTATTATGGAAACGGTTTCTATCTATAAAAGGAGGGCAGGCAAAATATGTACAAACGAGTTCAACTCATCACATGGCTGAACCTTCAAGGGGGACCGTGGCTGGGACTGCCTATTCGGTTCGATGCGATCATGCGCGTCATACGGCAATGCGCCTCCTTTCTTTGCATTTTCTCCCCTCGGGGAGTATGGCTGTATTATACATTTTCTTTTGCGGCCTGTCAGGTGGAATAAATTTTTTGTTTAGAAACGCTGCTTTTCTTCCAACGCTGGTACTCGCCGTGCAACACATTACTGTAATCTCACACAAAATATATCGATCGTTCCATCCGAAAGCGAGAAAAGTTGAAAACTTCAGCACAGAGAGTTTGAAGTGGCCTAAAAACAGAAAATCTGATTTGAATTGAAAAGATGGAATTTCATTTTCCGCATTGCGATTTAAAAAAGAACTTCTGCATATTATAGGCGAGAAAGAACAGGAACGGTTCTGTAGAGATGTCTGCTTCTCTGCGCATACAGAAAAACAGCCCGTTCACTGCATCGCGCAGCGGACGGGCTATAGCGTTCTTCATCGGAGGGCCGGGGTGTCCTGCTGCATCCGACGGCGGATATGGTCCGCCCGCAGGGCACTGTCGGGGTGGGTGCTGTAGAGCACATCAAAGAGGTCCCGGCCGGGCTGAGGCTGATCCGCAAACCGTTCCAAAAAGCGGCACAATGCGAAGCCATATCCCAGCTCCACGGCGAAGGCATCTGCCTCCAGCTCGCCCTTGCGGCCGACCGCTCTTGCCAGTATCTGGACGAGGGCTACGCAGACGCTGCGGAAACCTTCGCAGACGCGCTGGAGCAGACCGGACAGCCGGTCGGTGAGCATCCACGAGACATAGCCGAACCGGACGCCGCAGCAGAGGGCCACGGCCAGTACGATGAGCCAGAACACCGCAACAAGGGTCAGCTGCCAGACAACCAGCAGACCCGCGAGGCTGAAGATGTTGGCCGTCAGCACCATGTTCAGGACGGCGTCTCCGTGGGCGATGTGGCCCAGCTCGTGCGCGATGATGGCTTCCACCGTGTTGTCGTCCAGCTGCAGCGCCCCCTCGGTGATGCCGATGCTGCGCCCGAAGGCTGCGCCGTTCACCTGCTGGCCGGGGAGGCTGTAAATTTCCACCTCACCGCAGAAGGGCGGGAGTTTCTCTCCGGCCTTTGCCATGACGCGGCGATAGCAGGTCTCCAGACGGCGCTGGCTGCGGCTGACACCCCCCGTACAGGGCACGGCCCCCAGTTTCTTCCGGGCTGCCCACTCGCCGAGGCCTCCGGCCCAGACGAGGGACACCGCTGCGGCCAGCCAGGCACCAAAGGGGGTCAGCAGCAGGTCCAGCGCTATGATGGCCGCGCTGAGGCAGTATCCTCTCCGCTGATTCATGGCACACCTCCGTTTATTTCCGTCATAAAGGCATCTTTCCGCGTCTTGACGAGACAACTGCCCTCCAGCCGGTTGATCTCTTCGGGCCGGAACAGCGGCTCGTAGATCGGGGCAGGGGTCGTGTAATGATCCACCCGGTTGGTGCCCAACATCTTATCGATCAGGCGGTTGTTCCGCAGACGGCGGTCGCGGTCCTGACTGTAGACCGGGTGGATGACGGCGACTTTCCCGAACTGGGCGCTGATGGCCTCACAGCTGGACATCTCGCTGTGGTAAAGGTAGACGGCGTTTCGGAACAGGCCCTTGATCCGGCGCACCAGTGCCTCTTCGTGGGCAAAGAGGTCGTCGCAGTAGAGGGTGACGGAGGCCCGGCTCATCACCTGTTCCAGCAGGCCCGCCAGTTCCTCTCCCCACTTGCGGGCCCCTTCGATGACGTCCAGCGCGATGAGGCCCCCGGCGTCCCGGATGTCCCACACTAGCAGCTGAAAAAGGGCTGCCCGCTGGCGGGGGTTCATGGTGTCGGGTACCGGGACGAGGGCCGCTTCGCCGGGGCCGAGGCGGGAGAGGCTGGCCGCGCGCGGCGCGTCCAGATGGAGGGAGGCTTCCAGCCCCCGCAGGAAGTTTTCGATCCTCGGGCCTGCCGAGGCGCACTCGGCGTAGGCCTCAAGCCAGATGCGGCGGGTGTCCTCATCGAGGCCCAGCTTCCACAGGGCACGCTCCACCCCGAAGACGCCCCGGTACTTCTGCAGGAGCTTCATATCCAGCTGGGGCGGAGCGCGGTGTACCGTCTCGTCCAGCCCGAGGATGAAGTCGAGGTAGGCGTTGGCCTTTCCGACCTCGGCCTCCTCCCAGCCCTGCACCCGCAGAAGCTCTAATAGGCGGCTCTCGCGCTCTGTGGCGCGGCCCGGGGTGAAGGCCGGGAAGTACCCCTCCCCTGCCGCCGGAAGCGTCCGCAGGCGCTTGAAACCCGCTCTGCGTGCCGCCTGCACAGCGGCGGGCACCGCCTCCTCGGCGGCAACGATCACCCGCAGGCTCCGGCGGCGGGCAAGCTCTGCCTGCAGGAGGGCCGCCCGGGCTGGCTCATCCTGGCCCGAGACGAGCCAGCTGCTGCGGGGCACCTGCCAGAGTTTCATCAGCTCATTTTCCATCGCACTGCTCCTTTTCGAAATAGACTTTTGCGGGGGCGTAGTCCCGCAGGCGGACGTAGGCCTCGCCCGCCTTCAGCGCCATCAACTGGCGGGCTGTCACCGGGCAGTCCTGCACTGCGGCCGCGTGGGGCGGCTCGTACCGAGAGAGCCCGAAGGTCGTCACTATCATATCGGTCTTGCCCAGCCAGTCCCGGGCGAACTCCACTCCCCGACTGCTGTTGGGGTGAAAGCTCATCACGCTGGAAAACTGGGACAGCACGTTGTTGGCGTCGCTCTGCATGGAGGGCCGGCCGGCAAACATCGCCTCGACTTGATCTTGGTTTTGGAGGGCGCACAGCACCCGGCCGCCCCGGTCACGGCCGAGGGCCAGCAGCCGTTCGAGGCCGTAGTCGGCGGGGAGGCTGGCCGCTTCGTCGAGGATGAAGAACAACCTGCGGCGGCACCAGTCCTTGGAGAGGAGCTGTGCAATGGCGCGGTTGAGCAGGATGCTGCACCCGAGCTTCCCGCTCTCGGCCCGGGCGGCGTCGTATTGCAGGTAGAGCGCCCGGCCCGGGTGGGTGAGGAACTCCGCCACCGAGTCGCGGCCGTCCCCTGCGCCCCGGAAGAAGTCGTGGGCAAAGAGGTGCACTTCGCTCAAAATGCTCGCAGCTTCGCGGCCTTTGAGGAGAGATGTAACTCCACCGAGCTCATCCTTCTCGAAGTTCAGTCTGTCCTGCATTTTCTCCAGGGTGCATTTCTTCAGCCACGAGGCCATCTCGGCGTGAGTCGGGGCCGGACGCCCCGGACGGCACTGCCACTGCCGAAGGGCCACCAGCAAATAGCCATAGAAGATTTGCCGGGCAGCGTCCACAAAGAAACGATTCTGGCCAGCCGTGTTCACACGACTGGCGAAGAGCACGGACACCATCTCATCCAGCTCATCCTCCGGGTGTGGCGACGCCCGGGCCTCCTCGAGGATATTCCACCGGAAGGCGTCCCCGCCGCTGCCGTAGAAGGAAAACACCTTATCGCCGGGTCGGCGGTATGGGATATAATCGCCCTTGACGTCCAGCACAATAAAGCTGGCCTCCGGCCAGATGTCCCGGCAGCGGGCCAGAAGCTGGCGAATGACGGTGGTCTTGCCGCTGCCGGTGCCGCCGGTGACAAGGATGTGGCCCTGCCATATCTCATCGCCGAGGCCCAGCCGGAGGGGGCTGCCCCGGGCATCGCGGCAGGGCAGGGTGAGCTCTGAGCGGGGCGGAGAGATGGGCTTTGCCTCCGGCTCGGTCATCTTGAACAGCATCTGTCTCTCCCCTTTCAGCGCATATGCTCTTCGCTGTGGTCCTGCCCCTGAGCAGCCTCAGCGCCGTGGCCGACGGTTTCCGCAGGGGCGGCAGGGCCGCCCTTCTCCTGCGCCGCGCCGACGCTGCTCAGGTCCACGGTGTCGTAGGTCTGGAGGATCTGGTTCGTCGCCTTGTGAGAGGCGTCATACTGGGCCAGCACCTGCTGGTCGCTGAGCAGTTGCTCCACGCCCGCCTTGCCTGCGGCCCGGGCGTTGACCTCGGCCGGGTGGTTCCAGTAACCGTTGAAATCCTTCTCGGCAGAGGGCACCGGCGTCATCCGGGCTTCGAGGGCCTGACGCTCCTCGGGAGAGAGGGCCGCCTGACGGTCGCTGAAAACGCTGTTCACCCAGTCCCGGGCGTGCGCATCCTCGTGGTAAAGGGTGTCCAGCACTTCGCGGAAGTCGTCCTTCTGGAGGCTCTGGGCGTCGATGAGGAGGGTGTTGCCGTCCTGCGCGCCGTACTCGCCCGCCAGCTCCTTCGTGACGACCTCGGAGGGGATACGACCCGCATCCATGGCCAATTTGTTCTCGACGTCCTGAAGGCTTGCTATTTTTTCGCTGTCCAGCATCGCGCTCCAGGCGCGGTCGTTCATGTTGCGCACGGCGATCTGATAGTTGTGGTTGATTCGTTCGCATTCTTCGTCAGTGTATTTCATAGTATCGTTCCTTTTCTGAGGTGTTGACCGATAAAGTCCGCCGGGCAGGAGCACCGCAGCGGACCCGGCAGGGTGAGCCCCGGATCGAGAGAGCGCTCGGTCATGGTCGTGACGCCCCAGAAGGCCAGCGGGTCCCGGGCGGCGACGGCGTCGGTGACGTCCAGATGAAACCACCCGCCGCAATAGATGAGGTTCCACGCGTGGCCCATGGCGTCCTCGGGCCGGCGCTTCCCCCGCAGATAGAGGCAGGGCACGCCCACCTGCTTCATCAGCAGCAGGGTGGCCAGGCTGATGCCCATGCACACCGCCGCGTGGTCCACCAGCGCTCCATAGGCCGTGTAGCTCCAGACGCCGTCGTCACAGTAGCGCCAATGGCGCACCGCATACTCCACCACGGCGTAGGCCCGGGCCCAGTCCGGGGCACGGGGGCCTGCGGCGCGGATGTCGGCAGCAGCGGCGGCCAGAGCGGCCTCCATGGACGCCATCCGGCGGGCGTGCTCGGCCCCGGTGCAGACGTACTCCAGCTCCACCAGCAGGCCCCCGTAGGAGCCGGGCATCTGGAGGTAGCTGCACCGGATGGGCCGCACGAAGCAGCCCAGCAGCACCGGGCGGACGCCGTTGAGGCTGTCGGCCACAGCGCGGCTGAGGGCGGGCTGTTCGGCTGCCGGGTAGATGGCCGCCACCCGGTTGCGGCACTGTTCCGCACAGCGCATGAGGTACCGCACCAGTTCGTAGCCGTCCCGGACGTACACCACCACCTCGTCGGCAGGCAGGCCGAACTTGCGGCTCACCGCAGCCGCCGCATGGCGCTTCTCAAACTCATTCACAAGCTTCATCCTCACACCAAAAAGTAATCAAGCACCGCATAGAGCGCGGTGAAGCCGAGGGTGGTGGTGAGCAGCTTCATGATCTGGCCCGTATCGAAGCGGCTGGTGCCGCTGATGGCGTTCACCACGCTGGCCACGATGAAAAACAGCAGCACAACAGCAGAAAACAGCAGCAGCCAGCCGGAGAGGGCCTTGAAGCCAGAGTTCATTACACTTTCCAACATGAAGTTCATCCTCTATCCTTTGTAAAAATGTTCAGCACGCGGCCCTGCAGCCGGACTGCCTGCCGCTCCACCTTGTTCATCTGGTATTGGACGTAGTAGGGCGGGCGGATGGCGGGGCGCTCCTTAGCCCCATACATCACGACGAGGAGGAGCAGGCCTGCGATGAGCCCCACCCGCAGCGTCTCTACGCCATGATTGACGAGGGCCGCCAGCTCCCGCAGCACCCGGCCGGTCTCCGGGCGGGCCCGGACAGGCCGGAGCTCGACCTGACGGGGACGAGCAACAGGCCGGGGGCGTGGCCGCACCGGCTCCGGCTCGAATGACCGCACCAGCTGATAATCGGACCCGAACTGGGCCGTAAAGCAGCTCTGGCAGACGAAGAGCTCTGCCCCGCCCCGGCGCACCAGATACCCCGTCTTGGTCACTGCCGAGCAGGACGCGCACATGCGGCAGGTGCCCGTCATCTTCTGGGCCAGCACTCGGACCATCAGGCCTCACCTCCCTCTTTAAACAGCGTCCGCGAAGGTGAGTTCCACCAGATACTCGCTGTCCTCGGTGAAGACAGAGTAGAGGTGGACGGGCGGCAGCTTGAAAAGCACTTCATCCACCACGTCCACGTCGCAGACGGTCACCGCCGCGACGGACTGGTTGCAGTAGACTACCGGGAGGACCATTGCCAAACCCTCGAGATCCAGCTGATAGCTCTCGCTCTCATCGCCGAACTCACGGCGAAAGAGGCGGTAGAGCCCGCTCTTGGGCTCACGGCGGTCGAAGCGAATGAAGTGGGTGGGCAGCTTGCCCAGACGGGAGAAGAGCTCGCTGCTGGCTTCGGAGAGCTTACGGTAGGTCACGAGCTGGAAACCGCTGGCATCGGCCTTGACGGCCTGACCGGCGCTGTTCAACACATACTTACGGACCACGTCCTTTTCCTCCATGCGGCCCAGCAGCCACTTGACCGCGAGGTCAGAGGCAAGGCCCGCCACGCGGGAGCTGAACGCCAGCACCTGCGGCTGGGTGGTGTCCTCGTAGGAGCTGCAGGAGCGCTTCTTTTCCTCATGGGCACGCCAGCCCGAGCCGAACATCTGCGCGTAGTCAATGTGGGTGCCCGGCGGGGAAAACATCACATTGCCGAAGAAGCCGCTCTGGAGCAGACCGGTTCCCGCAGAAATGTGCGCAGTGTCGTAAATTTTGCAGCCACGGTCGATGAACTGCCGCACGGCCATAGAGTCTACGACGCTGATGACGAGGTCGAAGCCCTCGAAAAAACCGAAGCCCAGCTTGCAGATGTCGGCCTTGATGCCGGTGATGGTGAGCGGGAAGCATGCTTTCTCGGCAGCAACCTTCGCCAAAGCAAATGCCTTGGGCTGGCCGAGGGCAGAGCGACTTACCATGGGGCTGCGAGGGAGATTGACGATCTGGTAGGTGTCCATATCCACGATGGTGATGCGGCCCACGCCGCTGAGCACGAGGCTTTCCAGCATCAAATTGCCGATGGTGCCAGCTCCTACCAGCAGGACGCGCTTGTCGTGGAGAGCGTCCACAGCGTAATCGAAGCGCTTGGCCAGCTCTTTGGTCTGGCCGCCGGTGTAGTGGGGGATGGCGGTGTACTGGACGGCCTCAGAGCCCTCCGGGCGGGTATATGCATCGGCGATGAGCTCCTTGCCGATGGCGGTGTCCACATTGCCGCCGTCCGCGATGGTGACGCGGCAGTCGTCGCAGAAGTTGAACTCATCGTCCTTGAAACGGAAGAGCCAGCGGCCCTCACTGGGGGAAGCGACGATGTATAGAGCCTCACCCTTCAGCTGGCGCATCATGGTATCATCAGTCTTGCTCCAGAACGCCGGAAAATTGGCGTGGCTGTGGAAATTTCCGATGATGTGGAGCTTGCCGTCGTAGGTCTTGTCACACCAGAAATAGGCATTCGACTGATAGCTCGGAAGAAAGGTGAAGCCGCTGCCGGTGCCTACCTGAGAGATCTCATGGTAAAGGTCGGCAACGTAAACGGTATAGCTTCCGGTGATGGCATCTTTGCCGATGCTGCCGATAAGCTGGCCGCCGGTCTCCATGTCCGGGAAGCGGTAAATGGCGGTGTTGATCTTGTCCACCACGGACTGCTCAATAATGACGTTGACATGCATAAAAATCACCTCTTCTCACATGAACTCGCTGACGATGGTGACCCAGCGATTGGTCAAATACCGCGTCAATTTATTGCGGTCCTTCACGATGGAAAGAGGGTGAAAATCCGCGTAGACACGCTTGGTCTGGATAGAAGCGTTGCGGACGGCGTCCTGTCCTACCCCCATTACTCCGGAGGCACACTTCCCGTAGGTGACGCTGGTATTGGTCACATTGATCATGGTCAGTGTCTCAAGGAGAGTCGCTATGAAGTCGGCGACGCCGGAACGGGCACCATCATGCCAACAAGGATGACCACTATTGTATACATGAGGGTGTGCAAAAGCTTTTTCGAGGCTTCCCTGGTACAGCCTCACCTGGTCCTGCGGCATCGGTTCAAACTTCGCCTCGCCGCCGCGAACAGCGAAGGTCTTGGCCGGGAAGACGATGTACACCTTGCCGGTGCCGCGGGTGCCGTAAAGCGGGTAGCCGCTCAGCTCCCAGATGAAGTCATTGTGGTCGCGGCTGTAGCTTGTGGTCACTTTCGCACCGCCGAGGCACTCACCCAGCAAATAGCCCGCGCTCTGGGTGAGGAGGAAGGACTTGTTCATCTCTACTCCCTCCTCAGGCCACGATGGCCGCAATGCTGCACACGAAGGAGATGGGCATGTTCTCAGCTTCCAGCTCGGCGATGGCGTTCTTGATCTCGGGGTTGCCATTTAGAGGCACATTCCACTCAGCGTGGATGGAACATCCTTCGACATCCTTGAGATCAAAGCTGGAGATGCTCTCATCCAGCTCGTTGTCACGCATAAGCTGCTGGTATGCGCCCTCGTTGGGGAAGAGGAATTTGGCGCTCTCGGCGTCCTGCTCACAGCAGTTCTTCAGGATCTCAAGCGGGGTGTCCTCCACACTGATGTCAACGGCGACCTTCACGTTAGAGGTGTTGTAAATGTAAGCTTTCATGTTGTTTTTCCTTTCGTTGTCGTGTTGTCGTATTGATATTCTTTTCCCGAGGGGGTGTTCCCCTCGGATTGATGCAAGTATACGCTTCCGCCCCACAAGTAGGCGAGGGAATAAATTATCCGCCCCGTTACCAGCGGGGGCCGCGCTTGGGGTAGCCGGGCTCGGCCTTGACGCCGGGCTCACGCTTGACACCGGGTTCGGCTTTGACGCCCACCCGCTGCACCTCGATGCGCTGGATGGTACCGGAGACGGCACCGCTGTTGCCGCAGTGGACGCAGACGAAGCTGCCGCTGCCGTCGTAGCAGGTGATGCCGTGGCACTTGCCGCAGCGGACGATGTCCTTGTTGCCGCAGTGGGGGCAGTGGTAGGTGCGGCCAGTGTCCATGCCGTCGCTAAGGTCGAGGCTGGTCAGGGCGGGCTTCAGGCCGCCGCTGCCGCCGCCCGCGCCCGCCTTTATGGGCTTAGCGCTCACCATGGTCAGACGGCCCTTGACGTGGGCCAGCTCGATGGCGAAGGGCTCGCCGGTCACAGCACAGCCCGCCGCCAGCGTGCACTCGATCTCGGGCTTTACGAAGGGATGTTTGATGTCCATTTTTGTTCTCCTTTCCTGAAAAGTCAAATGTTCGGTCTGCGCCCACCCTCCCGGTTCAGAGGGATTTGGTTGAGCACTGTAGTTAGTTTAGCAGTCATCACTTTTTCTTTCACTGGAATAAATTTTCAAGATTTTCGAGTTATATCCATCCAACCATTTTTCTTTACTGAACAGCCACGATCTTATCTATAACAGTCGGAACAGGCTCATTTTTTAGAAGAAAAAACGGGACTGTTGCAAAAAAAAAATGCGACAGCAACTTGCATAAAGAAATAGTGCCATCGCGTAGTCTACATCTAATAGGTGCAGTTTAACGGCCTTGGATTTTCTAGTACGTACTTTTTCAATGCAGAATTTCAATTCGCATTTAAAAATCAGAATCTGTACCAGATTCCATTACTTGCCATCATATTGACAGCGGCTACGACTTCCTCGCCGTCCCTGATATGATAAACGCCTTCACGATTACAGTGCTAAGTGCTATCTTCCATTAAAAAAGAGTACCAAGTTCTTTTTTAAGCCTGCACCGAAACGGTGCAGTTCAAGGGCTTGGGTATTCCCAGCAAGCATTTTGCAACGCAAAAGTGTTTTTGTATAGACGAAAACATTGCTTGCAACAACTATGAAGCCTCTCAATGCGCTTTCCAAATTTGAAAATCATTTTGTAGTCAAGACCGTCCGTTTTTAAGTTCAACTTGAAGCGGACGGTTATTTTTCTTCTTAGAAAATTTTCGTGTTTGCATCCGCAGCAAGCAGGGCAAGCCGGTACCAACTCGCAATTTTTGAATCAGATTTTACAAATCCGAATTCAAAAACGCTTGTTGGGTTTCTCCCAAACCCGACATTCAGCACAAAATTGCGCTGACCGTGCATCTTATCCTCTAAAGGCATTATGACCCACAAGGGGACCGGTACCGTCCAGCCCTCTCTCTTTTTGCCAAAGTTTTCATCGCCTTTTCTTGCAACCCGCCGAAAGTGGCGTATTTTCAAATCTTTTTGTTGACACAGCTCGATTTTTGTGGTAGTCTATTCCAACAATTTAATATAACATATTTACTTAGAGTTCCAGCTCGGCTCCTGAAGGAGCCGGAGCAAGTTTTTGACTTTCTTATCGCTACATAACGAACCCGAACCAAGGCCATCCCGGAAGGGATGGTCAAGTTTTGGTTGTTGTGTGGCGATTTTTTATTGCCAGATCCAGCACCGCACCTTGAAAATCGAAAGACCGTCTGCATGGGATACCCGGCAAAGACCTCGCAAGAGCGAGCCGGAAAACGCCGCCGGAAGGGGGCAGGAAATCCATGCAGGGAGAACGGCACACCCAATATCAACTGGTCAAAATGGCCAGTTGATGTGGTGAATGACACAAAGCGTCATTCACCAGAAACATCTTCTACGTTACAGCTCGTTCAATGTGTTCAAATTGAACACATTGATTCTATCCATGTTACGCTTAACCTCGACTTGACATTTTGTCAAGCCACGGTGAAATCTGGTAAGTGCTGCTTCTCAGTACTTACCAAATTACCGTAACACGGTCACTCTGTGGTGGGTTACGAAAACCGTAACTCACCACTTGGAAGTGGTAAATAGACAAATTGTCCACTTACCACCCAGCCATAACGCACAGATTTTAGTTGGTGATCATTTTGATCACCAACCAGACAATCGTAACGCTTTATTGTGTGAAAGTGGTGGTTACCATTTTGATAACCACCATATACCCGTAACATTTGGGGCAAATAATGCTTTTCATTATCCACCACACACCTGTAACAGCCAAAGGAGGATGCCTATGACAACAGAACAATGGGAACGTGAAAATCAGGACACCCTGATGGAATATTTCATTGACGGTGACCCCAGTGTGCACAGAATCCAGTGTGAATGCTGCCGCAAGGTCATCTACACCCAGACCCGGAACCGCAAATATTGCAGCTTCCAGACCTGCGGTCACCGGATGCTGAACTTGCGAAAAAGTCTTAAAAAGCGCATTGAGCGCGGAGCCTACACCTGCCCTTGCTGTGGTGAGCAGTTCTTGCCGATTCGGGCGGATGCCAGATATTGCAGCAACGCCTGTCGGCAGAAAGACTACCGCAAGCGTAAAGTAACGGCTCACGCTTCTCTTTGAGGAGCTTGATAAAGTTTGTCAAGTTCCTTATCCACGCTCGCTTTTATTCAGTAAAGTGGCACTTCCCATTCTGGGAAGTGCCAAAAAACCGTAATGCTTAAATTGCTCACTCTCAAATCCCCAAAGTGGGGATTTGGGCTGTCATCTGAAATCAGGTTACGCTTTCCGTAACTTGATTTGCAACTCCTGCCGAATCAAGTTCCCACTTCGGGAACTTGATTGTAGCCGTATCAAAATCAAGTTATCAAAATGATAACTTGATTGCATCCGTGGCAGAGCCACCGGAGTTCCCATTTTGATAACTCCGGTTTTATCTGTAACACGTCACTCCCACTCCGTAAAAATCAGTTGGCCAAAATGACCAACTGATTCCATCTGTAACGCATCAAGGTCATTGAAAATCAGGTGCCGCCACCCGGCACTTGTTTTTACCCGTAACGGAATCAGTGGGTCAAAATGGCCCACTGAAAAAACCGAGCGAGCTGCGGGCAGAAATTCACAAATCTTTGTCTGTCAGCTTGCCCGGAGCAGGAGTGCAAACCTTTGCGCCATTTTTTGATATAAAACGTTGGAGGTGAATTCTATTTCCGACTACCTGACTGTCACTACGCCCTTACCGCGATATCTACCCTATGCCCGCTTTCCGCTGGATACAGACCTGAGCCACACAGCAAAGTTGCTCTACACCCTGCTGCTGGACCGGGCAACGCTTTCTCAAAAGAACAACTGGATCGATGCACAGGGTCGCATTTATGTACTCTATCCGCTTTCCAGTCTTGCAAAAGATTTGGGATGCAGCATTTCCAGCATAACACGCTCTTTTACTGAACTAGAAAATGCACAACTCGTGGAACGTATCCGCAGTGGATTTTCCAAGCCCAGCCGTATTCTGCTCAAGGTTCCACATACTACGCAAAATTGCACTGTCATAGTAAGCAAAAATGCCGAGCATTACTGTGCAGAAATGAGCAACATGATTGCGCAAAAATGCACACCTAACCAACGTAATAAGAACGACCTGTAAGAACGACCTGAAAGATAACCACCTGATAAAAACAACAGATGCTCATTTGACCTTTGGAGAATATCGCAATGTCTTTCTGACGGAAAAAGAGTATAAGCGGCTCAAATCCAACTTTTCCGGGCTGGATGATCTGATCGAGCAGCTTTCAGCTTATATCCAGTCCACCGGCAGAAAGTACGCCGACCATGCCGCCACCCTGCGCATCTGGACAAAGCGGCAGAAAACAGAACAAAAATCGACACCGGGCATCCCAGACTACACATTCAAAGAAGGAGAAAGCCTATAAAGACGATTGAAAAAATTTTGGAACAGTCCGTTTCCAGTATTCCCAAAAATACCGAGGATTATTATGGCAAGGACGGTCTGCTTTACTGCGGAAAATGTCATACGCCAAGGGAAGCGTTCTTCGCAAAAGGCGTCGCTCTGATGGGCAAGAACAAACACCCTGTCGAATGCAGCTGCCAGCGCACGGAAAGAAAAAAGCAGGAAGCCCTTATCAACCAGCAAAAACACCTTGACCGTGTACGGCGGCTGAAAGCTGAGGGGTTTTCTGACCCGGCAATGCTGGACTGGACCTTTGAAAACGACAATGGCCGCAGCCCGCAGATGTACCATGCACACCGCTATGTAGAGCAGTGGCAGGCCATGCGCTCAGAGAACCTAGGGCTGCTCCTCTGGGGCGGCGTAGGCACCGGCAATAGTTTCCTTGCCGGGTGCATTGCAAACGCTCTGATGGAGCAGGAGGTGCCTGTGCGCATGACAAACTTTGCACGAATCCTGAACGAGTTGAACGGCAGCTTTTCCGGGCGAAATGATATTGTGGACAAGCTCTGTCGCTATCCCCTGCTTATCATTGACGACTTCGGCATGGAGCGTGGCACCAAATACGCACTGGAACAGATCTACAGCATCGTGGACAGCCGATACCGCAGCCGGAAACCACTGATCGTCACCACCAACTTGACGCTGGACGAGATACGCCACCCACAGGATACCCCTCATGCCCGCATCTATGACCGCCTGCTGGAAATATGCGTCCCAATCTCCTGTATCGGTGTAAGTTTCCGCAAGGAAACTGCGCAGGAAAAGCTGGAACGCATGAAACGCTTGATCGGATAAACTGAAAACATTGGAAAACAAAAATTGCCGGGTGCAAAAGTCACCCGGCTACAAGGAATTGGAGGTCTGCCTATGAATTTGAATCGGCCTGACATGACCGAAACCGTGAAATCCGAAAATTATACGAATAATTTCTTGCAAAAGGACTCGAATCTCATTACAATGGAGGTGGTCACTCAAACCAATGCCGTCAAGTCTCCGACTGACAGCCCGGCAACCACGAAGCTGGTGTACACGGTGGAAGAGATCGCACGAATGCTGGCCATCAGCCTGCGCTCTGCTTACAACCTGTGCAACAGCACCACCGAGTTCCGTGTCCTGCGGGCAGGCGGAAGCATCCGCATCCCGAAAGACAGCTTCGATGCGTGGCTCTACCGGGCAGCTTGATAAGGAGGCAACAGTATGGCATATATTACGAAGCGCGGCAACTCTTACAGCGTCCGATACACTTATGAAGATGAGCACGGCAAGAGCTGCGACAAATGGGAGAGCTTTCCCACCAAAGAGGAGGCAACGAACCGAAAAAAGCAGATTGAGCATGAGCTGGCGGCCGGCACGTTCCTGATTCCGTCCTCGGTGACGGTAGCAGAGTTCCTCATGGATTGGCTGCCCAAGCAGTGCAACAAACACAAATGGGCACCCAAAACCTACGAATCCAACCTTTCCACCATTCAGAACCTTATTATCCCCTATATCGGCAGCATGGAGATGCAAAAACTCAAGCCCTACCACATGGAAAACCTCTACACGACCCTGAGCAAAACGCCCTGCGGTTCGTATATCGAGGGAAAGAAGCAGGAACTGACCGAAAAGCAGAAGCATCGGTTTCTATCCGGCACCACCATCCACGAGGTTCATCGGCTGCTGGGTACAGCGTTTCAGTATGCCGTAGAATGGGGCATCCTTGTCAAAAGCCCTGTTCCTGTGGACAGCCCCAAGAAGTCCACACAGGAGTGCACCATCTGGACGGTAGAGGAAATGCGGGCAGCTCTGGACAGCATGGAGGACCCCATCCTGCATCTGGCAGTCCACCTCACATTGGTGGGCGCACTGCGGGAGGGCGAGATCGTAGGTCTGACCCCGGAAGATCTCGATTTTGATGCCGCAGATGGCATCGGAACGTTCCGTATCAACAAGTCCATGCAGCGGGTGCGAAAAGAAGCCCTGAATCAAGTAGATGATGGCTGCATCATCAAGGTATTCCCGGACAAGCTGGAGCGCAGCACCACTTCCCTCATCCTGAAAAGCACCAAAACGGCGTCCTCCTGCCGCACCATCTTCATGACCTCTGCACTGAAAGAGGAATTGAAGAAATGGTTGAATCAGCTGGCGGCAGACGAGATGAAAGACCCGACACGCTACCATGACAGCGGAATGCTGTTCCGCCTGCCCAACGGTCTGGCGGTGGAGCCGGTGCTCATCCGCAAGAAGTTCCTCAAATGGCAGGATGCACACCCGGAGTTCCCGCGTATCGTGTTCCACGGTCTGCGGCACTCCAGTGCAACTTATCAGTTGATGATCTCCGGCGGCGATGTGAAGGCCGTGCAGGGTACAACAGGTCATGCTACGGCGGATATACTGGTGAACACCTACGCGCACATCCAGCAGTCCTCTCGTGTGGAGCTGGGCAGGAAGTTTGAAGAAGGGTTCTACGCCAAACAGGAAAGCCCCAGCCCACAGGCTGTACCCGCCGCAGGCGAACCGACCATCTCTATGACCGCTCTGCTGGAACTTCTGAAGAACGCAGACCCTGAAGTAAAGGCACAGCTCCGTCTTGCACTGCTGACCTGATGCAAAATTTACCACGCATTTCAAAGCAATTCCAGCTTATGCAGAGGATTCCCACGAAAAAGCCGACAGTGCAAAAACCGTGCATTGACCGTGCAGACCCCGATTTTTCGGGGTTACATAACAAAAAAGAACGCCAAATCTTACGATTTGACGTTCAAAATGTGGTGCACCTCCAGGGACTCGAACCCTGGGCCCACTGATTAAGAGTCAGTTGCTCTACCAACTGAGCTAGAGGTGCAAATATGACCCGTACCGGAATCGAACCGATGTTAAAGGCGTGAGAGGCCTCTGTCTTAACCGCTTGACCAACGGGCCATATAAAAGTCGGCGACTACCTATTTTCACGCGCCGTTTCCAGCGAACTATCTTCGGCACAAGTGAGCTTAACTTCTGTGTTCGGAATGGGAACAGGTGGAACCTCACCGTCATCGACACCGACCGATCTGACTGAACCAGTATAACATGTTTGTTGTACTTTGTCCAGTGTTTCTTAGAAGGACGTGCCTTCAAAACTGAATAATCACTGCTTACATTTTTTCGTTGACTCTCAGAGTCTCAAGCGAATTGTGGTCAAGCCCTCGACCTATTAGTACACGCTTGCTGAATGGATCGCTCCACTTACACATCGTGCCTATCAACCTTGTAGTCTTCAAGGGGTCTTACTTGTTTGAAACAATGGGATATCTTATCTTTGGGTCGGCTTCACGCTTAGATGCTTTCAGCGTTTATCCGATCCGTACATAGTTGCCCAGCTATGCTCTTGGCAGAACAACTGGTGCGCCAGAGGTACGTCCGCTCCGGTCCTCTCGTACTAGGAACAGCTCCCATCAAATATCCTGCGCCCACGACAGATAGGGACCGAACTGTCTCACGACGTTCTGAACCCAGCTCGCGTACCGCTTTAATTGGCGAACAGCCAAACCCTTGGGACCGAATACAGCCCC
>SKEF01000696.1_pt1 | contig 33328 bp, 24 predicted proteins | sample 4826691 | NCBI WGS metagenome assembly SKEF01 (sample SAMN11008816, study PRJNA524170) | human gut metagenome | biome: Human fecal sample; material: Feces; isolation source: fecal sample from pouch patient p23, p27 | host: Homo sapiens | place: Israel: Tel-Aviv | collected 2016-08-24
TAACGGGAATGCGTATCTGTTTATGCTGGATAACGACGGAAATATTACTTATACAAATCAGAAAGAAGATAAATTTTTTAGGAACTATTTTTTGTTAAAGCATTTAAAAGGAGATCAGGCTATCACTGAGGAAGAGGCTGATTCTCTTCAAAAAAAGCTGGATGGCAGAGAACAGGGGGTAGAACTTCTGGGAAGTGACAAACCTTACTATCTGGGATACTGTCCGATAGAAAATAATAACACCATGCTGATCTGTATTGTAGAAAAGAGTGTTGTAGATAATGTACTGAAAGATTATCAGAAAACAATAGGATTTACAACATTACTCATGGCAGGTTTTATACTTTTGCTTTTTGCCGGATTATTCTACAGTATTTCCAGACGCCGTCTTGCTGATCAAAAAGCTGAATATGAAAAAAGAAATAATGCGATTCAGATACAGGCATTGAGGGAAATGCAAGTCGCCAATAAAAAACTGAAAAAGGCAAAGGACATTGCAACGGAAGCCTTGCAGACAGCTGAAAATGCAAATAAGGCGAAAACAGATTTCTTGTCCAATATGTCACATGATATTCGTACACCAATGAATGCAATTATCGGTATGACGTCATTGATCAGACATGATGCAGGCAATAAAGCGAAAGTAATAGAGTATGCAGATAAAATAGACATTTCATCACAGCATCTGTTAGGAATCATCAATGATGTTCTGGATATGAGCAAAATTGAGGCAGGAAAAACAGTTTTTAAGTATACCGATTTTTCCATCTTGGATTTTATTACAGAACTCAATACCATATTCCATTCACAGATAGACGAAAAAAACCAGACTCTTACGATCATAAAAGAAAACATCCGGCACGAGTGGGTGAATGGTGACAAGGTTCATTTAATGCAGATTTTCAGCAACTTGGTTTCTAATGCAGTGAAATATACGCAGAAAGGTGGAAAAATTCAGTTTCTGGTAGAAGAATGTGAGACAAAGTCATCTGTCTACGCAAAGTACCGTTTCTTAGTCAGCGATAATGGAATAGGAATGTCGGCAGATTTTAAAGAGACGATCTTTGATGCTTTTACCCGGGCTGAAAGTTCTGTGACTAATAAGATACAGGGAACCGGTCTTGGAATGGCTATTACCAAAAATCTGGTTGAAGCAATGGGAGGCACCATTGATGTGGAGAGTGAACTGGGACAGGGAAGCTGTTTTGAGGTTCTCATAGATCTGAGAATTGCAGAGGGCAGAAAGGTTGTTTTGACAGCACAGGAAGAAATAGATGAACCGGATAGTAATACCTTGAAAGGAATGAGGTTCCTGTGTGCAGAGGATAATGAGCTAAATGCAGAAATCCTGATGGAACTGTTAAAGATTGAGGGCGCAGAGTGTATCATCTGTGAAAATGGTGAAAGAGTTCTGGAGGCATTTGAACAGTCTGCCCCAGGGGATTATGACATGATCCTGATGGATGTGCAGATGCCTGTTATGAATGGCTATGATGCAACGAGAGCAATCCGCAGGAGTACTCATGAACTGGCAAAGACGATTCCGATCATTGCTATGACCGCCAATGCATTTTCTGAGGACATTCAGTATTCTCTGGCAGCCGGTATGAATGCCCATATTTCAAAGCCGGTTGATATGAAGACGTTGGAAAAGACGATAAGAAGAATAAAAATCGGCGGGAGGGGCACCGAAACGCAGGCCATTGAACAGTGACAAATGGATATAAAAAGCAGAAAAACATATTTAACAGAAGCAGCCTGCCGGGTTTTATCTGAAAAGATGATTCCCAGGCAGGTTTTATTTTTTGTCCGGAAAGTTGAAAAAATCAATGTGTAAAATAGTTGAAATTTACAACCTTCATTCTATATGCTAAAATGAAAAACAATGAAAATTGGAAAGGAATCAGTGATACAGTTCAATATCAGAAATTCCTTTTTGAATGCAAAGCATGGAGCAGAATTCGAATGCCCATTTACTGTAAAGAAACAGATAAGGTGATCAGATGACAGACAGAAAAGTAAAACTGCAGAATGAGATAGAGCAGTTATCGCCGGAAGAGCTTGAGAAAGAAATTGAAAATAATAAAAGAAAAGTTGCACGAAGCATTATATTTATAGCAGCCGCAGCTATTGCTTTTATCGCGATCTGTATTGCCTGGTTTGTCAGTAATAACCGGGTAAGCGGAACTTCTGGAACAGTCAGTGCAAAATATTCGGGGATAGAGATCGGCTCAGAGGGAAAAGCCGGTGTTCATGATGATCTTCTGCAGAGAATAAAAAATGGAATTAACACATCTCAGGGTGGAAGCATAAACTGGATGCTGAGTGAAAACAGTAATATGAAAAACTATAAGGATGGAGACAGCTTCAATGAGACCACCGGAGCGGAGTATAGAAAAGAGTACGCCATGGAGCCGGGCACGAAAGGAAAGCTGGATTTTTTTATTAAACCATATGAAGCAGGATATTTATCATTGGACTTCTCTCTGGATATTTCTCCGTTTCATATTGAGACAGATAAGCCGGTAACTGTAGGAAATAACACTGCGGAAGCAGGTCTGCTGAGCGGGCATATCCTGTATTTCCTGGGAGAAAAACAGTCTGATGAAAATACAATAAAATACACTTGGATCAAAGACGGAAAGTTTCAAATCAAGATACAGAATGCAAAAAAAGATACAAAATACAACTATTCAATCTACTGGGTATGGCCACTGAATCTATCTACAATACTTTTGAATAATGGTGATGAATTCTTAAATGAAAGCGATGTGGAATTTGATGATAAAGACTCCACAGGAAAACTTAGGAATACTATTGTAACAGATATGACTAAACATCCGGAAAAGTATTTTTTCAGTTCACTGACGGGACAACCACTTAATACAAATTATGATGAAGTACAAGAAATTTCCAAAATTCATGAAAACAGCGGAAAGGCTGATGGTACATATGACAAACAGCTTTTTCAGACATCTATACTCAAATCCCCGGTCAGAAGAAAGGTCAATCAGACAAAATCTTCCGGTCGGGGATTTTTTGGCGAAAAGAACAGGCTGAATTCAGTTGACGTATAGGATATCCTCTGTGAAGCTATCATCTTAACGGATAAAACAAATAAATTAACAGAAAATAATCGAAAATACAAACAAATAGTAAAATATAAAAACATAAAACAAATAATAAACAAAAATATTAATATAAAAATACAAAAATGTATTGACAAAACAAAACAACAGTGTTATTATAAGACCATCAAAAAGAACAAGAGAAAAAACAAAAACAAAAAAATCAGAAATTCATTCAATTCATAGCATAGATGCACATGAAAGGATGAAGAAAGGAAAAGGTGATTCCAGTGGGAACATAAACAAACACCATCATCAATATGAGAGTGACAGGAACCGGATTTCCTGCAAGAAAGACCTGATACATATCACATAATGATATCCCTTAAGAAATACATCAGTTTCTCTCATAAGATATAAATAAGAACCTCTTAAATCTTACTTATATTTTAACATCAGTTAAAATGAGAGAAATCAGAAACATAAGGAATTCAGTATTTCAGGTATTATAGAATCGGTAACTCATATTGAACAACTGTCGCACACCTGATACAAAGATTTCAGGAAATATGTAAAGAAATATTTCCCGAAAGAGTAAAACCCTCAGCTCACCGGTTCGTTGGAAAGAAGAGATTCCAGGAACAGAAGTGAAGATGAGAACGATACTTTGAAATGCATATCAGATTCATAAGGATATGGATTGAAGCTTTGCATCAGAAGAATATCTGATAGGATATTAATAATAGAAGAAACGGGCAGGAACTTTTTTCAGGATACTTTAGAAGGGCTGCAGAGGAGAAAATCCCAATAGGTCGATTTGAATCAGCAGATCATAAAGTACAGAGATGACAAACGGTTTTGAATTTAAGAAGTTAAGTCCAGAATTGTTTAGGAAACAGAAAAAAGTGTAACCACCGAAATTCTTCAAAAAAAGAAATCGAACCTCGGACAAATCGATTTCAATCCTATAGAACTTTCTAAATAATCGAAAAGATATATTTACATATATCAATCGTTTATGAGCAGGAAATAAAAAAGAAGAGAGAACGTAGAAAAAGAAAAGTGTAAAAAATAGAATAAAGAGAATCGAAATTATTTTATAACCATATAAAATCAGAGATTTCGATTAACAAAAAAATCATATAACCAGAAAACATTATTCAAAAACTAAGAGGAAGAAAAATTGAATAACGAAGAGTGTTGAGACGGTCATCATTTTTGGAAGCTGTTAAAGTAAAAAAAGTGATGACCGTCTCATTGTGCGTTGATTTACCAGTTGCTATCCCAAATATCATCGGTTATACTTCTCTGAGAAAGGAAGAAAGTTGCGAAATTCCATATTCCACCACATCACAAAAATATCCCGCGGAATATTACACAGGACAGCAACGAAAAGAATCTATGTGGAACAGTCAGATCGAAGAAAACATTTTATATGAAGATAAAGAAATTCTTGTATGCAGAAAACCATCCGGAATGCCGGTACAGGCAGCAGGAATCGGAACTATGGACCTGGAAAGCGCCCTCAAAAATTACCTGGCGCAGAAAGCACCCGGAAAAATGCCATACCTGGCAGTGGTTCACCGCCTTGACCAGCCGGTAGAAGGTGTACTTGTATTTGCAAAAACTCCGGGAGCAGCCGGAAACTTAAGCAAACAGATGATGGCAGGCGGCGCCGGAAAGTATTATCTGGCAGTAACCGAAGGAGTACCAAAAGAGCAGGAGGGAACTCTTATCAGCTATCTGAAAAAGAACGGAAGAGCAAACATGTCTCAGGCAGTACCGGAAAATACACCTGGTGCAAAAAAGGCAATCCTTCATTATAAAGTCCTTGACCAAAAAGAAATAAACGGAAAGAAACGCACGCTTCTGAGAATCAAGCTGGAAACAGGACGTCATCACCAGATCCGGGTACAGCTTTCTCAGGCAGGAATTCCCCTTCTTGGGGATCGGAAATACAATCCCGCCGGTGAAAAAGGAACGTCTCTTGGACTTTGTTCCTGTAGCCTGGAATTCAGACATCCAAAAACAGGAAAGCCAATGAAATTCCAGACAGAACCTCAGGGAAGTGCATTTCTGGATTTTGTGAAAAAACTGTAAAAACTCTGGACGGAAATACGAAAAAGTGTATAATGTAAAAAGCGAGTAACCAAATGTAAGATTTTTGTAAAGTATCAGTTACTGTGGACGGATAAGAGAGGCCATGAAGAACAGTAACCAGCGAGGAAGAGGAGATTACAATGAAAAGAGTTGCAGTAATGTCAGTGGCCTTGTTGGCTGCGGCGACTCTGCTGACAGGCTGCCAGAAGGAAGAAGTAGAGAAGCTTGTTGCACCGCTTGTAGCAGATGTCCAGGAAACCCCTGAAGCACAGGAAATGGAAGAAGAGAAGAATCCGGCAATTCCGGAAATTGATACAACTCTTTCCATAGAATCAGGAGCCAGGATCGCAGTTGTCAGTAAGAGTAAAAAAGGTGAATTCTGGGATAAAGTAAAAGAAGGAATGGAAGCTGCGGTAAAGGATGTAAACACAGCTTATGGATTCAAAAAAGAAGACCAGATCACAATGACTTTTGAGGGACCGGATAACGAGGAAGATGTGGAAAGCCAGATCAATACTCTCGATGCAGTAATCGCTGAGAACCCATCAGTTTTATGCCTTTCAGCCGGAGATATGGAATCCTGTCAGGCGCAGCTGGAAGCGGCAAAGGAGAATGGAATTCCGGTCATTGCTTTTGATTCCAATGTCAGTGACACGAAGCTGATCAGAGCTTTCCGTGGAACGGACAATACACAGATTGGTAAATACGCAGCCTATAAACTTGGAAGTGCCATTGGAAAAATGGGCAATGTAGCAGTTTTTTCCGCACAGGAGAAAACACAGAGCGCTCAGGAACGAGTGCAGGGATTTCTTGATAATATTGCCAACTATACAGATATTAAGGTGGTAGAAACCATCTATTCCGATCAGGTTGACGATATGAAGGAAGCCATGAAAGAAGTTCTCGACAAATATCCTGCACTGGATGGAGTTTTCTGCACCAATGCCAATGTTTCCGAGATGTTCCTGGAAGTAAACAAGGATAACGGTGAAAATAAAGTTGCCATGATCGGTGTGGACGCCACCAGTAAGCAGCAGGAAGCAATCAAAAACGGAGAAGAACTTGGCGTTCTTTCCCAGAATCCGTATGCAATGGGATATCAGACCATGTGGGCAGCAATTCAGTCTACTGCACCGAAGAAAGAAACAAAAATTGAAAAGCAGGTTCTGCTTGACCCGGCATGGATCGATGCAGAGAATCTTGGAAGCGAAGACTACGCAAATTATATGTATAACTGACAGACAGCAACTGCAAAAAAATTAAAAGCCATTTACCAGATGAAGACATAAAAAAGATTTCATCTGGCGGATGGTTTTTTTGTTTTACAGAACATTTTTTGCGAATAAAAACAAAAAATATGAACAGAATAAACAAATAAAAAGTTTGCGAAAAAATGGTAAAAATATAACGAATTTGACGATTTTTTGACACAAAACAAATATATTTTTCGTTAAATTGCATAATAATCGTTGTTTTAAAAACATAATTGTGATACAATTTGGATATGCAGAGAGGCGGTGATCAGATGATCCAGGAAACGATCAAGGCAGTGAAAGAGGCGGAGGCAAAAGCACAGCAGAAAATAAAAGACGCATCCGTCCGTGCACAGAGTATCATCAGCGAAGCTGAAAAAGAGGCGGAGGAGATTATCAGAAAAGCGGAAACAACCGCAGGCGAACAGGCGGCATCTGATATGAAAGCAGCCGAGGAACGTGCACACAGTACAGAGAACACTGTCATTGGACAGGTAGAGGAGGAGCTTGCAGCTTTGAAAAAGAAAGCGGAGTCGAAGCATGAGCAGGCCATCCAGGCAGTAATGGACAGTTTGTTCTGAGAGGGGGAATGCGAAAATGGCAGTATTGCAGATGCAGCGAATCAGTATCTGCGCTATGAAGAAGAACCGTAAGGCCATATTGGAAGAACTGCAGTCGCTTGGAGTATTGGAGATCGATGCGGCGGAACTGGATCCGGAGCTTAAGACCATGGATACCATGAATGCCAGAATGATTTTCGAAAAGAACGCATCCCTGTGTGATCAGGCAATCGAGATTCTGGATGAATTTTCGAAGGAGAAGGAATCCATGCTGGCATCCCTGGCAGGAAAGCCTCTGATCGGAAGGAAGCAGGAGGAAGAAGCCATCCGGGATCAGGAAGAGATCCTGAAATCAGCCAGAGAAATCCTGGGATATCGGAAGAAACTCACAGAGAACAGCGCAGCGGTAGTTAAGATCGAACAGCAGGAAGCAGCGCTTGCTCCATGGCTGAATCTGGACATCCCCATGAATTCACAGGGAACAGCCAAAGCCGCAGTACTTGTGGGAAGTATCGACGGGAATGTAACTCTGGACCAGGTATACAGCCAGCTGGCAGTGGATGCGCCACAGCTTGAAGCTTTTGACATCCAGGAAATCTCAAATGATGCCGGGAAGCTGAGCCTGGTGGTTGTCTGTCTGAAGACACAGGCACAGGAGATGGAGGAAGCACTCCGTATGCAGGGATTTGCAAGGCCGGCACAGCTGGTATCAGAGGTTCCGGCACAGGAACTGGAGAACCTTAAGAATGAAGTGGTGCGCATCCAGGAAGAATCCGAACAGATCCGGGAGCAGATCCGTAATCTTCATGACAGGAAGAACTCCCTTCAGCTTGTATCCGATTACTTCCGGATCCGTGCACAGAAATATGAAGTTTTAGGTCAGCTCCGCCAGTCAGAGAGCACTTTTTTTGTGACAGGATATCTTCCGAAGAAACAGGTTCCCGCAATGGAGAAACGGCTTACGGAGAAGTACGATATTGTTTTTGAAGCAGAAGATGCTGATGGAGAAAATGTTCCGGTTGCCCTTCAGAACAGCAGATTCGGAGCGGCAGGAGAAGGAGTTCTGGCAGCGTTTGGTCTTCCCGGAAAGGGAGAGATCGATCCGTCCACCATTATGACAGCCTGTTATGTATTCCTTTTCGGACTGATGTTATCAGATGCGGCCTACGGGCTGATCGTGTTTGCGGTCTGTCTGGGAGTGCTTCTGAAATTCCCCAGAATGGAAAGCGGAATGCAGAAATCCATCCGGCTGTTCATGTACTGTGGACTGTCCACTTTGTTCTGGGGCGTAATGTTTGGCGGATATTTCGGAGATTTCATCGATGTATTCTCAAGAGTATATCTGCATAAACCGGTCACTGTGAAGCCGGTATGGTTTGCACCGTTGAATGAGCCTATGAGACTCCTGGTGTTCTCCATGCTGTTTGGCCTGATCCATATGTTCCTTGGAATGGGACTTAAGGGCTACATGCTGATCCGTGACAAAAAATATCTCGACTTTTTCTGCGATGTAGTACTCTGGTTCATGCTCCTTATGGGACTGATCCTCATCTTTATCCCGAGCAGCATGTTCCGTTCTATTTCTCAGATGGACTTGAACCTTCCGTCCGCAGTGATACAGGTGGGCAAATGGATGGCCATCATCGGAGCAGTGGGAATTCTCTTCATGTCAGGAAGAGATAAGAAGAATCCGTTCCTCCGGCTGGCGCTTGGAGCTTACGACCTTTATAACATCACAGGATGGGTCAGTGATATCCTTTCCTATTCCAGACTTCTGGCCCTGGGACTTGCCACCGGTGTTATTGCGTCGGTAATGAACCAGATGGGCAGTATGCTGGGAGACAGTATTTTTGGATGGATCGTATTTATTCTTGTATTTGTGATTGGTCATACGTTTAACCTTCTGATCAATCTTCTGGGTGCATACGTGCACACCTGCCGATTACAGTACGTAGAGTTCTTCGGCAAATTCTTTGAGGGCGGAGGAAAAGAGTTCCACCCCTTCCGCGAAAATACAAAATATGTAGATATTAAGGAGGATTAATATTATGAGTGGTATCGTTTGGGCATTATTGGGAGCAGCAATTTCCGTAGCTCTTGCAGGTATAGGTTCCGCTATCGGCGTTGGTACAGCCGGCCGTGCAGCAGCAGGCGTTGTAACAGAAGATCCGGACAAATTTGCCAAGGTTCTGCTTCTTCAGCTTCTTCCTGGTACCCAGGGTATTTACGGACTGCTGGTAGCATTCCTTGCACTTTCCAAGGTCGGAATCCTGGGCGGCGGTGTTGCCGATATTTCTCTGGAAACCGGACTTATGATCTTTGTGGCATGTCTTCCAATCGCCATTGCAGGTCTTCTTTCCGCAATCCATCAGGGAAAAACTTCCGTAGCTTCCATCGGCATCGTAGCCAAGAAGCCGGAGCAGTTCGGTAAAGCTATGCTTTTCCCGGCAATGGTTGAGACATATGCGATTCTGGCTCTTCTGATCTCTATTCTTGCAGTCAGCGGAATTCAGGTTTGATTCATCAGGAGGGGCAGATCATGACAGGATTAGAGAAGATGGTAAGCCAGATTCTTGAAGAAGCCGATGCTTCTGCAGCCGTTATGATCAGTGACGCGGAGAAAAAAGCCGCGGAGATCCTCGGGGAAGCCGGAGAAAAAGCAGATAAGATCCGGCAGCAGAGGGAAGAACAGTCCAGGGCAAAGGTGAAAAGCTATGAAGAGCGGACAGCTTCCGCCGCAGATATGAAGAAACGTACCGCAGTTCTTGCAGCCAAGCAGGAGCTGATCGGGAAGGTGATTGCGGATGCCTGTGACCGTGTGAAGAATCTGGATGAAGGAAAATATTTTGAGATCCTTAAGAGTATGGCAGAGAAATATCTGCTTCCAAGAGAAGGAGAGATCTGTTTTTCAAAGAAGGATCTGGAACGTATGCCGGCGAATTTCCGTGAGGAGATTAAAGGCCTGGCACAGAAAAAAGGCGGCACACTGGAGATTTCCGGTGAAGCCAGAAATATAGACGGAGGTTTTATCCTGGTATACGGCGGCATTGAGGAAAACTGTTCCATTGATGCCATGTTTGCAGAGAAACGGGATGAACTTCTGGATCAGGTAAGAAAGATTTTGTTTGCGTAAAACACCATCGCAAAAAGGAGGGCGTGAAATATGTTTGGTGAAGATTATGCCTATGCGGTGGCGCGGATACGTGTTCTGGAGACCGGACTTCTGAATCAGGCGGCGATCGAACAGCTTCTGGCATGTCAGGATGAGCAGCAGTGCCTTCAGATCCTTACAGAGAAGGGCTGGGGAAACGGTGATCCTGCAGCCGGTGCGGACGCCATTCTTTCCAGGGAGCGAGAAAAGATCTGGGAGATCATGGATTCGCTGGTAGCGGACCGATCTGTTTTTTCCGTTCTCTCTTATCAGGATCTTTTCCATAACCTGAAAGCGGCTGTGAAGGCCAGCATCCTGGATGGGACAACGCCGAATATTTTTTTCAGCGACTGTGCCATTGACGGCGAGGATATGGTGAAATTCCTGAAGGATAAAGAATACGACCGTTTTCCGGAAGATATGCGGGAAGTAGCAAGAGAAGCCTATGAGACCTTTTTGCACACAAGAGACGGACAGCTTGCGGATATTATCGTAGACCGGGCAGCACTGGATGCCATAAAAAAAGCCGGAGAACGGTCAAAAGAAGAGATCGTCCGGCAGTATGCGGAATCCACGGTTGCAGTAGCAGATATCCGGATTGCAGTCCGTGCCTGCAAAACAGGAAAAAGCTCGGACTTCATGAAAAAAGCCATGGCAGAATGTGACACACTGGATAAGGAAAGACTGATCCACGCTACAGTCAGCGGAATGGATCAGATCATGAGTTATCTGGCAGAAACGAAATACGGGGACGGAGCTCTGGCGCTGGCGGAATCGGCTTCCGCTTTTGAGAGATGGTGTGACAACCAGATCATGGAGACCATCCGCCCTCAGCTGTACAATTCATTTTCACTGGGACCGCTGGTAGCCTATGTGCTCGCCCGTGAGAATGAGATCAAGACGGTGCGGATCATTCTCACCGGAAAGCGCAGCGGCCTTCCGGAAGAGTTTATCCGGGAAAGGGCAAGGGAAATGTATGTATAAGATCGCGGTTTTGGGTGATTATAACAGCATTTACGGGTTTGCGGCGCTTGGACTTGATACCTTTCCGGTGGAGGATCCCACAGAGGGAAAAGAGAAGCTAAACCGTCTGGCAGCCGGTGAATATGCGGTTATTTATATTACGGAACAGCTGGCAGCCCAGCTTTCCGCTGAGATCAGTAAATACAGTGAAGCGCTGATGCCGGCAATCATTCAGATACCAGGAATTGCCGGAAATACAGGCGCAGGAATTGAAAATGTAAAGAAATCTGTGGAGACGGCAGTTGGCTCCGATATTCTTTTCAGCAATGAGTGACAAGAAAGCAGGTGATTGGTTCAGATGAGCAGAGGGACCATTAAGAAGGTAGCAGGACCGCTGGTAATTGCCAAAGGTATGCGAGATGCGAATATGTATGACGTGGTTCGTGTAAGCAGCCAGCGTCTGATCGGTGAGATTATTGAGATGCATGAAGATGAGGCTTCCATACAGGTATATGAGGAGACTTCAGGACTTCGCCCGGGAGAACCGGTAGAGTCTATGGAAGTTCCCCTTTCCGTGGAACTGGGACCTGGCCTTATCACAAGTATTTACGATGGAATCCAGCGTCCGCTGGATGACATTATGAAAGTAGCAGGCAGCAACAACCTGAAACGAGGTGTTGAGGTACCTGCACTGAAGCGGGACAAAAAATGGAATTTCGTCCCGGTTGCGAAAGTGGGAGATGAGCTGGAAGGTGGCGATGTTCTCGGAACTGTTCAGGAGACCATCGTTGTTACACAGAAGATCATGGTACCACCCAATATGAAAGGTACTCTGAAAGAGATCAGATCCGGTGAGTTTACCGTAGATGAGACCGTTGCAGTTCTTTCCACGGCAGACGGAGATAAAGAACTGACACTGATGCAGCACTGGCCGGTACGACGTGGCCGTCCATACAAGAAAAAACTTCCGCCGGCAAAACCTCTGGTAACAGGCCAGCGTGTTATTGATACCATGTTCCCAATCGCCAAGGGTGGTGTGGCAGCAGTTCCTGGCCCGTTCGGAAGCGGCAAGACCGTTATCCAGCATCAGCTTGCAAAATGGGCAGAGGCAGATATCGTAGTTTATATCGGTTGCGGTGAGCGTGGAAATGAGATGACAGACGTTCTGAACGAGTTCCCGGAGCTGAAAGACCCGAAAACAGGCCAGTCTCTGATGGAGCGTACTGTTCTGATCGCAAACACCTCAGACATGCCGGTTGCGGCACGTGAGGCTTCTATTTACACAGGTATCACCATTGCGGAGTATTTCCGTGACATGGGTTATTCCGTAGCGCTGATGGCGGATTCCACTTCCAGATGGGCCGAGGCTCTCCGTGAGATGTCCGGACGACTGGAGGAGATGCCAGGTGAGGAAGGTTACCCGGCGTATCTGGGTTCCCGTCTTGCACAGTTCTATGAGCGTGCCGGACACGTGATCTGTAATGGAAAAGACGGAAGAGAAGGAGCCCTGACAGCTATCGGTGCCGTATCTCCTCCTGGTGGTGATATTTCCGAGCCGGTTTCCCAGGCAACACTTCGAATCGTGAAGGTATTCTGGGGACTGGATGCAAACCTTGCATACAAACGTCACTTCCCGGCAATCAACTGGCTGACCAGTTATTCCCTGTATCTGGACAGTGTAGGCGGATGGTTTGACGAGAATGTGGCCAATGACTGGATGGAGCTCCGCCAGAGAATGATGACCCTTCTTCAGGAAGAGGCAGAGCTGGAAGAGATCGTAAAGATGGTTGGTATGGATGCACTTTCCCCGGGCGACCGCCTAAAAATGGAAGCAGCCCGTTCCATCCGTGAGGACTTCCTTCACCAGAACTCTTTCCACGAGATCGATACCTACACATCTCTGGAAAAACAGCACAACATGATGCGTCTGGTACTTGCATTCTATGATGCAGGCCTGGATGCATTGAAACAGGGCGCGGATATCAATGATATCGTAAAACTGCCGGTACGTGAGCAGATCGGCCGTTACAAATATACAAAAGAAGATCAGCTGGCAGCGGAATATGAGAAGGTAACCCGCCAGCTTGCAGCAGAGACTGCGGAACTTCTGGGAAAGGAGGGCCTGTAAAATGCCAAAAGAATATAGGACCATACAGGAAGTTGCCGGCCCTTTGATGCTGGTACGAGGCGTTGAAGATGTGGCATTTGACGAGCTGGGTGAGATTGAGCTTGCCGATGGCGAAACAAGAAGATGCCGTGTTCTGGAGATTGACGGAAGCAATGCGCTGGTACAGTTGTTTGAGAGTTCCACAGGTATCAACCTTTCCAACAGTAAAGTACGTTTTCTGGGACGAAGCATGGAGCTTGGTGTATCCGGCGATATGCTGGGCCGTGTCTTTGACGGACTGGGCCGTCCCATTGATGACGGTCCGGAGATCCTTCCGGAAGAGAGAAGAGATATCAATGGCCTGCCGATGAATCCGGCAGCCAGAAGTTATCCGGAGGAGTTTATCCAGACCGGTGTATCCGCTATTGACGGACTGAACACCCTGGTACGTGGGCAGAAACTTCCGATCTTCTCCGCATCCGGTCTTCCTCATGCACAGCTTGCGGCACAGATCGCGAGACAGGCGAAGGTTCGCGGAAAAGACGAGCAGTTCGCCGTTGTATTTGCTGCCATGGGTATCACTTTTGAGGAGTCAAACTTCTTCGTAGAGAGCTTTAAGGAAACTGGGGCTATAGACCGTACTGTTCTTTTTGTAAACCTGGCAAATGACCCGGCTGTTGAGCGTATCGCTACTCCGCGAATGGCACTGACAGCAGCAGAGTATCTTGCCTTCGAAAAAGACATGCACGTTCTTGTAATCCTTACAGATATCACAAACTATGCGGATGCTCTCCGTGAGGTTTCTGCAGCACGTAAAGAGGTTCCGGGCCGTCGTGGATATCCCGGATACATGTATACAGACCTTGCTTCTCTCTACGAGCGTGCAGGCCGTCAGAAAGGAAAAGCAGGAAGTATCACCATGGTTCCGATCCTGACCATGCCTGAGGATGACAAGACCCATCCGATCCCTGACCTTACCGGTTACATCACAGAGGGACAGATCATTCTGAGCCGTGAGCTTTACCGTAAAGGAATCACACCGCCCATTGATGTTCTTCCGTCTCTGTCACGACTGAAAGATAAAGGTATCGGTGAGGGTAAGACAAGAGCAGACCATGCCAACACCATGAACCAGCTGTTTGCCGCATATGCCCGTGGTAAAGAGGCCAAAGAGCTGATGACCATTCTTGGTGAGGCTGCCCTCTCTGACATTGACCTGATCTATGCGAAATTTGCGGATGCTTTTGAGAAGGAATATGTTTCCCAGGGCTATCAGGCAAACCGTGATATCGAGGAAACCCTGGCCATCGGCTGGAAGCTGCTTTCCATTCTTCCGAGAAGCGAGCTGAAACGTATCGATGACAAATTCCTTGACCAGTATTACGGAAAAGTATAAAGGGGGGATGATTTGTGGCATCAACACAGGTGAATCCTACCCGTATGGAGCTTACGAAGCAGAAAAAGAAGCTGGTGACTGCAGTCCGTGGCCATAAGCTTCTGAAGGATAAGCGGGACGAGCTGATGCGACAGTTCCTGGATCTGGTGCGCGAGAACATGGAGCTGCGTAAAAAAGTAGAGGCTGGTATCCGAAGTGCCAACACCAATTTTGTCATTGCAAAAGCCGGAATGTCGGAGGAGACTCTGAACACCGCCCTGATGGCTCCCAAGCAGGAAGTCTATCTGGAAACCGGCAAAAAGAATGTCATGAGTGTGGATATTCCTGTTTTTGAATATAAAACAAGAACACCGGATGCCAACGATATCTATTCCTATGGTTTTGCTTTTACCTCCAGTGATCTGGACGGAGCGGTAAAATCCCTGGCGGATATCCTGCCGGATATGCTCCGCCTGGCAGAAGTGGAAAAAGCCTGTCAGCTGATGGCGTCTGAGATCGAAAAAACAAGGCGTCGTGTAAACGCTCTGGAACATGTCATCATACCGGAAGCACAGGCAAACATCAAATACATCACCATGAAGCTGGATGAGAACGAGAGAAGCACTCAGATCCGACTGATGAAGGTGAAAGATATGATGCTGGAGGAAGCACATCATTACAAGGAGCGGGAAGCTGAGCGCGGTGCGTAAAGCATAAAATACAAAGCGCAGGCATCCTGTAAGAAAAAGAAAAGTTGATATAGAAAGTTTTACGTAACGGGAAGGAGACGCCTCTGTGCTGTGCGATGTTTTGGACAGTGCAGGGGCGTTTTATTTATAAAATATTTAGCTTTCGTTCTCAGAAAATCAAGAGATATACGGTATAATAATCAACAGTAAAGAATGCGCGGCGGAAGACGAGCCCGGGTATTTTATCAGTCTGTCGCAGCAGAAAGAGAAGGGAATACATATGAATACTTTTTTACAGTCAGTACAGAATCTGGACGGAGAAATTCTTCTCCAGATCCAGCAGCATTTAAGAACGGATATGCTGACACCATTAATGAAGTTCGTTACATTTCTGGGAAACGGAGGATGGTTCTGGATCCTCTGTGCAGTTGTGCTTCTTGCCATTCCAAAGACAAGAAAAACAGGTTATGCTGCAGTTTTGTCCCTGATTTTCGGAGTAATTGTTACCAATTTGCTTCTCAAAAACATAGTAGCAAGGCCAAGACCCTTTGCGGAAATCGAAGCCCTGATCCCGCTGATCGCCAAACCGACGGATTTTTCCTTCCCCTCAGGCCACACCACAGCATCCTTTGCCGTTGCCCTGGTAATGCTTCGGATGCTCCCCAAGAAAATCGGAATCCCGGCAGTAGTCCTGGCAGCACTGGTAGCATTTTCAAGATTATATCTTGGTGTCCATTATCCAACAGATGTCCTGGCCGGGTTCGTGGTCGCGCTGGTGGGAAGTTCGCTGGCTGTGTGGGGTGTGAGGACGAAGCTGGGAAATATAAAAAGATAAAATGTGAACAAAGATAATCCCTGGTAATGGCAGTACCTTTCCGGGGATTTTTTTGGTATGGACACTTTAATTTGATAAAGTATTGACACGTCAGACAGAAACGGGGTACAATTATAAACAAGATTGTCAGAAAACAGTGAAAATGATGACGCAGAAATAAGGAGAGAACACGAAATGATATCAGAAAAAATGAAACCCTACGTAAAAAACAATTCTGCCATCCGTATGATGTTTGAGGAAGGAAACCGTCTCCGTGCAAAATACGGTGCAGATAAGGTCTTTGACTTCAGCCTTGGAAATCCGAGTGTACCGGCACCGGACAGTGTTCGTGAAGCAATTATTGAGCTTGTAAACAATACCGATCCGACTGTTCTTCACGGATATATGAGCAATGCAGGTTTTGAGGATGTACGCCAGACGATTGCAGAGTCCTTAAACAGACGTTTCGATACAAAATTTTCTGCAAAAAACCTGATCATGACGGTGGGTGCTGCAAGCGGCCTGAACGTAATTCTGAAGACAGTCCTGAACCCGGGAGAAGAAGTAATCGTTTTTGCACCATATTTCCTGGAATACGGTGCATATGTCCGCAATTATGACGGTGTCCTTGTGGAAATCTCTCCGGATACCACAACTTTCCAGCCAAACCTTGCCGAGTTTGAGCAGAAGATCACGCCGAAGACAAAAGCAGTTATCGTAAACACTCCGCACAATCCGACCGGAGTTGTATATTCAGAAGAAACAATCAGGAAACTTTCCGCAATTCTGGAAGCAAAACAGAAAGAGTTCGGAACCGTGATCTACCTGATCTCCGATGAGCCATACCGTGAGCTGGCTTACGATGGCGTGGAAGTTCCGTACCTGACGAAATATTATGACAATACAGTTGTGGGATATTCTTACAGCAAATCTCTTTCCCTTCCTGGAGAACGTATCGGATATCTGGTAATTCCGGATGAGGCAGACGGAAGTGAAGAGCTGATTTCAGCGGCAACCATCGCAAACCGTACACTTGGATGTGTAAATGCACCGTCCCTGATCCAGAAAGTAGTTGCGAAATGTGTAGATGCAAAGACAGATCTTGCAGCTTATGATAAGAACCGCCAGGCACTTTACAATGGCCTGAAAGAGTGCGGATTTGAGTGCATCAAACCACAGGGTGCATTTTATCTCTTCGTAAAATCTCCGGTTGAAGACGAAAAAGCCTTCTGCGAGGCCGGCAAGAAATATAACATCCTCATGGTACCGGGAAGCTCCTTCGCATGCCCTGGTTACGTGAGACTGGCATACTGCGTATCTTATGATACCATTGTAAATTCTCTTCCGGAGTTTAAGAAACTTGCGGCAGAGTATGGTCTGAAATAAATGAACGAAAATAAACGATAATCACAAAGCGGTTACATAAGAGATCCCCGGTACAGCCTGTTCATACAGAACTGTATCGGGGATCTTTGGTAAGAGGGAAATAAGCAGAGGAACGCAGCCGGGAGTGAATAAACTCCCGGCTGTGTTCCCTTAGAAGGGTGTTCCACATTTATTTGGCTTTTTTCTCTTCTTTCTTTGGCATTTCTCCGTAGTATGCTTTCAGATAGATATCTTTCAGCTCGGATACAAGTGGATATCTCGGGTTAGCGCCGGTGCACTGGTCATTGAAGGCCTGCTCGGACATCTCATCCAGAGTCTCCAGGAAGTATTTCTCATCTACGCCGTAGTCACGGATTGTAGGCATGATCTCGATTGTCTTCATCAGGTCATCCAGTTTAGCAAGAAGTTTTTCGAATACTTCTGCATCGTTCTTGCCTGTAAGACCTACAGAACGGCCGATCTCAGCATAGCGGGCAAGTGTCTTCGGATACTGATACTGTGGGAAGGTACCCATCTTGGTCGGAACCTCAGCGCTGTTGTAACGCATAACATCCAGAAGAACAACTGCGTTTGCGATACCGTGTGGCAGGTGATGGAAAGCACCAAGTTTGTGAGCGAGAGAGTGGTTCACGCCGAGGAATGCATTGGCGAATGCAAGACCTGCCATGCAGGAAGCGTTAGCCATATGATCTCTTGCTTCTACATCGTTGCCATCTTTGTATGCACGTGGCAGATACTCAAATACCAGTTTGATTGCTTTCAGTGCAAGACCATCTGTGTAATCGGAAGCCATCATGGAAACGTAAGCCTCGATGGCATGTGTCATAACGTCGATACCGGAAGCACGGGTCAGTCCCTTCGGTGCGCTCATCATGTTGTTGGTATCTACGATCGCCATATCCGGAAGGAGCTCGTAGTCAGCCAGCGGCCATTTAACGCCGGTATCCTGATCTGTGATGATGGCGAAAGGTGTAACCTCGGAACCTGTACCGGAAGATGTCGGGATTGCTACGAAGTAAGCTTTTTTACCCATCTTCGGGAAGGTGTAAACTCTCTTACGGATATCCAGGAAGTCCATGGACATATCGGAGAAGTCAGCGTCCGGATTCTCATAAAGCATCCACATAACCTTGCCGGCATCCATTGCGGAACCACCACCAAGAGCGATGATGCAGTCAGGCTCAAATGCTGTCATAGCTTTGGCACCTGCTTTTGCGGAAGCGAGAGATGGATCTGGTGCTACATCAGAGAAGCATGTATGAACGATGCCCATCTGATCCAGTTTATCTTCGATTGGTTTTGTGTAACCGTTCTTGTAGAGGAAGGAGTCTGTTACGATGAAGCAGCGTTTCTTGCCCATAACAGTACCGAGCTCATCAAGAGCAACCGGCATACAGCCTTTCTTAAAGTAAACCTTTTCCGGTGTTCTCATCCAGAGCATATTCTCTCTCCTTTCAGCAACAGTCTTGGTATTGAGAAGGTGTTTAACACCAACGTTCTCGGATACGGAGTTACCGCCCCAGGAACCGCAGCCAAGAGTGAGGGATGGAGCAAGTTTGAAGTTGTAAAGGTCACCGATACCACCCTGGGAAGAAGGAGTATTGATAAGGATACGGCAGGTCTTCATAGCTGCCTCGAATTTATCCATCTTCTCTGTCTCATTTACGTTGATGTAGAGGGAAGATGTATGGCCATAGCCGCCGTCTGCAACAAGACGCTCAGCTTTTGCGATAGCATCGTCAAAATTCTTAGCCTTATACATAGCAAGTACAGGGGAAAGTTTCTCATGTGCGAATTCCTCGCTGATATCAACGGACTCAACCTCACCGATGAGGATCTTGGTCTCAGCCGGTACAGTAACGCCTGCCATCTCAGCGATGGTAGCAGCTTTCTGTCCTACGATCTTGGCATTCAGCGCACCGTTGATGAGGATTGTCTTTCTGACTTTCTCGATCTCGTCTTTCTTAAGGAAGTAGCATCCTCTGTAAAGGAACTCTTCTTTAACTTCTTTATAAATGCTCTCCAGAACAGTTACGGACTGCTCGGAAGCGCAGATCATACCATTGTCAAATGTCTTGGAGTGGATAATGGAGTTAACTGCAAGACGGATATCTGCACTGTCATCAATGATGGCAGGTGTATTTCCAGGTCCAACACCAACAGCCGGTTTACCAGAGGAGTAAGCTGCCTTAACCATTCCAGGACCACCAGTTGCAAGGATGATATCAGCGTTCTGCATTACCATGTTGGTAAGATCAAGGCTCGGGATATCGATCCATCCGATGATTCCTTCCGGTGCACCTGCAGCAACAGCAGCTTCCAGAACAACTTTCGCTGCTTCGATCGTAGATTTCTTAGCTCGCGGATGCGGGCTGATGATGATCGCGTTACGTGTTTTCAGGGAAATAAGAGATTTATAGATTGCTGTGGAAGTCGGGTTGGTTGTCGGGATAACTGCGGCAATCAGTCCTACAGGCTCCAGGATCTTCTTGATTCCGTATGCCTTGTCTTCTTCTACAACACCACATGTCTGTGTGTTCTTGTATGCGTTGTAAACATACTCTGCTGCGTAATGGTTCTTGATAACCTTGTCTTCCATGATACCCATGCCTGTTTCCTCAACAGCCATTTTGGCAAGTGGGATACGCATTTTGTCAGCGGCAGTAGCAGCTGCCTTAAAGATCTTGTCAACCTGCTCCTGTGTGTAGGTAGCGAAGATCTTCTGTGCTTCTTTCATTGCAGCCATTTTCGCGGTCAGGGCTTCTGGAGTGTCGATGATGGTAGGGATAGTTTCTTTCTTTGCCATGTGGAATCCTCCTGTTTTCATATGATAATGATCTGTGGTTCTGCGGGCCTGTTTTTTTCGCCGGCAGATGCTGCAGAGTTTTTGTAAGTCCCCGCGCTGCGTTTCTTTGTTGATTCAATCTGATTGAATTTTCTGTTTCAATGATTATATAGTATCAAAATTCAGAAAAAAACGCAAATTCTGAATTTTACCGCTATGTGCAAAATGACGAACAGAAAATCAGGGGAAAATACTGTAAATTTCACTCCGCAGAACGCTGAATTATTGAAAAATCCTTTCAAAAAAATCTTTAAATTCAGCACTGTGCACAAAAAACATGTTAAATATTTGTCAGCACTGACAAAAAACATGCACACATATGAGGGGCGGGCAAAAGATAAAACGTATCATGCAGTTAAAACATTAACGTTAAACTTTTGTCAATCGATCATGAACACATTATAATTTAACAGATTCCAGACGTCAATAGCGAATATGATAAATAATTAACGAAAATAACGAAGAATTTTGATAAATAATTCACAAAAATATCATATCGCGGTAAAGTGCCAAACCATAAGAAATAAAAAAACTTGGAATTATTTGAGTTTTCAGAATAATTTAGAACAATTTTTTCGCTCAGACCGTGGAGAAAAGGGCAGATAGCTGTCAGAAAACTGCAATCCGGGACAACCAGGAGATTTTTTACATAAAAAAATGCCATACGGGAACGAAAGTCCCATATGGCAGCGAAATAAAACGTGTTAAAGATATATCTGGATTCTTTTCAACTGTGAAACATTGTCAGATTCCAGTAAAAAATCAATAACTGGTCAAAAATGATCAGCTCTTGCGGAATGCAGCACGTTTTCTGTCTCTGGAATCCAGAATACGTTTACGGATACGAAGGCTTGTCGGTGTTACCTCAAGAAGCTCATCCTGGTCTATGAACTCGATGGCCTGCTCAAGACTTAAGATTCTTGGCGGAACAAGCTTCAGTGCGTCATCTGCAGAAGAGGAACGGGTATTGGTGAGGTGTTTGGTCTTGCAGACATTCAGCTCGATATCCTCAGCTTTTCCGTTCTGTCCGATAACCATACCGCTGTAAACCTTCTCACCAGGTCCGACGAAGAGAGTACCACGCTCCTGAGCGGAGAAAAGACCGTAAGTTACAGTCTCGCCTGCCTCGAAAGCGATGAGGGAACCCTGTTTACGGTACGGGAAGTCTCCCTTGTATGGTGCGTATCCGTCAAACATGGTGTTCAGGATACCGGTACCCTTGGTGGAGGTAAGGAATTCGTTACGGAATCCGATCAGTCCACGGGAAGGGATGGAGAACTCAAGACGTACAGTTCCGTCGCTTGCTGTACTCATACCCTGAAGCTCACCTTTACGCTCGCTGAGTTTCTGGATGATAGTACCGGAAAATTCTTCCGGAACGTCAACATATGCGATCTCAATCGGCTCCAGTTTACGTCCGCGCTCGTCTGTGTGATAGAGAACCTCCGGTTTGCTGACTGCAAACTCGTATCCCTCACGGCGCATGTTCTCAATAAGAACGGAAAGGTGAAGCTCACCACGGCCGGAAACCTTGAAGCACTCAGTTGTATCTGTGTCTTCCACACGAAGGCTGACGTCTGTGTTCAGCTCACGGTAGAGACGGTCACGAAGGTGACGGGAAGTGATGTATTTACCTTCCTGTCCTGCAAGAGGGCTGTCGTTTACAAGGAAGTTCATGGAGATTGTAGGCTCGGAAATCTTCTGGAACGGAATGGACTCCGGGTTGTCTCCTGCACAGAGTGTATCACCGATGTGGATATCTGCGATACCGGAGATTGCAACGATGGCTCCGATGGTAGCGCTCTTAACTTCAACCTTGTTCAGACCGTCAAACTCGTAGAGTTTGCTGATCTTTACGCGCTCGTGTTTGTCTGGGTCATGATGGTTCAGAAGCATCAGCTCCTGGTTTACGGAAATGGTTCCGCGCTCAACCTTACCGACACCGATACGGCCTACATACTCATTGTAGTCGATGGTGCTGATAAGAACCTGTGTATCTCCGTCCGGATCTCCCTCCGGAGCAGGAATTGCATCAAGGATGGTTTCAAAAAGCGGAGCCATATTCTCAGGTTTGTCCTCAAGGTTACGAACTGCATAGCCGGCTTTTGCGGAGGCATACAGAAACGGGCAGTCCAGCTGCTCGTCGGATGCATCCAGATCCATGAGAAGTTCCAGAACTTCGTCCACAACTTCTTCCGGACGTGCTTCCGGACGGTCGATCTTGTTGATGCAGACAATAACATGCAGGTTCAGTTCGAGAGCTTTACGAAGTACAAACTTAGTCTGAGGCATGGCACCCTCGAAGGCGTCCACAAGAAGAATAACGCCGTCTACCATCTTCAGCACACGCTCTACCTCGCCGCCGAAGTCCGCATGGCCTGGAGTGTCGATGATATTGATTTTTACACCCTTGTAATGAACTGCGGTGTTTTTGGAGAGAATCGTAATGCCGCGCTCACGCTCAATATCGTTGGAGTCCATGACACGTTCCTGGACTTCCTGGTTCTCACGGAAAACACCGCTCTGTTTCAAAAGCTCGTCAACAAGTGTTGTTTTACCGTGATCGACATGGGCGATAATGGCCACGTTACGAACATCTTCACGCTTGGTCTTCATATAATCCAAATCCTTTCTTTCCATATATAAGTAATCTTTTTGTTAAAAATGATGTCCAAATTTACAGTTTATCACATTTTCGTGAGATTACAAGATATAAAAAAATATTTTTAGTTTTTCATTTTCCAGACATATTATACCTCAAATGCACATACATTGGTATAGACGAAATACACGAAGAGGAAGGAGAGCTACTTATTATGGCAGATAAAATTATTGAAAACAATCAGGTATCGGTTATGGGGCGCATTGCCACCGGATTTACCTTCAGCCATCAGGTTTTTGGAGAAGGTTTTTATATGATGGATATTCTGGTAAAACGTCTCAGCGATTCTGAGGACAGGATTCCGGTGATGGTGTCCGAGCGTCTGATTGATATCACCCAGGACTATGTTGGGGAGTATATTGAAATCCACGGACAGTTCCGGTCCTATAACCGTCATGAGGAAAAGAGAAATAGACTTGTGCTTTCGGTATTTGCCAGGGAAGTGAAATTTGTGGAAGAGGGAGAGGAATCCATACCGGTCAATCAGATTTTTCTGGACGGGTATATCTGCAAACCGCCTGTATACAGAAAAACTCCGCTTGGAAGAGAGATTGCGGATCTTCTGATGGCAGTCAACCGTCCTTACGGAAAATCCGATTACATACCATGTATATGCTGGGGAAGAAATGCCAGATATGCTTCGGCTTTTGAAGTAGGCGGACATGTGCTGATCTGGGGCAGAATTCAGAGCAGGGAATATATGAAACGAATCAGTGAAAATGAGACAGAAAAAAGGATAGCCTATGAAGTTTCGGTGAGCAAATTGGAATATGTTGAGTAACATTGGACAGGTTATGGAATATTGGTGGGAACATTAAGGTAACACTTGCATTTCCAGCCAATCTGCGGTAATATAAGAAAAATTAAAAAAATGGGGAATTACCGGTTTCACTAAACAGTAAGAGGAAGAATCATGGAAAAAGAAATAACAGAGGTTTATTGCGGGAACGGGAAAGGAAAGACGACACTGGCTATCGGCCAGGCTTTGCGCTTTGCCGCGCAGGGAAAAAGTGTGATCATCATACAGTTTCTCAAGGGCAGGGAACGCAGAGAACTGGATTTTCTTGAGGATCTGGATAATCTTGATTTCAAGATTTTCCGTTTCGAAAAAATGGACACCTGCTATAATGACCTGAGTGAGCAGGAAAAGACAGAAGAGAGAACCAATATTCTCAACGGCCTTAATTTTGCACGGAAGGTAATTGCTACCGGAGAGTGTGATTTTCTGCTGCTGGATGAAATCCTCGGGCTTATGGATAAAGGAATCGCTCCAGTTGAGACGATCATCGATATGCTTAAGCAGAAGGATGAAAGTATGCACATAGTTATGACCGGACGCTGGCTTCCGGAAGCACTGAAGCCATATGTGGACAGTGTTACCACAATGACAACAGAGCTGACCGGACAGGAACGGAAATAAGCAACAGTTCACAGAAGAAAGAAGGAGGAAGACAAATGGCAATTTTTAAAGGAACAGGCGTTGCAATCGTAACACCTATGCACGAAGACGGTAAGGTAAATTATGAGAAACTTGAGGAGATCCTTGAGGATCAGATCGCGAACAGCACAGACGCCATCGTTATCTGCGGAACAACAGGAGAATCTTCTACTCTGACACACGGAGAGCACCTTCAGACAATCAAGTTCACAATTGACAAAGTTAACAAACGTGTGCCTGTAATCGCAGGAACAGGTTCCAATTGTACAGAGACAGCAATCATGATGTCCAAGGAAGCAGCTTCCTATGGTGCAGACGCTCTTCTTATTGTAACACCTTATTATAACAAGGCTACACAGAAGGGACTTATCGCTCATTACACAGCAATTGCCAATGCAGTTCCGGAAACTCCGCTCATCATGTACAATGTACCGAGCCGTACAGGCTGCAACATCCAGCCGGCTACAGCAGCTTACCTTGCAAAGAATGTAAAGAACATTGTCGGAATCAAGGAAGCAACCGGAGATCTTTCCCAGATCGCCAAAATGATGTCTCTGGCAGACGGACAGCTTGAGCTTTACTCCGGAAACGATGATCAGGTACTTCCGATTCTTTCTCTTGGCGGACTTGGTGTTATTTCCGTACTTTCCAATGTTGCACCGAAGTTTACACATGACATGGTCATGAAATATTTCGACGGTGATACCAAGGGAGCAACAGAGGATCAGCTGAAAGCTCTTCCGCTGATCAACGCACTGTTCAGCGAAGTAAACCCGATTCCTGTTAAGACAGCTATGAACCTTATGGGAATGAACGTAGGACCGCTTCGTATGCCACTTTGCGAGATGGAAGAAGACACAAAGGCAGCTCTTGCAAAAGAGATCGAGAAATTCGGCCTTAAGCTTGCAAAATAATCAGACTGTAAGCGGAAGGTAAAGGAGAATATACTATGGTAAAAATCATCATGCATGGCTGCAACGGACATATGGGTCAGGTGATCAGTGGCATTGTGGAGAAAGATCCGGATGCAGAGATCGTGGCAGGCATCGACATTGCAGATCAGGGAAAAAACAGCTATCCGGTATTTACTGATATTGACGCATGCCAGGTAGAGGCAGATGCGATCATTGATTTTTCTTCTGCAAAAGCAACAGACAAGCTTCTTGAGTACAGTGCCGCACGCCAGATTCCGGTTGTTCTCTGCAGCACAGGCTTAAGTGAGGAGCAGCTTGCAAAAGTAGAAGAAACATCCAAAAAAGTAGCAGTGCTGAAATCTGCGAACATGTCTCTTGGTATCAATACACTTCTGAAACTCGTTCAGGATGCTGCCAAGGTTCTTGCAACTGCAGGATTTGACATGGAGATCGTTGAGAAACATCACCGCCTGAAAGTTGACGCACCAAGTGGTACTGCACTTGCACTGGCAGACAGCATTAATGAAGCTATGGACAACAAGTATCATTATGTATATGACCGCAGCCAGAAACGTGAAAAACGTGATGACAAGGAGATCGGTATTTCCGCAGTCCGCGGTGGAACCATCGTAGGTGAGCATGAGATCATTTTTGCAGGCCAGGACGAAGTGATCGAGTTTAAGCATACCGCATATTCCAAGGCTATTTTTGGAAAAGGTGCTGTAGAAGCAGCCAAATTCCTTGCAGGTAAACCGGCAGGACGTTACGATATGAGTGACGTGATCGGCTGATGCTGACAGACTGAGCGGTGTAACAGATAAACCGTAACAGAATAAAATGCAGATAATACAGACGGGTTTCGTGTAAAAGCGGAACCCGTCTTTTTATGCCCACTTTACAGTAAAGAACATTTTATTGAAAATTTTCCCAGAATAGGATAACGGAAAAAGTGTCATATTAGGAATACAGAATTTTTCAGAAAAAGGAGAAGATCATATGAAAAAATGGAAGGCGATTCTTTTTGGCACTATGCTCACTCTGTCTCTGTGTACATTTACAGCCTGTGGTACAGAGGTAAACAATGCGGATGAAACCGTGGACGAAAAAAATAAAGATGAGAAAGATAAGAAAAAAGATACAAACGAAAATACTGCCACAGAAAATGAAATTATGGAAGGCGAAACGGACAATGATGGTGTGATGGATAACGGCGGGGTCATCGAAGATTCTGGTACAGATAACAATGAGATGGCCGGTGGGAATGTCACCGTGACTCCCACAGGGGACGGAAATAATGCAACGACAGCGCCGGGAACAGCGGGTGTCAATGGAACAGAAAACGGAACCGAAAATGATGGAACGGTATCCGGTGAGCTGGGTGACAGCGTGAAGGATCTGGGTGATGGCGTAGGTAATGCAGTGGATGATATCGGCAATGCAGTAGGAAATGCAGTAGAGGGCAGATAGAGTTACTGTTTATTTTGTGGTCAGCAACTGTAAGGTAATCTCGTGTTACAGATATTTTACCACAGCATTGCATAAAACTGTTTCAGATGCTATGATCAGTGCATGGAAAGAAAACGGAGGACAGGATTATGAAATTCAGACCATGCATTGATATACATAACGGAAAAGTAAAACAGATCGTAGGTGGAAGCCTGAAAGATCAGGGTGACCAGGCCGCGGAAAATTTTGTGTCAGAGCAGGATGCGGCATTTTATGCAGAGCTTTATAAGAAGGCCGGTTTAAAAGGTGGCCATGTGATCCTTCTGAATGGAAAAGATTCTCCAAACTATGAAGCGACGAAAGCCCAGGCACTTCTTGCCCTGAAAAAATACCCCGGAGGACTTCAGATCGGAGGCGGGATCTGCCCGGAGAATGCGGCGGAGTATCTGGAGGCTGGTGCCAGCCACGTGATCGTAACTTCCTATGTATTCAAAAACGGAGTGATCTCCTGGGAAAATCTGGATAAAATCCGGAACGCAGCAGGAAAAGAACATCTTGTACTTGATTTAAGCTGCCGCAAAAAAGATGGTAATTATCACATAGTCACAGACCGCTGGCAGAAATTTACAGAAGAGATTGTGACACTGGAACTGATGGAGAAGCTTGGAAGTTACTGCGATGAGTTTCTGGTCCATGCAGTGGATGTGGAAGGAAAGGCTCATGGTGTTGAGAACGAACTTGCGGAACTTCTGGGACAGTACAAAGCTCATCCGGTAACCTATGCAGGCGGTGTCGGTTCTATGGCAGATATTGAGGAACTTCGAAAGGCAGGACAGGGAAGACTGGACGTGACTGTTGGCAGTGCCCTGGATATTTTTGGCGGAAGCATACCATTTGAAGTTCTGGCAGAGATGAAGTAGAATAGTTGCATATTCATGACAAAAAAATCCTTTTGCAGGAATATATTGAATAAATTCAGAAAAAATTTGTGAAATTTTTGAAAAGTGATGTTAAAATTCAACTTAATGTGTTATAATAGCAACATAAAACAGCAAAGGGGATGGAAGTCATGAAATTTATTATTAGTGGAAAGAATATAGCAGTAACAGAAGGACTTAAAACAGCTGTTGAGGACAAGCTTGGTAAACTTGAAAGGTATTTCACTCCTGAAACTGAGATTTCAGTAACCTTAAGTGTTGAGAAGGATCGCCAGAAGATCGAGGTAACAATCCCTGTGAAAGGTAACATTATCCGTTCCGAGCAGGTAAGCAATGACATGTATGTATCCATCGATCTGGTTGAAGAGGTAATTGAGCGTCAGCTTCGTAAATACAAGAACAAGATCGTTGACAAGCAGCAGGAATCCACAAACTTCCAGAAAGCATACCTTGATAAGGATTATGAAGAGGATGAGGAAGTTAAGATCATCCGTACCAAGAAATTCGGAATCAAACCAATGTATCCGGAAGATGCATGTGTACAGATGGAGCTTCTTGGACATAATTTCTTTGTATTCTTCAATGCTGAGACAGAGCAGGTGAACGTAGTTTACAAACGTAAAGGTAATACTTACGGACTGATTGAGCCAGAGTTTTAGGCAGAAGTCTCTGTAGGAGATCATGGGTGAATGATCTTTTATAAAAACTGAATATTGAACGACTGAGAATGGCTCCGGGAATCTGCGTGGAAAATCTGCAGATTCCCGGAGCTTTTTTCAGGGCAGAAGAACAGCTCCGGACACGATTTGTTAATTAATTGTTCATTGTTTTTATAACTGGAAAGTGGTAGAATATATACCATATGTGATCTGGATATCAACAGAGAACTGGAATGGTTATTGTGATTGGAACGAACAGTGTCCTGGAATGATCCTGAATCGGATAGATGAGAGACTTAAACGTCCTATTTCGAATAAAATGATTGGAGCAGAAACATGAATGTTTTTTCAAAAGTATTTGGAACCCGCAGCCAGCGTGAGGTAAAACGTATTATGCCGCTGGTTGAGAAAACCGAGAGCTATCAGTCCCAGATGCAGCAACTCACCGACGAGCAGTTACGGGACAAGACCAGAGAATATAAGAAACGTCTTGCAGAAGGTGCAACACTGGATGATCTTCTTCCGGAGGCATTTGCCACTGTACGTGAGGCAGCCAAGCGTGTTCTTGGAATGGAGCATTACCGTGTGCAGATCATCGGTGGTATCATCCTTCACCAGGGCCGTATCGCCGAGATGAAAACAGGTGAAGGTAAAACTCTTGTTTCCACACTTCCTGCATACCTGAATGCCCTTGAGGGAAAAGGTGTCCACATCGTAACGGTCAACGATTACCTGGCTAAACGAGATGCCGAGTGGATGGGTAAAGTCCATGAGTTCCTTGGCCTGACTGTAGGCGTGGTACTCAACGACATGAAACCGGAAGAACGCCGTGCGGCATACGGATGTGATATCACATACGTTACCAACAACGAACTTGGATTTGATTACCTTCGTGACAACATGGTTATCTATAAAGAACAGCTTGTTCAGAGAGATCTTCATTACTGTATCATCGATGAGATCGACTCCGTCCTGATCGATGAGGCACGTACACCTCTGATCATTTCCGGACAGAGCGGCAAGTCCACCAAGCTTTATGAGGTGTGCGATATCCTTGCACAGCAGCTGGAGCGTGGTGAGGCCAGCCATGAGATGACCAAGATGGCAGCCATCATGGGCGAGGAAGTTATCGAGACCGGTGACTTCGTTGTAAATGAGAAAGATAAGATCGTCAACCTTACCGAGCAGGGTATTAAGAAGGTTGAGAAATTCTTTAATATCGAGAACCTGGCAGATCCGGAGAATCTGGAGATCCAGCACAACATTATCCTTGCGCTTCGTGCACATAACCTGATGCACAAAGATCAGGATTACGTTGTAAAAGATGACGAGATCCTGATCGTCGATGAATTTACCGGACGTATCATGCCGGGCCGTCGTTATTCCGATGGTCTTCATCAGGCGATCGAGGCGAAAGAGCATGTTAAGGTTAAAAGAGAGAGTAAGACTCTTGCAACCATCACCTTCCAGAACTTCTTCAACAAATATGACAAAAAAGGCGGTATGACCGGTACGGCCCTTACCGAGGAAAAAGAGTTTCGTGATATCTACGGCATGGACGTTGTAGAGATTCCGACCAACCGTGTGGTACAGCGTAAAGATCTTGATGATGCCGTTTACATGACAAAGAAAGAGAAATTCAATGCCGTTGTAGAGGCAGTTAAGGAAGCTCACGCAAAACATCAGCCAGTACTGGTTGGTACGATTACCATCGAAACTTCCGAACTTCTCAGCAGAATGCTGAAGAGAGAGGGAATCCCGCATAATGTACTGAATGCCAAGTTCCATGAGCTTGAGGCTGAGATCGTAGCACAGGCAGGACAGGCAGATGCCGTTACCATCGCAACCAACATGGCAGGCCGTGGTACCGATATCAAACTTGACGATGTGGCAAGAGAGGCCGGCGGTCTGAAGATTATCGGTACTGAGCGTCATGAGTCAAGACGTATTGATAACCAGCTCCGTGGACGTTCCGGACGACAGGGAGATCCGGGTGAATCCCGTTTCTACATTTCCCTTGAGGATGACCTGATGCGTCTGTTCGGTTCCGAGAGACTGATGAAAGTGTTCACATCTCTTGGTGTTGAGGAGAATGAGCAGATTGAGCATAAGATGCTTTCCAATGCCATCGAGAAAGCGCAGGAGAAGATCGAGTTCAACAACTTCGGAATCCGTAAAAATCTTCTCGACTATGACCAGGTTAACAATGAGCAGAGAGAGATCATCTACGAGGAGCGTCGTCAGGTACTTGACGGTGAGAACATGCGTGATGCCATCTACAAGATGATCACAGATATCGTAGACAGCATGACAGATATGTGCTTCTCTGATGATATGGATTCTTCGGAGTGGGATCTTGATGAGTTCAATACCGCGATCACTCCGATTATCCCAATCCACCCTCTGACTGCAGAGAAGGTAAAAGGTCATAAGAAAGATGAGATCAAGCATATCGTGAAGGAAGAGGCTGTGAAGCTTTATGAAGCGAAAGAGGCTGAGTTCCCGGAACCGGAGCAGCTTCGTGAGCTTGAGCGAGTAGTTCTTCTGAAATGTATCGACAGCAAGTGGATGGATCACATCGACGACATGGAGATGCTCCGTCAGGGTATCGGCCTGATGGCATACGGCCAGAGAGATCCGGTTGTTGAGTACAAGATGAACGCATTTGAGATGTTCAACAACATGATCACTTCCATTCAGGAAGATACCGTACGTATGCTGTATCATGTTCATGTAGAGCAGAAGATCGAGCGTGAGCAGGTTGCAAAAGTAACCGGCACAAACAAGGATGACAGCGCCGGTCCGAAGAAACCGGTTCAGCGAAAAGAAGATAAAGTATATCCAAACGATCCGTGCCCATGCGGAAGCGGCAAGAAATACAAACAGTGCTGCGGACGTAAGGCGGCTAAGATCTGAGAATGAAGATAAAAATAGTCTCACCTGATGATATGGTGGGGCTATTTTTGTATAAGAGCAGAGAAAGGATATGAGAATATGGCCATTATAAAAACAGCAATTCTTCAGACACACGTATATGAGGAAAAATCCCGTAACATCACCCAGGCAGCAGAAATTCTTGCCCGCCCGGAACTTCAGGGAATCGACCTGGCAGTCCTGCCCGAAATGTTCTGCTGTCCCTACGAGAATAAATACTTTCCGGAGTATGCGGAAGCCGAAGGTGGGGACACCTGGGAAAAATGTTCCAGGCTGGCAGCAGAACGTGGAATTTATCTTGTAGCCGGAAGCATGCCGGAGAGAGATGCAGCCGGTCATATTTACAACACATCCTATGTTTTTGACAGAAACGGGCATCAGATCGGGAAACACCGGAAAATGCATCTTTTTGACATTGATGTAAAAGGTGGCCAGTATTTTAAAGAATCGGATACCCTGACACCGGGAGACCAGGTGACAGTTTTTGACACAGAATTTGGAAAGATTGGCCTTTGCATCTGCTACGATTTCCGGTTCCCGGAACTTGCCAGGCTGATGGTGGACCAGGGCGCAGAGGTGATCATTGTGCCGGCTGCTTTTAACATGACAACAGGGCCTCTCCACTGGGAGCTGATGTTCCGTCAGAGAGCTGTGGACAACCAGGTATACACCATTGGAGCTGCACCTGCCAGAGATCTGAACGCCGGATACCATTCCTGGGGCCATTCCATTGCCGTAGATCCCTGGGGAAAAGTCCTCATGGAAATGGAAGAAAAGCCGGACGTGAAGGTTGTGAAACTGGATCTGGATGAGGTAAAAAAAGTCCGGGAACAGCTGCCACTTCTGAAGCACCGGAGAGGGGATATCTATGAACTGTCGCAGATAAAATAGAAACGCCCGGACCACGTTTTCGTTGTAATTTCCATGGTCATATGGTATTGTATAAGACAGGCAGGAATTCCTGCATCAATATATAGAAAGAAGGTGAAGCTGTGGTTGAGTTAGATCAGTTCAAGAGTATTCTTGCAACATACACAGAGCCATTAGTGGAAGTGAGGGATTCACTTTGACCTCGCTAACAAAGAGCAGAAGGTCGAAGAATTAGAGCGCGAGATGGAAGCGCCTGATTTCTGGGATAATGCAGAAGTATCTCAGATGAAAATGAAACAGTTAAAGAGTCTCAAGGATGATATTGAGACATACCATAATCTGGAAACACAGATGGAAGATATGGAAACCATGATCGAGATGGGATATGAGGAGAATGATCCTGAGATCATCCCTGAGATCCAGGAAATGCTGGACGAGTTCCAGGCAAGCTTTGACAGCATCCGTGTGAAGACACTTCTTTCCGGAGAGTACGACAGCGAGAATGCCATCATCAAGCTGAACGCAGGAGCCGGCGGAACAGAAGCCTGCGACTGGTGCGGAATGCTTTACCGTATGTACAGCAGATGGGCAGAGAAAAAAGGCTTTGCACTGGAAGTACTGGACTACCTTGATGGTGATGAGGCCGGTGTGAAATCCGTAACCTTCCAGGTGAACGGAGAGAACGCCTACGGTTATCTGAAATCTGAAAAAGGTGTTCACCGTCTTGTACGTATTTCTCCGTTTAATGCGGCAGGAAAGAGACAGACATCTTTTGTATCCTGCGATGTCATGCCGGATATCAAGAAAGACCTGGATGTAGAGATCAACGACGATGATATCCGTATTGATACCTACCGAAGCAGTGGTGCCGGTGGACAGCATATCAACAAGACATCCTCTGCGATCCGTATCACCCATTTCCCTACAGGAATCGTGGTACAGTGCCAGAATGAACGTTCTCAGCACATGAACAAGGATAAGGCCATGCAGATGCTGAAGGCCAAACTGTATCTTCTGAAACAGCAGGAGGCTGAGGAGAAACTTTCCGGCATTCGAGGCGAAGTGACAGATATCGGCTGGGGAAACCAGATCCGTTCCTATGTCCTGCAGCCATACACCATGGTAAAAGACCATAGAACCAATGAAGAAACCGGTA
>SKEF01000737.1_pt1 | contig 31924 bp, 26 predicted proteins | sample 4826691 | NCBI WGS metagenome assembly SKEF01 (sample SAMN11008816, study PRJNA524170) | human gut metagenome | biome: Human fecal sample; material: Feces; isolation source: fecal sample from pouch patient p23, p27 | host: Homo sapiens | place: Israel: Tel-Aviv | collected 2016-08-24
AGCTTGGCTATGGGGTCTATCAGGTCTCACAGGAGGAATGCGAGCGCTGTGTACTGGATGCTTTGCAGGTGGGCTACCGCTCCATCGACACGGCACAATCCTACTTCAACGAAGAGCAGGTGGGCACAGCAATCGAAAAATCCCGTGTGGATCGCAAAGATATTTTTCTGACCACCAAGGTCTGGGTCGAGCATTACGGTTATAAGGAGGCCAAGGCATCTGTGCTGGAATCACTGCGTAAGCTGCGAACGGATTATCTGGACCTTTGTTTGTTGCACCAGCCGTTTGCTGATTACTACGGCGCATGGCACGCCTTGGAGGAGCTATATGAGGCAGGCAAGATTCGAGCCATTGGCGTGTCCAATTTTTATCCTGACCGCCTCGTTGATCTGTGCAGCTTTGCTCGTATCAAACCCATGGTGAATCAGGTAGAGGTGCATCCGCTGCACCAGCAGGGCAAGGCAAAGGAATGGATGGAAAAGTACGGCGTTCAGATGGAGGCATGGGCTCCCTTTGGCGAAGGTCGGAGTCAGATGTTCACAAACCCTGTCCTGGCAGAAATCGGCGCAAAATACGGCAAAACCGTGGCACAGGTCATTCTCCGCTGGCATTTGCAGCGGGGCGTGGTGGTCATCCCAAAATCCACCCACAGGGAGCGGATGCAGGAAAATCTGGAAGTGTTCGACTTTACGCTGTCCTCTGAGGACATGGAAAGGATCGCCGCACTGGATACCAAAACCAGTGCCTTCTTTGCTCACGACGACCCTGCAATGGTGGAATGGTTCGCCCAGATGGTGGAACAGCGCAAAACCAACCACGATGCAGCCAAGGAGAAAAAGAACCGGTAAATGCGTTTTGACGTATACCCAACCATGATGAAACAAAAATAGGGTGCGCCCCTGCGGACGCACCCTGAAAAATCCACATACGACAGAGATATGTACAACAGGGCGTTCCCCGTCGGGAACGCTCTGTTTCTCTTTGCTGGGGGTATGATGAGCCTGTTCCGCTTGCCATAAGATTCGGCTGACATTGTTCCGCTCTGTGATCTGCTTGCGGATGCTCGCTTCTGCGGCAGTGGGAGGAATTATGTCAAATTGACACAATTCCTCCTCGTCCGTTCTAAGCAGGGTTTGGGGCAGGCACGCCCCAACAAGATCACATCAAAGCTCGCAAAAGTTGCAGATGTGAAGTCCCGGTGGAGCACAGGATTTTCAAAAATTGAAAATTTGTGGCCACGGGGTTGTGGTATATACATTATACGAAAGTTGGTTTTTATGAACGTTCCACCGTTCAATGATGTATAAATGGGAGGTGCCTGCCATGACCGCTGTGATCTATGCTCGCTATTCATCGGACAACCAGCGTGAAGAATCTATCGAAGGCCAGATCCGGGAGTGCACGGCCTATGCGGAAAAGAATGGCGTCACCATCGTCAAGCACTACATTGACCGTGCCATCTCTGCCAAGACAGACAACCGCCCGGAGTTCCAGCAGATGATCAAGGAAATGACCGAGGTATATCCCCTGCGGGGGGGGATGTACCTCGGTCATTTTTATTTTTCGGTTGTCTCTGCCGGTACCACACCGTACTCGTCGGCGCTGACGGGGTCTGCATAGACGGCGTAGCGCTGTGGGGTGTGGGTCAGGATGCCGAAGGGGTAGCAGGTGTACAGGATGCAGCTAGGCTCCTCGGCACCCCAGCGCACCTTATCGACGTCGGTCTCCTGAATGACCTGCATGTCGGTGACTTTATAGGTAAAGTCGCCCCAGTCGGTCTCCAGATGAATGATGGCACCGAGCTGCGTCGAGCCAAGGTCCGAGAAGTACGTGCCCGTATGCCCGCCGATAAAGACTGTGCCGTTCTCGCCGGGCAGGACGCAGTCACTCTCGGCGCGGCAGCCCGCACCGCGGCCAAACTGACCCTCGCTGTCGCCCCAATAGAGGGCGCAGTCCACGTTTGTGCCTTCGACCCAGATGCGGCCCAGCTTATCGCCGTACTGCACGCTGTCGTGCTCGGCCTGCGCAGCGGTGACCTGCTCGGCACGCTTCGCGGCGGCTGCTTCGGCGGCTAGGCGTTCTTCCTCCTGACGAGCGGCCTCGGCGGCTTCACTGGCGGCGCGGGCTGCCTCCTCCTCGGCGGCTTTGGCGGCGGCCTCGCTGGCAGCAGCGGCACTGGCCGCAGCGGCAGCTTCGGCAGCTCTCTGCCGGTTTTTGGAGATGACCAGCGCCGCCGCTATGCCGACGCAGACGGCCAGCGCCAATGCGCAGAAGGCCAGGCACTTTGCCATCCGTTTGCGGCTCATGCGTTGTGCTCCCGGCTGGCGAGGTAAGCAGCGGGGCCGCTCCGGTACAGGTCGCCGCCGTGGGTGTCCAGCAGGACCGTCAGCGGGAAGTCCTTAACCACCAACTTACGCACCGCCTCACAGCCGAGGTCCGGCCACGCAATGATCTCACAGCTCTGCACACTGCCGGCCATCAGGGCACCGGCCCCGCCGATGGCGGCCAGATAGACCGCGCCGTTTTTGACGACGGACTGCTTGACGGCATCGGTGCGCTTGCCCTTGCCGATCATGCAGGCCAGTCCCAGATCCAGCAGCCGCGGCGTGTAGGCGTCCATACGGCCCGAGGTCGTGGGGCCTGCCGCGCCGATGGCACAGCCCGGGCGCTCCGGCGTGGGGCCGACGTAGTAGATGGCCGCGCCCTCAATGGGGAACGGCAGCGGCTCGCCCTTGTCCAGCAGCTCCATCATGCGGGCGTGGGCGGCGTCACGGGCGGTGTAGACCACGCCCGACAGCAGCACGGTATCCCCTGCTTTCAACGGCGCAAGGTCCTGCTTGGAGAGGGGCGTTTTCAGTACATATTGCATCGTTGCGCCTCCTTACAGCGTGCGGCTGGCGCGGCGGGTGACGTGGCAGCTGATGTTGACGGCCACGGGCAGGCAGGCCACATGGGTAGGCTTTTGCTCAATGGCAACCCCCAGGCAGGTCGTGGCACCGCCAAAGCCCTGCGGGCCAAAGCCTGTGGCGTTGATGGCATCCAGCAGCTCCTTTTCCAGCGCTGCATAATACGGGTCGGCGTTGGGTTCGTCCAGCGGGCGCAGCAGTGCCTTTTTGGCCAGCGCTGCGCAGTGGTCGAAGCTGCCGCCGATGCCGATGCCCAGCACAGTGGGCGGGCAGGGGTTGGCTCCGGCCTGCTCCACCGTGTCTAGCACGAATTTTTTCACGCCCTCGACGCCGTCGGCCGGCTTGAGCATGGCAAGGCGGCTCATGTTCTCACTGCCTGCGCCCTTGGGGGCGACGGTGATTTTGCAGCCGCTGCCCGGCACAAGATGCACGGTCAGGAACGCCGGGGTGTTGTCCCCCGTGTTGACGCGCTGCAGCGGGTCGGCGGCGATGGATTTGCGTAAGAATGCTTTCTCGTAGCCGCGGCGCACACCCTCGTTGACGGCGTCGGTCAGGTCGCCGTCAATGTGGGCGTCCTGGCCCAGCTCGATAAAGACGCAGGCCATGCCGGTGTCCTGGCAGATGGGCAGGTCTTTTTCTTTCGCAACGCAGAGATTCTGCTGCAATAAGCCCAGTGTCTCTTTTGCCAGCGGCCACGGCTCGGCGGCATCGGCGGCATCCAGTGCGGCCTTTACGTCGGCGGGCAGCCGGGTGTTGGCCTCGATGCAGAGAGTCTCCACCGCGTCGGTGATGGCGGCGGCGGGAATTTCACGGATGCTCATACGCGCGCCACGCCGCTTTCTCTCGCGGCCTGTGCGACGGCAGCAGCGACGGCATCGGCCACACGGGGGTCAAATGCCTTGGGCAGGATGTTTTCCTCGTTCAGCTCGTCGTCGGGGATGAGACCCGCGATGGCCTTAGCGGCGGCCATCTTCATGGCGGGGTTGATGTCCCGCGCACGGACGGACAGCGCACCCTTGAAGATGCCGGGGAACGCCAGCACATTGTTGACCTGGTTCGGGAAGTCGGAACGGCCCGTGCCGATGACGCGGACGCCCGCCTGCTTAGCGAGGTCGGGCATGATCTCGGGCGTGGGATTCGCCATGGCGAACACAATCGCTTCCTTCGCCATCGTGGCGGCCAGTTCGGGGGTCAATGCGCCCGCAATCGACGTACCAATGAAGATGTCCGCGTCCCGTATGGCCTCGGCCAGACCGCCGGTCAGCTTGTCGGGGTTCGTCTCCTCGGCCAGCCTGCCCTTGTGGCCTTCAAGGCCCGCGGGGCGGTTCGGGTAGAGGATGCCGTGCTCATCAACGGCGACGATGTTCTTAGCGCCCGCGACCTGCAGCATGTGGATGATGGCCGTGCCCGCCGCGCCGGGGCCGTTCTGGACGATCTTGACGTCCTCAATGCGCTTGCCGACGACCTTCAGGGCGTTGAGCACACCCGCCAGCACGATGATGGCTGTGCCGTGCTGGTCGTCGTGGAACACGGGGATGTCGAGGTCACGCTCGAGTTCGGCTTCGATTTCAAAGCACTCAGGGCTGCGGATGTCTTCCAGGTTGATACCGCCGAAGGTCGGGGCAATGGCCTTGACCGCAGCGATGACCTCCTCCTTCGTCTTGGCGTTCAGGCAGACGGGAAACGCATCGACGCCGCCGAACTCCTTGAACAGGACGCACTTTCCCTCCATGACCGGCAGACCGGCCTCGGGGCCGATGTTGCCCAGACCCAGCACGGCAGTGCCGTTCGTGACGACGGCGACGGTGCGGCCCTTCATCGTGTAGGTGTAGACGTCATCGGGGTTTGCCTTGATTTTGCGGCACGGCTCGGCCACGCCGGGGGTATAGGCAGTGGACAGCGCGTCGCGGTCCTTGCATTCGCAAAGGCTCTGCACGGCGATCTTGCCGGGGAACTTGCTGTGGAGCTCCAGAGCAGCTTTGTTGTAGTCCATGGGGATACCTCTCCTTTATATAGTCTTACTTTCCGTAATGGTGCTCGGTAGGGGCCGGACATGTCCGGCCCGCAGCCTTGCCGCCAAATCGCTATGGATTTTATGTTGAGGGCAGGGCATGCCCTGCCCCTACAGAGTTACTTCTTTTATTCGTGGTGTACCGGCGCATAGTCCGGTTCCAGCTTTATGACACAGAAATGGTCGGGCCACTTGGCCTGTACGGCATTGCGCAGGGCATTGACGAGCTTGACGCCCCGGTGCTGTTTGTCGGTCATGTACTCGGCAGGGACGGCACAGTCAAAAATCACGTTCGTATGTGTCGGGCCGGGCACAATGCGCAGGTCGTGGATGTTGGCCAGCGGCGCGAGTTCCTCGACCTCACGCTGCAAAAACGCCCTCAGCTCGTCCGCGTGGGGGTCGCCGGTCACGACGGGGTCAAAGTGGATCGTCGCGATCAGCCCGTCCTCCACAAGCAGGTCCCGCTCAATACGGTCAATGACATCGTGGCTGTGCATGACGTCGTTCTTAGCGTCCATTTCCAGATGGAAGCTGACCAGGCGACTGCCGGGGCCGTAGTCGTGGATCATCAGATCGTGCACGCCGAGTACGCCGGGATAGCTCAAAGCCTTTTTCTCGATATGCTCGACCAGATCCGAGTCAGGCGCCGCACCCAGCAGCGGATTGATGGTGTCTTTTACGAGCATTGCACCGCTGTACAAAATGAACGCCGCCACACCGATACCCATCAATCCGTCAACGCGGGCAAAGCCGGTGAGCTTTGTCAGAATCGTGGCTGCCAGAACCGCTACCGTCGTGATGACATCGTTGCGGGCATCGGCGGCGGTGGCCAGCAGCGTTTCCGAGTCGATGGCCGTGCCGATCTGCCGGTTCAGCCTGCTCATCCAGAGCTTGACGAGGATGGATGCAATCAGTACTGCAACCATGAGCCAGCTGAAAGCGACCTCCGTCGGGTGCAGAACTTTGGCAAAGCTCTCCTTCAAAAGCTCCACGCCGATGACCAGGATCATAACAGAGACCGCCAGCCCGGCCAGATACTCATACCGGGCATGGCCGTAGGGATGCTCCGAGTCCGCCGGGCGCGCGCCGAGCTTGAAGCCGACGAGGCTGACGATATTAGAGCTGGCATCGGAGAGGTTGTTCATGCCGTCGGCGGTGATGGCAACGCTGCCGGTCAGTACACCGACGGCGATCTTGCCGCCCGCCAGCAGTAGGTTGCACACCACGCTGACGATGCAGGCCAGATTTCCGTAGGCCGTGCGGACGGCGCGATCCGCGGTGCTTTTATAATTTTTGACGAAAGTCCGTATTAAAAGCTGAATCAGTGGGAATGCCCCCTTTTTTAGAAAAAGACAGACCTTGTAAGGGTCTGCCTTTTGGTTGGTTATAAGTTCTTGCCTCCTCTGGGAGGGGGCAAAGGAGAAAAATTACGCCCGCACGATGCAGGCATCGCGCTCGGGGCCGACGGAGATATACTTGATCTTGCAGCCGACCAGCTCCTCCAGACGTGTGACATAGTCCTGAGCTGCCTGGGGCAGGTCCTCAAACCTGCGCACGCCGGTGATGTCGCAGTGCCAGCCGGGCACAGTCTCGACAACGGGCTGGGCGTCGTCCAGCGTCTTACCCATGGGGAAGCGGGTGGTCGTGCTGCCGTCGGTCAGCTTGTAGGCGGTGACGATGGGCACTTCCTCCATGTAGTCGAGGACGTCCAGCAGGGTCAGAGCCAGTTCATCGCAGCCCTGGCACTGCACGCCATAGCGGCTTGCCACAGCGTCGAACGGGCCGACGCGGCGGGGACGGCCCGTGGCGGCGCCGTACTCATGGCCGTGCTCACGCAGCACGTCCTTTTCCGCCTCGGTCATAGCCAGCTCTGTGGTGAAGGGGCCCTCACCGACGCAGGAGGAATAAGCCTTCATAATGCCGATGGAGAGGTTCAGCTTGTGGCCCGGGATGCCCGCACCGATGGGTGCATAGGCGGACACGGTGTTGGAGGAAGACGTGTAAGGATAGATGCCGAAGTCGATGTCACGCAGAGCGCCCAGCTGGGCCTCGAACATGATCTTCTTGCCCTCGCGGTCAGCCTTGTCCAGATAGTCGCCCACATCGCAGATGTAGGGGGCAAACAGCTTGGAATATTTCTCGCACCAGGCCCACATCTCGTCAACGCTGACGGGCTTCTGGCCGTAGATCTTCTCCATGGTCAGGTTCTTGGACTCGACGATGGTCTCCAGGCGTTTCCTGACACCGGCGTCCATGTGGACGAGGTCGCCCATGCGCAGGGTCTTTTTCATATACTTGTCGCCGTAGCTGTAGGCGATGCCGCGCTTGGTGGAGCCGAACTGAGCGCCGGTCTTGGACAGGCGCTCCTCCTCAAGGCCGTCCTGTGCGACATGGAACGGCATGGTGATGGTCGCACGGTCAGAGATTTTCAGGTTTTTGGGGCTGATCTCAACACCCTTCTCGGTCAGGGAGGCGATTTCCTTCTCGAGGTGCTCGGGGTCGATGACCATGCCGCCACCCATAACGCAGACAACGTCGGGGCGCAGAATGCCGGAGGGAATCAGGTTCAGGACGAATTTGCCGCGCTCGTTCTTGACGGTGTGGCCTGCATTGTCGCCGCCCTGATAGCGCGCAACAATGTCATAGTCCTGGCTGAGCAGGTCGACCATGCGGCCCTTGCCCTCGTCGCCCCAGTTGATGCCGGTAATGGAAGTAAGCATACGTTTCTACCTCTTTTGTAAGTAAATAGGCATTTCAGCCTTTTCCGGAATCTCCGGGATCCGCTGCCGTCCTGTATTATACCATATTTGTCAAGAGAATACTATAGCCGTTTTGTACAAGATTCAAATGTTTCCGTTGGCGCAGTTGCAAGGGCAGATCAATGCTTAGAGAGCTTCGCGTACTCGGCATAGGGGATCTTTGCGCCGTCCGCAGTCTGGACATAGGTGCTGTCGAGCTGCTGTTTGAAGGCCGCGCGCATATCGGCCAGATACTCCTTGCGCAAAGCGTCGCGCTCGGCGGTCTCGCGCTCGGTCAGACCGATGGCCTTGGCCTTTTTTGCCAGCGCGTTGATGCGGTCAATTTTGGATTTTTCCATGGTGTATGTCTCCTTGTTGTTTGTCTTTTTGCCATTATACCACATTTTCACAGCAATTTCATTTTACTTTTCCGAAAAAGCGTGTATAATAAGAAAGTATGCAATTTTGAAAAAGACAGGAGAATCCCATGAAACTGAAGAATTTCCGCCGTGTGGCAGCCCTTGGCATGGCTGTCGGCATGACTGCTGTGCTTGCGGCCTGCGGCAATACCGCTGACACCGCTTCCTCCGAGGCCGCTGAATCTACCGCCGAGACGGCTGGCACCGCCGAGACGGCCAGCGCTGAGACCGCGGACGCCGAGTACGCCTATCTGGCTGATTTCAGCTTTTCCGATGCGTTTGACGAGAACGGTTATCTCAAGGGCGTGACCGCCACCGATTATGTCACCCTGCCCGACGACTACGCGGACATCACGATCAGCGCCGACCTGGGCCAGGTCAGCGACGACGACATCAATGATTACATTGATTCCAACGTGCTGTCCAACTTTGCGACCACGAATGAGGTCAAGGACCGCGCAGCCGCGGACGGCGATACGGTCAACATTGACTATGTGGGCCGCATCGACGGCGTTGCTTTCGACGGCGGCGACACCAAGGGCAGCGGCGCCGACCTGACTTTGGGCAGCGGCACCTACATTGACAACTTTGAAGATCAAATCGTCGGCCATACCCCCGGCGAGACCTTTGACGTCACGGTCACCTTTCCCGAGGATTACGGCAATGAGGACCTGAACGGCAAGGAAGCCGTCTTTGAGACGACCCTGAACTACATCAAGGAGTCCGTCACCCCCGAGTTGACCGACGACTGGGTCAAGGAAAATCTCAGCGAGAGCATGAGCCTGAACAGCGTCGATGAGCTGAAAGCATTCGTCAAGTCCACGATGCTCTATGACAACCAGGCCAGTGACGTTTACACCGCCCTGCATGACAAGGCCAGCTACGCGGACGAGCTGCCGCAGACCGCGCTGGACTACTACCGCGATGTGCTGCTGTACCGCATTTACACCAACGCCCAGAAATACGGCACCGACATGAACACCCTGCTTTCCTCCGGCATGATGGGCAGCAGCTATGACAGCGTGGATGCCTATCTGGCAGATGCCAACGACAGCATCAAGTCCATCACCCAGCAGGCCCTGCTGATGCAGGCCGTGGCCGAGAAAACGGGCTTCAAGTGCGACACCGCCACCATGAACGCTGACTTTGGCCGCTACTACGGCACCACCGACCCGAGCCAGTATGTCTCCGCCTACGGTGAGAACTACATCAAGATGAACGTTCTGCAGAGCGACGTCATGCAGAACCTGATCGACAACGTCAAGTACGAATAAGCGGTAAGCGCCGCCGCACTCCCGGTTTTGCACCGGGAGTGCTTTTTTGTTGCTTTTTGCGGGGGAAACCTTTATAATAAAGGTATTCTGAATAAGGAGTCCTTCCCTATGCCTCTTATCATCCCGAAAGACCTGCCTGCTTACGAGGAATTGCAGCAGGAAAATGTATTTGTCATGCACCAGGAGCGCGCGATGAGCCAGCATATCCGCCCGCTGCGCATCCTGATTTTAAACCTGATGCCGACCAAGATCGTGACCGAGACCCAGCTGGCCCGCCTGCTGGCAAACAGCCCTTTGCAGGTGCAGGTCACCTTTTTGCAGACGGCGACCCACAGCACGACCCACACCGCGCCCGAGCACATGAAGGCGTTCTACAAGACGTTTGACGAGATCAAAAACGAGCGCTTTGACGGCATGATCATCACCGGCGCGCCGATTGAGGACCTGGACTACGAGGACGTTGACTACTGGGACGAGCTCTGCCGCATCATGGACTACACCAAGGAGAACGTCTACTCCACCATCCACCTGTGCTGGGGTGCGCTGGCGGGGCTGTACTACCACTTCGGCATTCCCAAGGTGCATCTGGACAAGAAGATGTTCGGCGTGTTTGAGCATCGTGTGACACGACCCTCCAACCCGCTGGTGCGCGGCTTCGACGAGGTATTCTACGCCCCGCACAGCCGCTGGGCCGGGCTGGACCGCGCCGCCATCGACGCCTGCGGCGACCTGCGCATTCTGGCCGAGAGCGACATTGCCGGGCCGATGCTGCTTTCCACCGAGTCCGGGCGGCAGATCTTTGTCATCGGCCACCCCGAGTACGACAAATATACGCTGGACAGGGAGTATAAGCGCGATGTGAAGGCCGGCAAGCCTATCAACATCCCATGCAACTACTACCCCGACGACGATCCGAGCCGCGACCCGCTGTTCCGCTGGCGCGCCCACGGGTATCTGCTGTACACGAACTGGCTGAACTACTACGTGTATCAGGACACGCCGTATGATCTGAGCCATCTGGAAGCGTTGGAAAAGTAATAGCCTATTTGCAGGGACGGATGCTTACATCCGCCCCTACAGGTTCCCCGATAGTAGAATTTTGTCTCAAGGAGCTTACTATGCCCAAAATCAGCGCCTGCATTGTGGCGTACTGTGATTATGACGAGGTCTGCGCCGCGGTGCGCAGCATCCTGCACTATACCCCTGCCCCGGATCTTGCCCTGTATGTCGTGGACAACGGCAGTCCCGACGGCTGCGGCAGGCAGCTGGCAGAGACGGATTTCGGCGACAGCCGCGTGACTGTGCTGCCGCTGGAAAAAAATATCGGCTTCGGCAAGGGCCACAACTATGTGCTGGATCGTCTGACCAGCGACGTACACTTTATTCTGAACCCGGACATCCTGCTGACCGGTGACGTGCTGGAGGACATGGCCGCGTGGCTGCTGGCCCGGCCCGGGGCCGCCATGGCAACGCCCCAGCTGCGCTACCCGGACGGCAAGCTGCAGCACCTGCCCCGCCGCAAGCCGACGCCCTGGCTGCTGCTGGCCCGGCAGCTGGCCCCGAAGCTCGGCGGCTGCTTTAAGAAGGCCGACGACCACTACACGATGCAGGATGAGGATCTGACCGTGCCCCGCCGCATCGAGTTCTGCACCGGCAGCTTTATGGCCGTGCGCACCGATGTGTTCAAGGAAATCGGCGGGTTTGACCCCGAGTATTTCATGTATGTGGAGGACGCCGACCTGACCCAGAAGGTGCTGCAGAAGGGCACCGTCTGGCTGGCTCCGCAGTTTTCTGCCATTCATGCGTGGCACCGCGCCCCCATGCGCGACGCAGGCAAGTTCAAGATGCAGCTTGTCAGCATGGGACGGTATTTCAAAAAGTGGGGCTGTGGGAAAGGCAAGGTTTGATACCAGCATTGCAAAACAAATGAAAATTGTGCAACCACCCGTTTTTGCGGGTGGTTGTAGTTTTTTTGCGCGGCTATTGTGACATTTCCTGCCGTGCGGCCGTTTAGTGGGTACAAGGCCTTGAATCAGAAAGGAAGAATCACAACGCCATGGAGGATAACAGAATCATAGATGCCCTGCTGGCAGAACCCGAAACGGGGCTGCAGTTGTTGCTGACACAGTACGGCGGGCTGATCCATACCGTCATTTGCCGTATTCTGCCCAACAACCCGCAGGATGCCGAGGAGTGCGCCGCCGACGTTCTGGTGGCAGCATGGAAACACGCAGCCGAATTTAAGCAGCAAAACCGTCTGCTGCGCGCCTGGCTGTGCGTGACGGCGCGCAATGCAGCCATCGACCGTTGGCGGGCGCTGCGGCCCCGACAACAGGAATGTGAGCTGAACGACGAACTAGCGCAGGACTGGATGACCGAGCGCCGCTCCACCGAGGCGGAGGAACTGATTGCCCAACTGCTGACCGAACTGCCGGAACCGGACAGGGAGATATTTTTCCGCCGCTATTATTACAGGGAGTCCTGCCGCGAAATCGGCCGCAGGCTGAACATGCAGGAACATACCGTCAATGTCCGACTTTCCCGCGGGCGCGAAAAGCTGCGCAAACAGTTTGCCGCGTTGCGCAATACTTATTAAGAGGGGGTTGCAGCTTATGCGTAACTATACAGAAAACGCTGATTCCCTGTTGGAACAGTATCCCACAAAAACCGTGCCGCTGAGCAAGCAGGAAGAAAAGCGCATCTATGACATGGCGCTGAAAAAAATAGAGAAGGCGGGCAGCTATACGCCGCCTAAGCTGAAAAAGCACCGCCGTGTACCCGTGTGCGTGGCCGCTGCCGTGGCTGCCACCTGCGTGCTCTCGGCAGGCATTGCCGCAGCGCCGTATATCAAGGAACTGGCCGGCGGGAAAATCGGTTTTTTCACCGATGCCAAATCACAGGCGCAGGTGCAAAACGTGCTGGACGCCCCGCGCGGCGAGTACGGCGGGCAGCAGTCTGACACCGAAGCCCACAACACCGAAATCGGTCAGACGCAGACGCTGGACGGTGTCAACTACACGCTGGACACCGTGTCCATGGACGCCGCCACGCTGGATTGCTTCTTTACCGTAAGCGGCGAGAACGTGGTGTCGAAATTTCTGGACGCCGACAGCATCTACCCCGAATGGGAACAGCTCAGCAGCAATACGCCGTGGATGGCGGCGCAAATCAACGGCGGCGAGGAAATTTACACGGTGCAAAGTGATTTCTACCGACAGGGCGACGATACCTTCCGGCTGTGGCTGCACTATCAGCTGCCGGAAGAGCCGCAGGGCGATACCGTTATGCTGCGTCTGCTCGATTCCCACGCTGCCGCGGGCGAACCGGGGCTTAGCTATACAATGGAGCTGAACGGCGAACAGGTGCGTGCCGGGGCACGCCGCGTTGCGCCAACGGTGTTGGATTTCGGCATTACCGATGCCCTGCTGGGCGATAACCCCATCACGCTGGACAGCCTGTGCTTCGGCACCGGCAGCGGCAGCCTTGCGGTGCATTCCGAGGCGGATGAAAAATTTGCCGAAACGCATCCCAATGGTGTGGCAAGCGAGGATGAGGAAAAGAAGCTGCGCGGTGAGGATGCGGACAACCCTGTGATCTTCAACGGCGGAATGATCCTGACCGACGATACGGGGCGGGAACTGCTGCCCAGCTCCCCCGACGGCGTATCCGGCGGTGCTGTTGCCTATACCGTGCCGGCCGAAAATGCCCAAAGCATCACCTTTACCCCCGTGTACCACAGCGGTGTGTACGAATACGAGGAGCGCACCGTGACCGTGGACGAAATGCAGCAGGGCGTGAAAATTGCCACCAGCGATGCGGGCGGCTACACCCTGCAGAACTTTGCCGTGCAGGGGCGGGCACTGACGTGGCAGATGGTACCCTACGGCTATGCGCAGAGCTGTGAGCTGACGCCGCAGGACGAGGAATATATCGACACGAACACCAATTCCTATGCTATGCGCAGCAGCACCGTGGACCCGACCACCGGCATCATCAGCTGCCGCATCGACTACTACACCGCAGACCCCGCGCAGGTAGCAAAAATCAGCGAGTTCCGGTATCTGTTCGGCAGCGGATACCATGCGGACGAAAGCCGTGCTGTCACGCTGCCGTTGCAATAAAAAAAGTCGCCCTTGACAAACCTGTTGGTAGTGTGGTACAGTAACACTATGCAAGGCCGCCGACCGACGGGATATTGTGGGGCTTACCACAGGGGACGCGGCGTTATCACTTGCCTTTTAAGCCGACCGTCTGGGCTGCATACACTGGAGTATAGTGTGTGCAGCCCTTTATTGTTTTTTACAAAAACGGAGGAATCGCACAATGTTGAGCGACATCGAAATTGCCCAGGCCGCCAAAATGCAGCCCATCACCGAAATCGCCGCCAATCTGGGCCTGCAGGGCGAGGACGTCATCCCCTACGGCCACTACAAGGCCAAGCTGAACCATAAGCTGGCCAAGGCTGACAAGCCAGAGGGCAAGCTGATCTTAGTCACCGCCATCAGCCCCACGCCCGCGGGCGAAGGCAAGACCACGACGAGCGTCGGTCTGGCGGACGCCATGAACGCGCTGGGCAAAAAAACGATGCTCTGCCTGCGTGAGCCGTCGCTCGGCCCCGTGTTCGGCATCAAGGGCGGCGCTGCCGGCGGCGGCTATGCCCAGGTCGTGCCGATGGAGGACATCAACCTGCACTTTACCGGCGACATCCACGCCATCGGCGCGGCCAACAACCTGCTGGCTGCCATGATCGACAACTCGATCCAGCAGGGCAACCCGCTGAACATTGACCCCCGCCGCATCACCTGGAAGCGCTGCATGGATATGAATGACCGCCAGCTGCGGTTCATCGTGGACGGCCTCGGCGGCAAGGTCAACGGCACCCCGCGTGAGGACGGCTTTGACATCACCGTTGCCAGCGAGGTCATGGCGGTGTTCTGCCTGGCCACCGATCTGGAGGACTTAAAGGCCCGCCTGTCCCGCATCGTCTGCGCCTACACCTACGACGGCCAGCCCGTCACCGCCGGGCAGATCGGCGCAGCGGGCGCGATGACCGCACTTTTGAAGGATGCGCTCGACCCGAACCTTGTCCAGACGCTGGAGCACAACCCCGCCATCATCCACGGCGGTCCGTTCGCCAACATTGCCCACGGCTGCAACAGTGCCATTGCCACCAGGCTGAGCCTCAAGCTGGCCGACTACGTTGTGACCGAGGCCGGCTTCGGCGCGGATCTGGGCGCGGAGAAGTTCCTTGACATCAAGTGCCGCTATGCCGGGCTGCACCCCGCCGCCGTTGTGCTGGTGGCCACGGTGCGCGCGCTCAAGTCCCACGGCGGCGTGGCCAAGCCCGATCTGGGCAAGCCCAACGCCGAGGCCGTGCGTGCGGGCAGCGTGAACCTGGCCCGCCACATTGAGAACCTGCAGGGCTTTGGTCTGCCGGTCTGCGTTGCCATCAACGCCTTCCCCACCGACACTGCGGAGGAGATGGATGTTATTTATGACGTCTGCAGCAAGGCCGGTGTGCCCTGCGCCCTGAGCGAGGTCTTTGCCAAGGGCGGCGAGGGCGGCAAGGCGCTGGCCGAGACCGTGCTGTCCATCCTGGACGACGGCGCCGAGGTGCAGTACACCTACGAGCTGGACGCGCCGCTGACGGATAAGATCGAGGCCGTCGCCACGAAGATCTACCGCGCAGGCCGCGTAAGCTACACCGCCGCCGCAAAAAAGACGCTGGACGAGCTGACCGCGCTGGGTTATGGCAAGCTGCCGGTCTGCATTGCCAAAACGCAGTATTCCTTCAGCGACAACGCCAAGCTGACGGGTGCGCCCGAGGGTCACACGCTGAATGTACGCGAGGTGCGTTTGAGCGCCGGTGCGGGCTTTGTGGTCGTTGTCTGCGGCAGCATCATGACGATGCCCGGCCTGCCCAAGCACCCCGCCGCCATGGACATTGACGTGGATGTACACGGGAAGATCACGGGTCTGTTCTGATTGGTAAAATTTTGGTAAAATCGTAAAATAAAGAATCCCCCTTCCGGGAGGCTGTAGGGGCCGATGCTTGCATCCGCACCTGCAGAGTTCCCGGAAGGGGGATTTTTATGAATAGTTACCACACAGGCTTACAAATTTTCGCCGTTCGCACCAATGGCCCCGGCATGCCATGCGGCGCTGTCCCCGGGGGCGGGCCGGCGTTATTCCGCCATGTCTCCCGCTTTTGCTTCCGGGGTCTCTGCGGCCTTCTGCTCCATGTCCGGGGCAACTTTGCCGCCGGGCATCTTGTAGCCGAAGGACGGCACAAAGAAATACTTGCGGATGATGAAGATCAGCGCGATGGCCCCCACGCTGACCAGGTTCTGCACGGCGTCCTCATGGCCGACGATCATGTGGCGGGCAATGGCGTAGAGCAGTACCTCCAGCACGCTGCCGGGGCTGTGCTTGGCCAGCATCTTGATAAACTCGATGCCGATGACGATGTCCAGCGCACGTTCCAGAAAGGTGCGGATCTCCAGGCTGTCGGCATCGGTCAGCAGACCGGGCATCAGCTCCACCAGCGGGACAATGCTCATGAGCAGGGCCGCCAGCACAATGCCGGAGAGCACGACTTCGAGGATGCCCGCAGCCTCGGCGATCTGGTCGCGGAAGATGCGCTTGAACCATTCCTCCCTGCCGTGCAGGGCGTGATTTGTCAGGCGTCGTTTGGGTGCAATCATACAAAGCTCCTTGTTTATGTATTTTTTCTATTTTATCATATTTTTGTGCCCTGTACCAGCAAAATTTTACAGGCCGTTTTAAAGTATGACAATTACCCCACAAGACCCATCAAAAACGACAAAAAGCGACGGTCAAAACCCTTTTGCACCGTTTTTTGGCTGAAATGTCCGCCGGGCGCTTGCATTTTTTTTGCCCAGCGTTTACACTACAAGTACAGGGCACATCTTACTTTTATTAAAGGGGGATCTTCCGTGGCAAACGCAATGCAGCGTATTGGCTTCTTCGCGGGTGTTCTGTACCATCATACCCTTTTTACGTCGACACCACAGCGCAGTGTATCCTGATGCGGAGCACTGCGCTGTTTGCTTTGTAAGGGAGGTTTCAAAACGTATGAAAAAAGTTGCGATCATCATGGGCTCGGACAGTGACTGGCCGGTGGTCAAGGGTGCCTGCACGGTGCTGAAGGATTTTGGCGTGCCGTATGAGGCGCACATTCTTTCGGCCCACCGCACACCGGAGGCCGCCGCCGCGTTCGCCAGGAGCGCCCGTGCCGAGGGCTACGGCGTCATTCTCTGCGCTGCCGGCATGGCCGCGCACCTGGCCGGTGCCTTTGCCGCCAACACCACCCTGCCCGTTGTGGGCATCCCGATGAAGGGCGGCGCCATGGACGGTCTGGACGCCCTGCTGGCCACTGTGCAGATGCCCAGCGGCTTTCCCGTGGCTACCGTAGCGCTGAACGGCGCGAAGAACGCCGCGTATCTGGCTGTGGCGATTCTGGCCGTGGCCGACGACGAGCTGGCCGCGAAGCTTGACAGCTTCCGCGCCGACACCGCCGCCGCGATTGCCAAGAAGGACGCCGCCATTGCCGCCGAAGCCGCAGCACTGTAAAAGAGCCTTTCCCCAAAAGGGGAAGCCAAAAACAGGTACACATACATTCTACTATATTATACTATAAAAAGGAGCGTTTCTCATGAATTACGAAGTTAAAGAGCAGCTGTACGAAGGCAAGGCCAAGCAGGTTTTCGCTACCAACGATCCCGAGATCGTCATGGTCCACTATAAGGATGACGCCACTGCCGGTGACGGTGAGAAGAAGGGCACCATTCGCGACAAGGGCATTGTCAACAACAAGCTGTCCAACGCTCTGATGCAGAAGCTCGAGAAGGAGGGCATCCCCACCCATTACGTGCAGGAGGTCAATGACCGCGACACCTTTGTGAAGAAGGTCGAGATCGTGCCTCTGGAGGTCATCGTCCGCAACGTTGCAGCCGGTCACTTCAGCCTGCGCATGGGCGTGCCCGAGGGCAAGGTCTTTAAGACCCCCATCCTCGAGTACAGCTACAAGAACGACGATCTGCACGACCCGTTCATCAATCACTACTACGCCCTGGCCCTCGACCTGGCTACCCAGGAGGAGCTGGACACCATCGCGAAGTATGCCTTCAAGGTCAACGAGGTGCTGAAGAAGATCATGCTGGACGCCAACATCCGTCTGGTGGACTTTAAGCTCGAGTTTGGCCGCCTGTCCGACGGCACGATCATCCTGGCCGACGAGATCAGCCCCGACACCTGCCGTTTCTGGGACGCCACCACCGGCGCACATCTGGACAAGGATCTGTTCCGCCGCAACATGGGCGGCGAAGCCGACGCCTACCAGGAAGTCATGAAGCGCCTGCTGGGCTGATTGCACCCGCATAATTTACCGTGCGCTTTCCCGTAGGGGCGCATTCCCTATGCGCCCGCAAGAGGCAGCCGACCCACGGGCGGATATAGGGTTCGCCCCTACGGCTTTACCATTCCGACAATTGGAGCAAATAAATGAGCGAAATTTCCCAATACACCGAGTCCCTGCACGAGGAGTGCGGCGTGTTCGGTATGTATGACAAGACCGGCGAGACCGATATGGTCAGCGCCGTCTACAGTGCGCTGTACGCCCTGCAGCACCGCGGCCAGGAGAGCTGCGGCATTGCGCTGAACGTCGACGGCGTGCTGTCCGGCTACCGCGATCTGGGCCTTGTCAGCGAGGTCTTTACCAAGCGCGTGCTGGAGGAGCTGCCCCGCGGCGCAAAGATGGCTACCGGCCATGTCCGCTATGCCACGGCGGGCCAGCGCAGCCGTTCCAATGCGCAGCCGATGGTTCTGCATCACTGCAAGGGCGCTATGGCGGTCTGCCACAACGGCAACCTTGTCAACGCGCCGAAGCTGCGCCGCAAGCTCGAGATGAGCGGTTCGATCTTTCACGGCACGTCGGACACCGAGGTCATTGCCTATCTGCTGACCCAGAACCGTCTGCTGACGCCGAACATTGAGATGGCCGTCAGCCGCACGATGGACGACATCGAGGGCGCGTACTCCCTCGTCATTATGACCCACACCAAGCTGATCGCGGCGCGCGACCCCAACGGCTTCCGCCCGCTGTGCATCGGCGAGCTGCCCAACGGCAACGGCTATGCCTTTGCCAGCGAGAGCTGTGCGCTGGACGCCGTGGGTGCGAAGTTCGTCCGTGACGTGCGCCCCGGCGAGATCGTTATTGCCGACCGCAACGGCCTGCGCACGATGGAGGATCACTGCGGCGCCGCGCCGCACACGATGTGCGTCTTTGAGTACATCTACTTTGCCCGCCCGGATTCCGTCATCGAGGGCACCTGTGTGCATGAGGCCCGTCTGCAGGCGGGCCGGTTCCTGGCGCAGGAGCATCCCGTGGAGGCCGATGTCGTCATCGGTGCGCCGGACTCCGGTCTGGATGCAGCGCTCGGCTATGCGCAGGAGAGCGGCATCCCCTACGGCATAGGCTTTATCAAGAACAAATATGTAGGCCGCACCTTCATTCAGGGCAGCCAGGCCCAGCGCGAGAGCAGCGTGCGCATCAAGCTGAACGCCATCTCGTCCACGGTCAAGGGCAAGCGCGTTGTGCTGGTCGATGACTCCATCGTCCGCGGCACGACGAGCGCCCGCACCATCCGCCTGCTGCGCGAGGCCGGCGCCGCCGAGGTACACTACCGCATCAGCGCCCCGCCGTTCGCCCACCCCTGCTATTTCGGCACCGACATCCCCGACGAGAAGGACCTGATTGCCACCGGCCACACCGTTGAGGAGATCAACGAGCTGGTGGGTTCTGACACGCTGGGCTATTTGAGCATTGAGCATGTGCAGCAGCTGGCCATCCACAGCAAGTGCGGCTTCTGCACGGGCTGCTTTACCGGCAAATACCCTGTTGCCCCGCCCACCGAGACGATGGACATTGTCTACGACAAGCCGCTGAGCCAGTCTAAGACGAATAAGAAGCTGTAATCATAACGACGGAAGCACAGCAGTAGCGCAAACTTCTCTCCCCCACTGCCTCCTTGCCTCCCTCTGCGAGGGAGGTGGCGCGCAGCGCCGGAGGGAGAGAGCTTGCCGCTGCCACCCGATTTTCCGAGTAATGTAACACATTTAGGAGTTCAACATGGAAAAAAGCTATTCTGCCAGCTACGCCGCTGCAGGCGTGGATATTACCGCCGGGTACCGGTCTGTTGAGCTGATGAAGCAGTATGTGGCCCGCACGATGACCGAGAGCTGCATCGGCGGTCTGGGCGGCTTCGGCGGCCTGTTTGAGCTGGACTGCACCGGCATGGAGCATCCCGTTCTGATTTCCGGCACTGACGGCGTCGGCACCAAACTGCGCATTGCCATGCTGCTGGACAAGCACGACACCATCGGCATCGACTGCGTGGCCATGTGCGTCAACGACGTCATCTGCGCCGGTGCCAAGCCGCTGGTTTTCCTCGACTACATCGCCTGCGGCAAGAACATCCCGGAGAAGATTGCCGAGATCGTCAAGGGCGTGGCCGAGGGCTGCGTCCAGGCGGGCTGCTCCCTCGTGGGCGGCGAGACCGCCGAGCACCCCGGCATGATGCCCGAGGATGAGTACGACCTGGCCGGCTTCACCGTCGGCGTCGTGGACAAGGCAAAGATTTTGGACAACTCCACGATGCAGCCGGGTGATGTCATCATCGCACTGCCCTCCACGGGCGTACACTCCAACGGTTTCTCGCTGGTGCGCAAAATTTTTGACATCGACAACAACCCCGATGTGCTGAAAAAGACATTCGACGGCATGGACAAGCCCCTGGGCGAGGCCCTGCTGGCCCCCACGAAGATCTACGTCAAGCCCGTGCTGGCTGTCATGGACGAGATCACGGTCAAGGGCGTGTCCCACATCACCGGTGGCGGCTTCTATGAGAACATTCCCCGCAGCCTGAAGAAGGGCTGTGCGGCCCGCATCGCCAAGGCCGATGTGCGCACCCCTGCCCTGTTCGACGTCATGCAGCGCGAGGGCGGCATCTCCGAGCACGATATGTTCAACACCTTCAACATGGGCGTCGGCATGGTGCTGACCGTCGCGCCCGAGGATGCGGACAAGGCCATTGCCATTCTGAAGGCCCACGGCGAGGACGCCTACCGTCTGGGCACCATCGTCGAGGGCGACGGGGTCGAGCTGGTATGAAGCGTGTAGCGGTACTGGTATCGGGCGGCGGCACGAACCTGCAGGCCCTGCTGGAAAGCGAGCGCCGTGGCGAGAACCCGAACGGCAAAATCGAGCTGGTCGTTGCCAGCAAGCCCGGCGTCTACGCGCTGGAGCGCGCCGCCAATTTCGGTGTGGAATCCGCTGTTGTCAGCCGCAGGGACTACGCTGACAGCGCAGCGTTTGACACCGCCCTGCTGGACACCCTGCAGAAGCACAGTATTGACGTGGTCGTGCTGGCAGGCTTTTTGAGCGTGCTGGGCGAAAAGGTCATTGCGGCCTACCGCAATAAAATCATCAATGTTCATCCCAGCCTGATCCCCAGCTTCTGCGGCCCCGGCTTCTACGGACTGCGCGTGCACGAGGCCGCGCTGGCCCGCGGCGTGAAGCTGACCGGCGCTACCGTCCACCTTGTAAACGAGGAATGCGACGGCGGGCCCATTCTACTGCAGAAGGCCGTGGCCGTGGAACCCGGCGACACCCCCGAGACGCTGCAGAAGCGCGTCATGGTCGAGGCCGAGTGGCAGCTGCTGCCCAAGGCATTGGCGATGGTGTGCAGTGACGAGGTGTAAAATCGTTTTCTACCACTGCACGGCAGGGAATCCCGTTTCCTGCTTATGCAAAACGAGGTTTAACAATGAAAAAGAATCTGTACAAATATCTTGCCGGGAATGACTACCCCGGGCGCGGCATTGTGCTGGGCAAAAGCCCCGACGGCCAGAAGGCGTTTGTCGCCTACTGGATCATGGGCCGCAGCGCCAACAGCCGTAACCGTGTGTTTGAGCCTATCGACGGCGGCATCCGCACGGTGGCCGCTGACCCGGCCAAGCTCGAGGACCCGCACCTCATCATCTACAACGCCGTGCTGACCCTGCGGGAGACCACCGTGGTCACGAACGGCGACCAGACCGACACGATTGCCCGGTTCATGAACGGTAACCTTTTCCCCGGCTACAGCTTTGAGGCTGCGCTGGCGACCCGCACCTATGAGGACGACGCGCCGAACTTTACCCCGCGCATCTCCGGCGTCGTCGATATGCGCCGCGGCGGCTACAAGCTGTCCATCGTCAAGTCCGACGAGGGCAACGCCGAGAGCGTGCAGCGCCAGACCTTCGACTACCCGCAGCCCGTGGCCGGTGAGGGACACTTCATCAGCACTTACGTCAAGAACGGTGCGCCGATCCCCAGCTTTGCAGGTGAGCCGCTGCGCGTCGCCATCGACACGAACGACGCGGACAAGTTTGCCGACAAACTGTGGGCGAGCCTGAACGAGGACAACAAGGTCAGCCTGTTTGTCCGCAGCATCGAGCTGGAAACCGGCGAGTACGAGGACATTATCCTGAATAAATACACCGCTGTGGAGGGTTAATATGAACGAATTTCAGCTGAAATACGGCACGAACCCCAACCAGAAGCCTGCCCGCATCTACATGGCGGACGGCAGTGACCTGCCCGTGCAGATTTTGAACGGACGCCCGGGCTACATCAACTTTCTGGATGCGTTCAACTCCTGGCAGCTCGTGCGCGATTTGAAGAAGGCACTCGGCCAGCCCGCTGCCGCCAGCTTCAAGCACGTCTCCCCCGCCGGTGCGGCCATCGGTCTGCCGCTGGATGAGACCCTGCGCGCCATGTACCACATTGCGCCGGAGACCGAGCTTTCCCCGCTGGCCTGCGCCTACGCCCGTGCCCGCGGTGCGGACCGTATGTCGAGCTTCGGCGACTGGATCGCGCTGTCCGATGTCTGCGACCTGAGCACCGCGAAGCTGATTCAGCACGAGGTCTCCGACGGCATCATTGCGCCCGGCTACGACGCCGACGCGCTGGAGGTGCTGAAATCCAAGAAGAAGGGCGGCTACGCCATCGTCCAGATCGACGCCGACTACGAGCCGAAGCCGCTGGAGACCCGCACGGTCTTTGGCGTGACCTTCGAGCAGGGCCGTCAGGACCTGGACATTTCCAATGAGACGATGCTGCAGAACGTTGTGACCGAGAACAAGGTCATCAGCGACGAGCAGCGCCGCGACCTCATCATCAGCCTGATCGTGCTGAAATACACCCAGTCCAACAGCGTCTGCTACGTGCAGGACGGCCAGACCATTGGCGTCGGTGCGGGCCAGCAGAGCCGCGTGCACTGCACCCGTCTGGCAGGCCAGAAGGCCGACAACTGGCAGCTGCGCCACATGCCGAAGGTGCTGGACCTGCCGTTCCGCGCTGACATTGCCAAGCCGAACCGCGACAACGCGATCGATGTTTACATCGGCGACACGCCGGAGGATGTCATCGGCGACGATGTCTGGGCCGAGACCTTCACCGAGCAGCCGGCCACGCTGACCGCCGAGGAAAAGCGCGCTTGGCTGGATGCCGTGACCGGTGTGAGCCTGGGCAGTGATGCCTTCTTCCCGTTCGGCGATAACATCGAGCGCGCGCGCCGCAGCGGCGTGTCCGCCATTGTACAGCCGGGCGGCTCCATCCGCGACGCACAGGTGATCGACACCTGCAACAAGTACGGCATTGCGATGGCGTTCTGCGGCATCCGGCTGTTCCATCATTAAACGCAAAAAACAACTCGCCTGCGGCGATTTTTCGTCGCGGGCTGTTGTGCTGTCAAGGAGGACGCTTATGAAAATTCTGGTTGTCGGCGGCGGCGGGCGTGAGCACGCCATCATCCGCGCGCTGAAAAAAAGCCCCCGCTGCTCCGAGATCTGGTGTGCGCCCGGCAACGGCGGCATCAGCTATGACGCCCACTGCAAGGCCATCCCGGCCACCGACGTGGACGCCATGGTCAAATTTGCCAAGGAAGAAGCCTTTGACTATGTCGTCGTCGCCCAGGACGACCCGCTGGCGCTGGGCATGGTCGATGCGCTGGCCGCTGTGGGCATCCCGGCATTCGGTCCCGACAAGGCCGCGGCCCGCATTGAGGCCAGCAAGGTGTTCAGCAAGGACCTGATGAAGAAATACGGCATCCCTACGGCCAAATATGAGACGTTCGACGACCCCGAGAAGGTCATGGACTACATCAAAGCCGAGGGCAAATACCCCGTCGTCATCAAGGCGGACGGTCTGGCGCTGGGCAAGGGCGTGCTGATCTGCCAGAATGAGCAGGAGGCCGCCGACGGCGTCAAGGAGATTATGCTGGACAAAAAGTTCGGCGCGTCCGGCAACCATGTGGTCGTCGAGGAGTTCCTGACCGGTCCCGAGGTCAGCGTTCTGTCCTTCTGCGACGGCAAGACCGTCAAGCCGATGGTCTCGAGCATGGACCACAAGCGTGCTCTCGACCACGACGAGGGCCTGAACACCGGCGGCATGGGCACCGTGGCCCCGAACCCCTACTACACGCCCGCAGTCGCCGAGCGCTGCATGCAGGAGATTTTCCTGCCCACGGTTGCGGCCATGCAGGCCGAGGGCTGCCCCTTCAAGGGCTGCCTGTATTTCGGCCTGATGCTGACCCCCGACGGCCCGAAGGTCATCGAGTACAACTGCCGCTTCGGCGACCCCGAGACGCAGGTCGTGCTGCCCCTGCTGGAAAGCGACCTGCTGACCGTGATGGAGGCCACAACGAACGGCACGCTGGACAAGACCGATGTCAAACTCAGCGACGGCGCGGCGGCTTGTGTCATCTTAGCCAGCGGCGGCTATCCCCTCGCCTACGAGAAGGGCAAGGAGATCACAGGCCTGACCGCGGGCCAGCTGGACGCCGCCGATGTGACGGTCTACCACGCCGGCACGGCCATCAAGGACGGCAGCCTCGTCACGAACGGCGGGCGCGTGCTGGGCGTGACCGCCACGGCCGACACCCTGCCCGAGGCGCTGAAAAAGGCGTATGCTGCCACGGAGAGCATCCATTTTGACAAGCTGCACAAGCGCAGTGACATTGGGGCAAGAGCGCTGGCGGCGATGCAGTAAAAAGGCTTCCCCATCTGGGGAAGCTGTCACCGAAGGTGACTGATGAGGGCAAACTTCCCGCAGCTTTCCGTCAACGGGATACAGCGGTACACTTTCCCCTCATCCGGCCTCGGACGGGGCCTCGGCCACCTTTTTTCCCCCAGGGGGAAGGCTTTCCGTCCGTCACTTCCTGCAAATTTAACTCTCAGGAGGAAATACAATGGTATATCGCATTTATGTTGAGAAAAAGCCCGGCTTTGACGGCGAGGCACAAGGGCTTCTGCATGAGCTGGTCGATCTGGTCGGCATCCAGAATCTGACCGGTCTGCGCCTTTTGAACCGCTATGACGTCGAGGGCATCGACGCAGTGCTGTTCCAGCAGGCTGTGCCCACCGTGTTCAGTGAGCCGCCTGTTGACGTGACCTACGACAAGCTGCCCGACGCCAAGACCGTTTTTGCCGTCGAGTACCTGCCCGGCCAGTTTGACCAGCGCGCCGACTCTGCCAGCGAGTGCATCCAGCTGCTGAGCCAGGGCGAGCGCCCCGCGGTGCGCTCCGCCCGCGTCTATCTGCTGGACGGCGACCTGACCGACGCCGACCTGGCCGCCATCAAGAAGTACGTCATCAACCCCGTCGAGGCCCGCGAGGCAAGCCTTGACGAGCGCAGCACCCTGAAAATGGAGTTTGCCATCCCGACGGAGGTCGAGACGCTGACCGGCTTCATCGCGCTGGACGACGACGCGCTGGAAGCGTTCCGCAACGAGAAGGGCCTGGCGATGGACCATGCGGACATCGTGTTCTGCCAGAACTACTTCAAATCCGAGCACCGCGACCCGACCATCACCGAGATCCGTCTGATCGACACCTACTGGTCCGACCACTGCCGCCACACGACGTTCGGCACGATCCTGGACGACGTGAAGATCGACGACGAGCTTGTGCAGGCCGCATTTGACCGCTACATGGCACTGCGCGCCGAGACGGGCCGCGACAGGAAGAACCGCACCCTGATGGACTGCGCGACCATCGGTGCCAAGGCGCTGAAGCAGCGCGGCATTCTGAAGAACCTTGACGAGAGCGAGGAGATCAACGCCTGCACCGTCAAGATCAAGTGTGACGTGGACGGTGAGCAGCAGGACTGGCTGTTCCTGTTCAAGAACGAGACCCACAACCACCCCACCGAGATCGAGCCCTTCGGCGGCGCGGCGACCTGCATTGGCGGTGCCATCCGTGACCCGCTGTCCGGACGCAGCTACGTCTATCAGGCCATGCGCGTGACCGGTGCGGCTGACCCGCTGAAGCCTGTTTCCGAGACAATGCCCGGCAAGCTGCCCCAGCGCAAGCTGGTCACGACGGCTGCCGCGGGCTATTCCAGCTACGGCAACCAGATCGGCCTTGCCACCGGTCAGGTCGCAGAGCTGTACCACCCCGGCTACGCCGCCAAGCGGATGGAGATCGGCGCAGTTGTCGGCGCGACGCCTGCCAGCCATGTCCGCCGCGAGGAGCCCGCCCCGGGTGATGTCGTCATCCTGCTGGGCGGACGCACGGGCCGCGACGGTGTCGGCGGTGCCACCGGTTCCTCCAAGGCGCATAAGCTGACGAGCCTTGAGACCTGCGGTGCCGAGGTGCAGAAGGGCAACGCGCCCATCGAGCGCAAGCTGCAGCGCCTGTTCCGCCGCGAGGACGCCTGCCGCCTTATCAAGCGCTGCAACGACTTCGGCGCAGGCGGTGTGTCCGTTGCCATCGGTGAGCTGGCCGACGGCCTGCACATCGACCTGAACAAGGTCACCCGCAAGTACGAAGGTCTGGACGGCACCGAGCTGGCCATTTCGGAGAGCCAGGAGCGCATGGCCGTGGCCGTCGCCGCCGAGGACGCCGAGACCTTTATGAAGTACGCTGCAGAGGAAAACCTTGAGGCGACTATCGTTGCTACCGTCACCGAGGAAAAGCGGATGCGCGAGGTCTGGAACGGCAAGACCATCGTTGACCTCTCCCGCGAGTTCCTGAACTCCAACGGTGCCGAGCGCCACGCTGATGCGCACATCCTGCCGGGCCATGTCTGGCAGCCCCAGTTTGCCGGTGCAACGTTTGAGCAGAAGCTGGAATCTATGGTCAGCGACCTGAACGTCTGCAGCCAAAAGGGCCTGGGCGAGCGGTTCGACTCCACCATCGGCGCAGCCACCGTGCTGATGCCCTACGGCGGCAAGTACCAGCTGACCCCGACGATGGCCATGGCCGCCAAGCTGCCCGTGGACGGCGAGACGACGACCTGCTCCGGCATGGCGTGGGGCTTCAACCCCTACCTGACCGAGGCTGACCCCTACCGCGGCGCGTATATGGCCGTGGTCGAGAGCGTGACCAAGCTGGTCTGCGCGGGCTTCCACCACGAGGATATGTACCTGACGTTCCAGGAATATTTTGAGCATATGAACGATAAGCCCGAGCGCTGGGGCAAGCCGCTGGCCGCCCTGCTCGGTGCGCTGGATGCCCAGATGGGTCTGGGCATTGCGTCCATCGGCGGCAAGGACTCGATGTCCGGCAGCTTTGAGGGCCTGGACGTGCCCCCGACGCTCGTCAGCTTTGCGACGGCCATCGGCAACACCCACGACGTGCAGAGCCCCGAGTTCAAGAAGGCCAACAGCTCCGTTGTCATCCTGCGCCCCAACTACAAGAACGGTCTGCCCGAGATCGGCAGCCTGATTGCCATTTACAAGACCGTCGAGCAGATGATCGACGAGGGCAAGGTGCTGGCTGCCGCCACGCCGGGCTACGGCGGTGTGGCCGAGGCACTGTTCAAGATGTGCGTCGGCAACCATGTGGGTCTGCAGCTGTCCAATGACATCGACCTGAACGATCTGTTCAAGCCCGCCTACGGCGCGGTCATTCTGGAGCTGCTTGATGCCTCCGCCGGTGAGTTCCTCGGCTTCACCACCGTGGACTACACGCTGGAGGCCGAGGGCAAGGCCATTGATCTGGCCCGTCTGCAGGAGCTGTGGGAGCAAAAGCTCGAGCCGGTATTTCCCTACCGCAAGGCCGGTGAGTTCGTCCCCGCGCTGGAGCATGACTGCCCCGCCAACAAGCGCGTGGCTCCCTCTGTGCGCCTGGCGACGCCGCGGGTCGTCATCCCCGTATTCCCCGGCACGAACTGCGAGTACGACACGGCCCGCGCGTTCCGCCGCGCAGGCGGCGACCCGCATGTTCTGGTGCTGAAAAACCTGACCCCCGCCAACGTGGCCGAGAGCTGCGAGGCGCTGGTGAAGGAGCTGGACGAGGCGCAGATCCTGATGCTGCCGGGCGGCTTCTCCGGCGGCGACGAGCCGGACGGCAGTGCCAAGTTCATTGCGGCGTTCTTCCGCAATCCGTCGGTGGCCGACGCAGTCAACCGTCTGCTGAACCAGCGCGACGGTCTGGCTCTGGGCATCTGCAACGGCTTCCAGGCACTCATCAAGCTGGGCCTGGTCCCCTACGGCGAGATCCGTCCCATCACCGAAAGCGACCCGACGCTGACGTTTAATACGATCCACCGCCACCAGTCCATGCTGGTGCGTACCCGCGTGGCCAGCAACAAGAGCCCCTGGCTGAGCAAATGCGACATCAACGACGAGCACCTGATCGCCATCAGCCACGGCGAGGGCCGCTTTGTCTGCAACGAGCAGCTGCTGAACCAGCTCATCGACAACGGCCAGATTGCGACCCAGTACGTTGACCTGCTTTGCCGCCCGACGATGGACATGCGCTACAACCCGAACGGCTCCGTGCTGGCAATCGAGGGCATCACGAGCCCGGACGGCCGTGTCTTTGGCAAGATGGGCCACAGCGAGCGCAGCGGCGAGCAGCTCTATAAGAACGTCACCGGTGACAAATACCAGCCGATCTTTGAGGGCGGCGTGAATTATTTCAAGCTTTGATATTTCGGGAAGTTTCTGCTATACTGGAACTATCAGCTTAAAAGATTGTGAGGATTTGACCCAATGGCACAACACGACAAATATATTTCGCCGTTCTCTACCCGCTATGCGTCGGATGAGATGCAGTACATCTTCTCTGACGACAACAAGTTCCGCACCTGGCGCCGGCTGTGGATCGCGCTGGCTAAGGCCGAGCAGAAGCAGGGCTTGGCCATCACCGATGAGCAGATTGCCGAGTTGGAGGCGCACAAGGACGACATCAACTATGAGGACGCCATTGCGCGCGAGAAGCTCGTCCGCCATGACGTGATGAGCCACGTCTACGCCTACGGCCTGCAGTGCCCCAAGGCAAAGGGCATCATCCATCTGGGCGCGACCAGCTGCTATGTCGGTGACAACACCGACGTCATCATCATGCGCGAGGGCCTGCAGCTCGTGCGCAAGAAGGTCATCGGCGTGCTGGCAAATCTGGCCAAGTTCGCCGACGAGTACAAGGCCATGCCCTGCCTGGCCTACACCCACTGCCAGCCCGCGCAGCTGACCACCGTCGGCAAGCGCGCCACACTCTGGATGAACGAGCTGTACATGGATCTGGAGGAGCTTGACCACCAGATCTCCCAGCTGGCGCTGCGCGGCGTTAAGGGCACCACCGGCACCCAGGCCAGCTTTGTGGAGCTGTTCAACGGCGACTCCGCCAAGATCAAGGCCGTCGAGGCCGACGTCTGCGCCCAGATGGGCTTTACCAAGGTCGTGCCGGTCTGCGGCCAGACCTACAGCCGCAAGGTGGACTACAATGTGCTGTCCGCCGTGGCGGGCATCGGCCAGTCCGCCATGAAGATGGCGACGGACATCCGCCTGCTGGCGAACTTCAAGGAGATGGAGGAGCCGTTTGAGAAGAACCAGATCGGTTCCTCCGCTATGCCCTACAAGCGCAACCCCATGCGCTGCGAGCGCATCTGTGCGCTGAGCCGCTACCTGATGGTGGACGTGCTGAACCCCGCCATCACTGCCGGTACCCAGTGGTTTGAGCGCACGCTGGACGACTCCGCCAACAAGCGCATTGCGATGGCCGAGGGCTTCCTGGCTGCTGACGCCATCCTGAACATCCTGCTGAACGTCTCCGACGGGCTGGTCGTTTACCCGAAGGTCGTCCGTGCCCGCGTCATGGCCGAGCTGCCGTTCATGGCAAGCGAGAACATCATGATGAAGGCCGTCAAGAAGGGCGGTGACCGTCAGGAGCTGCACGAGCGTCTGCGTGAGCACGCCGTGGCCGCCGCTGCCGTTGTCAAGCAGGAGGGCAAGCCCAACGACATGATTGCCCGCGTCGAGGCTGACCCCGCGTTCGGCTTGACCCGCGAGGAAATCGAAGCCGAGCTCTCCCCCGAAGCCTTTACGGGCCGCAGCGCCGAGCAGGTCACCGAGTTCCTGCGCGACGTCATCCAGCCCGTGCTGGACGCCAACAAAGAGGACCTGGGCCAGCATGTGGAGCTGAACGTCTGATTGATTGCATCGTAAATTGTAGGGGCGAATGTTTGCATCCGCCCGCAGGTCGATGACAAGCATCGACCCCTACAGAACAGCAAAATACCCGTATTGTCTTACTAAAGGCAATACGGGTATTTTTTATGCAATTGTATCGGCGGACGTCAGACCGGATTCCAACACATCCGCCATAAACGCGCTGTGGTCAGCGTAATCGCCGGTTGGCACAAGGGTGATGTCGTAATAGGTGATCGGCATGTCGTTGCTTTCCAGCACCTGCTTGAGGGTGTGCAGGACGGTTTGCATGTCCGCCTCGGTAGGCTTGCCGTCGCACAGGACTTGTGCGCACAGGCGGCTGGGCACCTTTTGCAGCAGGGCTTTGTCAAAGGCAGCATCCAGCGGCAGATCATCCACATAGTTAGCCGGGGTCATGCCGTCCTGCTCGGTATAGCAAAGGTCGATCTCTACCGTGTTGCCCTTTGCGCCGTAGACAGATGCAAAGTTTAATTCTGGGGCCTGCACGGTCAAATATGCGGTTGCCTGCTGGGCGGCTTCATTTCCCAGGCGATAACACGTGTTCCAGCGGTGGTCAACGTAAAACGTGTGGGTCGGCTCAAGCTCCATACCCCGGATTTCATCATCAGTCAGCAGCCAGAACCGCGTCTGCACTGCAAAGTTTGTATCACGGCTCTGGTCTGACTGAACGTATACCACATAGTGGAAGAACTGTCCATCAGCGGCGGTGCGCTGGTCCCAGTGAAATGTTTCCTCCGGATATAGCTTTTCCGCATATCGAATGGCCCGATGTATAGCCCACTGTTGGCTGAGCGGGTCACCGTTGATGGCATCAAAGGCCAGCAGCAGCGCCAGAATCAGCAGCAGCGCCGCCGCCAGTGCCAGGCGGCGCATGGTTTTCGTCTTTTTATTCTTTGTTTTCATGGGTACTCTCCTTTGCATAGTGCAGCAGCCAGCCGATCAGCCAGCCCATGCCGCCCAAAACAGCGTACAAGATACAGCCGGACGCTAGATTCCATAAGAAATTGCTAAGCGAGAATGATTCCAAAAAAGCCGTCTGCTTTATGATAGCATCCAGCACGGCCAGCCCCAGCGTAAACAGCAGCAGTGGCTTGCCCATGCCGGTATCCCGGCAGGTCAGAACGGCCCAGACACACGGCAGGAACAGGATAACCCAGTTGGCGCTGCCTGTATACCCCAGGGCCACGCCCGCCGCAATGCCCACAAAGGCCAGCAGCAGCAAATGGGTGCTGTAGCGGCGGCGCAGTTTTTGCAGGATCTTACCGTCATCCGGGGCGGGCAGTTCCGGCACGGCGGGGGCATCTGCCCCCTGCCGCAAAGCGCGGCAGGCCGGGCAGGCGGCCAGGTGGGCTTTTACCAGCGCTTCACTCTCCGGACTGGCCACGCCGTCCTGCACCAGCGGCATCAGGTCGCGGCAGACCGCGCAGGGGATTTTTGCAGTTTCGGCAGCTTTGTTCACAGGTCGTAGCCCTCCTTTGCAAGCATTTGTTTTAACCAGGTGCGGGTGCGGTGCTCGATCACGCGGGCCGAGCTTTCGCTGATGTGCAGCTCCGCGGCAATTTCATTGTAGCTGTAGCCCATGGCCCGCAGCTGCACCACGCGGCGGGCTCGGTCATCCCTTTGCTGCAGCAGCTCCTTCACACGCTGCCATTGCAGGCGGCTGTCCGTGCGCTCGGTCAGGGTGTCCTCGGCCAGGCAGCCTTCCAACAGGTCATCGGTGCTGGCGGTGGGGTGCTTTTTGCGTAAGCCTTCCAGCCAGATGTTGCGCGCAATGCCGAACAGCCAGGTCTTGACGGCGCAGTCCCCACGGTAGGTGTGCAGCCGTTTTAGCGCCCGCAGGAAGGTTTCGCTCAGCAGATCCTCCGCCTCGGCGGGGTCGTGAGTCAGGTGGCAGAGATAGCGGTACAGGTCCGCGTGGTAGAGCCTGTACAGTTCTTCTAATTCCGGCAATTCCGGCAGCGGCATGGCCTGTCCCCCTTTCTCTGTGCTTTCACTCTATTAGTGCTGTTTGGGTCGCGGATGTTACAGCCCTATCCAAAAAAACACCCCGACTTTTCTGT
>SKEF01000786.1_pt1 | contig 30745 bp, 19 predicted proteins | sample 4826691 | NCBI WGS metagenome assembly SKEF01 (sample SAMN11008816, study PRJNA524170) | human gut metagenome | biome: Human fecal sample; material: Feces; isolation source: fecal sample from pouch patient p23, p27 | host: Homo sapiens | place: Israel: Tel-Aviv | collected 2016-08-24
CATCTGGGCTTCGTCGTAGAGGATCTGGCCGCCGCCCACGAAGTCCGGGGCGGGCATGGTGGTGGAGATGTCGTGCTTTGCATCCTTCATGAGGGCGATGGTGGTGCTGCACAGCTCTGCCAGATTGAAGGAGCAGATGTTGCAGGCCATGCCGACGGCGATGCCCAGCGTGTTGTTGGCCAGAATGGTCGGGAAAGTCACGGGCAGAAGGGTCGGCTCGGTGGTGGTGCCGTCGTAGTTGGGGACGAAGTCCACCGTCTCCTTGTCGATGTCCCGGAACAGCTCTTCGCAGACGCTTTCCAGTTTTGCTTCGGTGTAGCGGGCCGCAGCGCAGGACATATCGCGGCTGTAGGCGTTGCCGAAGTTGCCCTTGCTGTCCACGAACGGCACCAGCAGGCTCTCGTTGCCCCGGCCCATGCGGACCATGGTGTCATAGATAGCGGCGTCGCCGTGGGGGTTCAGGTGCATGGTGCTGCCCACGATGTTCGCCGACTTGGTGCGCGCGCCCTTGATCAGGCCCATCTCATACATCGTATACAGCAGCTTGCGGTGGGCGGGCTTGAAGCCGTCGATCTCCGGCAGGGCGCGGCTGACGATGACGCTCATGGCGTAGGGCATATAGTTCGTTTCCAGCGTGCGGGTGATAGGGTCTTCCAGCACACTGCCGGCGTTCAGTATCTCAACGCCCTCGCCCAGCTGGGGGCGGACAGGCTTTGCGGTTTTTTTGCTCGATTTTTTTGCCATTGTAAATCCTCTTTATCGGGAACAAACTCCTTCCGTCATTGCTGACGCAATGCCACCTCCCTCAAAGAGGGAGGCTTTGGCAGGGCATAAAGCTTCATCTCTTCGCCAGAGGCTCCCTCTCCGAGGGGGCTGTCTGCGAAGCAGACTGGGGGAGTCCGTCCTTAACTCACATCCAGATCGTCCAGATACTCTGCGCCGTGCTGGGCGATATGCTCCTTGCGGCCTGCGAGGTTGTCGCCCAGCAGGATGTCGAACACCTGCGCGGTGCGCTCCACGTCGGTAGGCATCACTTTGATGAGGCGGCGGCTCTCGGGGTTCATGGTGGTCAGCCACATCATCTCGGGGTCGTTCTCGCCCAGACCTTTCGAGCGCTGGATGGTGTATTTCTTATCGCCGATCTCCTCGAGGAATGTTGCCTTCTCGGGTTCCGTGTAGGCGAAATAGGTGCGGTCTTTCGTGGTGATCTCGTACAGCGGTGACTCCGCGATATAGACATAACCCTCGTTGATGAGAGTGGGGGTCAGGCGGTAGAGCATGGTCAGCACCAGTGTGCGGATCTGGTAGCCGTCCACGTCGGCATCGGTACAGATAACGATTTTATTGAAGCGGAGATTGTCGAGGTTGAAGGTAGCAAGCTCCTTGTTGTGCTTGCCGCCCAGCTCCACGCCGCAGCCCATGACCTTGATGAGGTCCACGATGACGTCCGACTTGAAGATGCGGGCATAGTCGGCCTTGAGGCAGTTCAGGATCTTGCCGCGGATGGGCATGATGGCCTGATATTCACTGTCGCGGCTGGTCTTGACGGCGCCCATAGCCGAATCGCCCTCGACGATGTACAGCTCACGGCGGGAGGCGTCCTTGGTGCGGCAGTCCACGAACTTCTGCACCCGGTTCGCGAGGTCGATCTGGGTCGAGAGGGTCTTTTTGATGCTCTGGCGCGTTTTTTCGGCATGCTCACGGCTCTGCTTGTTCACCAGCACCTGCTGACAGATCTTCTGGGCCTCGTCGGGCTTTTCGAGGAAGTAGACTTCCAGATAGTGCTTGAGGAAGTCGGTCATGGCCTGAGAGACGAACTTGTTGGTGATGGCCTTTTTGGTCTGGTTCTCATAGCTGGTGCGGGTGGAGAAACTGGACGAAACGTACACCAGACAGTCCTGCACATCCTGAAAGCTGATGGCGCTCTCGCCCTTTTTGTAGAGGTTTTTCTCCTTCAGGTACTTGTTGATCTGGTAGACGAAGGCCGTGCGGACGGCGTGTTCCGGGCTGCCGCCGTGCTCCAGCCAGGACGAGTTGTGGTAGTATTCCAGCAGCTGCACCTTGTTGGAGAAGCAGAACGCCGCGCTCATCTTTACCTTATAGTCAGGCTGGTCTTCGCGGTCACGACCGGTGGCTTCGCTCTCGCAGCTGAACACCGGCGTCAGGCTGTCCTCGCCCGCCGTCTCAGCTACATAGTCGGCGATGCCGTGCTCATAGCACCAGCTCTCCTTCCACGGCTTGCCGGTGGCGGGGTCTTTCTCCTTTTCGTCGGTAAAGTTGAGGGTCAGGCCCGCGTTGACCACAGCCTGACGGCGGAGGACATCTTTATAGTAGCTGCCGGGGACGTCGATGTCGGTAAAGACCTCATCGTCCGGCTTCCAGTGGATGATGCTGCCGGTGCGGCGGCCCTTGTAGGGTTCTTTGTGCAGGCCGCCCACATTCTCGCCCTTCTGGAAGTCGAGGTGGTAGTGGAAGCCGTCGCGGTAGATGTCGGCAGTCATCCATGCCGAGGCGTACTGGGTGGCGCAGAGGCCCAGACCGTTCAGACCGAGGCTGAATTCATAGTTGTCCTCGCCCTCGCCATACTTGCCGCCTGCGTACATCTCACAGAACAGCAGCTCCCAGTTGTAGCGCTCTTCACCCTTGTTCCAGTCCACGGGCATACCGCGGCCAAAGTCTTCGACGATGACACTGCCATCCTTGCAGCGGGTGACGTTGATGGTGTCACCGTGGCCGTCGCGGGCCTCGTCGATGGAGTTGGAGACGATCTCAAAGATGGAGTGGGCGCAGCCCTCCACGCCGTCCGAGCCGAAGATGACGGCCGGGCGCTTGCGCACACGGTCGGCACCCTTCAGCGAAGTGATGCTTTCGTTGCCATATTCCTGTTTTCTTGCCATGCTGCTCCTCCCGGCCCCGGAATGTTCTTGCAGTGGAGCCGTCTCAAACGCTTTTGCTATATATAGGTATAGATTCCCACAGCGGGAGAAAAGCGATTCTTTTCATTCTTATTTATTAAACCATAGGTTGTTGAAGATGTCAAATAGTCTTTCCCTGTCTGCCGCCCGCAAAAAGCGTCAGAAAAGTCAGTCTTATTTTAGACGATAACACGGGCAAAATATAGAAAGTTCAAAAATTCTCAAAAAATTTTGCATTTACCCCTTTACAAAATCGAAATTTCAGGTATAATAATCATCGTCCGGTGCGCCTCTGTAGCTCAGTCGGTAGAGCAGGGGACTGAAAATCCCCGTGTCATTGGTTCGATTCCGATCGGAGGCACCAGTCAAGGAGACCCAGCAGGGTTTCCAATATGCGGCCGTAGCTCATCTGGTAGAGCGCCACCTTGCCAAGGTGGAGGTAGCGAGTTCGAGCCTCGTCGGCCGCTCCATAATGGAGCAGCAATAGTTGTTCCAGTATGGCCCGGTAGCTCAGTTGGTTAGAGCACCAGCCTGTCACGCTGGGGGTCGTCGGTTCGAGCCCGATCCGGGTCGCCACCAAGAAAGCGTAAGCTTTCACCTACTTTGAAACTTGTTTTCAGGGCATCAGAAATGATGGGTGCAAGGTAAAATGCACCGAATATGCGGCCGTAGCTCATCTGGTAGAGCGCCACCTTGCCAAGGTGGAGGTAGCGAGTTCGAGCCTCGTCGGCCGCTCCAACAGGAGTGGAAATTCACTCCTAAATATGGTGACGTGGCCAAGTGGTAAGGCAAGGGTCTGCAAAACCCTCATCCACCAGTTCAAATCTGGTCGTCACCTCCAAAAGATTCCCGGAAGCTGAAGCTTCCGGGATTTTTTTGTTTTGTGTTGTTCCCTATCAGCCTCCTCGCCCTCTCCGTCACCTACGGTGACAGACTCCCCCTTTTGTCACCTGCGGTGACATCTTCCCCCGGAACGGGGGAAGTCTTTCCTCAAAGGGAGAGCCTCTAGCGAAACCGGTCACTTTGCAGTTAAGCCGAAAAGTCTGCCGCAGTGCCGCACTTTCGCAGAAAGCGGCACTGCAAATGCCGTCTACCTTTACGCCCCCTCCAGTGAAAATGCAATGCCGGAGCTTCCGCGGACGCTCCGGCATTGCTCTCTTAAAAATTATTCTTCCGCTGAATACGGCCGGAGCAAGGCGTAGGCCATTCCAGATCGTCCCCCTCAGAACTTCAGCCGCATCTGGTACCACACCACGCCCCCGTGGGTGGAGCCGGAAACGCCCTCGTTCACAAAGCCGAACTTTGCATAGTAGTGCACCAGGGCCTCCTTGCAGGTCAGTACCAGCCCCTTCCGGCCTTGGGCCCGGGCGTCGGCAATGGCCTGCTGCAGCAGCTGCCCGGCGTACCCCTGTCTGCGGCAGGCCGGGATGGTGTTTACCCCAAAGATCATCTGCCAGGCACCATTCTCCCGGTGGAGGGAGGCGTCGGCGTACATCTCATCGGTCAGGTCCGGCCAGTCGGTGCAAAAGCCGTCCACAAAGGCCAGCAGCCTTTCCCCCTCCCACAGCAGCCAAAAATGATCACCGTACTGCTGCAGCCGCTCGGCAAACTCCTCTGCCGTAGCCGCCTCTGCCGCCGGGAAGCAGGCCGCCTCCACCGCTGCAATGGCCTCCAAGTCCTTTAAGGTCCCCTTACGGATCTCCATAAATATTCTCCCCTCTTTTTCTTCCGAGTGTACCACAGTTCCTGCCCAAAGGCAAAGGTCCTGCCGGTTTTTCCTTTTTGGGCCATTTGCATCCGCTGCCGCTCCGTGTTACAATGGCTATATTGCATCCAGGAAAGGAGCTGACACGCCATGCCCGCCGAAAACCATACCACCCTCACCCCGGATACGCCGGTGCGCTATCTGAAGGGCGTTGGCCCCAAGACCGCTGAGCGGTTCGAGAAGCTGGGCATCGTGACGCTGGCCGACCTGCTGTGCCACTACCCGCGCAGATATATCGACTTCACCAAACCCTATTCCATCGCCGAAGCGCCCACCGATGTGGAGTGCGTCGTCAGGGCCGAGGTGTTCGCCAAACCCGGCGGGCGTATCCTGCCGGGCGGGCGGCGGATGGAGCGCATCACTGCCGGGGACGATGTGTCCAGTCTGGAAATCACATGGTTCAATAATCCGTATGCCGCCCAGAAGCTGCAGCTTGGGCAGGAATATTATTTTCAGGGCATCGTTACCGGCGGGATGCTGCGCCGCCAGATGGTCAACCCGCAGGTGCGCACCGCCGAGCAGATCAAGGCTTCTCCCTTTGAAGCGGTCTACCCCCAGACCGAGGGCCTGACCAGCAATGCCATCGCTAAGTGCGTGCGGCAGCTGCTGCCCCATGCAGAGCTTCTGCCCGACCCTCTTCCGCCGGAAATGCTGGCAAAATACCGTCTGCTCTCCAAGGCAGATGCCGTGCGGGCCATCCATTGCCCTGCCACCGAAGAGCAGGCCTATGCAGCCCGGCGGCGGCTGATCTATGAAGAACTTCTGGTTTTGCAGCTGGGCATTGGCCGGATGAAAAACCGGGGTGCCGCTGCCACCGGTGCGCCCATGCAGCTTGCCGACCCGTCCCTGTTCTGGGCCAGCCTGCCCTTCTCCCCCACCGGAGCCCAGCGCCGGGCCGCGAGCGAGATTCTGGCCGACATGGCGGGCGAGACTTCCATGAACCGCCTTTTGCAGGGCGATGTGGGCAGCGGAAAAACGCTGGTGGCGGCTGCCGCCATCTGGGCCTGCATCCGGGCGGGGTATCAGGCCGCGCTGCTGGCCCCGACAGAAATTCTGGCCACCCAGCACGCCGAAGGCCTGAACCGGATGCTTGCCCCCTTCGGGATGCGGGTGGCCCTGCTGACCGGCGGCATGAAGGCCGCTGCACGCCGCACCACCCTTGCCGCCATCCGGAACGACGAAGCCGACCTTGTGGTGGGCACCCACGCCATCCTCAGCGAAGGCGTAGAATTTGCCCGGCTTGGTCTTGCCGTGATCGACGAGCAGCACCGCTTTGGGGTACGGCAGCGCGGGATGCTGGCTGAAAAGGCCGAGAATCCGCACCTGCTGGTGATGAGCGCAACGCCCATTCCCCGCACGCTGGGCCTGCTCATCTACGGCGATTTGGACATCTCCATTCTGGACGAGCTGCCGCCGGGCCGCACACCGGTCAAGACCCGCTGCATCACCGGCAAAAAGCGGCGCGACCTCTACCATTTTCTCGATCAGGAGATCGGGCGCGGGCGGCAGGTGTATCTGGTCTGCCCCGCCATCGAGGACACACCGGATGGCGGGCTGAACGCCGTTAAGAGCTACTACGAGGACATTGCCAAAGCCCTGCTGCCGGAGCGCCGGGTAGGCCTGATGCACGGCAAGCTCAAACCCAAGGAGAAAGCTGCCGTGATGGAGGACTTCAAAGCCGGACGGCTGGACGCACTGGTGTCCACCACCGTCATTGAGGTGGGTGTGGATGTGCCCAATGCCAGCGTAATGGTGATCGAAAACGCAGAGCGCTACGGTCTGAGCGCCCTGCACCAGCTGCGCGGCCGCGTGGGACGCGGTGCAGCGGAGAGCTGGTGCTTTCTTGTCAGCGACAACCAAAGCGAAAACGTACAAAAGCGGCTGAAATTTTTGTGCAGCACCACGGACGGCTTTGCGGTGGCGCAGTACGATCTGGAGACCCGCGGCCCCGGCGACTTTTTCGGCAGCCGCCAGCACGGCCTGCCCACCCTGCAGATCGCCGACCTGATGAACGACACCCGCACCCTGCACGCTGCGCAGGCGGAAGCCGTTGCCATGCTGGCCGACGACCCGCTGCTGGAAGCGCCGGAGCACGCACTGCTGGAACAGCAGGTGCAGCAGATGTTCGAGAAAGCCGGAGCCATGAACTGATCCGGAGTTTTTTTGCGCACAAGCAGCAGCAAATGCAAAAGCCGCTGCACGGCTGGTGCAGCGGCCCCTGTTATCGAACGGAACGCTTTGCGTGCCGTTCGCCCATGCTTATCACATCGCAGAACACGCAGCGGCTTTTGGTGGAAAGCTGGGTATCCTTATGGTAGCAGCCAAAAAACCACTTGTCGTAGGTCAGCTTCAACAAAATTTTATCCAGAAAGCTGTGCAGCTGGTTGGTCTCGCCGCTGGCAAGGGCGGTAAAATCCAAAAATCTGCTTGGCGCATCGTGGGTCAGCACATAATCCACTTTGTAATCGCACGCTGCAAGGTTCTCCTCACAAAAGGCGTATTCCTCCTCCGAAGGCATTTCTTCCCTCCACCAGTTCACGCCGGGTTCCCGATCCTCCACATCCTGGCTTTCCGCACCGCCAAAGCACAGGTATTTTTTATTCTCCAATTCCAGCACGCTGCCGCGGCACACATGGTACACATTGCCACCCACTGCCTGCACCTTGCCGCCAAAGCGTTCCTCGGTGGGATACTGCTTTAAAAGGTCGTAGTTTTCGTGGCTGCCGTCCAGAAACAGCAGGGTATACGGGCGCTTGCGCAGCCAATCCAGCTTTTTCTGTTCCTCCTTGCTGCCGTCCCACACAAAGCCAAAGTCGCCCAGTACCACCACGGTATCCCGTTTGCCCAGCCAGCGCAGCTTGCCGTGCTTGAAGCGGTCGATGTCGCCGTGGGTGTCCCCTGTCAAATATACCATTCCTGTCCTCCCTGACCGGATGTGAAATCGGCACAATAAGCCTTGTCACACCCCGCCAAACCTGTTATTATAAAGAATACAGCCTTCCGCTGTGATCTCGTTCTTATCCGGCGCACGGCGCTTGTGCCGTGCTGCCTGTTGTTTTATATTATCGCTTTTTAAAGGAATTGTCCACATGAAACGTATTTTTGCGCTGGTTTTGTCGTTCGCTGTCCTGTTCAGCTGCCTTGTGCTGCCCGCCGGGGCTATGTTCGACCCCACTCCGGTCTATCAGGTGCAGGCACAGAGTGCCTATATCGTCAACACCGATACCAATATCATCGTCTATGATAAGGACAGCACAAAGCAGGTATCCGCCGGTGGTCTGACAAAGTACATGACCATCGCCCTGCTGCTGACCAACTATGCCGACCATCTGGACGACACCTTCCAGATGCCCTTTGCCATCTCGGATTACGTTTATAACACCAACAACGCCGATATGCGCTCCAACGAGACCTTTACCTACCGCGAAGCCATGTACGCCATGCTGACCCGCAACGCCAACGAAGCCGCCATGGGCCTTGCTTATGCCCTTTCCGGCGGCGACCTCGCGGGCTGGGTGAGCCAGATGAACACCCTGTCCCAGCGCATCGGCACCACCGGCAGCACATGGACGGATGCCTGCGGCATCGACAGCGGCAACGTGACCTGTGCCGTGGATATGTACCTGATCCTGCGCTATCTGATGAGCTTTGATGCCTTTGTGGAGGTTTCCGGTGCGCCCAGCTTTACCATGCCCGCCAAAGAAAAACACCGTTCTTCGTCTGTTCTGGTCAGCCAGAACGCCGCGCTGAGCAAATCCAGCGGCGGCAAATACTACCGCAGCGCCATGCAGGGCGGCATGTGCGATGTGACCGCATTCAAAAACGACAGTGGCAATCAGAGCTATGTTTCATGGGCCAATAAGGATGGTGCCACCTATATTTTCTGCGTGATGCAAAGCCCGGACACCTGCGACGATTTCGGCTACGCCAATCGCCGCCCGGCCCTGTGCGAGACTGTGAAGCTGATGGACTGGGTGTTCGACAGCTTTTCCATTCAGGCCGCGCTGGACACCGACCTTACGCTGGCTGAGATCCCGGTGAAGTATTCCTCCGATACCAGCTCCCTGCAGCTGTATCCCGCCGACAGCATGATGACCCTGCTGCCCTCCACCGGCGACGGCAGCGTGACCCAGAAATATTTCCACCTGCCGGATCCCGTGTGTGCCCCCGTCCAGCAGGGCGATGTGGTGGGCACCGTGGAGCTGAAGCTTGCCGGTGAGACCATTGGCGTGGTGGACCTGATCGCCGGGCAGGATGTCAGCCGCAACCCGCTGCTGTTCACTGTGGCGCGTTTTCAGGAATTCTTAGGCAGTCTGTACCTCAAAGTTGTAATAACATTGAGTATTATTTCCATCATCATCTACTTTGCGTGGGTCCTTTTGAACAACTGGAACCGCCGCAAGCCCACCAGAAAGATCCGCCGCCGCTGAGCTTTGTACCGTTCAGCCGCATTTTGTGGAAAAGTGACGCAAAAAGCCCCGTCAGCCTTTTCAGGATGACGGGGCTTTTGGTTGCGCCAGCAGGAGTCGAACCTACGATGGGGGAGTCAAAGTCCCCTGCCTTACCGCTTGGCGATGGCGCATCATGCAAGATATTATACCATATTCTTTGTTTTTCCACAAGGGGAAGGTTCCACTTTTCCGCTTTTGCGGCGGCTCTGTGATGCCTTTTGCAGCCTGCAATTTGTGAAAAACCAATTTTTTTCATCATAGCAACAAAATACGCCCATTTTGTTGCACTTTTGTTGCATTATATGTGGTAAATATAGGATTGAATAAACCTCCTCTTCCCGGCTTTTTCGTCTACTGCCTCATGGCGGGGACATCGAGGTCTGTTCTGGTGTTTCCGTTCCCGGCAGGCACCACATCCCAATTCGTCAGGAAAGCGAGGAGTCATATGAAAAAGATCTTGAAAATGCTGGTCCTCGGTCTGCTCAGCGCTGCACTGCTCTGCTGTGCACTGCCCTCTGCCTTTGCCGCAGAAGACAAGGATTCGCAGGTCTACACCATTGGTCTGGATGCCATGGGCGGCAGCAGCTCCGCTGTGGCAGTCACCACCAATCTGAGCGGCAAACTCAGTGCCCTGCCCGCGCAGCCTACGCTGGAAGGCTACACCTTTGACGGCTGGTATACCGAGCCGGTGGGCGGCACAAAAATCAGCACCTCTACGGTGTTTACCGGTGATACCACTGTGTACGCACACTGGACCGTGAAAAATGCCACCACTTCCACCAGCACATCCACACCCGCTCAGCCGGAACAGACCGCGCAGGAATACGATGACGGCCCGGTTCTGAGCGTTCTGGCGGTAGCCGGTGCTCTGATCACCACGCTGGCCGTGGCTGCCTTTATTTAAGTCTTTCCACGCACTGTATCAATTTTATCAATAGAAAGGAAAATCTCCATGTCTACTATGAAACTGCCTGCAAACTATGCCTCCATCAGCGAAGAGGAAATGGTCTATCTGGACGGTGGTGCCAGCGACGCTTACAACAGCTTCCTGAATATCGGTAAGGTGTTCAACGCCATTGCCCGCATCTTCTCCGGTGCAAGCTCCATCATCAACAATGTCAACGTGATCTACCAGTCCTTCCTGACTCTGGGCGATCTGCTGAAGAGCTTCTGATCCGGCTTCTATTTTCATCTGTTTTTCAAGAACTGTCTCCGTTGTGGGGACAGTTCTTTTTGTTTTTAATGCATTTTCAGTCCGGTGTATCCGACGTAATCGTTTACATCAAAGGAAACAATTTTTTTATTCTTTGGCAAAAAAATGCACAGAAAAAGCATTTTTGTTACGCTTCTGTTGCGCATGCTGTGCTAACATACAGGGTAGAAGTTCATTCATCAAACTGGCGTTGTCACGCCGAAAACTGATATATCAAATGTGGTTTTGTGGTGCGAAATTTTCGTATTTGTCGAAAGTTTTCGTTTGCCTAATCCGACCACTTTTTGCGGGAGAAATCGATCATTATGCCAGACCGTGAACTGCGGCACATGCGCCGCACCGAATTAGTCGAGATCATTCTGGCGCTCAAGCAGAGCGAGGACCGGCTCCGGGCAGAAAACGCTGCCCTGTCTGCCCAGCTGCAGGAACGGCAGATCCATATTGAAAACGCAGGTTCCATTGCGCAGGCTGCACTGGAGCTGAACAAGGTGTTTGAAGCGGCGCAGGCTGCGGCTGATGAATACGTTGCATCGGTGCTCGCAGCAAACAAAAACACCGATGCCGCTGCCAGCGCTCTGCGCGCTCAGGCGGAAGCCGAAGCCCAGCAGATCCTTGCACAGGCACAGACCGAGGCTGCGAACCTGAAGGCCCGCACCCAGCAGCAGTGCGACGCGGAAACGGAAGCCGCCGCACGCAAGCGCGCCCAGACCGAAGCGGACTGCAAGGCAATGCTTGCCCGGACGCAGCAGGAGATCCAGCAGCGCCGGGCCGCTTTTGACCGCCGGGCCAGCGAACTGCTGGACGGCTATCACAGCACGGAATTCCTGCCGGAGGAGCGTGCCAAATGAAAGAGCAAAAGATCAGGTTCACGCCCATTCCATCCACAGCAGAGGTGGAAGCAGAGCGCGAACGTCTGGCCTACCGCAGCCGTTATATGCGGGTGCTGCGCAGCACGGTCTACACGCTGCTGGTGGTCGCGGCCGTTGCCGTGCTGCTGGCCACCCTGTTTCTGCCGGTGCTGCAGGTCTCCGGCGACAGCATGAACCCCACTCTGCAGGACCGGGACATCATTCTGCTGGTCAAGGGCAGCGACATGAAGACCGGCGACCTTTGCGGATTTTACTGGCAGAACAAGCTTCTGCTCAAGCGCATCATCGGCCTGCCCGGTGATGTGATCGAACTGGACGAGGACGGTGTGGTCACTGTGAACGGCCAGACGCTGGATGAGCCCTATGTAGATGAACTGGCTCTGGGCGAATGCGACATCAAATTTCCCTATCAGGTGCCGGAAAACCGGTATTTCGTACTGGGTGACCATCGGGCCACCTCCATTGACAGCCGCAGCAGTGTGATCGGCTGTGTGGAAAAAAGTCAGATCGTGGGCAAGGGTTTTTTGCGGGTATGGCCCTTGTCCAGTTTCGCGTTGATCCACTAAGGAGGTTTAGGAATCATGCGGGATATTGTGAAAGAATATCAGGAAAAGTTCCGTCGGAACCACCAGCGCGCCAGACGCTATACTGCGCTGCTGCTGGCACTGGCGCTGACCACCAGCCTGTTCGTGAACTGGCAGCTGCACGGCGTGGGCATTGCCAAAACGGCCGAATATCTGTGCGGCGAGCTGGAGCATGAGCACACCGCTGCCTGCTATGAAAAGCAGCTGGTGTGCGGCTATGAGGAAGGCGAACCGGAGGACTGGAACGCCACCAAGACGGACGACGGCATGTCTTTTGATGATACATTCGGCATGGATGATGCTGCGTTCGGCGTGGATGCGGATGATCCCGGCATTGCAGCCTATTCCGCAGAGCCGGAGTATATCTTTGTGCCCCATGAGCACACCGACGACTGCTATCAGGAAGTGCAGGAGCTGACCTGCCGGGAAGAAGAGCACACCCACACCGACGACTGCTTTGACCCCGAGGACGGCAGCCTGATCTGTGATTTGTTCGAGCACACCCACGACGACAGCTGCTACACCACCACCTATGAGCTGGTGTGCGGTCTGGAAGAGGGCGAGCTTGTAGAAGAAGTGAACCCCGATTATGACCCGGTGGCCCTGTTTGAGGAGCCGGTGGCCGCAAAGCCCGTGGTGGTCGATCCTGTGATCGAGACCCCGGTGCACCACCACACCGATGCCTGCTACGAGGAAGTGCTGGTCTGCGGCCTGCCGGAGCATCACCACACGGTGAACTGCCTGTCCGACCCGATGGACGACACGCAGGACGAGGACGAATGGCTGGACAAGACCGGCACGGCCCTGACCGGCATGTGGAACGAAGACCTGCTCACCGTGGCACAGGGTCAACTGGGCTATGAGCAGAGCGAGAAAAATTTCAAGCTTGATACCGATGACGGCGAGACCCTGCGCTACTACACCCGCTACGGCCAGTGGTACGGCAACCCCTACGGCGAGTGGGACGTGATGTTCCTGTCCTACTGCCTGAACTATGCAAATATCCCGCAGAGCGCGATCCCGCAGCGCGCCAGTACGCTGGCCCTGCGCAGCGAGCTGCGTTCCACCGGTTATCTGCTGGACCCGGACAGCGACATTGCGGCCTATGAAATGGACGCAGACATGTCTGTTACTGGCCTGCAGCCCGGTGATATCGTGTTCTATAACGCCACCACGACCGAGACGGTCGCTGTGGCAGACGAGCCGCAGATCGAGGACCTTTCCCCGGATGCTGACACCGAGCTGCTGCAGGCTTTGAGCGCCCCGGCAGCGGCCGAGCCGCAGACCGAAGAGCGCACTGTCTCGTGTGAGACCGTGGGCATCGTGTCGGCTGTGGACGAAGCTTCCGGCACGCTGACGGTCATCTCCGGCAACGTGGACGGCAAGGTGTCCGAGGTGTCCCTTGCGCCGTCCCAGCTCACCGGCATGATCCCCGTGGCATCTGTGCAGGCCGCGGAGAGCGGAGCGGATACGATGGATGGCACTGATCTTGATTTTTCAAAGATGCTGAATGGTTCTCAGTATGTGACCGATTTCAAGATTCAGAAGCTGCAGGACTCCGACTACTCTGACGTCACAGAGAGTACCGTAACCGATAAGCTTCATGGCTTTATCGATCTGCATGATATCCCGGCTGACCGCATCAAGGACAATAATTATAAAGTATATGTCCCGATTCCAGAGGGTCTCGACAAGCTGAATAATGGCGGCGCTGAAAAAGGCAGTCTGAAGGACTCCTCTTATTCCGGCCCCAACGGAACCATCTGTGGCACCTACGAGTTCGTGCAGGATGCCGACGGAGACTGGTATGTTGTCTTTACTTATGATAAAGATTACATCAACCAGCAGGAAACGACGAAAGACAGTAAAGTCAAAACCGACGTTTCTTTCGATTTTCAGTGGGATACCGCTAAAATCAGCACAGATGAATCCAATAAGTTCACCATTAACGGCAAAGACATCACGATCACGATCAAGGATCAGAGCGAAGATAAGCCGTCCGATAAAAAGAACTATTCCCTGTCCAAGGACGCTGGCTCTCTGCGTTATGATAGTCATGATGCCTACATTGACTACACGGTCACGCTCAAATCAAAGGATGACATGGCTGCTCCTTTGACCCTGACCGATGCCTTGCGTTGTCCTACCAATGCCGACTTCCAGTATACTGGTACGCCGGATGTTTCTGGTTCGAACGGTGCGTCCAACACAACCGTTTCCTGGACGGATGGGACTGACTCCAGCACAAAAACCATCACACTGGGACAGGAGGGCGAGACCCTCGCTGCAGGAACCTATACGATCACCTATCAGGTAAAGGCTACTAACTTCGGCAATGTTGACTACGTCAACAACGAGAAGGTCAAAAACACTGTCACTTTTAAGGACACCAGTAAAACGAAAGAGACCTCTCTCACCACAAAATTGATCGACAAGTCCGGCAAGCTTGAGAATGGCGAGATCATCTGGACCGTGAAGATCAATATCGATCAAGATGACACCTCTCTGCGCTATCTGCCGAAAGATGCCAAGTTTACTGATACGCTTCCTGATGATCCCATTGACAATAAGATCACTGTCACGAAGGATGGAGAATCCACCGATGTCACACTGGACAACACCATCTATGACAACAGCAGCAAGCTGCTTACTTATCCTCTGGAAGAAGGTTTCCATTCTTACGAGATCACCTACCGTACCAAAGCACCTGAAAACACCTCTGAATCCGAGACAATCGTCAATAACACCGGTGAGATCAAAGGTACCGGTATCAATGGTTCCGACTCTTCCAACGTGAAAATTCCTTCTACCCTGCTGAGTAAGCAGTTGGAAAACGGCAGTCATGATACCCAAACCGCAACTATGGATTGGGTCACAACTGTCAATGCAACAGACCTTAACACCCTCGTCTATTACGATTGGAGCAGCACCCGCTGGGATGCCGACACTTCCAAGAGCGTCCGCCTGCAGCAAATCGTTGCTGACAGCGTACACGTTTTTGATGCATCCGATCTTGAAGTAACCGACAAGGTGACCATCAACTATCAGTATTCGCGCACCGAAAACGGTGTTGAAGTCGGACTGTTCTCGGTAGATTTCAAAGAAAAGAACATTCAGGGGCCTGCAACCATCAAATATCAGACCACAGCCGATTTGTCTTGGGTGGCATCTGGCACACGCTGTCAGATCACGAACTACGGACAGCTGAATCAGGGCGATATTGTTTCGGATGTGTATGATTTCACCAACTCTTCCGAGCAGCGTAAATACTTCCGGAAGATTGCAGGCGATTCCAGCAACTGGAACAAAACAGAAGACACCATCACCCTGAAACCCGGACAGAAGATTCCGTGGACGATTGCTATAAACGATACCACGGATGAGGGTCTTGTATGGGATGCTGAAAAAGACAAAGAATGGGTCGTTAAGGACCTCATCCCTGCCGGCCTGAATCTGGATGAGAGCAGCGTCCGGGTCGAGCTGAACGGTAACGCAGTTTCAAGCAATTACTATACCGTTTCTGCTGAAAAGCAGGCAGACGGCAGCACCAAACTGGTGGTCACTCTTCAGCCGGAGTGCTATACGCTTACAGTCAATGGGAACAAAACGCTCAGCAAACGTGTTTTTATCACCTACGACACCACACTGGACCCTGATAACACAGAGGTCTGGAACGGTGGCAATGTTGCCTCCTTTGTCAACAACGCTACGTTCGAGCGGAACGGCGAACAGAGCGGCAGTGATTCCTTTAAGGAAACTGTCACCCGAAATGTTGTGGGCAAACACGGCAACTATGATGAAGCAACCGGCCTTCTGACCTATCAGGTACAGGTCAATCCTAACAGCGTCACACTGAACAATGGCGTGCCGTTGACTCTGTATGATTTCATGTCTGTTCCAGATGGTCTGTACAGCAAAGATGGTACCACCTCCGACCGTGTAACATTGGCAGGTGTCTCTGTCTTTGAGGGTGAGCTGCAGGCAGATGGCTCTCTGGAAGCAACGACTTTCCTCAAGGATCTCGCCCCGATTGAAGGAGATCACGACAGCAGCTCTGCTCCGGAAAACGTTACTGAGGATACCTACTACACCAAACGGAATAAGGATCGAAACCAGATTCAAGTCTGGACGAAGGTACCAGACGGCAAGGCTTTGGTTCTGGTTTTCCACTATACGGTCAATACCAAGAATCTGCCCGCTAAGAACTATAAGTTCAAGAATACCGTGCGGTTGGAGGGCTATAATTCTTACGTCGATGAAAATGTAGATTTCAAGAGCGATTCTTCCGGTAACGCAGGCATCGATTTCAACACCAACAATGTTACGATCGTGAAGTACTCCGGTACCCAGAGCAATCTGCTGTCGGATGCAAAGTTCCAGCTGGAAGCCTATGAAAATGGCCAGTGGACTGATGTAAAGCAGTATGTCACCTCTCAGAGCGGCAATTCCGTCATGTCCGGTCTTACGCAGGATACGCTTTACCGTCTGCACGAAACCGCTGCGCCGGAAGGCTACCTGCTGCCCGACCCCACTCCGTATCACTATTTTGTCATTTCCAAAAATTCCTATACCTTGCCGACAGATTCGGGCTTTGTCGAAGGCCGTGACTCCTTCGCCCTCTACAAGCTGGGTGAAAATGAGTCGTTCGGAAGCTTTTACTACTACTGCAACAATGCCCGTAACCCGGACTATGTGAAGGAAGGCGACCTGCTGGTCAAGAAAGCATGGAAGAACTTTGATGACACCGATATCACGGATACATCGAACCTGCCGGAGATCGTGGTCACACTGACGAAGCATGTGGCGAACCCCGGCCACCGTATTCTTCTGCAGCTTGATGATGGTTCAGGTACAAAGGTTTTTGCCAAAAATATCAATGACGGCGGTGATGTCTACGTCACAGTATGGTCTCAAAATTATCAAAACTGGTTGGATGCTGGAGTAGCAATAACGGCTACTGGCGAGAGCGCTCCGGATGGAAAACCGATTTATAAAATCAGCAATATCATCTCCGACATTACAATCAAGAGCACAAAAGTTTATTACAATGGCGGCGATTTCTATACGACTGCTGGCGGTACTCCCATCACCGGCACGACCGACACCGAAGTCGGCAAAGTTACGCTGAACAGCAAAAATGGCTGGTCTGCCCGTTTTGAAAACCTTGAGATTGGCGACGGCATCACTTATACTATAAAAGAGACGTCCGTAGAAGGTTACACCACATCTTATAAGCTGAACGGTAATGATCTGACGGAAGGCAACGCCTTTGCGCTGGGCAAGAACACCGGCAGCAACGGCAACGGCGATACCATCGTCATCACCAACACCGCCGAAGAGTCCGGCGGCTACGAACTCCCCTCTACCGGCGGGGCCGGTACCAAACTGTATACAGCAGGCGGCGGCGCGCTGATGCTTGCCGCTCTGGTGTGCGGGGTTTGCAGAAAGCGCAGACGCGAAAGGAGGGCACGTTAAAAAGCCTGCATCCTTCCTGACACGGCGGCAAAATTGATTCTGCGCCGGAAGCAGACCCTGAAAATAGGAATCAGAAAAATCAGAAAAACTTGAAAGGAGACTTTCGCAAATCATGATGAAGAAAGCAATTAAAAAGCTGCTGGCCGCACTGCTGGCAGTTGCCATGCTGTGTGCCATGGCAGTACCCGCGTTTGCGGATGAAGTTTCTGGTGCTGGTACTACTGCAACTTTTAAAATTACTGCACCTGCAGGCAATCATAAGTATGAAATTTATCAGATTTTTACCGGCGATTACAGCAACAAGAACGACGTTGATACCCTTTCCAACATCAAGTGGGGCACAAACGGTAAGTACGATGGCCATACTATTGCTGTCGGCGCTTCTGTTGATAAAGCTGTTCTGGATGATATTACCAACAATGCTACCGGTTCCGATGCAGAAAAGCTGGCTGTTATCACAAAGTATGCCAATCTGACCAATCCCGTTGCAACTATTACAAATGGTGAGACTTACTCCGCAGTTGCCGGCTATTACCTGATTAAAGATAAGGATAATTCTTTGAGCGGCACTGAGACCTACACCACCTATCTGGTCAAGGTCGTTGGCGATGTGACCATTACGCCGAAAACCTCTGATACTCCTACCTTCTTTAAGAAGCTCAAGGATACCAACGACACCACTGGTGTAAGCTCTGATTGGCAGGATTCCGCTGACTATGATATCGGCGACAAAGTTCCCTTTAAACTTGAGGGTACTGTTCCTTCTGACTACGAGCAGTATGCCACTTATTATTATGCATTCCACGATGTCGCTGAGCACGGCCTTACGTTCGATGAGACGAGCGTAGAAGTGTTCGTTGATGGCACAAAAATCACTTCTGGCTATACCGTAACCACACCTGCGACCGATGGCTGCACATTTGAAGTCATTTTCAATGATTTGAAGACCATTTCTGCAGTCAATAAAAGCTCTCATATTGTTGTTACTTACAACGCCACTTTGAACGACACTGCTGTTCTGGGCAAAGAAGGCAACGTCAACGAGGCTAAGCTTGAGTTCTCCAATAACCCCAACGGTACAGGTCACGGCGAGACCCCTTTGGACAGTGTTATTGTTTTCACCTACAAAGTCGTTGTGAACAAGCATGCCAATGCTGCTAACGGTCCTGCACTGGCAGGTGCTGAATTCACCCTGAGCAAAAAGCTCAAGGATGGTACTACGAAAGATATCGCTGTTGTCAAAAACACGGATGGAACCACCTTCACCTTCTCTGGTCTGGACGATGGTGATTATGTGCTGACCGAGACCAAGACTCCTGAGGGATACAACACGATTGCTCCCATCAAGTTTACCGTTAATGCCGACCATACGATTGCATGGGAAGGAATCGAGCGGACCGACATTCTGACTTCTCTGACCGGCAGCACCGCAACTGGTGAACTTACCTTCACTGCTGATGACGTCAAGGCTGCTCTGTCTACCGATGTCGTCAATAAAGCTGGCGCTACCCTGCCCTCCACCGGTGGCATGGGCACTACCCTGTTCTATGTGGTCGGCGGCGGCCTGATGGTTGCGGCCATCGTTCTGCTGGTCACCAAGAAGCGCATGGAGAACAAGTAAGCTCCATTTCCCCCAAGAACCCGGAGCAAAGGGGCCGCAAGGCCCCCGCTCCTATCCTTATAACATTAGGGAGTAGCCCATGAAAAAGAACAAAAGCACCATCATCCTGATCCTCGTCTTTTTCGTGGGTCTATCCGTGATGTTATATCCTACCATCAGCGATTACGTCAACCAGCTGCACCAGTCCCGCGCTGTGGCCACCTATGCCGAGGACGTGGACAAGCTGACCGATGCCGATTACAGCGCCTATTTCGAGGCGGCAGACGATTTCAATGCACAGATCGCCGCCGACCCGGACGCGTTGTATTTTCCGAGTCGTTTTCCGGCCTATGAAAATACGCTGGATGTGACCGGCACCGGCATTATGGGCTACATCACCATTGAAAAGATCGGTGTGGAGCTGCCCATCTACCACGGCACCAGCGATAGCGTGCTGCAGATCGCTGCAGGCCACTTGGAGGGCACCAGCCTGCCGGTGGGCGGCAAGAGCACCCATGCGGTCATTTCGGCTCACCGCGGCCTGCCCAGCGCCAAGCTGTTCACCAATCTCGACCGGCTGGAAGTGGGCGATACCTTTACCATCACCGTGCTGGACCGCGTGCTCACCTACGAGGTGGACAACATCTCCATCGTTCTGCCCACCGAGACGGACAACCTCAAGGTGGTGGACGGCAAGGATTACGTCACCCTGATGACCTGCACCCCCTACGGCATCAACACGCACCGCCTGCTGGTGCGAGGACGCCGCATCACCACGCCGGACAAGCTCAAGCACATCCGTGTAACAGCTGATGCCGTCAAGATCGAACCTATCATCACAGCCCCCATCATGGCACTGCCCCTGCTGCTGGTGCTGCTGCTCTGGCTGCTGTTCTCCAACCGCAAACGCAAATCTACAAGAGGTGAAAAACATGAAACGCACTGATCTCAAAAAGCACGCTGCGGCCCTGCTTTTGGTGCTGTGCCTTCTGGTAACAAGTGCGCTGCCTGCCCTTGCCACCAGCGCAAACATCAAGCTGGTGGACAGCAGCGGCAATCCCACTACCGGCACCATCCGCGTTACGCTGTACGACAGCGCCAACGATAAGGCGCTGAGCGGCGGCAAGCTCACTTTGTACCGTGTGGCCGAGGTAAAGCGCAAAAACGGCGACCTGAGCTACGAATACTGCGGCGATTTCTACGGCTGCGGTATTGCGCTGGGTGATTTGACTGACAGCACCCTTGCGGCCCAGCTGCAGGAGTATCTGCCCCAAAGCGCCGAAGGCACTGCGAAGACCATTGACGAGGACGGCAGCGTGACCTTCCGTGATCTGGAACTGGGACTGTATCTGATCGTGCAGACCGAGGCTTCCAAGGGCTATGAGCCGATCAATCCGTTCCTTGTCTCTCTGCCCATGGCGGAGGATGGCAAGTGGAATTATGCGGTGGATGCCAGCCCCAAGGTGGGTGCTTACACCCCCACCAAGCCGGACACGCCGCCTACGCCCCCTACCCCGCCTACGCCCGATTATCCTGATACGCCTACCCCGCCGGACAACCCGGATAACCCGGTCTCTCCCGGTAATCCGGACAATCCCGTGGCTCCGGGCCACCCGGATCATCCGGTAGCACCCGGTAATCCAGACAACCCCGTTCTGCCGGGCCACCCGGATAACCCGGTAATGAGCGGTCTGCCGCAGACCGGTCAGCTGAACTGGCCCGTGCCGGTGCTGGCTGTCAGCGGTGTGGTGCTGTTTGCATTCGGCTGGGCGTTGGATCGCAAATACCGCACAGTATAATTTTATTCTGATACAACAAAGAGGACCCGATGCAGATGCATCGGGTCCTCTTTTTCGGTTTCTTTTATGCAGTCAGGGTTTACTGCTGCTGTGCCTGCTGCTCGGCGCGCTTGGCTTCCAGCGCCAGAATGGCATCGCGGCGGCTCAGGTTGATGCGGCCCTGCTGGTCGATGTCGGTCACCTTGACCACGATGGCATCGCCCACGGCAACCACATCCTCTACCCGCTCCACGCGCTTGGTGTCCAGCTTGGAGATGTGCACAAGGCCTTCCTTGCCCGGTGCGATCTCCACAAAAGCACCAAAGTTCATCAGGCGGGTCACCTTGCCCTTGTAGATGGCACCGATCTCGGGGTCCTCCACAATGGTCTTGATGGTAAAGATGGCGCGCTTTGCGTCCTCCTGATCTACGGCGGAGACGAACACATGGCCGTCCTCCTGCACGTCGATCTTGCAGTTGCAGGTAGCGCAGATGTCCTGAATGACCTTGCCGCCCTTACCGATCACGTCCTTGATCTTATCGGTGGGGATCATCATGCTGAACATCTTGGGTGCGTAGCGGCTCAGCTCATGGCGGGGCTCTGCGATCACCGGCTTGATGATCTCGTCCAGAATATACAGGCGGCCCTTGCGGCACTTCTCGAAAGCCTCGGCAATGATGTCGTAGGTCAGGCCATCGATCTTGATGTCCATCTGGATGGCAGTGATGCCCTTGCGGGTGCCGCCCACCTTGAAGTCCATATCGCCGTGGAAGTCCTCCACGCCCTGAATGTCCAGCATGGTCATCCAGCGGTCGCCCTCGGTGATCAGACCACAGGAAATGCCGGCAACGGGTGCCTTGATGGGCACGCCTGCATCCATCAGGGCCAGCGTAGAGCCGCAGATGGATGCCTGAGAGGTGGAACCGTTGGAGGAGAGCACCTCAGACACGCAGCGGATGGTGTAGGGGAACTCTTCCAGAGAGGGCAGCACGGGCACCAGAGCACGCTCTGCCAGTGCGCCATGGCCGATCTCGCGGCGGCCGGGGCTGCGCGGTGCGCGGGCCTCGCCCACAGAGTACGGCGGGAAGTTGTAGTGATGGATATAGCGCTTGGTCTGCTCGTCGGTCAGGTCGTCCATGAGCTGGTTGTCCTTGGTGCCGCCCAGAGTGCAGGTGGTCAGCACCTGCGTCTGGCCGCGGGTGAACATGCCGGAGCCGTGCACGCGGGGCAGGATGCCCACTTCGGCAGCCAGCGGGCGGATCTCGTTGATGCCGCGGCCGTCCACGCGCTTGCCCTCGTCCAGCAGCCAGCGGCGCACCACGAACTTCTGCATCTTGTAGCTGACCAGATCAAGGTCTGCAGCGGTCAGGTCGGGGTACTCCTCGGCGATCTTGTCCATGATGGGCAGCAGAGCGGCATCGCGCACATTCTTGTCGTCGGTGTCCATAGCGGCCTTGAAGTCGTCCAGATACTTGTTCTGGATGGCATGGAACACGTCCATATCCAGACCCACCACCTGAAAATCGATCTTCGGCTTGCCGCGCTCAGCCACGATGCGGTTGATGAACTCAATGGTCTTTTTGATCTCCACGTGAGCGGCCTTGATGGCGTTCAGCATGGTGTCCTCGTCCACCTCGTTGGCACCGGCCTCGATCATCACGATCTTATCCATGGTGGCGGCAACGGTCAGGGCAAGGTCGCTCACCTTGCGCTGCTCCTGCGTGGGGTTCAGCACGATCTCACCGTCCACCAGACCCACCTGCACGCCGCCGATGGGGCCGTTCCACGGGATGTCGGACACGGCAGTGACCAGAGAAGCACCGATCATACCGGCAATCTCAGGGCTGCAGTCGGGGTCCAGACTCATGACGGTCATGGTGATGCACACGTCGTTGCGCATCTCCTTGGGGAACAGCGGGCGCATGGGGCGGTCCACCACGCGGCTGGTCAGGATGGCGCGCTCACCGGGGCGGCCCTCACGGCGCATAAAGCTGCCGGGGATGCGGCCTGCGGCGTAGAGCTTTTCCTCATACTCCACGTTCAGGGGGAAGAAATCCACGCCCTCGCGGGGCTTGGGGCTCATGACCACATTGCACATCACGCAGGTCTCACCGTAGCGGATCAGCGCACTGGCGTTGGACAGACCGCACATTTTGCCCATTTCTACCTTGAACGGGCGGCCTGCCAGCATGGTCTCGTAGACCTTGTAGTTCTCAAAGGTCTCTCTGCGGGAACCAAATTCAATTGCCATTGTTTTTGCCTCCTTGTTTTTTCGGATTTTTTCTATCCAAAAGGCGGTGGCACGCGCATCATAGCAATAAATCCAGCGTCCGTACCGTTCACATCCGGTTTTGTTTGAGATATTTCCCCCACCGGGGGAATGTCTCTGCCGTTGATGTGAGCCGTCCGCGCCATGAAAAAGCATTCGGGGCACAGGCGTTCGATTTACTGCTGCAATACGCAGCCGCTGCCATTTGTATACAAAAGCAAAAGGCAGGCACCTTTGCGGTACCTGCCCTCTGTTTAAATTACTTACGCAGACCCAGAGTTGCGATCAGAGCACGGTAACGCTCGATGTCCTTCTTCTGGAGATAAGCCAGCAGATTGCGGCGGCGGCCAACCATCTTCATCAGGCCGCGGCGGCTGTGGTGATCGTTCGGGTTCTTCTTCAGGTGCTCGTTCAGCTCGTTGATGTGAGCGGTCAGCAGAGCGACCTGCACTTCGGGAGAGCCAGTGTCCTTCTCGGTCAGAGCGACCTTGGCCATAACTTCCTGCTTGTTCATAGTACCATACCTCTTTATAAAATTTTATGTGCCAATGGAACAGCGGCGGGAAACGGCATTCCCAAAAAGCGGGCATACTCCCAACCCCGTACCACGGTAACAGATACAGTATACCAGAACCCTGTGCAAAATGCAAGGATATTTTTTGCATCCTGCCTTTATTTTTTTACGTACTGGTGCCAGTACAGCTGTACCTCCGGCAGCTTCTTTTTGCGCAGCAGAACTGCGGTGGGGATCAGATACAGCAGCACCGAAAGCAGCATGGATGCATCGTAGCCGCTTACCGCATCGGCCACGGTAGTGGTGCCGTACAGCCCACCGATGAGCATGGACGAAATATCCATGGCACCGTGCAGGAATACCGTCACCCACAAATTGCCGGTGCGGAAGTAGATTGCCGCAAAAAGAGTGCCCAGCGATGCTGCAAACACGCACTGCATCAGCACACCGAAGGGTGCCGAACTGAGGATATTGGTCAGGTGCGCCGCACCAAACAGCACACCGGACAAAAGGCAGGCCTTCCACACACCGGCGCGGCTGGTGCCAAAGTGCTCCAGCAGGGTCTGGGCAATGACACCGCGGAAGATGAATTCCTCGGCCACACCCACCATGGCCATGCTGACAAGGAAGGTGCAGATGCGTGCCGCAGGCTGCAGCACGCCGTTCTCCGGCCGGCCCAGCACCAGCGACCCAAAGGCATTGTAGCCAATGAACACCAGCGGGTACATGCCCACCAGCAGGCCATTGAAAAAGCCGCTGCCGCGGCGGCGCAGCAGCCCGGCACGGTCTGTCCGTACCAGAAACAGCACCGCCACCATGGCCCCCACCAGCTCCTGCAGAGTGCTGTAGAGGTATGTATCAATGGACGCAAAATCCGTCCGGAAAAGAACCAATGCAATGGTAAAGACCAGATCTGTTACAAACAGGCTTGCCAGAAAAATCACTTCTGCCAGAACGCAGAATAAGATCGGGTGCGCTTTGCGCAGTCGTTTGAGCATGGGATACCCTCCTGAATCGTTGATGGTACTATTCTAGCACACTTTACCTTAAAACGATATAGCACACGCAAAAAAGGCAGTTTTCCCTTCTGCTGTGCGGCAAAGCGTTCACTTTTTCAAAACAAAGATCTGTTCAAACTCCTGCGTTGCCAGCAGCGAAACATCCTCATAGCCGCCCTGTCGGGCAACGTTCCACGCAGTTTCCATGTTCTGGGCCGTGATCTGCTCCACCTGTTCTGCCGTCACGAACTGCCACAGCCCCCGGCCTCCAATGAACAGCACCAGCGTATCATTTTCGCCGGTGTTATACTGAACCAGCAGCTCACTGGAATCGTCCGGCACCACACAGACCTCCTGAAATTTGAGAAGCTCCTGCACGCCGGAAGTGAAACTGCCAAGGTCCCCGGTAATATCCACGCAGGCGGCCTGACTGTATTGTTCCAGTTCTTTGTCTATCTTATAAGTACCGCTGTACATGCGCTCCGGCTCGATCACAAATGCAAGCACGACCATTGCAAGGCACACGATCTGCAGAATGCGCTTTCTGGTGCCTGCACACAGCGTATCCAGAATGGAGAAAAGACCGCAGCCACAAAACAGCGCTTCCAGCGGCTGCAGATGGTACACATACCGCAGCGACTTATACGGCGAGATCACCGCGATAACCAGAAATGCAGCAAGCGCCGGGACCGTGATCAGCTTGACATCCCCGGGGATCAGTGTAGTGCAGCGCAGCCTGCCCGGCAGCCAGCGCTGCCCCAGCTTCGTCAGGACCAGCACGGCCATAATGCCTGCGCCTACAGCAAAACCGACGATGCTCCAGCCGATCAGCTCCAGCGGGCCTTTGGGGTACTGCGCCAGATCCAGCAGATTGTTTGCTGTTGACTCCAGCGAAACCGTATCCTGCGAGTGCAGCTGTGCATACCAGCACGGAAAGGTGAGCAGCATTCCGCCAACGCCCGCAAGCGCCGGAAGCGAAAATGCAGCAGCATTTTTCCATTCGCGCCGGAACATCAGGTAAAGGTCATATGCTGCGCACAGCAGGAAGGCATAGACCACAAAGAAATACTGGGTCATCATGCCAAGATAGATGGTTACACCGATCAGAAGATATTTGGGCACAGACGGCCTGCGAAGAGACTTTGCCACCAGCAGCGCAAGCAGGATCGTCAGCAAGGTCATGAGCATATACATGCGCACCATCGTCACATTCGAGATCATTTCACGGTTGAACGCATACAATGCACAGACGAACAATGCTTTTTTCCAGTCTGCAAACAGCTCTATGCCCAGCGCATACAGCGCTGCCAGCGTGCCGCCCAGCAGCACAAAATTCATCCCCAGACCCGTCCATTTTGTAAAACTGCCCGGAAATAATGAGCACACCGTGTGCAGCAAAAAGTAGAACAGCGGCGGATGAACGTCCTGCGTCTGGTTATAGTAGACCGACGCATAGTCGAACCGTGTGCTTCCCTGCGGGGCAACATAATTCAGAAACTCGCTCTGCGTGAACACTGCCTCCGGCAGCTTGCCGTTTGCCACCTGTTCTCCACCATGGAGCCAGCTTAAAAACGGAACATAACTGCTGTTTGCAAGGCCGTAGGAGTAGATCTCATCCAGAAAGAAACCCTCTTTCCGCACAGCCCACCAGCCGCAAAGGCAGATCAGAACGATCACAAAAAGCGCGACCGCCCGTTTTTTCTTTTTTGTTTCCTGCATAGTTTCTGTTTTTCCTCGCTTTTTTTGTCCGTTCTGCAGCCAGATATGGCTTTGCTTTTCCAGTATATCATATTTAGAACACAAGTCAAAACTTTTCGGGTTGCAGATCCCGCTGCTCCTGGCAGCATGCACCTTGTTAAACATTCCTACGGGTTGGGACCCGCGGGCTAAACAAAGCCATACTATGGCTTTGTTTGCGGTGCTTCGCACCGCCGCCCTGTTCAAATCCCGCACAGAGACAAAAAAGAACCAGTACACGAATGTGTTAGCAGCATGCACCCTGTTAGACATTCCTACCGGTGGGACCCGCGGGCTAAACAAAGCCATACTATGGCTTTGTTTGCGGTGCTTCGCACCGCCGCCCTGTTCAAATCCCGCGCGGAGACAAAAAAAGAACCAGTACACGAATGTGTACTGGTTCTTTTTGGTCGGAGCAGCGGGATTTGAACCCACGGCCTCCTCGTCCCGAACGAGGCGCGCTACCAACTGCGCTATGCCCCGAAAATACCGCAGCCAGTTGAGACTGCGGTTTTCTTGGTTGGGGATGAGAGAATCGAACTCCCACAAGTAGAGTCAGAGTCTACCGCACTACCACTATGCAAATCCCCATTATTCTGTTTGTCTGCCGCGCCGTGCGCTGCTGACAAGGGATATTATACTCAAAAGGCCCGCGCTTGTCAACCATTTTTTTATTTTTTCTGCAAAAGTTTTCCCGCTGTTCTCCTGCCCGCAGAAATGCACCGTGGAAGCGTGTAAATTTTCTGCGCTTCTCTTGACAGCGGCCCCCATCCGGAATAATCTTATACTATAAACAGGTAGGTCTCCGGGCAGACTGACTTTGAAAGGCAGAACGCGCGGCGCTGAATACCAAATGAAAGAGGGCTTTTGAATGAAAAAACGTGTTGGAATCCTGACCTCCGGCGGCGACTGTCCGGGTCTGAACGCCACCATCCGCGGCGTAGCAAAAGCACTGTATGCCCGCATGGGCGATAACGTGGAGATCATTGGCATCCTGAACGGATACAGCGGCCTGATCAACGGCGACTACAAGGAGATGTGCGAGGACGATTTCCGCGGCATCCTGACGCTGGGCGGCACCATTCTGGGCACCAAGCGCACCCCCTTTAAAATGATGCGTGTGGTGGAGGACGACAACATTGATAAGGTTGCCGCCATGAAAAAGACCTACAAGGAAGCCAAGCTGGACTGCCTGCTGTGCCTGGGCGGCAATGGCACCCACAAAACCGCAAACCTGCTCTCGCAGGAGGGTCTGAACATCATCGGCCTGCCCAAGACCATTGATAACGATATCTATGGTACCGACGTAACCTTCGGCTTCCACACCGCCGTGGACATTGCCACCGATGTGATCGACCGCATCCACACCACCGCAGGCAGCCACAGCCGCGTGATGTGCATTGAGATCATGGGCAACAAGGCAGGCTGGCTGACGCTGTACTCCGGCATTGCAGGTGGTGCAGATATTATTCTGCTGCCGGAACAGCCCTATGATATCGACCGTGTGTGTTCTGCCGTGGAACGCCGCGCAAAGAAGGGTTCCAACTTCTCCATCATCGCTGTGGCCGAGGGTGCCATCAACTGCGAGGAAGCCGGCATGAAGCGCAAGGAATGGATGGCAAAACGCGCCGAGGCAGGCTTTGGCACCACCGCCACCAACCGCATTGCACAGGCCGTGCAGAAAAAAACCGGCATGGAGACCCGTGTGTGCATCCCGGGCCACATGCAGCGCGGCGGCAGCCCCAGTGCCTACGACCGTGTGCTGGCCACCCAGTTCGGCAGCTATGCGGCAAAGCTGGTGGAGATCGAGCGCTACGGCGTGACCGTTGCCATGGTGAACCGCCATGTCACCGAGAACCGTCTGGCCGACATTGCAGGCAAGACCCGCAATGTGCCGGAGAACTGCGACCTGCTCACCGTCGCCCGCCGCATGGGCATCAGTCTGGGTTGATTACCATTTGAATGCTCTCCGCTTTGCTCTGAGCATATTTAGCGGAATAATTATTTTTTATTGGGGATTCCTGAAAATCTGCGGATTTTCAGGAATCCCTTTTTCACCGGAAGGGTCCCAACCGGCAGATGCTTCAAACAAACGGAATGCAGTTTTCCGCTGCACCCCCTCACGTGAAAATGCAGATCCCGGCAGACCGCAGTCTGCCGGGATCTGCTCTATTCAGAAATACTGTTTCCGCTGAAGATGGCCAGAGTGCAACGGTGGCCATTCAAAATCGTCTGCCGGATAAATCAAAGGTCCGTCACATCATGCCGGGTGGGCTGGCCTTTTTCAAAGGCAACCGCGCTTTCCAGCACACCGCGCACCATGCTCTCCACATCCTCGTGGGTGTAGAAAGCCGTGTGGTCGGTCAGGATCACATTGGGCATGCTGCGCAGAGCCGCCAGCTCCGGGTTCGGGATCACATCGCCCATGCGATTATAATAGTACAGACCGTTCTCATTTTCCAGCACGTCCAGGCCCGCCGCGCCAATCTTGCCGCTTTCCAGCCCGGCGATCAGTGCATCGCTGTCGATCAGCTTGCCGCGGGCGGTGTTGATGATGGTCACGCCCGGCTTCATGCTCTCAATTGCTTTGGTGTCGATGAGATGGTGATTCTCCTCCGTAGCGTTGGTGTGCAGAGTGATGACATCGCTTTCCGCCAGCAGGGTCTCCAGCGGCACATACTCGGCGATCTTCTTTACCTCGTCGTTGGGGTACAGGTCGTAGGCCAGCAGGCGGCAGCCAAAGCCAGACAGATGCTGCAGCACCGTGCGGCCAATGCGGCCCGTACCGATCACACCCACAGTGCAGTTGGAAATATCGCGGCCGATTTTTCCCTGCAGGGAGTAGTCCTGCGCTTCGCCGCGCTTGAGGATGTGCCCTGCCTTGCGCAGGCTCATCAGCATGAGCATAATGGCAAAGTTTGCAACGCCGTTTGGCGGATAGTCCACATTGGCCACCTTCATGCCCAGTTCCCGGGCCGTCTCGCGGTCTACGTGGTCGTAGCCGATGGAACGGCAGCAGATGGACTTTACGCCCAGCTCGTGAAACCGCTTGACCATAGGCGCACTCATATCACAGGGCGTTACCGACACGGCATCATAGCCCTTTGCCAGTTCAGCATTTTCCAGCGTGGGATACTCCTGCGTAGAGCCAAACTCAACATCCAGCTTCGGTGCCAGCCGCTGCGCGATGCCCAGCTCATCGTAGGGGCGCAGGGTGTAAAAAAAGACTTTTGTTGCCATAAAACTTCCCTCCCGGCTTATTTTGTACCTATTGTAACACGTTCTGCACAGATGGATGCATTTTACTGCGTGAATTTTGTTCATCTTAAAAATGAGGATTCATCTTTCCATATGAATGCGTGCAAAACAGTTGTAAATTGTCGGAAAAGAGGGTATGATAAAGGAACTGAGAAGTATACATCACTGAAATATAAAAGGAGTGTGCCTTATGCGCGCTTATGAACGGCTTTTGAATTATGTCCGGGTGCATACCACCTCGGACGAAAACTCCGGTACGCACCCTTCCGCTGAACGGGAGTTTGACCTTGCCCGCCAGCTGGTGGAGGAGATGAAGGCCCTCGGCATGGAGGATGCCCATGTGGACGAGCACTGCTACGTCTATGGCACCCTGCCTGCCACGCCCGGCTGTGAGGATAAACACGCTCTGGGCCTGATCGCCCACATGGACACTGCCGACGATGCCAGCGGTGAGAATGTGCAGCCCGTTGTGTGGGAAAACTACAACGGCGGCGACGTAACTCTGCCCGCCACCGGCATGGTGATGAAGCCCTCTGTGTTCCCCTTCCTTACTTCCATGAAGGGCGAGACCCTCATCACCTCAGACGGTACCACCCTGCTGGGTGCCGACGATAAGGCCGGTATTGCCGAAATTTTGACCGCTGTTGAAACCATTCAGGAAAAAGGCCTGCCCCATGGCAAGCTGTGTATCGCCTTTACTCCGGATGAAGAGATCGGCGAGGGTGCAGAGCTGTTCGATATTCCGGGCTTCGGTGCCGACTTTGCCTATACGGTGGACGGCGGCGATGCCGGTTCCATTGAGTACGAGAACTTCAACGCCGCTTCCGCCACCGTGACCATCCGCGGCTTCTCGGTGCACCCGGGCACCGCCAAGGACACCATGATCAACGCTTCCAATGTGGCCATGGAGTTTCATCAGGCGCTGCCCATCACCGCCCGCCCCGAAACGACCGAGGGCCGGCAGGGCTTCTACCACCTGTGCCAGATGTACGGCGATGTGACCACCGCAAAGCTGGGCTACATCCTGCGCGACCACGATGCCGCAAAGCTACAGTTCAAGAAGGACAACATGCTGGATATTGCCGAATTTTTGAACGGAAAGTACGGCGAAGGCACTGTGACCGTGGAGATCAAGGACAGCTACCGCAACATGCTGGAAAAAATCAAGCCGCATTTCCACTTAGTAGAGACCGCCCGCAAGGCCACCCGCATGGCCGGGCTGGAACCGGAAGAAATTCCGGTGCGCGGCGGCACCGACGGTGCTATGCTGAGCTGGAAAGGCCTGCCCTGCCCCAATCTGGGCACCGGCGGCTTCAATT
>SKEF01000814.1_pt1 | contig 30076 bp, 28 predicted proteins | sample 4826691 | NCBI WGS metagenome assembly SKEF01 (sample SAMN11008816, study PRJNA524170) | human gut metagenome | biome: Human fecal sample; material: Feces; isolation source: fecal sample from pouch patient p23, p27 | host: Homo sapiens | place: Israel: Tel-Aviv | collected 2016-08-24
GTTTTACATCTTATTGATAAAGCTATTGATAACTTGTATGCATTTTATTTGCTTATATAGTCATGTTTGTTTGTAAATATATTGTTTTTTCTGTGAGTATATTATAGATAATCAGTATTTTATATACTTATAGTTAAAGTGGTAATTATGGTGTTTTTAGGAGTGGTTTACGTGTGTAAATCTTAATTTATTTCCAACGATACACCGTCTATTTACTTTTGTAATATATACATTTTTATATTGTAAATTTGCATTTATGAATTATATTAATTACTTTTGTATCTGTAAATTTTGCCTTATACTTTTGTAAATGAAGGAAAGAATCGCTCAAATAATCCAGAAAGAAGATATGACTGCAGCTCAATTTGCAGAGAAGATTGGAATTTCACCTTCCTCTCTTTCCCATATTCTTAGTGGCAGGAACAATCCTAGCCTAGAAGTCGTCATGAAAATACACAAGGCGTGTGACTATATCAGCTTAGACTGGTTACTCTATGGTGAAGGACAAATGGAAACGGATGTTGATTCAGACAATAACATTCATTATACGCCTTCTTTGTTTGACGAGAATTCATTATTTACGCCCGAACGTCCGGCTTCTCCGGAATATCGCAAGGAAAATGAGGTTAAAACACCGCTTTATTCTCCTAAAGAGATTGTGCGTGAGGAAATTAAGTATGTGGAAGTACCTGCCAAAAAAATCACTGAAATAAGAATATTCTTTGATAATGGGACTTATGAAACGTTCAAACCTGAAAATTAGGGTGGGAATCCACTAAAATGCCGGTTGGCAGAATAAGATTTGGGTAAATTCGTGTATCTTTGCATAGAAAACGAATTTACCCAATTTTATTTCATGAAAAAATATATTTTAGACCTTGTGGTTACACAGAACATCAAATTGCATGCCAATTATGTTCTGATAAAATTGACTCATGCCAACCCATTGCCCGAGATGCTGCCGGGCCAGTTTGCTGAGATACGTATAGACGGTTCCAATACTACTTTTCTCCGCCGTCCTATTTCTATTAATTATGTGGATAAAACAACCAATGAAGTTTGGTTCCTGGTGCAATTAGTTGGCGATGGCACTCGCAAACTAGCCACTGTGAAACAAGGAGATATTGTTAATGTGGTGATGCCTCTCGGCAATGGATTTACAATGCCTCGGAACGTGACAAAGGTAAAGCCGTTACTGGTTGGCGGTGGTGTGGGTACCGCCCCGATGTTGATGCTTGGTGCAGAGTTGGTAAAAATGGGATGTACGCCTGCTTTCCTGCTAGGCGCACGTTCATCCAAAGACCTGTTACAGTTGGAAAATTTTGAGAAATTAGGTGAGGTGTATACAACGACTGAAGATGGAAGTATGGGCGAGAAAGGTTATGTGACACAGCATAGCGTCTTGCATACAGACCGGTTTGATATGATATACACCTGTGGTCCAAAACCCATGATGGTTTCGGTAGCTAAATACGCCAAAGCTCATGGAATAGAATGTGAGGTTTCACTGGAAAATAGGATGGCTTGTGGTGTCGGTGCATGCTTATGCTGTGTGGAGAACACGGACGAAGGGCATTTGTGTGTTTGTAAAGAGGGTCCTGTATTTAATATAAAGAAACTATTATGGCAGATTTAAGCGTAAATATCGGCGATTTAAAGCTTTGTAACCCGGTTATGACAGCATCGGGTACCTTTGGATACGGAAAAGAGTTTGAGGATTTTGTAGACCTCGAAAAGATTGGTGGTATCATTGTAAAAGGGACTACCCTTCATCATCGTGAGGGTAATCCTTACCCACGCATGGCAGAAACCCCTATGGGGATGCTTAATGCGGTAGGGTTACAGAATAAAGGGGTGGATTATTTTGTTGAACATATCTATCCGCAGATAAGGGATATTCATACTAATATGATCGTTAATGTATCCGGATCTGCTGTAGAGGATTATGTGAAGACTGCCGAGATCATCAATGATCTGGATCATATTCCCGCTATAGAATTGAATATTTCATGCCCTAATGTAAAGCAGGGTGGTATGGCCTTCGGGGTCTCCGCATGCGGATGTTCCGAGGTTGTAAAAGCTGTACGTAATGTATATAAAAAGACGCTGATCGTAAAATTATCTCCCAATGTGACAGACATCACAGAAATAGCACGTGCGGCCGAGGCTTCCGGTGCGGACAGTGTATCTCTGATCAATACCCTGCTGGGGATGGCTGTCGATGCTGAAAAGCGTAGGCCTGTACTTTCCACTATTACCGGCGGCATGAGTGGTGCAGCGGTAAAACCAATTGCATTGCGTATGGTATGGCAAGTCGCTAAAGCAGTAAATATTCCTGTCATTGGACTAGGGGGTATCATGGGATGGAAGGATGCTGTGGAGTTTATGCTAGCAGGTGCCACCGCAATACAGATAGGTACTGCCAACTTCATAGATCCAGCTATTACTGTCAAAGTTTCAGAAGGAATAAATGACTATTTGGAACGTCATGGATATACATCTGTAAAAGATATAATAGGTGCTTTGGAAGTCTGAAAATTTTATCTTTTAAATTATAGCCCTGCGAGAGTGTAGATGAATAAATTGAAGCATCTCTTGCAGGGCTTTTTTTATAACCTTCTCTAGATGGAATGAGTATGAAAATGGTTGCCGTTGCAACTTGTTATATGGGTATAAAATGATAACTTCAATTATTTTTTTTCGATGAAATGGCTTGTTTTTGAAAAAACGGAGTAGAAAAACACTTGAAAAAGCTTTATTAATATATAAGGGAAAGGAAGATGAACTTAGATTACGCTTAAGGAGAGAACATCTTTTCGGATATGATATAAGCAAAAGAAAAGAGGTAAAAGCCCTATGACGAACATGGCTTTTACCTCTTTATTATTTATATATATTTTTTATTTCAACAAATCGGGTCTTAGCCGCTGTGTCCTTTCTAATGACTGCTGAAGTTCCCATTCTTTAATCTTTGCCTCGTGTCCGGATAACAACACATCGGGAACTTGCCATCCTTTGTATTCTGCAGGACGAGTGTATACAGGAGCAGCTAACAGATTGTCTTGAAAAGAATCGGACAATGCCGATTGTTCGTCAGAAATGACCCCGGGAATAATACGAACTACGGCATCGGCAATAACGGCGGCAGCCAACTCCCCACCTGTCAAAACATAATCACCGATACTGATTTCTTTCGTAATGAAATGTTCACGTATTCTATAGTCTATACCCTTAAAATGGCCACATAGAATAATTAAATTCTTTGCGAATGAAAGTGAGTTGGCCATCGGCTGGTTAAACTGCTCTCCATCTGGAGATGTAAATATTATTTCGTCATACTCGCGTTCTGCTTTCAAAGCTGAGATGCATCGGTCTATCGGTTCAATCTTCATCACCATACCGGCAAATCCACCGAAGGGATAATCGTCTACTTTGCGATAACGGTCGTATGCATAATCACGCAGATTATGTATATGTATTTCTGCAATTCCTTTTTTCTGCGCACGGCTCATGATAGAGCAGTTAAAGAAGCCTTCCAGCATCTCGGGTAAAACGGTAATGATATCTATTCTCATATTCGGTTATTTTTTGCAAAAGTAGCAAATTCCTCTTTGTCGGAAGGTGTTTTTCATTCAAAAAATAGCTATTTTTGCGGGAAAACTACCTTTTATATATGACAGAAATAGAAAGAATAGACCAATTGCGCGAGGAGCTTCATCGACATAACTATAATTATTATGTATTGAATGCGCCTGAGATTACAGACCAGGAGTTTGACAAGCTGATGCGTGAACTTCAGGATCTGGAAGAAAAACATCCGGAACATAGAGATGAGAACTCGCCCAGTATGCGTGTGGGAAGTGATATAAACAAAAATTTCACGCAGGTGGTACATAAATATCCTATGCTTTCATTGGCTAACACCTATTCGGAAACGGAAGTAACCGAGTTTTATGACAGGGTAAAGAAGTCTCTGAACGAGGATTTTGAAATTTGTTGTGAAATGAAGTATGATGGAACTTCCATCTCACTGACTTACGAGAACGGAAAACTGGTGCGCGCCGTGACGCGTGGCGATGGTGTGCAGGGAGATGATGTGACGGGCAATGTAAAGACCATCCGCAGTATCCCTTTGGTGCTGCATGGAAAGGGGTATCCTGAAACATTTGAAATTCGTGGGGAGATTTTGATGCCTTGGGTGGTGTTTGAGGAATTGAACAAAGAACGGGAAGCCCGCGAAGAACCGTTGTTCGCCAATCCCCGCAACGCGGCTTCGGGAACATTGAAGTTGCAGAATTCTGCTATTGTGGCATCTCGCAAGCTGGATGCCTACCTTTATTATTTACTTGGAGATAATTTGCCGTGCGACGGTCATTATGAAAATCTGAAAGAAGCTGAGAAATGGGGATTTAAAATTTCCGATCTCACTCGCAAATGCAAAACATTGCAGGAAGTATTTGATTTTATCAAATACTGGGATGTGGAGCGTAAGAATCTGCCTGTAGCTACGGATGGAATAGTATTGAAAGTGAATTCTTTGCGACAGCAGCGTAATTTGGGTTTTACGGCAAAATCACCCCGATGGGCCATTGCATACAAGTTTCAAGCCGAACAGGCACTTACCCGCTTGAACAAGGTGACCTATCAAGTGGGGAGAACAGGTGCTGTGACTCCGGTGGCCAATCTGGATCCTATACAGTTGTCCGGAACCGTGGTAAAGCGTGCTTCGCTCCATAATGCCGACATCATAGAAGGGTTGGATTTGCATATTGGTGATATGGTATATGTAGAAAAAGGCGGTGAGATTATTCCAAAGATTGTAGGTGTGGACAAAGACGCCCGTATTATGATAGGTGACAAAGTAAAGTTTATTACTCATTGTCCCGAGTGTGGCAGTAAATTGGTACGCTATGAAGGTGAAGCTGCTTATTATTGTACCAATGATGCCGCTTGCCCCCCACAGATCAAGGGAAAAATAGAACATTTTATCAGCCGTAGAGCTATGAATATTGATGGTCTCGGTCCGGAAACGGTAGATCAGTTTTACCAGGAAGGATTGATACGTGATGTTGCCGATCTGTATACTTTAAAAACATCGGATATCATCAACCTAGAACGTATGGGAGAAAAATCTGCCGAGAATATAATAAAAGGTATAGAGCAGTCCAAAGAAGTGCCGTTCGAAAGGGTACTCTTTGCATTGGGCATCCGTTTTGTGGGTGAAACTGTGGCGAAGAAGGTGGCAAAATCCTTTAAGTCGATGGATGCTTTGGCAGACGCGAGTTTGGATAATTTGATTCATGTCGATGAAATCGGAGAAAAAATAGCGCAGAGTATCTTGTTGTATTTTGCTAATCCGAAGAATCGTGACATTATAGAGCGTCTTCGTGTGGCGGGTGTGAGACTGGAAGCCGATGAGGAGGATACTTCGGAACACACTGACAAACTGGCAGGGAAATCTATCGTGATCAGTGGGGTTTTCGCCCATCATTCGCGTGACGAATATAAGGAGTTAATTGAAAAGCATGGCGGTAAGAATGTGGGAAGTATTTCGTCCAAGACCAGCTTTATTCTGGCAGGTGACAATATGGGGCCCAGTAAACTGGAGAAAGCGCAGAAACTGGGTGTGACCATTGTGAGCGAAGAGGAGTTTCTGCAAATGATAGAGTGACTTTTTAGCGAGTCTAAAGTAAAAATAGTGTGATTTTTATCGCTAAAATAGAAAATATTCGTACTTTTGTAGGCTATTAAATAAGAATTTATAATTCATTTATGATACAGACAAGATTAAAAGGCATGGGAGTAGCGTTGATTACTCCTTTCAAGGAAGATGACAGCGTTGATTATGATGCGTTACTTCGTCTGGTTGATTACCAGCTTCAAAATGGAACAGACTTTTTATGCGTGTTGGGAACCACGGCTGAAACCCCGACTTTGACTAAAGAAGAAAAAGACAAGATAAAACGTTTGATAATCGAAAGAGTGAATGGACGTATTCCTATTCTGCTGGGGGTTAGTAGTAACTGTACCCGTGCTGTTGTGGAAACGCTGAAAAATGATGATATGACAGGAGTTGATGCCGTGCTTGTTGCTGTACCTTATTATAACAAACCTTCTCAGGAAGGTATTTACCAACACTATAAAGCGATTGCTGAAGCAACGGATCTTCCTGTGGTTCTTTATAATGTGCCGGGACGTACTGGTGTGAACATGACTGCTGAGACCACCTTGCGTTTGGCACGTGATTTCAAGAATATTATCGCTATCAAGGAGGCATCGGGTAATATTACTCAGATGGATGATATCATCAAGAATAAACCGGCTAATTTTGATGTGATTTCGGGTGATGATGGTATTACATTTCCTTTGATTACTTTGGGTGCTGTAGGGGTTATTTCGGTTATCGGTAATGCATTTCCGCGTGAATTCAGCCGTATGACCCGTTTGGCATTACAGGGTGATTTTGCAAATGCATTGACTATTCATCATAAGTTTACGGAATTATTCAGCCTGTTGTTCGTAGATGGTAACCCTGCTGGGGTGAAGGCTATGTTGAATGTAATGGGGCTGATTGAAAACAAATTGCGTTTGCCGCTTGTACCGACTCGTATCACAACATTTGAAAAGATGCGTGCTATTTTGAATGAATTGAAAATAAAATGCTGATAAAGGAATCTTTTTAATTAGATAAGACTGGTGCTTCTCATATAAAAAACACCAGTCTTTTTTTATGCCTGCCTGTTCATTCTTTGATATATATGTTATACCTGTAAGATTCTATATCTTTCACGCATAACATTACTAATCTTTCACCTGATACATTAGTAACATGTTACCCGACACGTTACTAACCTGTCGGTCTGTATGTTAGTAACCTTTGAAACGTCTTGTCTTTAAAAAAACAAGTGCTTGTTTTAACTAACTAATTCCCCCAAGTTTGAAAATTGAGCCTCCGTTTTCAAACTGAGCCATCCTAATTCTGGACTGACTCAAGAAAATACAAAAAAGACTATCTTTTCAGATAGTCTTTTTTGTGATCGCGACAGGATTCAAACCTGTAACCGGCTGATCCGTAGTCAGCTACTCTATTCAGTTGAGCTACGCGACCGTTGTTTAATATTTTAGTAGTGACCGCGACAGGATTCAAACCTGTAACCGGCTGATCCGTAGTCAGCTACTCTATTCAGTTGAGCTACGCGGCCATTGTTTATTGTTCTTTCGTTTTAACGGGTGCAAAGATACGGACTTTTTTTGAAAATGCAAGCGTTTTACTAAACTTTTTTCTAAAAATTATTCGACGAAACGGGAATTAAACAGCTGCCAGCCTAGTGTTAAACCTACATTCCAATCGTTAGACGGTGAGCTATAGTGATTTACATAGGCACTGATAGAACCGAACGATAATTGAAAGACTAATGAAATTTCTCCAAGATATTCGAATTTTGTGAAAGCTTTCCCGTAATATGCTTGTCCATATTCATCTTTCTTGATAGGAAAGATGGGTATAAATCCATAAAATTCTCCGCGTAATTGAAAAGACTCGCTTAACTGGTAGATGGGCATGGTGCCGACTCCGGCATATTGATTAGCACGGAAAGCCTCATTATAGGTTACTTTGCTATGGGCTGTCGGAGTGAATTCTCCTGCCTGCATTAATGTAGCCGTATAATTGTTGGAGAAATTTCGGGATGAGTAATATGCCTCCAGATACGCTCCCAAAGTAAACTTAGGGCTTACCTTATGGTATGTTTCGTTCTGATATGAAACTTGAAGCCAGGATTGTACTTTTTTATAAGGCTCCGGTGTGCCTTTAGTCACTTTGGATATACCGGATCTGAAATGTTCTGTGCCGGTGAAAATTTGTGCAGCCATTTTTTCACGACTTCCTTGTGTGGCAAATTGGCGGGCATTCAAGGTACTTCCTTCCAATACGATAGAGCCTCCGAAGATAGAATAAGTGCTTTCATCATGTTTTGTTTCGCTGAAGTCGATGATATTGGTTTGGAAGTACCTGTCCTCCATACGGGCTATACCCACACCGAATTCAGCTTTTTTACGGCTTAGAAACGGTAATGACACCTTCAATTTTACAAACTCTTCCCTTTTCTTGTTGAAAGCCGGATTGTCTTTGTTGGAAAAGAATTTGGCTTCTTTGAAATAATCGAAGGTAGAGATCGAGGCTATGAATTTATAAGATGTAGGCAGTTTGGTTGGAAAATCGATTCGTGCTGCAAGTTGTACATTATTGTAGACCCGGCCTAACTGTCCGTCAAAATTAAATTCTTTTGAATAATAGTTCAAGTTTTGATAAGAAGCACCAAAATAGACTTGATTGGAGCCACTGGAAGACACGTTTCCACCGACACGAACGGAGAGATTGGCCTCCATTTTGACCTGAAGATTCAAGTCGTAGGTTTGGTCTTTCTCATTATAAACGGCATGAGGAATGATTTCGGATATAATATTATCGGACAACAAACGGAAATATGCTCGTTTGACATCCTCCATAGTGAAAACATCGGAGTCGTTTTCATGAAACTCTTTTTGTATATATTGCTTTTGCTGTTCATTGGCACCGGTTATATTAACTCTTTTGAAACGGAAATCCGGTAAATAGCTCTTATAGGCCAGTCGTTTAACTTTCACTTGTTCGGGGGTGATTCTTCGATGAATTCGGCTTTTTATGGAGTCCATCATTTCTATGGCACGTTTATAACCAATGTCATGCAACTCGTCAAAGCGCTGGAAGTCCATTAAATTGACATCATCATATTTAAAAGTCATGAGGATGCCGAGGGAATCGGGTAAAGAGTAATCTGTCTTTTGCATAATCATATTTTCCAGTTGCCCCATAATGTCACCTTCCTTGGGTTTGCCCGGATTGGCGGATACGGCACTTCCTATAATGATATCTGGATGGAAGGTATCACGCATTACATTCACTGGAAAATTATTGTAAATGCCACCGTCGTATGCCAGTATCGAGTCTATTTCGATAGGCTTGAACATGGCAGGAAAACTCATGGAGGCACGTACGGCATCTCCCAGATCTCCTTTTTTCAATATCAGTGGTCTTTTGTTGTACACATCCGAAGCTATACAGCGGAAGGGAATATACAGGCTGTCAAAATTGGCCTTGCTTGCAGCTGTTGCCTGACCGAATAATTGCAGAAATACAATATTCATCTGAATGGGATCTACAATGCTGGTAGGCAAAAACTGAGGTTTGACATTCTTCAGCGAGTCTTTCAGGGAGATACGGATGTTGATAAATTCGGGTGTTGGAGGATTTTTCTTGAAATAATAGATGTATTTCTCTTCCACATTACCTGAATACCAGCGTTTGAAGTCATCGGATTTGAGTAAAGCCTCCATTTCATCGGGAGAATAGCCCATAGCATAAAGTGAACCGACAATGGCTCCCATGGATGTGCCTGCAATATAATCTATGGGGATACCGTTTTCTTCTAATGCGCGGATAATGCCGATATGGGTTAGGCCTTTGGCACCTCCTCCGCTCAGTACCAGTCCCACTTTCTGTGCATGGATGGGAGGAAGTAGTAAAAAGAGAAGAAAAAGTATATATAGATAATGTTTCATGGATGTCGAATCTTTGTATGTGTCGCTCCAAATATAGAAAGAAATCTTCGTTTCCAATCGTTTTTTATGGAAAAAACAATCGTTTTTTTGTAATCAGTTGGTAGATAAGACTTAAAGAGTAGAAAGTTCGGTAGCCGGTAGCGATTTGGTAGCTGTGCGGGTTTCGCTGCATTGCTTCGCTTTGCTTTTGGAACTGATGCAAATATAGGGATTTTGACCGAAAAAGGGAAATGTTTCGGGGGATTTTTTATTTTTCGGAATCACCGGATTACAGGAAAAGCATAAAAGCAGGAGGCGGTGCAAGAAACGAGGTTGCACCAGTGGTTTTACAAGAAGTGTAAAGTATTGATTTTCAGTGTGTATTTCTGTGGTGCAAGGTGCAGCTATATTTATATATATAGCTGCACCTTGCACCAGCCACACAGAGTTGTTTTGCGGCTTGCACCGAAAACCTTTTAAGTTGTTGTAAATGAATAGGTTTTGAATTTTGATGTTTGTTTCGGGGGAAAGGTGGGATGAACGGGGTGTTCCGATAGGGCTTGGTGGCTTCGTGCTTGCCCTGCAAGGGTTTGGCAGGTGGGTGGCTGGAATGTCGGATTTAGGGCAGTCTTGGGGCTTTTATTCAATCCTTTGCCCCTTCCGGTCGATGTAATACCAATCATCGCTTTCCCAATAGTGGTATTCCCCATCCGAACCGGGAACTTCTTTCTGTTCTCCCGTGTCGGTTACTTTCGCCTTCCCGTTCTCGAAAGGAAAGCCAAAAGCGAAGCGTGGCTCTATGAGGGTATTGCCATGCTCGTCCGCATATCCGATACGCCCTTTTTCATCGACGATGCGGTAAACGCCTTCCTGCACGGAATCGTTGCCGTTGTCATACCTGTACGGGACATAAAGGCTTGCGGGATGGCTGTTGCCGGAGGATATGGCCGTGCAGCGGTCATGATAAAGGGTGAACAGCCATATTTCAAGCAGGATGGCAAGGACTGCAAGCACCGTGCAGACAAGGAAACGGAGGCGATAGCGTTGCCGCACCGATACATGGAACGCCCCGTAAAAGTCGTGCATCATGCGGTAACGCTCCCCGGTATAGATGCGCATATTCCTCCAAAGCAGTACGGGGAACGGCAGTATCAGCGGGAAAAGCGTAAGGCGGTTGTCTGTCTCGTAAAGAAAGCGGACAGCCGGAGTGTCCAAGAACTGTAAAACAACGGCGACCGGAAACAGAAGGCAGGCGAACTGAACCACGCTGATGACCGCAAAACTACGGTCAGGGAAGCCGTGCCGACAACTGCGCCACGTCCAATAGAAGAAGTGGTCGAAGAATCCGGGGAGCTTCGGCCGACCGGTTCTTTTATGTGGGGAGGCTTTCTTCATACGTTTGCGGCTATGTATATGCAAATAAAATGATTTTCTTCCACACGGGAAAGAATTTTGCGGTGAAACTTTTTGAGTGATTGGACTTTTCACTATTTTTGCTTTGATGTATAACGGTTCGTCCGCAAGGTATGAATTTGGCTTTTTCTGTTATTGTTATGGAATGGTTCGATAAGATAAGCGAGTTTATGGAGGGTCTGCCGGAGTGGTTGCAGGCGCATCCGAGGTACGGCTACCTGATCGTGGCGGGAATTTTGCTGCTGTGGCTTGTGGGGATTGTCTGCGGATGGCGGTGGACATACTCCCGTCCGGGAAGTTGGGAGGGGAATTTCTGGCTGGGTACGCTGGGTGAAAGGAGTTACCGTTTCTGGCTGGGGCTGATCGTTGCCGCCGCAGCGGGATGCGCCCTGTTGCTGTTCTTCGTAACGGGATAAGCAAGCGGAAAACAAGGAAAGGAGGAAGCTATGTTCAAGGAACCGGCATACTGGATGTATTACTTCTGGAGCAAGAACAAACGTGCAAGGAAAGACAAGGCGGTTATCTCCAATGCCACGTGGACGATGGCAATCCTGTGGTTTCTTAACCTGACGGCTCTCCATCTTTTGTTCGAGGCATGGGGATGGGATATGCTGACGGGCTGGTTCTCTTCCCTGACGGACAAGGTGGAATGGAGCAGGTTCAACCCGGTTGCCTACCTGTTTGCCGCAGCGATGCTCGCCCCTTTTATCTGGATTGCCAGAAAGCTGTATTACCGTCCTGCGAAGCTGAAAGCGATGCAGGCGAAGTACGAGACAATGGGTAAATACCGAAAACTGCTCGGTCAATGCCTGTTCTGGCTGTATATTACCGGCAGTTTTGCATCCTTCTTCATCATAGCCGAACAAAAGAACCATTCCAAGGAGCAACCGCTGATCGAAAGGTTGCAGGAGATACGGGACGGCAAATATCCCGTGGAAAAGATGCACTCACCAACCGGCAAGACATACTCACCGACCGGCGAATGACCTTCTTCCGGCTCCCCTCTGCTTACTGTCTCATGCCGTTCTGCGAGTGGAACCGGCACAGCCTTTCTGTTTTTCACGACCGAATATCCGAGCCTATGGGGCAAAATCCGAATCCGCAGCGCAAGGACATACCGTAACCGATGCAAAGCACCGGAAGGGTGCTTGTTGCAGACAATTTGTAATTTCGTGTAAGATTTATGTAATTAACATTAAAATTGAAACAGAATGAAAGAGAATCTTACACAAATTCTAATGAATGAAGCCATCCGGGAGGGATGGCGGGAGTGGATGGCAAAGGTGCGGACGGTATTGCCGCAAACGGATGCGGAGCGCCCGGTAACATGGATTGCGGCGGAACGGCTCGCACGGGATCACGGGCGGATGGTCCGGCTGGTGGAGCTGCTCAGGGAACACCGCCCCGTCCTTTCCTTTCGTGTGCAGGAAGAAGCCGGATTGCTGATACTGGTCGCCTACCACCGGCACGGCAGCTCGGCGGACTTCCTGCTGGATACGGCGGAAGCGTATTTCCGGGAGAAGGACTGCGGAGGATTCCTGTTCCTCTGCCGGATGCAGGCAAGCATCAACGCCTACGACGAATACCCGCACCTGAACGTGCTCTGCAACCGTCTGGCGGGACTGCTGTTCCGCTTCCGCCGTGAACGGGAGTCCGAGTACCGCAAGGGCATACCGCCGATGTTCGGCAAGGCGGACTTGCAGGAGGCGGAAAAGTACCTGCCGCACCTGCGGGGCTGCTCTTTCCGGGAAGAGGTCGCACTGGCTCTGCCCAAGGTGAAAAACGTGGAGGAGCTGGCACGGGAATGTGCCATGTCGGTCAATACGCTGGGTCGGCGGTTCAGGGAGGAGCTGAACACGACTCCGCACCGCTGGCTGACGGAACAGCGGAAGGCGCACGTGGTCTCCCTGTTGGCGGATACGGACATGCCCTTCCAAGAGATTGCAGACGTGTGCGGCTTCGCCACTCCGAGTTACCTGTGGGACTTCTGCAAGAAGCACCTGAAGGCTACTCCTGCCGAAATCCGTGAAATCGCCCGGTGCGCCCGTCCCGTCCGGCATCCTTTTCCGGTTCAGAAGTGAGGGGCTGACCGCCCGCAGCCGATTGGCGGACAATCCGAACACGGCGGTGAAAATTCAGAACGCCCGTTTCCCGGCACCCCGCTAACTTTGCTTCCTTATAAACAACCCGAGACAGAATCATGATGGAAGAATATTTCAATACATTGTTGCAGGAGACGGAGCGGCGCATGGCTGCCGCTTCCGCCGGCATGGAGGGAAAGGAAACGGTCGCCACCTGCCGGGAGATGGTTTCGTACCTGAAAGCCAAGAACCGTGAGCTGAAAGCGTATGCGCTCGCCCGTCCGTTCAGCGGGGACGAGGAGGAAATCCGTTACTTCAAATACTACAAGCCCGCCCTGACGGGCAGGCTGCTGTACTATTACCGGGTATATCAGATAGAGAGCGGCTGTCCCGGCTGCCTGCGGGTAGCCGAAACGTACTACCGCAGGGCGATGGAACGAGCCGAGCGGATGATGGAACGCTACCTTCCCTTCTACCAGTATTACCACAGCGGGGCGACATACCGGGACGATTACTATTTCCTGCGGGCGAAGGGCGAACTCAGCCCCGAAAGCGGCAGCTTCGTACTGGACGAGGAAGCTGAGTTCTCCACGGGCTACGACATACTGGCGGCACGCCTGATCTCGGTGGAGATGCTGCTGGTCTATCTGAGCCGCCGGATAGAGCGTGCGGCACGAGGGGACGGTACGGATGCCGTGCCGGGGAAGGAACACCGCTGGACAGATACGAAAATCGCCGCCATACAGCTTGTTTACGGCATCCATGCCGCCGGGAGCGTGGACAACGGCAACGCCGAGATCGGCGAGCTGGCTGCGCTGTTCGAGAAGACCTTCCATGTGGATCTGGGCAACGTGTACCATGCTTTCGGCAGGCTGCGGGGACAGCAGAACCCGACGGCGTTCTTGGACGAGATGAAGGAGAAGCTGCTCAAAAAGATGCGGGACATGGACAGCAGGTGATTGGCAAGTCGGCAGCAAGTTGGCAACGGGGTGGCAGAGGCGGCAGGAGATGAAAAGAGAGCGTCCGGAGGGCAGAAAAGAGCCTTTCGGACGCTCTCTTTTTGCTCTTTTTTGCTTCGATGTCAGTTCCTTTCCGCCTTGTTTTTAGGTTGTTCCTACTCTTTCCTTGCCTTTTTCTGTCTTTTCAGCCTTTTTGTTGCCCGGAAAGGCGGACGGAAGGGCGGCGAGAGTGAAAAAGAGGATGAAAAAATGCGCATCAGAAAAAAAATCTTTGCCAAGGTGCCGGTATGGTGGCAGGAAAAACCGGCGAATCGGGCGACATTTGCGGCAGAAACCTAAAAAAGAGTACGACAATGGAAATAATGACCATCGAGAGCAACGCCTACCGCCTGCTCGTGGAGAAGATTGAGAAGATAACCGCCTACGTGGAGGAATCCCGGAACCGGGAGGAAACGGAGCGCAAACGGAAAGAGGAAGCGGAAAGCCCTGCTGCCAAGGGACGGAAAGCCGACCCGAAGTGGATGACGCACAAGGAGGTGTGCGAGATGCTGGACATCAGCCACCGCACCCTGCAACGCTACCGGCAGAAGCATATCATTCCCTATTCCATGATCGGGCGGCAGATACGCTATCCTCGGCAGGCGGTCGAGAGCCTGCGTGAGCGGTGGATGGTGGAGACGCCCGCCGCCAAGATCGACCGGATGATAGCGGAACATCCCCTGCATAACCGAAAAAACGGCAGCTATGGTAAAAAAGGAAGAGATACTGGCAAGAACCAGTAACGGGCTGGACGTGTTCCGCCACTACCTGCCCGTGAAGTGGCGGGTGGGCAGGAACTTCCTGAACCCGCTGTACGCCGACAGCAAGGCTTCGTGCAACGTGTATTACGACCGCCGGAGCGGTACGTACCGGATGAAGGACTTCGGCAACGGGGACTATTCGGGCGACTGTTTCTTCCTCGTGGCGAAGCTGAAAGGGCTGGACTGCCGGAACGCCGCCGACTTCGTGGAGGTGCTGCACACCATCGACCGGGAGCTGTGCCTCGGTCTGGAGGATAACAGCCCGGAAGATACTGCCGTTCCGGACGGCGGCTGCCGTACCCTGCGGCTCGTGCCGGGCGCAAGGGAGAATGGGACAAGGGAGAACCGGAGCAGTGAAGGAATATCCGTCAGGGCAAACGGGAACGGCACGGGAAAGCCGGACGGGTACACGGAAGAGGCGGCTGCGCCCTTTGACCGTCCCGAACCGAAGCCCTACCGGACGACGGAAAAGCCGTTTACGGATACGGAGCTTGCCTACTGGGGCGCATCGGGCATCACGGAGGAGCTGTTGCACCGTTACGGGGCGGTATCGCTCGCCGAGTACCGGGGCGAGACGAGGGAAGGCAAGTCGTTCGGCTTCAGTTCCACCCCGGCGGAACCGATGTTCGGCTACAAGGGGAAATGGGGCGTGAAGGTCTATCGCCCGATGTCGGAGGTGCGCTTCGTCTATGGCGGACACACGGGCGACAACTACTGTTTCGGGCTGGAGCAACTGCCCTCGAAGGGCGACCTGCTCTTCCTCACGGGCGGCGAGAAGGACGTGCTGACGCTGGCGGCGCACGGCTTCCATGCCATCTGCTTCAACTCGGAGACCTCGGTCATCCCGGCGAAGACCGTGCGCAAGCTGGTCTATCGCTTCAAGCACATCGTGCTGCTGTACGACACGGACAAGACGGGGCTGGAGTGCTCGGAGAAGCACCGTGCGCAACTGTCGGAGTACGGGGTGAAACGGTTGGTGCTGCCGCTGCCGGGGACGAAGGCGGAGAAGGACGTGACGGACTACTTCAAAGCCGGGCACACGAGGGAGGAGCTGATGGGACTGTTCCTGAAACTGCTCGACACGCTGTACGGGGACACGATGGCGGTGCTGAAATCGTGCGAGATCGACTACGACCACCCGCCCGAACAGGCTGTCGCCATCGTTACCGCCGGGGAGGTGCCGTTAGGCTCGGAGGAGAACATCCTCTGCATCACGGGCGGCGAAGGGACGGGCAAGAGCAACTACACCGCCGCACTGGTCGCCGGGGCGATCATGGAGAGGGAGACGGACGCCGACCTCTTGGGGGTGCGGGTGGAGCCGAACCGCAAGGGGCGTGCGGTACTGCTGTACGACACGGAACAGAGCGAGCAACAGCTCTACAAGAACACGGGGCGGCTGCTGCGCCGTGCCGGTCGTGAGCGGATGCCGGAGTACCTGCACATATATTGCCTGACGGGAATGTCGAGAAGCGAGCGGCTGACCGCCATCGTGCAGAGCATGGACAAGTACCACTACCTGCACGGGGGCATCCATTTAGTCGTCATCGACGGGGTGGCTGACCTGATCCGCTGCGCCAACGACGAGGCGGAGAGCGTGGCGCTGATTGACGAGATCTACCGGCTGGCGGGAATCTACCGCACGTGCATAGCCGCCGTGGTGCATTTCGTACCGAACGGTCTGAAACTGAGGGGACACCTCGGCAGCGAGCTGCAACGCAAGTCCGCCGCCATCCTCTCCATCGAGAAGGACGAGAACCCGGAGGTGTCGGTGGTGAAGGCGTTGAAGGTCAGGGACGGCAGCCCGCTGGACATCCCCCTGATGCAGTTCAGATGGGACAAGCAAGCCGGGATGCCCGTCTATGTGGGCGAGAAGCCGAGGGCGGAGAAAGAGAAGCGCAAGGAGAAGGAGTTGGCGGAGATGGCACGGGAGGCGTTCGCCCGGCAGGAGAAGTACGGCTACATCGAACTGTGCGAGCTGATACAGGAGATGCTGGAAGTGAAGGAACGGACGGCGAAAGGCTACATCCGCTATATGCGGGAAAAGGAAATCATCGAAAAGGAGGGCGACTGCTATGTACACGGACAGGGAAGAGTTTGAGGGCTGGATGGAGCGCATCATGGAACGCTTCGACCGGACGGAGAAATTGCTGGAAAGGGTGCTGAAGAAGAACAACACGCTCGACGGCGAGGAGGTGCTGGACAACCAAGATCTGTGCCTGCTGCTGAAGGTGGGCATCCGCACGCTGCAACGTTACCGTGCCATCGGGGTGCTGCCGTACTTCACCATCAGCGGCAAGGTGTTCTACCGCACGAAGGACGTGCACGAGTTCATCCGCACCCGTTTCGCCGAAGTGGAGGAACGGGCTGCGAAACGCAAGGAGAAGGAAGCCCGGAAAGCGGAAAGGCGCAGGAAAAGGGGGCTGTTCCCGTGAGAATGGCATTTTTCTGACGGTGCTTTAGGTGGATGAAGCCCTGCCGGATCGTGAGATTAGGCGGGGCTATTGTTTTGTTATTCGGGAAGTTTCACTATCTTTGCTCCACGAAGACAGAGGACGGTGCTTTCGGGTACGGTCGCTGTCGTGACATAGAAGATTCATACCCGGCTTGGAAGCAGGCGGGGTTGATATACATATTGTACGTTCGCTGAACGTCTTGGAATAGAAAACTGGCACTTTTCAAAAAAGACAAGATGTGTAGCGCAATGTTCATGCTGTATGCTTATACGGCGTGGACTTGCCTATTCTGTCTTTTTAGGTATGCCAGTACCTCTATTCCGGAATAGCGTGAGTTCACGCTGTTCTTTTGGGTGCAAGGCGGACATAATCCTTAAAAACTTATTGACATGAAACAGATTACCTTGCACGTGTACCAGTCCCTTGACGGTTGTCCGGTCGGAGCGGACAAGCATTTCGATGCGGCGGCGGATGCCTCCTGCTGCGTGCTGATCGACGAAGAAACCTATCTGCGCATTTATCTGAACCATCTGGGCTGGCCGCTCACGGCAAAAGAGACTTTGGTCGTGACGGGCGGCTGTATTGACCTGACAGAAAAGGAACGGGTGCGGTTTGTTACAGGGGATGCGGCAGCGGAACTGCGGAGAATAAAAGCGGACGGCGAAGGTACGGTAACGGCTTACGGAGCGGAAACCGGGGCTTTGCTCTTGGATAACGGGCTGGCGGACGAAATCGTGGTGATAACCGTGCCGGTGCTGGTCGGCGGCGGTGAGAAGGCACTGGAGTGCGGGCTGAACGACGGCAGGACATGGGTCGTGCGATCGAGCAAGGTATTGGAGGACGGGAAAATCCGGACGGTGTACGGAAGGGTATGCCCATGAAATGTAAAAAGCCGCTGAAAAAGCGGCTCAGGTCATTCAGGAAAGGGCGACGGGTTATAAAAAAAACGACCCGCCGATTTGAGCATTTTCACTGTTGTTCAACAACTCGTGTTAAGAGGCTTGGCAGGTTCTGTTGGTGCAAAGATAAGGTAAATTCTTTGAAAGACAACGGGAATATATAACAAAAGTGCGACAATCGGTTGCCGCACTCTTATAAAAGACTTACCCAAAGTACGCTGAACAAGCGGGAAGCGGGGTAAGTATGTTAATCGTTCTAAGCCGGAATGAGTTGATACGGGTTCGCTATCGTCTTACGACCGTAGTTTTTAAGCAGAGAAACCAAATCCTGCCTTTCTGTATCTTTGGGAGCTTGGAGTTGTGCCCGGCTCGGTATGCGGGAAACAAAGAAGGGCCACAACTCGCTGGATGAGTATTCTTTATCTACCGTCGGGAAATTTACCAACGGCAGGATGTCTCTCTGCCTCTTGAACTCTTCCGAGTAAGAGAAAAACCAAACATTATCGGCATACGACAACGTACCGACCTCCAGTTTGTTCAATGTCAAGATGAAGTCAGCCTGCCCTTTGCCCGAAGAGAAAAACATTTCCGTCTTTTCTTCATACCAAAATCCAGCCATAAGTTTTTTCATTGCCGTCATATCAATAATTTGTTAATTTCATTATAGCGGTATTCCAGACAATCCTTTATCAACCTTATCCGCCGTTCACTGAACAAATGCGAGAAATTGCAGTCTATGGTCACAAACATCTTATCCAGAACCGAGTGCAAAAATAGCTCTTTTATCTCGGATTTAGAAATATAGAACTCGTTATTATATATTTTTTCAACCAATTTGAAATGATTGAGGTCTTTTTCTCCTTCCCAACCGAGCTTAGGACGGGAAAGTTTGCAATATTTCCGGATATACCGCTCCTTTTCCTGTGCATTGCCCGTTCGACGGGCAATTTTGTCCTCGTCATCATTCCAGAACAATCCCCGTGCCGTATCGTAAACTGGTGAGAAATAGGGAGTGAAACTCTGCCTGATTGACCGGACTATACCCCAATTATAAAAATGCCTGTCATTATTTCCGACCCAAGCGTCGTACAGCAACAGACGGACAAGGCTGTTCATTATTTCATCCTTCTGAAAGGGGAACAGATATTCAACGGCATTTTCCACGAATTGCAAGGTAAACAAATCACGGGACAAGGCTTGTTCTTCAATCTGCTCCACCAATTCCCTGTCTCCCAAGAACCCTGCGAAGATGTCCGCCCCATGCACCAGCTCCTCCCATTGTGAAGAAAGAAAATATTTGCTCAAGAAGCGGAGTTGCCCGCCAATCATGGCAACGGAAGATTCCGCCATATTCAAGCCGAAATCCTTTCCCAATAAATTCAGCAAATATTCGGTCAATGACTCCACCGGATACCATTTATGTCCGGTCTTGGCGATATATATGCTCCACCGGTGTTTGTTCCGTTTGAAATAATGCCTTCCTTCTTTCCGGTCATGTATGCGAACAATCACTTTGGGGGCATCGCCAGTTACGGAAACCCCTTGTACGATCACATAGTTGCATCGTTTGACAACAGGTACTCCCTTAACCAGTATTGCCCTTTTACCGGAAAATTTTTCTATTTTATGATATGGAATTTTAGCCATAATTAAAAGGTTAATGTCCGGTCACGGTAAAAAACGAACTTTGCCGTGACCTGTTGGCAAATATACGAATTATTATCGGGATTACGGGTACAAGACCTTGAAATCCCGTGGGCTGCCGCCGTCTGTCAAGCCGTCCTGCCGGAGCCGCCGGAGGGTCTCGGCTGCCGATCCGCTGCCGAAGTTGCGGACACAGTACAGGCGGGAGAAGCGGAAGCGGCGGAGGTGGACGAGCAGGTGCTCCACGGTGAAGACACCCAGTTCCCGGCACGCCCGGACAATGCGCTGTGACAAGCCGAAGGCGTCGAGCGGGGTGTCGAGCAGGCGGCGGAGCCTGCCCGGTCTGCCGGGCTTGCCCCGCTGCTGCGCCACGTCCTCGTAGATGGTGGCGACCCGGTTGCGGCTGAACAGGGCGGCAATGGATGCGCCGTCGATCATCAGGATGCCGTCGAAACGGGCATAGGCGATGTGGTTGCCGTTCATCCAGAGGGTGATGCGCAGTTCGTCCGTGCCGCAGAGCCGGGCGGCTTCCGCCACGGTGATCCAACCGATGCCGTTCATCGCCTGCGCTCCTTTCCTTTGGGCTTGTCCGTGCGGGGCGGGAACCCGTACACGGTGCGGAAGTCCTTGTCGAAGGTGAGGTACGCATCGAAGGGCTTGCCCTCCCTGCTCCTGAAGCCTTTGATAAGGGATGTTTTGCCTTTGGTTACAAGGTCGGTAATCTGGCTGTCGGTGAGTTGCTTCTCCCCCTTGCCACGGAAGACGGTAAGCCCACAATCGACGTTGTTGCACTTGGCGACCTTCGGGTAAAGGAGGATGCGACCGGAACGGCACTTGGGGCACGGGATATGTCCGCCGTCCGCCACCGATACCTGCACTTGCAGGAGTTCTTCGGTAATCTGGGCGGCATAGATCTCGATGCCCTTGCGGAAGGTGTCGGGATTCATCTCCCCGCTCTCGATCTTGGCGAGGGCGGTCTCCCACTGCCCGGTCATCTCGACATCGGCGATGCGCTTGTCCTTCACTATCTGGTACACGGCAAGCCCCTTGCCGGTCGGCACGAGGCTCTTCTTCTCCCGGCGCACGTAGTCCCGGGCAAAGAGGGTCTCGATGATGGAGGCACGGGTGGCGGGCGTGCCGATGCCGTTCCCTTTCAGGCTGTCCCGCTGCTCATCGTCCTGCAACTCCCTGCCGCAATGCTCCATCGCCGAAAGGAGGCTGCTCTCGGTGTGCAGGGGACGGGGCTTGGTCTGTTTCTCCACGCACTCCGCCGATTGCAGGGGGAAAGACTCGCCGGGCTGCAAGGGCGGCAAAGCGGCTGTCCCCTCGTCGTCCTCGTCCCGCTCGCCACGCACGGCACGCCATCCGGCAGACCTGACGACCGTTCCCTTGGCGGTGAACACGCTGTTCCCCGCCGTGAAGGAGACGGTGGTAACGTCCTTGAGGCAACGGGCGGAGAAGGCTTCGAGCAGGCGGGCGGCTACCATGTCGTACACCGTGCGCTCGTCGGCGGACAGCTCGCCGGGCAGACACTCGGTGATGATAAGCGCATGGTGGTCGGTAACTTTCCCCGCATCCATGCTGCGGCGGTTGAGCGAAGCCCCTTTCAGGGCGGCGGCATGGGCGGCGAAAGCCGGGTACCGCTCCAGCAGGGCGATGCGGTCGGGTATCTCGTCGAACACATCGTCCGAGAGGTAGCGGGAGCCGGTACGGGGGTAGCTCAGCACCTTCTTCTCGTAAAGCGACTGGGCGACGGAGAGGGTCTTGTCCGCCGAGAAGCCGTACCTGCCGTTCGCCTCTTTCTGCAAGGCGGTCAGGTCGTAGAGCAAGGGAGGCTCTTGGCTCACCTCCCTGCGCTGCACGTCGGCAACCTCCACCATTCCCGTTGCGGTAACAGCGGCGAGGGCGGCGTTTGCCGCCGGAAGGGTTTCGTAACGCAATTCGGAGATGGCGGCGAAGGGCGTGCCGTCCTTTTCCGCCGTGACCTTCAGCCGGTAATAGGTCTGCGGGGTGAAATCCCTGTTCTCCAGATAACGGGAGCAGATCATCATCAAGGTGGGCGTCTGCACACGTCCGAGGGAGTAGATGCCCTGCCCGGCGGCGATGCTGAGAGCTTGGGTGGCGTTCAGCCCAATCTCCCAGTCGGCGATGGCACGGGCTTCGGCGGCACGGTAGAGGTTGTCGTAGTCGCTGCCGGGTCTGAGGTTGTCCAGCCCTTCCCGGATGGCACGGTCGGTCAGCGAGGAGATCCAGAGGCGCAGGCAGGGCTTGCGGCAGCCAAGGTAATTGTAGATGTACCGATGAATGGCTTCGCCCTCACGCCCTGCATCGGTCGCCACGACGATACGGTCGGAACGGTCGAAAACCTCCCTGATGACCTTCAACTGTTTGAGCACGCCGGGGTCGGGCTTGTACTCCTTGCCCTCCCGTATCTGGCGGGGGATGTACTTGAACTCCTGCGGCAGAATGGGCAGGTTCTCACGCCGGAAGCCCGCATAGCCGTATGCTTCGGGCATGGCGAGCTGGACAAGATGGCCGAACGCCCAGGTAACGAGGTAGCCGTTACCTGAGAGGTAGCCATCGTGCCGCTCCCGGACATTCAACACGTTTGCTATATCCTTCGCTACGGAAGGCTTTTCAGCGATGACTGCTGTAATCATATTTCTTTAATTTTTAACGGTTTGACAAAAGTTATCCCGCCGCTCGGACGGGATAACCGGTAATTCATTTACAGAATGGCGGAGGGAATCAGCGGCGGACACCTCGGCTGCGCTTGGGCTTGTCGGGCTGCTCCTGCTTCTGTGCCTGTTTCCGGTCCTCTTTCTGCTCCTGCCTGCGCTCCTGCTGCTGTTTCTGTTCCCCGGTGGGTCGCTGCTGTGCGGATTGCGGGGCTTCTTTCAGGTTGCGGGTCGCCTCGACGGTCTTGCCCTCGGAATTGACCGCCACCTGCACCTCGTTCTCCACGGCGGGCTTGACACGCCCCTCTTCGAGCGCCGCATTGTAGTCCTTGGGGAACATGAAGGCGGGCTTCTCGCCGGGCTTCCATGTGATGTAGCCTTGGTAGGCTTTTCCTTTCTTGTCCACCAGACCGGAGATCTTGACCGTCCCCCCGGCTTCGAGTTCGAGGCGGGACTTCTCGGTAAGTTCCTGCTTGCGGAAGGTCTTCGGCACCTCCTGATTGGCGGTCTGTTTCTGGTTCGCCTTGTACGCATCCATCGCCAGCCTGCCCCGGTCGCCGAAGAGAAATTCGAGCTGCATCTTGGCTGCGCTGAACTGCACGGGAGCCGGATAAACCTTGGGCTGCTCCCCCTCCTTGGCTCTGGAAAGGAACCGGCAGACCACCACCTCGCCCTGTTTGAGCCGGGCTATCTCGTCCGGGGTGAAGGTATGCCCGTTCTTCTCCGCCGGGATATTGACCTTGGAGAGCGGGAAGGCGACCAGCTCGTTGGTCTTGAGATTACGGCTGACAAGGGCTTCGACCTGTTCGCCCGCCCGGTTGGTGACGGTCGCCGGATGTCCCATGTTGCCCGTCTGCCGGAGCACCTGCTTGTCGGAGTCGGTGATGTCGTAGCCGAAGAACTGCTTCTGCATCTTCTCCGGGTCGAGGATGCCGTGGCTGCACACGGTCAGCCTGCCGTCCGTGCCGGGCTTAAGCGAGAGCTGGCTGTCGTTGCTGTGCGAGATGCCGTCGAAGTGGAAATGCACCCGGACGGTCTTGTCGGTCTGGAAGCCCCGGAGCATCTGGTCAAGCATCCCGTTGCCCTCGATCTGCTCCCGCTGCACGCCGAGTGCGGCAAGGCTGTTCCAGTCGATGTCCTCCGGGCGATACTTGTACTGCGGGTTCTGTTCGGTCTGCCCGGCGGACTGCTGCGGCGCACCTTCGGGCTGTTGCTGCTGCCCGGCTTGGGTCTGCTGCTGTGCCTGCACGGGCGGCTGCACCTCGTACTGTGCGAGGAGCGGTTCGCCCGTCTTGACGGACCGGCTCTCCCTCTGCCGGAAATCGGCGGCTACCCGCTGCACCTCCTCTTCCGGCACACGGAAGAAGTGGAAGCGGGTCGGGTCTTTCAACTGGCTCCAGAGGTTGGAAAAGAAATTTGAAAACATATCGCCGTGGCGATCCACCCGCAGGAGGTCGTTGTTGTCCTCCAAGGGGTTCTTGGTCTGTAACTCGCCGTCCTTTACTCCGCTGACGGCTTGGAGCGTGCCTTTCTCGTCCATGACGAGCAGGATGTCCATCAACTGCTGGCTGCTGTCCGGTCGTTCGTCCATAATCTGAAAAATTTTAAATGGTGAATACTATTGGTTCTCAAACGAAACCGGGCGTAAATATAGAGGGAGAAACACGGGAAACCTGCAAGTCCGGTGCGGGCTGTCCGCACTTGTCGTCCGGTTCGCAGGTTTGTCGCAGCCCTTTCCTGTGAAAAATACAAAAAAATCCATGTCATCCACACATTTTTCTATCCCGAAAACGAGGACAATCCGTTGTTTTCGTTATATTTGGAACCTAAATATAGGTGCGGTCATGCCGTGCCTGATTGAAAATCCGGTAACGGGAAACACGCTTTGTCGTTGCCACCCATGCGATGCGTATGAAAGTCTATCAGAGCAAACCGAGAATAAAACTTTCACCTGCCATCCGTGACGGGCAGAAATACGTGGAAGTGGAGTTCGACGAGGACGATGCCATCCGGCTGTCGTTGTCGAAAGAGAAGGGCGTGCGGTTCGAGGGGGACAGAGCCTACCTGCCGGGAGAAGGGTTCGACCTGTCCGGTTTTTTCGACCGCCATGTGGAAACGGCGTATATTGACTACTCCGCCCTGAAAAACACCCAGCCCAAGAAGAGCGGGAAAACCAGCCCCGCCATCCCGCCCGGCTATGCCGAGACGCTGCGGCAACTGCGGTACAGCGAGCATACCGTCCGTGCGTACACCGCCTATTTCAAGGAGTTCCAGCAATACTTTGCGGGAAGGAATCTCCGCTACATCCGACCGGAAGAAATCAACGCCTACATCGTGCACCTGATTGACACACGGGGGATCTCGTCGTGCCAACAGAACCTGCGCATCAACTCGATCAAGTTTTATTTCGAGAAGGTGCTGGGATTGGAACGGAAATGTTACGAGATAAAGCGAGCCAAACGGGAACGGACGCTGCCCGACGTGCTGAGCAAGGAGGAGATAAAATCCATCCTTGACGCAACCGGTCCGGACATCCGGCTGTTCTGCATGTTCTCGCTGCTCTACTCCGCCGGGTTGAGAATCAGCGAGCTGTTGGACTTGAAACCTCACGACATCAACGTGAGCCGTTCGCTGATACGGGTACGGCAGGGCAAAGGGAGGAAAGATCGCTACACGCTGCTGTCGAAGCCCCTTGTCAGGAAGCTGAGCGAGTACACCAAGCTGTACAAGCCGCAGGAATGGCTGTTCGAGCGGTACAAGGGCGAGCCGTTTACGGAGAGCATCGTGTCGAAGAAGCTGAAAGAGGCGGCGAAGGAAGCCGGAATCACCAAGCGGGTGTACCCCCACCTGTTGCGACATTCGTTCGCCACGCATCTGATCGAGCAAGGCACGGACTTGAAAATCGTAAAAGAGCTGTTGGGGCACAACCAACTGAAAACGACGGAAATGTACGTGCATATAGCCGACACTTTTAAGAGCAGCATCCGCACTCCATTGGATGATATTCTTGAAGGTGATAATGAGATAGTTAAATAAGAAAATAACAGCGAAAACCGCTGATAATTACATGTTATGTGCCACAAAAAAAGAAAATGAGAATATGAAACAAGAATTTGAAGGTTTTGATTTTACAAACTTTTGGGATGATAATTACTATGCCCGCAAGGAGTATATCAGTGATGCCCCAACTGATGAATTGATAGCTGATGTAGAGAAAGAATTAGGATACAAGTTGCCAGCTTCCTATATATGGCTGATGAAGCAGCATAATGGAGGCATCCCTTTCAATACATGCTTCCCTACTGATTCACCCACAAATTGGGCTGAAGACCATATTGCTATAACTGGCATTTACGGTATAGGTAGGGAAAAGGACTATTCACTATGTGGAGAAATTGGCAGTCAGTTTATGATTGATGAATGGGGATATCCGGAAATAGGTGTGGCTATTTGTGACTGTCCGAGTGCTGGGCATGATATGATTTTCTTGGATTATCGAGAATGTGGTCCATTCGGAGAACCAAAAGTTGTGCATATCGATCAAGAATCAGATTTCAAAATAACTACATTAGCAGAAAATTTTGAGGATTTTATACGAGGGCTTGAAAATGCTGAGAAATATGAGGAATAGTAAGTAAGGCACATAACAAGCGGAAGAATCTCCCTAAATGGTCGATTATCCGCCGAACATTATCATCAAAAGATAAATAATGAAAGATATGAATAACATACCGGGTTATGAAAAGATGTATGGTATTGAATTTCTATATATTCAAGGTGAGCCATCCTCAAATTTCAAAAAAGTAACTTCAAATTTCGACAAAGTAACAAGATTTGTTCAGCCTTCATTACCTAAAGGTGGAGGAGTTTCAGAAGAAGGTTGTTGTATTACAACACCTGATGGCAATAAGTTTTATGCAGTAGAATACCACTCTGATATATTAGGTTGGAGAAAACAAATAACGCAAGGAGCAAGTATGTTGAATTTATTGACGGGAAAAATCAACAATGACAATATTGAATTGTCTAATGGACGAAGTTACACTTTATCGGACTGTATAGTTGAATTTTATTAAATTGATGATAACAAACAGATAAAACATTTAAGGCTGTTTATCTGCCAACCCATTATGCACCAAAGATATAATATAAAAACAATAAGAATATGAAAGAAGAAAATTATCCAACTGGAGCTTTTGTAGCCTTTGTGTTATTATCACAAAATGAATGGGATATTAAAAAACTCATCAACGACTGCAAGGCAGATTGGAACATAGAAATTCCATATGACGGCAATGAAGAAGCGTTGGTAGCTGTTATGGGAGATGTTACACTTGCAGTAGCCATTATGCCTGCACCTGTTCCTAATCAAGAGGCGGAACATTATGCAGGAGCAAATTACATGTGGAAAGATGCAGTAGAAGTGACTAAAAGCCACAAGGCACATCTCATGGTTTCTGTATTGGGAAAGGATGCCAATCTATTGGAACGAGGGAAACTATTTACAAAAGTCGTTTCTTCATGCCTTAAACAAGAAAGAGCCATTGCTGTCTATACTGATGGAACTGTGTTCTATCCCCAGTTTTATTGTGATGTTGCATCTGTAATGCAGCAAGATGATGAAGCATTGCCTATATTGGATTGGGTGTGGTTTGGCGTATATCGCACCGAAGAATGTGCAGGTATATATACCTACGGAATGAGAAAATTTGGTAAAGAAGAAATGGAAGTTTATGCTGCCAATGCCGATCTGAATGATGTTCGCGATTTTCTGCTTGATATAGTTACATATGTTTTAGACTGCGATGTAACTTTGAATGATGGCGAAACCATCGGATTTTCGGAAGAACAAAAGCTCAGGATTACCCTTAGTGATGCGGTTGCATTGGATGGAAAGAGTTTGAAACTTGAATATCCACAATAAGAAGGCGCATAACAAACGGATAAATCTCCTATAACAGTCGATTATCCGCCAAACATTACTGATAATATATATGAACAAAGATATATTAAAAAAAGAATTAGACAAGCTGGGTGTTAATCCAAATGAATATTCGCTTAATGGGAACATTGAGTCGGACAAAATAGTCCTATATCAAAATTATAGCAAATGGGAAGTTTTTTATTTTGATGAACGTGGAGGACGGAATTGCGAAAAAGTTTTTTGTAATGAAGAAGATGCTTGTTCATATATTTATGAATTATTTAAGTCTAACAAATAATATCAGTAACACGCACCTAAATCGCCTAAACAGCGATTAGCTGCCAAACATTAGCGTTGATATATGAGAAAAGAAATAATACAAGCAATCATTAAACCATATATGAAAAGCAAGGCATTCCAAAATAAAGGAATGCGTTTTATTAAAGATATGGGATTGTTTCAGATAGAAGTCGAAATTCAAAGCCAACGATATTACAAAGAGGAACATACTGAAAATTTCAGAATAAATTACTTTTTGTTTTGCCGTGAATTTACAGAACTATCGGGTAGGAAATTAAGCTTTGCTGGCGGGAGTATTGCAGAAGAAAAAAGTTCATGGATAAAAATAAATCCTCAAACTGATATAGAGCGATTAAAAAGTTGGCTTTTATGTGAACTTGATTCTATGCTGAATAAGTTGGAAAACAAATATTCCATTGAATATTTGTTAGATATTTGGTCAAAAGATGATACAGACCTTCAATATCCGTTCTTGTTGGCAAAAAATAATCCTAAACGGCTTGATGAATGGACGGACAAAATGAAGTTTGAAATACAAAAATTGGATGCTAAACTTTTGGAGTTATCTTCCGAAAAGTCAGAACAAGAAAAGAGAGATGATTGCTTGGATAAAGAAATGAGATTAGATGGCATTCGTATGAAAATAAACAGATTGGTTTCAAGTAGAAAGAATATATTAGGAACTCTTGATTTTATCCAATCAAACGCTAACAAGGTCGAGAAAACAACTTAACGTTGTCTCTCACCAAACCATTATCAATATAAATAGCGAATAATATGAATTTTTACTTAACAGGTAGTTCAGATGGATTTAATGCGTTACGTTTTCCTAATGTAGAGGATTGGCAGAATTGTATGGGACACACTGAAGGCATATCCAAATGGTGGGATTCTCCATGTATGGAATATGTATATGGAGAAAAAAATAAGAAATATAAACATTTTGATTTGTCGCAGAATTGTAACCCTCTATTAACTATTAGCGACAAGGCATTAAGTGTTTTAGAAAATATTCTTATCGAAAATGGAGAAATTCTTGACATAAAGTCACCAAAAGGATTTCATTTTTTCCATTGTACCAATATAATAGATGCTTTGGTTGAAGAAGAATCAGAATTAGTGTGGTTGGATAAAGAAAAAGGATGGTTAAGCGGTATAAACAAATTTGTATTGGATAAAAATAAAATCCAAGAGCAAACTATTTTCAGACTTCCGAATGCAAATTGTCGTTATACTTTTTTTGGGGATGAATTTAAGAATCTTGTATTGAAACATAAACTTAAAGGAATACATTTTGAAAGATACGAAACTATCATTATAAAGTAAATGATTATTTCAAGGTTTGTAATAAAAAGCATTGATAACACACTGATAAACACTTAATAGTGATATCTACATCCCATTATACACATAAAAGAAATGACAGATAGCGAATTTCAACAAACCAAGAGAATATTACTCGAACAAGAAAGAATGAATAGAGAATATACACAACTTGCCAATTATATACAGGAACGACTTTCTGTACAAGTAATCAATGTGACTTGTACAAAAAGAGAAGATTCAATTAATCTAACTCTTTGGTTCAAATATGAAAATGAGGCAAATTCTTTTTATAAAGAACGGTTTGTTGTCGATTCTCGAAAAAGAAATGCAATATTAAAGCAATTCAAACAAATTGCGAATGTAGAAAATAAATCGATTTGTCTATCCTATCAAGCATTTGAAACATTAGCAAAAGAGGAAGCAAATAACAGCATTACTCAACTTGAAATATTAGAATTGAAAGAAAAACTGCATTGTAATGATTTATGGGAAATTTCTCGCTGTTTGGCTAATGTTGTTTTTTTCTTGTATGAGGATAAGCAAGTAAGGCAATATAAAGAAAGAGGATTTATAGATATATGGTCGGAAATGTATTTAGATTTGTTGAATCGCTATGATGAATTTGGATTTTTCACAAAAGAAAACTTTCATATAAAATTGGATAGTAAGGAAAATTTTGATAATAATTTTAATAGTAATTGGTATTATTACTATGTATAAAATGTGTATAACATGCGGCTTAACCTCCCGAAAAGGTCGATTAGCTGCCAAACATTACCAACTAAAGAAAATTAATAAATATGGTCAAGTACAAACTAACAGTAGATGAACCGTGGGATTTCAATCATAATGGTAGTAATGTTCTTCATGGTATAGTGGTAAAGCAACTTTCTCCTACATTTCTTCTTTTCAAATCTGACAGTTTTTTAGATTTTAATGGACAAAAAAGCTGTATTATAATTTTAAAACCCAGATATGAAAAAGAGTATTTTGATTTAGAAACTAATGGTGATGTTATTG
>SKEF01000840.1_pt1 | contig 29582 bp, 28 predicted proteins | sample 4826691 | NCBI WGS metagenome assembly SKEF01 (sample SAMN11008816, study PRJNA524170) | human gut metagenome | biome: Human fecal sample; material: Feces; isolation source: fecal sample from pouch patient p23, p27 | host: Homo sapiens | place: Israel: Tel-Aviv | collected 2016-08-24
ATGATACTCTCTTAGGATTAATCTTTTTGATAACTTTTCCATCTTTGGTTAAGGTGTATCGTATCTGAAGGAATTTACATGTTCCTGATATTTTTACAATACGTGTTTTCTTTTTATTGATATGTATTCCATACTCATCCGCTATCGCCACAATGCATTTGAATAAATCTTCAAGCTCTGATTTATCAGGACTCATGATATACCAATCATCCATATACCGTCCGTAAAATTTTTGACTTCGTACATATTTTATGTAGTTGTCGATTCGATACGGATAATATATTCCTATGATTTGCGATAGTTGGTCTCCAATGTTGACTGACTTAGCCATCCATTTTTCGCCAGTAAGTTGTTCCTTTGGAATTTCTCTGTAATCCAATTTATTAAACAAAGTACTGTAACAGTCAGAATATTCTTCATCAGTCATATAAGAAACATCAATTTTAAATCCGTTAAATATCAGTGTTAAAATCCAATCAATAAACTCGTCATCATCGAATAACTTTAATAATTCCTTCTTTGCGATTTCATGAATTATGTTGTCGTAAAATTTTGAAAAATCTCCGAATAGAATCCACCCTTCATTCCCATATAATTTGTAATATTTGTGCAGATGAATTTCAAATCGTTTTCTCTGTTGCGAAATACCGCGTCCCTTTAAAGAAGCACAATTATCATAAATAATATGTTTCCTAACTTTGGGTAATAGAATTTCATCACATAAAACATGACGAACAATTCTATCACGAATATGTATGCTTGTAATCGGTCTTACTCGACCTCTCTCATATAAAGTAAATTCGTGCGTTTTACCATTCTTGAGTGTTCTATTGATTATGTCCTCTTGAATCTCAAAAATATAACGCAGAAAATTTATCATAAATCTCTGCGTTGACTCTTTCCATTTACTACTTTTGATTGAGGTCTTATAAGCCCGATACAAATTGTTGGCATCGCATACAATTTCCTCATAATTCATAAACCATTCACCGTTGTAACAATACTTACCTTAGTAAATTGCTTTAGGCTTTGCTCTTTTTCCATTTGAAGGAACGGTATGATATCTCCTTCTTCCGTTGGTTAGAAGAATCCAAGACGAACGCCATTAGAGTTCGAAGCGTTGTTGTAATTCGCATTACCATTGTTGTTGACATTGGCAAAGTTAGCCGAAGAAACGACGCACATTAGATATCACCCTACTTTTCGAAATATGATTTCATTCTCTTGTCACGCTGACGCCAATTTTTTATCAAAACGATTTCTCGTTCGATAGCTTTTACACATGGACCAAATTCATTTATGTCCACTCCAAATGTATCAAATCCTCCAAAAACTTCAATTATACGCTGCAATTCCTTTTTAATCTGTTCACAATTTGTTATTGCTAAATTCTGGTAGCCTCTACGAGTTTCATATTCACTGATTGACTGTGGATAAGTTGTATTGGCTGCACGCAAATTGCTAGTCATCATTGATGCCGTCTGATCAATCCGGATTTTAAAATTATGTAACAAATACCTATACTTCGAATAATTTTCAAAGTCGTCATCGCCATACGCATATTTAGTTTGAACATAGCGATTAAAATCTTTAATCCCGAAGTCTTTTTGCATAAAATCAATCAACATATCATGAACCTTTGTCGAATGTATGATAACTTCAAGTTTCGATTCTTTACGCTTACTCTTCAGTACGCTCATCGAATTTATTTCCTGTAATTTCTTCGTATTCTTCTTCTGTAATCCAACGGCCAACAGCCAAGCGAACTCTTCGTTCATCCCACAACTGCGGATAGTAACCTTTTACTTTATAGAAATTTTTACTATGGTTCATATTGTCATGCTCCTCTCTATAATTCTACGTCCTGCATCATTGCAAGAAAATCAATATTGGATGTAACCTTATCCATCTGAATTTCCAAATCAGATAACGGTCTAAGAACAAACCAATATTCGCTAGCCATCTTAGTAATCTGAACCAGATCCATATTGGTATACGTTTCTTTTTCATCTTCTGATTCAACTGTAATTTCGAATAAATTTCCCTGAAACATATCTTCTGTTAACTCTTCAGTGGAAATATAATTATCTCCATTTTTTCTCAGCTGATCGATAACAGTCCCATCAGCCAAAGTCAATTTATAAATTTTATTTTCCATTTTTTATAAACTCCTTTCACTAAAAAGACGGGGCACAAGGCCCCGAGATTTTTCTTAACCAAGCGGAAATACAAGACGAACGCCACGAGAGTCCGAAGCGTAGTAGCAATGCGCACAACCAGAGTTGCCGACAAAGGCAAAGTAAGCCGAAGAAACGACGTCTCTCAGCCAATAAGTTTCTCTTGTCTTGATCATTCTTGGGTTCAATGCGAATAACGCAAGTTGCGAATTTGCAGTAGTATATCTTGCAGGAACGCTTGACCCGTTACCTGCCGGGCAAAATACATGTGTTCCGTATACCATAATCTCATTCATGAGCTCAATGCTAGAATCAAACCAAGCTCCGCCAGAAGGCATACCATTAGAAACTGCATTTGTCAGGTAATCTCTGTGAGTCAATACCATATCTCCAAAAGCTGCTTTGATTTTTGTTTTAGCCGAATCCAACCCAGATGTATACATTGCTGAGCCAACGTATCCGCCTGTAGTGATGTTCGTTTCGTTCATCTTTCCACTGTATAAACTCTTTTCCGTAACAATCACTAGATGATGTTTGGTAAACGCTGTATCGCCACAGTTATACCAGTAATCCATATCTGCAATTCTGTAGTTAACGCCGTCGATTGTCCAGTAATCTCCAATATAGAGATCATCAAATGTTCCATCCTGAATCGCTTTTTTCTGTGCTGCTGTTACCGAAGTTCCGAGATATTTCCCTCTCCATACATTACGATGATGCACTGCCGATACTAAACCAGCAAATTCAACCGCTGCATCTTTTACAGCCATCTTTTTTGTACCGTTCGTACCATCTTTGATAATAATATCTCCACTGTCAAATCTGGTACCGGCTGTGTATTCTGTTAATTTTGACATTTCCGTTCCTCCTTATAAATCAATTCCAGTCATCATAGTTATAAAATCAACATCGGATCGTAAAGAAGTCAAATCAGTATTGCTACTCTGGCTTGTTTTTTCCAATGTTGGTTTTTCTGTAAGAAATCCATCTTCAGGCGTAGCTATGAGTGTTTCATTTTCGCCATCTACACTGTATATGCTACACCCTTTATCCAGATACTCATCAAACTGTTCATCCCTGGATAGAACAGTCGCGTATCCATCTTTTTCCGCTACGTATTGCATTTTTCACTCACAGCCCCATTCTTTTCGAATTCTTCAATTAATTCTTCGGCACTGCCGGTATGAATTTCTTCCTCCGGTGGTGTCTGTTCACTTTGTAATTTTTGAAGCAATAATACATCATACCCATCTTTCATGAATTTGTTATGTACACAATCGATTAATAATGGTGCCAGTGAAATCGGTATGTTGTTTTTTTCAAACTCAACCGATGCATTCGCATAGATGATATTTACTATAGAAGTTAATTTTTCTCCTAAATCCATAATTTCTCCTAACTTGATACTAATAATCCGTTCTCAAAATTCACTGTTGTGGTTGTCCATTCAATCGCTCCATTTCCTAAATCTCTAATATTAGAAATATAACTAAAGCTTCTTGTAGCTCCGATATACGCAAGCGTACTAATATTCGTGGTTTTTCTTGTCGATAATTCATACACCGATATTCTCAAACATCCACCCTGTATTTGTAACCCATGGTATACATTTCCATTATCGACATTCCTCGCTGAAGCAGAATAGTCGATATATCCATACTGCGTATTTCCATACCCTCCGGTCATCTGTCCTGATGAATTCAATTTAGTCCAATAGCCTGACGTACTTCCGCATAAAAATGTTCCGCTGATATCAGCCGCTGTACATTTTAGTTTTCCATTTTCTGACATGCTTGAATATGTAGAACTCCAAGCCAATGTGGTAGCTTTCATTCGAATACTTTTCGCATTCTGTTCAATAAGTGAACTCACATCATCTTCTGTAACTCTAAGAGCAATTTCGTTAGAATGTAATTCTATTTTTGCTTCTGCATATGTTGAGAACTGCCCAAGCACCTCTACCTCGGTTATATATACTGTCGTATTTTGAACATAGTCATAAAAATAAACGTATCTATTATATGTTGAATCTGCTGATATGGTTATATCTCTCTCAACAGTTGTCCATTTTGTCGATTTTAATGATCCTGCTGATGTGGTAGATACCGAAACTAAAGAGCTCTGAATTCTTGCTGTCTTTTCATAATCAGCATCCGTTGCAGCTTTATATCTAATTCGATACGTCCCCGATTTCAACATTCCAAGATTAAAACGTATGTAGGATGACGAAGAAGATGTCTTTTGCAATTTAACGCATTTCTTTGATAAGAAAGTTGTTATCGTATTGCCATCCGTAGCATACCAACCGTCAGCAAATGTCGAATCTGGGAAACTACCACCAACAATATAATTATGCATGTTGTTTTCTTCTATTGTTTTACACAACAGCGTAATCGAATCCTTAGCATTTTCAATCAGAACTGTGGTTTCTTTAGTGATAGTCTCATGTAATTTATCATCGGCATCCTTCGCATATTCTTTAGATATCGCATCAATAGCAGCATTGATTATTAACTGATAATCTGAAACCGCTGTACTGTATTTTGAAAATGCTTCCTTATAAGTTTTTAGATTAGTATCAATCTCTTCTTTATTTTCCGAGTCAAGAACATACATAATAGCATTAGTCAACGTTTTATATGCCGAATTACTACCGCCAAACGCTGCAAGCCATGCTTTATGCATTGCGTTTAGTTCAGCTGATGGAAGATAGTCATTATCGAATAATTCATCATGCTTAGCGTCCGCTTCTTCTTTTTCCTTCTCGGTAATCTGAAGCATCTTTTGAATGGTTGCTTTTTCACTTTCAGTAATGATTCCATCCGACACAACATAGTCTAACTGCTCATCCAAACCACTTAAGCTATCATTAACCTCTTTGAGTTCCTTATCAATACCTACCTTCAAGTTGTCTGCATACTTCTTGGCATCTGCCAGGCATGACGACGATATACTGTCAATCACACCGTTAATTGCTAATTGGTAATTCGAAACTGCCGTGCTATACTCCTTGTATGCCGAATAGTAAATGTCTACATTCTTAGACACATCTTCTTGATTTTCCGAATCAATAACAGCATTTATAGCATTAACAAGAAGCCTATATTTCGATAAATCCGGAGAATTCCATCGCCCAACAATGGCATTTCCAGAACTGTCAGCAATAGTGTTCCCGTTAGAATCTAACAAGTTGCTGGTTTCTCTTCCAAATGCAGTAAGCCATGCTTTATACATTGCACTAATTGCCGTGTTCGATGCGTAGTCATTATCAAACAATTCGTCGCACTTGGCATCTGCTTCTTCTTTTTCCTTTTCAACAATCTGAAGCATTTTCTTTATTGCGGCTTTTTCGCTTTCCGTAATGATTCCATCTGCTACTGCATCATTGATTCCCTTATTAATATCATCAACGCTTTTGCTGACATCTTCCAATTCTTTTGATATTTCTGCTTTAAGGCTATTTGCATACTCTTCTGCTTCTTTCCGTGCATTCGAAATAGCATTGGTAACACTTGTCTTATACTCAACGCTTAACATCTCCGCAGCAATTGAACCCGCCTTAATCAGAGCACCATCAAATTCTCCTGCCAGAATGAAATCAGCCACGATTTTACCATCCGCTGTAATTGCTGTAGCGTAAGGTCCGTTATACCCATTACTTGAATACCCAAGACCGTTTTTATTCCATCTCCATACATTTGTAGCGGTTTTAATATCATCAGTATTCATGATCAGAATTTCGTCTGGTTGTTTTCCACCAGAGCTACTCTGTATGATTACATATCCGCCAAGTCCTCCAGTTATTAACTGTGTAGCGTTATCTATAGCTTTTTCGAGAAATGATTTTGATGGAGTTTCTGATATGACCTTATCTTGAGATACAATTGTTGAAGCAAGATTGGTTTTCGAATCACCGAGTTTGAGCTCGATGTATTTATTTGTTATTGCATCATACTTTATAGATATGCATTTTGAAGTTGAGCTTACATTCAGCTTCGGGAATTCTACGTTTACCGTATCGCACAAATGTATCTTCTCGAGCAGTGCAATCGTTTCATACTCCTTGGATTGTGCCAATTGTACAAATGACACTTTTAATGATACTTTTGGAATGCCTATATTATTTGCGGTGATATACTGCTTTGCCGCTGTTCTGAGCTGTTCTTCAGTAGGTGGTTCTTGCCATTTATCTGATAAATCTAATGCATAAATTCGTTCGAAGTCGTATGTGCCTTCTACTGATACGATTTTTTCTTTTATTGTACATAATCCCTGTTGTTCTGAATACCAATATGGATAAACACCTGTATAGACGGATGAACACTTTTCTTCTTGTGTTAAATCTGTAAGATTCTTACCGTATCGTATAGATACACCACGGTTTGCACCTCTGTTCAAATGAAGTTTGACCGTAAAATTATCGAATTCATACTCGCCTTTTCCATAGATATCCAGCATTGAACCTTCTGAACCACCCAATAGTGAACGGATACTTACAGGTTTTGACACAACCATGTCGGCATTGACCGTCTTATCCGTCCAAAATTCGAACGGACACGACGTAACAGAATTCGCCTTCATTTTTTCAAATGCTAACGCTGCGCTTGACGCCGAGAATGGAGAAACAATACATCCAGATAAATCGTAACTTATGTGTTCGGCATTAATTGTAACAACACCATTAATCGGTTTTGTTATCGAATAGATTCTGAACGGTTGAGGCTTATCGTAAGGATTTGGTTTAGCAGTTATTATTTTTCGTAAGGAAATATCAGAGTATCTCTTACCATTAACCGAGTATTCCATTTCCAACTCGAATTCGCCGTTTCGCTCTTCTGTAACTTCACATGATATCGCATCGGACAAACTTCCGATTCCGTTTGTATCAAAAGATGTAGCTGTAGAGTCGAATAATGTAATCATAGAGTCCACCATTTAGGTATCACCTCCACGCTTGTTATTCCTCCCGAAAATGTAATACTGTTTCCACCGGATACTAACTTTGGGAACCCATTACTTAAAATAATTGTCGAATTCCTATTTGCGGTTCCGTTGTAAGCATCTTGAAGTTCACAATCAATTGTAACTGAACTGTTAATATCTGAAATTGTAACAGTATACTTCCCAATTTGTAGAACTCCCTTTCCGCTTCCTTTGACAATAATTGTCGGCAATGCTTCAAATTTTGTCGGATTCGATAATGTTCCTTTTGCCGTAAATGTGACTGCTTTTTCCCCACTCTTCAAAAATCTCTGAGGTTTACAATCAAAAGCAATCGTCACCCTACCAGCATGAGTTAATACGTTTTTTATATCAGTAGCATCGCTGTAAGCTGCCAACCGATAATAATCTGGCTCATATGTATCTTCCAATCTTGCATATCCAACAGACGCATATAACCATTCGGATATTTTATTTGCAATTTCTGCAAAGTCAGCATCCATTGAACCTATTGCAATATCGTAAGTCCTTGAAACATTCTGATACGAACCTTTATCGATATACACATCCCCATTTCGTCCAGGAACATGCACGATTTCATAGTCTTTTTTCGGAGTTTCGTATCCAGGAGGGTGCTCTACCTGGATATCCAATTTGTCTGATGCAATTCCATTAAATGTAATTACGCCCATGAAGCACCTCTCCTTTCTACCTGTCTTTGAATAATATTTGAAACTTCTTCCGCAATCTCCTTTGGATTATTTCCACTAATATTGAAAGTATTTTCAAATGAAATATTTGGATTATCTGGCAACTCGTCAATCGATTTCGTTAATTTATCGAGAGCTGTCAGTGTATCGCTATTTTCGGCATACTGCCTTCTACTATCTATTCCACTTTGAGTTTTTGTCGCTAAATCAAGTGATCCTGTTAAAGCGTATCCATTAACGCCTCTCATTAATCCGCGGATTCTATCCGCTCCATTTTGAATATTTGTCAAATCTATTACCGGTCGTATAATCGGTTGAGTTTCCATATCGCCACTCATCAAGCCAACAATTTCTGAAATTGCATTAGAAATTGAATTAACAGACTGTTTCAAACCAGTTTTAGCCGAATTTGCCATACCAGCACCTGCTGAATATGCTTTATCCTCATAGTCTCCGATTGCATTAACGAACGCCACTCCAAAGAAATCACCGATGTGATATCCAACCTTAGATGGCGAATGTTCATCCAATTCAGCTGCCGCTGCTTCCGCTGCTCTTCGTGCCATTGCTCTGGAACGAGCCGCTGCATAGTACGCATTGTCGCTAATACCGTTGGCAAATCCGATTGCCAGATATTCTCCAGCAGAATAAAAGCTATTATAATATCCATTGATTCCGGATACAGCTTCGTTAAGTCCGCTTGTAAAAGCATCGCTTACTTCATATCTTTCAGCTTTTATACCCGACACAAATTTCGACATGGTATCAGTTCCCATATTATGGAATTCCTGTAAATGACCTCTAATCACATTGAGACAGTCGCTTATGATATTAAGGATTGCACTCTTCGAAGCAGATGCCTGTGATTTTACACCAGAAACGAACTGTGACATCAAACCGCCACCAGCTAAACTAAATTGAGCTTGCTTTCCGGTAATAGCCGAAAGCGCCGCCTGAATCAAGCTTGTAAATGCCGTAGTAATGTTTCCCTTCTGATTATTTGCCGCATTAACAAACGCCATTACCATTGTTGTAGCAGCATTTGTTACTCTATCTGTTGAATTATTAAATGAATTTATAAATCCTTCAATTCCAGCCTGTCCGAGTTGGGTAAGAGCCGAACTAAACCCTACCATTCCACTTGTATCAAGCTCTGCCATTCCATTTGCCATATCAACAAGCCTGTTTGTCTGTGTAATAACTCCGGATAGCAAAGACGTATCGACAGAACTTATGCTTCCGTAATAAGCACAGAAATACGAACCAAACTGAGCCATATCACTACCGAAATCGGCAAGTGTAGTATCCCCAGAGAACCATCCACCTTTTTCTGGAAGACTATTTGATAATTCAACTATCGAATTTGCTGCATTGGTCGTAGCTGTTACTATTCCAGCATCAACGCCGACCATATAATCAGAGTACATTTTGAAATTTCGTCCGAACGAGATCAAGCTCTCCCCGAAAGCTCCAATATCGTTGTCACCAGTAAACCAGCTGACAATTCCTCCCGTATTTGGAAGCGTATTTGCTAATTCAACCAAAGCCTGTCCAGCAACTGCCGAATTTGTAACAGCATCGACATCCATTCCAGTAATAGCTTCTGAGTATGATTTCATTGCCCTACCGAACGGAATCAAATTCTGACCAAACATGTTCATATCATTATCGCCAGTAAACCAACTAACCACGCCACCTGTGTTTGGCACAGTGTTTGCCAGTTCAACAAGCGATTTTCCTGCTGTTGCCGAATTGACAATAGAATCCGGATCAACACCTCTTACCGCATCCGAGAAATCTTTCATTGCTCTACCGAATGGTACTAACTGATTTGCAAAATCGTCCATATTGTTGTTTCCAGTAAACCAGCTGACAATTCCTCCCGTATTTGGTATTGTGGTCGCCATCTCCGCAAGTGCCTGACCTGCTATCGCCGCTTCGGTAACCAAATTAGCATCCATACCTTTTATAGCCATTGAAAAAGCATTCATAGCCTCTCCAAATGGTACTAGCTGTGATGCAAACGTAACCATATCGTTATCGCCGGTAAAGAACGAAATAACACCACCGGTGTTTGGTATTGTAGTCGCCATCTCTGCAAGTGCTTGTCCAGCGGTTGTCGCATTGGCTACCAATCCAGCGTCCATTCCTGCTATCTCATTCGAGAATTTCATCATAGCTTTCCCGAATGGTACTAACTGATTTCCAAAATCAGCAAGTGACGATCCACCAGTAAACCACGATGTCAACCCCTGAATAATATCTGCGGCTGTAAGTAGCAATACTGTTTTTGCTAACGCATTAACTCCATCCAGCATCGATGGTTGAATTTGACTTGCACCTTCTATGAATGGCTGTACATTATTCATGAAAGCAGATAAATCAGCTCCAATCTGTGGGAACTGACTGCTTATACCACCCATAAATCCACCAACTATACCGCCGACAAAGCCACCGATTGCTACACCAATTTGTTCGAGAAGTTTTCCTCCCTCACTAATCAACCATGATAATCCTGGAAGCTGTGCGAATCCACCTACTGCTGCTAATACGAGTGCCATTTCAGCAACTACAGCACCAATTCCAAGTATTCCGACCATAGCACCTGGTACTAACGCCGCCACACTTTGTAGTGCCAACATCATTGCTGAAAGTAAACCAATACCAGCAATACCTTTCACCAATGTAGCCGTATCAAGACCCTTGAGCGCATCGATTATTCCAGAGAAGAATGTCATTACTGACTCAATAGCTACTTTTATCAGTTTTGGCATATTCTTTGTTATCCCACTAATTACTTCGATTAAGAAATCTGTCAACAAATCGATAAGTTGCGGTGTATATTTTACAAGAATTTCCAGTGCGCTTACTAATAACTGAAATGCGCCATCTGCAATTTGAGGTGCACACTCTACAATAACGTCAACTAATGTCAATACTACAGCTTTTACAGCTTCGCCAATAACCGGTGCTCCCTCTGCAATAACTCGGCAAAGGGAAATAAGTCCATAGCCAAATTGTTCGATTACAGCTGGAATCAGCCCAGCTATACCTGTAACAATAACCGATAATGATGCTACAACTGCGGTTGCCCCTGCGGCTCCTGCTGTCGCCAAAGCGGTAAATCCAACTGCTAATGCTGATAACCCTGTTCCTGCTGCGAGTAATCCGCCGCCAATTGCCAGAACAGATACTCCAACTAAAGCAAACGCCCCGGCTAATCCAATGATTGTCGGTAATAACGGACTAAGTACTGCTCCAGCAACACCGAGGATAGTAAATGCTCCAGCCAATGTTATGAGTCCTTTAGCGATTTCTTCCCATGACTGATTTCCCAATGTTGTAAGTACCGGTGTAAGAATTGCCAATGCTGTTGCAGCAACTATCATAGCCGCAGAACCGGATAATGTTCCTTTCATGACATTCAAGCCAATAGCTAACTCGGCAAGTGCTCCTCCAAGAACAGTTAATCCTCTGCCAATTTCGTCCCACTGCATACCGCCAAACTTTGACATGACGTTTGCCAATATTCCCAAAGCAGCTCCAACTATAGTTAAGCCTGTTCCGATGGAAATCATATTCTTAGGCATCAGATTTACTGCTATCGCAACTTCTGCTAACGCTCCCCCCATTGCAGTAAGTCCTCTTCCAATCTCTTCCCACTGCAACTTTGCGAAATCTGCTACTGCCGATGCAAATATTTTCATTGCGGCACCAATTGCTGTTAGTGCTATTCCTGTAGATATAACATGTTTTGCGTTACCGGTAAGATTTGTAAATGCCGCAATCTCTCCAAGTAGTATTCCAATACTAGTGAGCCCTTTTCCTATTTCATCCCAGTTCATAACTGCGAAATCTTTACATGCTGATGCGAGAATTTTCATGGACGCCGCTAATATAACAATTCCAGTAGCTGTGGTTATTGTTTTGCCGCTGAATTTAGCCGCACGTAAGAATATTGCTATCTCGCCCATCAGCACCCCAACGCCAGTCAAGCCTTTACCAAGTTCTTCCCAACTTAATACTGATAAATCTTTACATGCCGATGCTAACACCTTTACAGCTGCTGCAAATATAACAAGGCTCGTTGCCCCTTTTACAACTTGTCCACTTCCGCTAGACATAATCTTCGCAGATGCCACAACAATTGCGGACAGCCCAGCAATACCAACTAATCCCTTTCCAATCTCTTCCCATTCTAAATCAGCAATCTTTTTCAGTACTCCAGCTAAAATAGATACCGATATAGACATTGACAGCATAGCTGTACATGCTTTCATCGTTTTTCCGGACGAGTCACTTATTTTATTAAATATCGCCATGGAAGTCATGAGATTCGCAAACAATACTGTGATTGCACCAAGGGAAGCTGATAATTTATCACTATCTATAAGTGATATCGCTACAATTGACCCCGCAAGAATCCCTATTGCTACTGCGATTTTCATAAGTGTTCCGGCTTTCAACTGTGTTTGATACGCTTCGAAACATCCTCTAACCCCATCAAGAATAGACGTTACTCCATCAAGAATGTCTTGCAATCCTTTTAATGGCTCAGACACACTTTTCAGAAATTTACTTATGGCAAGAACCACTCCTCCAGCAGTTATGCTATTAAAAAGATCTAACAATCCGTTAAATCTTGCATTTCCAAGTTTTTCAGTCAATGTCTTCATCATCGTTCCAATAGCTTGCACAATTCCACTCGCAATTGTTGTTACGGCTTTCCACATTGCCTCCATAAGTTTAAGGAAATTACTTTTTTCTAAAGCTTCACCCATAAGGTCCACTGCGACCTCAAAGCCGCTTCTCATTTTTCCAGCACCTTCTCGTACCTGAAGCATCCTTATCTCAACTCTTTCGAGTATTGACTGTAGTAATTCCAAACCATTGAAATCAAATTCTTCACTGACAAAATCTTTGAACTGTCTTAATGCCGTAGTAACGGTATTTATTACATCAACTGTTATCTGTATTCCGTTTTTTATAAACGAAACAACTTTCTGAACAGCTTTATTGAATACGTCTGTTTTTTTTATGGTCTCATCCAACTTAACAAGATATTCTCCGAAATTTGCTGTAAGACTAAGTATTCCGCTTCCGGCTGGTAAGAACGCACCAACTAAATCAACAATTCCTCCAGTAACTGCCGTTAACGCTTGCTTTAATATATCAAGCACAGCAAACACGCCTTTGAATGTACTTTTCAGATTATTGCTGGTTTCTTCACTTATTTTGAAATTTTCAGTTAAGTCACGAATCTTCTTAGTAATATCGGCTAATTGCTGTCCGGTCATCGGTGGGAATATTTCATTAAATGCTTCTCTAATAGGTTTAGCAATGCTCAGCAAACCTTCAAACGCATTTTTCACCGCTTCTATAAGCATGGTACGTCCGCCAAGATCCTTCCAATCCTGTAACATCTTATTTCGAGCATCTGCTGAAGCATTGATAAGCCCACTGAACGTATCACTGACTTCAGTAAGAAGTTCTTTTGCTTCTTCGAAATCACCAACAATAATTTCCCAACTCTGTGTCCATCCAGACTGTGCAGCCTCTTTTAATGTATCGAATAGCTGAGTAAAAGTTTTAACTTTCGTCGCAGCATCATTCGCAGTCTGTCCCATTTTTATGATTGATTTAATCTGCTCTTCCGAATACCCCATCGTTCTAAGCTGGTCTTCATTCAAATCTCCAGTAAACTTAGCCAACGTTTCAGTAAGGATATCCGAAGTAAGCCAACCTTTCTGTAACGTTTCTCGGAATGACCCCTCATCAGTAATCATTTGGTCGATTGCGATTCCGTGAACACGAGCAGTCTCTTTTAAGGCATCCTGAAATACCTGACCACCCATACCTGCGTTAACAACTGAGTTCCAATCCTGTAATTTAACTGTTCCAGCCGCTAATGCCTGTGAAAGCTGATACATAGCAGTACTTGCCTGCTGTGAGTTCGAACCCGATACCGCAGCAAGATTAGCAATACCCTTAATTGCCTTTACAGATGTATCCAAATCCACACCAGCTGCTGTGAAGGTACCAATATTACGTGTCATTTCCGTAAAATTATATATAGTCATATCGGCATAGCGATTCAATTCATCAAGAGCGGCATTAACCTGGTCAATCGTTGTTCCTTTTGATGATGTGTTTGCTAAAATAGTCTGAACGGCATTAATCTGTGTTTCATACTCCTGAAATCCCATCTTTATCGGATCTATAGTGAGTGCCTCAACAATCCGCTTTCCAGCATTAACAGCCGTATTTGTAATATTTGCAAGTGCTGTAACAGCCATAACTTCAAATGCTGAGAATTTCACTTTTACGGTCTCGACAGCATTTGAAAGAGATGATAGATTACATCTTTGAGCTGCCGCACTTACATTTTCTAAGCCTTTTGCTGCTCCTGTGAGATTGAGGCTCTGCTTAAGCTTTTCGATGGTAGATAAGCTTGTCTGCACATTCTGTTCAAACTGCTTATTATCGAACCGCATCTCGACAACTCTTTCATCAATTGTCCTACTCATGCTTTAGTGACCTCCCTCCACGCATCTTCAGTTATTTTGTCAAAAACAGGCTGAATCGCAGGATTGATGTAATCTCTCCCCTGAACCCAGCCTCCGTTTCTTGTGCCATGTCCATATTGCAAAATAATTGCTATTGGTACTCCATTTTGAATATTTGAATTATAAAAAACGATTGACACTGAACCGCTGCGTTGTTCAATCTTGTAATGCCAAGAATTTGCAGTCAATCCAGTGTCAACCGGTGTTGCAGACGAAAGAGCCGCCACTCCTTCACGACCATACTTATCGAGGTCGCCTAGATGCACTGACTCTTTCGCCCTCTCAAGAAATTTAGTCAACTTTGAAAAGTCGCCCTTCTGTCTGAATGTGATCATATATTCTCCTATTTCACTCGAATCTTTTGTCCGACATAAATCTTGTTCAGATTGGAAATTCCGTTAATCTGAGCAATCTTCTGATAAGTAGTTCCATATTTAGAAGCAATTGCAGATAAGGTATCACCACTTTTAACGGTGTAATATACAGCGGATGTTCCACCGCCATTCACAATTTTCTGCACTTCGTCATATCTGGTACCTAAAACTACTTTTCGAACGTCACCATTTCCGTATGTTCCGCTTTTAACTTCTGTTGCAAGAGTAGAAGCCGATGCCGAAGCGATATGATTAATCATGTTCTGCACTTCGTCATATCTGGTACCTAATTTTGTTTTTCGTTCTGCCCCAGAACCATACTGACCTGTCATTACTCCATGTACCAAATCCAGTGTCGATCCGTTCGGAGTTGTCTGTTGTGGTGTTGATGCTGCCGGCTTAGAAACCGTCCCACTCTTTGCTCCTGCATAAGATTTCCAGCCATTTGCGTCCATATATGCAATATTGATGTCAAGATTTCCATTGTATCCAGATAAGCACCCATGAGAGGAATACTGGAAAATTGCCGGACTCCCCCATGCACCATAGCCTTTGTTATCGCTCCACGGGTTCGATTTATAACCCGTAGAATTGTTATCAGCATACTGAGCGACCCATAATCCGTATAATGCTGCAACTGAGCTCCAGTCATGCTGTCGACACACACTCTTGGACATATAGATAAGTGGTCTTACTCCTGTAAGCTCTGCTACTTTATCCAAGAATGGCTTTGCTACTGCTGGTCCCTGACTGAATTTAGAATTCTGTTCCCCTTCCCAATCCAGAACAAGAATCGCTTCACCAACGTATCCTTTGACATTTTTAACAAAGAATTCGGCTTCGGCATACGGATCTCCGCCAGAAAAATAGTGATATACACCTAACAGCTTTCCAGCCGCCTTAGCCTGCTGATATGCTCTATCACAATCTTTATTAACATACGATGTTCCCTGCGTAGATTTAATAATGACAAAATCGCAAGGTACTGCTGCAAGATTAATTCCAGCTTGCCAGCCACTTACATCAATTCCATTCATTGACATGGTTACTCCTCCTTTTATATGAGAAAATTATCGTGTTATCCTCGGCTATTCAACCGTTTCTTTCTCTCTGCATTTAAGCGTTTATTCCTCTGAATGATTTCTCTTCTACTCCGTTTCTTTGTCGGTCGATTCTTAATATCGCATATTCGAATTAATGTTAAGAGTCGATTCAGATGCCATTTCTGACATTCCATAGGAATATTAAAGGTGACCATCCAATAATAAATAAGTTCCGATGTGATCTCTTCTTTACTGCCAGAACCTTTACTACCTTCTTCTGAAAAATAGGTTGCCGTCATTGATGCTCTAATGTAGTCATCAATAGCAGCGTAATTTTCATCTGACAACCCGTAATACACCAAAGGAGCAACATTCTGTGTAATTGTCATGCATCGTATATAATCGATGGTTTCTTCTCGTGTCTTCTCTCTTTTAGAAAGAAAAACTTTATTCCATTTACTTTCCCATTTTGAAATTGAGACTAACGAATGCTCCAATTGCAATGTCCGTTCGGGCGTTGTGACAAATTCGCATTTCTGTTCATCCCAAAACTCCGCTGATGGAATCGTAATTCTAAGCATTCATTCATCTCCTCATTATTCGGTCACTGGCTTCAGTGTCTGCTGACCGGTTGCATTGGTAATTGGAGCTTTAGGAACAATTCCATTTACAAACTCAGCCGCAGCATCGGCATCAGTAGCCAGCTCAATATACAAATCACTGTATGCTTCTGTTTCAGAAAATTCTTTTGAAATTTCTTCGGATTTTTCAAACCGTCTACCATCCGGTGTCTTTTTACCGTATGCTTTAAGTACTAAATCTTTGAAAATCTTGAGAATTGCCGGACCATCCTTAGCTGCAACAATACTACTAATCATCTCTGCTAATCCACCAGATGTTCCCATTTCCATTTCTGCAACTTCAGCTTTTGTGAGGTTGAAGTAGAAATCTTCAGTACGTTCTACTCCGTTATAATCTGTATATGTCATAGTTTTCTTTAACATTGTGATTTTCTCCTTTCAAAAAAAAGAGGTCGCATCGATAAAGACGTGACCTCTAATAAATTTTAAAACACATTCGATCGTATTGGATTACCAGTACTGTCTAGTAGCATGTTCCCTTTCGAATCTAATAAATGCATTTCTTTATTAACCATATTTACAAGTTCATAAGGATATGGCAATTTGGCGTTTGTTGTATCCGTTCCAAATAGCACATCCTCTATAGCCTTCAGCACATTCGATAAACCAGCTTTTGTAAATTTAGTTGAATCTAATGTGATTTTGGCTGTTGGTTTAAATCCTTCCACATCAATTGGTGTTGTTGAAATCTCCCAGCTATCACTAACCACTTCCGGAGTATCAGTAATAGTTGTATTATTTCGTTCCGCTGTAGACGCCATACATGAAAATATTAGATGAAGTTTGTATCCGTGATTTCTTCCATCTTCATCATTTCCGATTAAAGTACGATATACCAAACCAAAAGGTTTTCTTCCCTGTTGTCCGATAGTCGCGCCAACAGCAATCTCCACTTCCCCGATATATTCTTTGAATTCGTCCGGGTATGTATACGCTTCAATTGTTGCTGCGAACTCCTCTTCGGACATAAGATTTAAGTACTTAATGTTATCCGCATAAATCGCAGACGGCTCAGCACCGGAAGGACTTTCGTTTACTGCGGTAAGTCCGTTCCATGCAACACCGGTTTGATACTTTCCTGATTTGATAGGAAACAATACTCCTCGATCAACACCGGTTTCATACTTTCGTTCACCGGTCTGATCCCATACAAGTTTAGACATAAAACATCCTCCTTAATAATAAATTTCAAATACATAATGATTTAAGTTATCACTCGTGTAATGCCGACTAAATCGACACATTGGCAAAGATGCAATCGCGCCTACCAATGGACTATCCGGATCGTAGTCAATAACTGTCACCGAATATTGTCTTTCAGACGAATAAACCCCGCCATTTGCAAACGCATTCTCAATATTACTGAGAGCATAAACAATAGCGGGGTATTTCATCTCTATTGATGTTGGTGGTTGGAAATAAGCTCGGCACTCTGCCCCTTCATTTGGACAAGCTAAAATCCCACACAACTCATTATGCAGTTTTATTCGCCGATCCATTATACACACCTCCAACAGTTAAAATTAATCTTGGGTATTGGACTTCGATATTCGTGATTTTCCATTTTGCTCCCATAAAAATAACATATCTCATAGAGTGAAAGTTTTCGTATGCAAATGGGTCTGCAACTATACTTATCTCATTTGATATGTTTACATTATCGTTAAGCGTATCCGAGTTTTGATGTTGGCTTGTATTCCGGATGACATCTCCGTAATAATCACGTTCTATCAGTTTCTCACGATTAACACCGGGCGCAGTTTGTATCATGACTGAATATCCAATTTTCCCAAAAAATTTATTCATTTTGATTTTTCTCCATTAACCTGCAATATCCTGAGCATGTGAGGTATCTTTAGTATCCGTCACATCAAGCTCGATTGCAATTGCGGAGTAAACTCTTGTTAATGCACCTGAGCATCTTGTTTCAAGCAATGATTTCTCCTGGTTGAAGTCGATATCGAACTGTGTGAAATGTGTTACTTCTCCGCCTTTTGTTGCGCCAAGCGAATAATCCGCAAGGTTAGCGATGATACCAATGAGCTGCTTCTTCTTGTTACCAGTAGCTGTAGTTCTCACTCTTCCTTCGAACTGCTCTGCTGTGCAAATTTCGCCAACGTTCAGAGCTGTTGCCAGTTCAGCCTTAGAAGAATAGATTCGTCGTCCGTTGATGTCTCTTGCGAGAAGCATCACATTTAACATATGCGGTGTGCAATAGAAATCTGGTGTTCCAGTACCTTTGTAATTCTCTCTTGCATACAGAACAGTGTTAATCATTGCCTCTGCATAGATATAGTTCTCTCCGAATGTTACGCTTGTGTTTGTGCCCTGGAGTTCTTTCTTGGCAGCATCAATATCGAGATCTACGTGGATTGTATACAGATCATCATCGGTCCAGATAGGTCTGATATGATCAGGCATAATCTTTGCCTCATCGCCATCATCACGGTTATCGCCAAGCATAATTGCTGTAGCAAGCTCTTCGTTGAGATTCATGCGATCGATATTGTAAAGATATGCTACGTAATCGAAATCTGTAATGTCCACAATATCGTCTCTATGTAATGCATTCTTAACGTATACGGTTTGAGGGTCAGTAGTTCTTCTAATCAGCTTGAAGTTTCCAGCCAGTGCTTTCTGCTTACCTTTTTTGTAACCTTTAGCTCTAAGTGTAGCAATGTTACGAATATCCACCTGGCTTGTTCTGATTCTGGAAATAGGGCTTTTATGTACTTTTGCCATTACTTTTGAAATCCATCCCTGATCAGATGTAATTAACTCTGGAGCTCCCGGTCTTACTTCCTGGTATTCTGGGAACAGATTAGTTACATTTCCCTCCCCGGTCTGAACAAATCCACTACTAACAGCATCATGCTGAAGCGCATTATCATCGGTATACATCTGAAGTGCTGTCTGAAATGTCCCAACGTTACTCGTTTTTGCCATTTTGAGAATTTCTTCCTGGGCTGAATGTGAAAGGAAATCTTTCTTACCACCATCCTGCTGATTCTCGAACACGTTATGTTTCATATCTTTTTTTCCTCCTTCTGAGTTATCTTCTTTATGTTTTGAGTTTTCGCCATCCTCACGAGCCTGAGCAATCATTGCGTATACGCATGTCTGCTGCTCTTCGGTTAAAGTGCCAAAAACATCTTCAACTGTCTTATCATCATCGTTCTTATCAGATTCGCCATCTTTAGGTGGTGTCGAATCGTCTGAGTGATAAAGCATAATATTTTCATCATATCCGATAATGAGACCACTGGAACTATCATCACCATGTGCAATCACATCATCAATAAACGCACCAGGGTTTGCACCAGCAAGTACAAGACTAACCTCTCTAATAATGCCATGTACAACATCTTGTCCAGTCTGTTTAAGCTGGTTTGCAAAGATTGAAAGCGATCTAACATCGCCATGTCGTACAAGTTCTTTCGCAGTCTGCCCTGATTCATTAGAATTAAATTCGCAATAAGCGTATACTCCGTTATCACGATTTTCTAAGTGGGCAAATCCAAGAACGTTACTTGGATCGGACGAATTGTGATTCCAGACAAGCGGAACCGTTTCTCCGTCCTGCGCCTTAAACGCATCTCTTCTGATAACACGTCCATCGGTGCATGTTAAATCATTTCTTGTGGCGTATCCGCCAAAATCATACTTCATTTTGATTTTTACCTCCTGTATCTGTAATCTTCTGAGTATCTGGATTATCTGTCTGCAATTTGTCATCTGGATGATTCAGATTACTATTTCTAAGTTCATCGGCTTTCGGGTCTGTTGATGGTTTCCATCCAATCACCTGACGCATTTCGTTAGAAGTAGCAACTTCATTTCTCGTTAGCTTATCAGAGATTTCTGCCAATTCAGAAACCGGAACCAGCTTAAATGGATCACGGAAGAACATGATAGATTTGCCTCTTGACCTGGCATTCTTTGATAGGAATTTTCGTTTCATATCATCAACAATTGCCGAAATAATTGGTTCTATCGTTCTGTTATAATAATTGAGCATCGTTTTATCGTCAGCTGTTCCATCTAAGATACTTTGTGTCATTCCTAACTGGCTAAATAGCATACTCGTCAGATACTCCACCTGCTTCATTAGATTATTTTCAACTGAACGATTCAATTGTGTAACATGCTCTGTTGAATCGATATATGCAATTCCGTATTTGCTTCCGGATAATTGGTCTTCTATCGACTTCCGCCGGGCATCAGCTTGTTTACGCCGTGCTTCTGATTTAATTGTGTACGGTAACTGAATAATCAAATCTAATTTTCCAGAACTACTCTGTTCGTCCACAGCGTCCAAAAGATTCAATTTTCGAATTAGGCGCTGTAATGTCGAATTAGGCTCATTAACAACCGCATACAGTGGATTTTCTATAATTGCAACTGAACTTTTGTGCATAACGATATCTTGCTTATAACCCACTTCTTCGTTATAGACTCTCACTTTTACATGTTGCGGATACCAGCTAATGATTTGCCCAACACGCATGGAATCGACATCGAATCCATCCGCTATTTCTGGGTCAATAGTAGTATCAATGGGCACAATTGCGACACAACCTTCATCCATCATCGACATTGCAACATCTTGTATAAATGCTCTTCCAGTCTGATCAATATTCGCCTCTAAATTAAGACAATTATTTAACCCCGAATCCACAACGGATTTGAATCGTCCATTGGCATCCAATTCACAATGTTGAACGGACACACTTGCCACGTCTAGCGCAATACGATTGAATACTGCCGTTACGATCGACCGTTCATTCCCTCTAGTAAAGCGAAATCTATCCGGTCGATATGAATACCCACCACTCATTCCATAACGATAAGTATTTGTTGGGTCTCTGTTTAAAAAAGCGTTCCAAGCATGTTTAAGTCGGGAACCTACTGTTATCTCCATTTTGATTTTTACCTCTCTGATTTCTAATAAGTAGCAAACCAGCTTGTTAGCCAATTTCTGAAATTGTAGCCCTGCCAATTGAATGTGTTCTTAACTTCCGGCTTCGTTACCTCAATTACTTCTTCGGTTTCAGATTCCTTATCATCAGTTTTTAAGTCAATCGGATGTTCCTCCAAATATTTCTTAGCTGCATTATCACATGCCGCTTTCATCTGATCACTCGGTTCATATTTAATGTTTGAAATCTGAGGCATATCAACATGTAATTTGGGGGTACATGCTAATGCCGGAACGGATGTTGTAAGTGCTAATCCAGTAGCTAAAACTAATGCCGTTAATTTCTTCTTCATATTTTTCTCCTTTACTCAAACGCATCGCGATTGTGTTTCCAAGCTATATAGGCATCCATCATAGCCGCAACAGCATCAATCTTTTGATCACGTCTCTTTTTTAATAATTTTCTATTACCGTTCGTGTCTTCCAAAGTAATACAATTTCCCATGGCAAATGTCATAAGTTCTTCATCGAACAGCAACATTCTTTCTTCTGATAACTTCTTAAGTTCCCCTAGAGGAACAGATTCCGTTTTGGCACCCTGTATGACTTTTTCTATTCCAAATGGTCCATTTTCCTGAGCCCAGCGTTCAACAAATTCTTTTGCATTATATGGGTCATAACCAAATGCTCTCACATCATATCCAGACTGAATAATGTAATTATCCAAATCTTCATACACTTCCATCATGTCCAATACCGTACCGTCAAGTACCATCAGACTACCTTCTTCAATGAATTGATTGTATTTAATTCTCATTGCTGCTGGGAGTTTCATAAGAGTTAACTCGGTGATGTAATTTCGAGTTTTTACACCGAACGAGCCATTCGATAATGGGAATAAGAACGTGAACGCACAGAAATCATCGCCCTGTGAGAGGTCACATCCGACCGAACAAGGCATGTTCCAATATGTCCTGTATTTGTGAGGAAGCGTTTCTTCATATGTGAAGTAGTACGTATATCCTTCCATTGGTAAACCGAATCTTTTGGCTAAGATATCGTTTCGAGCTGCCGGTGCTTTCTCAGCTCGCTCAACATCTAACTGATATGTTTCATAACTAACCGTTTTTCCTAAATTAGGATTGGCTTTTAACCACATATCAGGATTTCCAACCTCATCGATGGAATCCAGTTTATACCACCATATAGATACGTGAGGATTCTCATAATCACCTTTTAGGATATCCATCAATTCCATTTTGATTGTATCGCCTGCTCCATTCCGAACAGTACCTTCTGAGCTTATAGCGACAATCAAATAGTCATCTACTTTAGAAGCCCCCTGCTCAATTGCTCCTATAACATCTTCTCTGATGTCCCCGGAAAGCCATTCGTCAACAGTCGCTACTTTCAATTGAAGTCCCTGAAGCTTATCTATCCTCATTGGACGAATTTCAAGTAACGAGCCAGTGAGGAAATTCTCTATTCCCTTTTTTGTTGAAGCCAATTTCACGCGATTTGCTTTTGAACCGGTGGTATTCTGTATAGAACCTTCGGTTAAGAATTTGTAGAATGGTCCTCTTGATCTGGTAATAGCAGTTCTGATTGGCGATAATACTTCTTCCGCTTGTTTCATCGTCGGAGCTGTTGTAATCTGATGAGTTGTTGTGATGTCCACATTCAAGAAAAAGTTCTGAAGACAAGAACCATACATTGATTTTGCGGCGCCTCTGGCAACAATTAGATACTGTTTATTCACCAATCGTTTACGTATTAATTTCGTAACATAATGTCCACCACTTCCGTCTTCGGAAGGTTCATATACGCTACGCTCAACAAAATAATACCAGCCAAAAATTTCCTCAGACCACAGTTTGAATGAATCCAACAAATTCATATCAGATCCATCAGTTAGCGTTAATTCATTTTCACAGTATAAAATAAATCCTTCAACTGCTTGATCATCATAATAATATCTCGGATCATCAATCAAACGGTCAATTCGATTCATTTCCAAATCGATTTCTCTACATACCGGAATCTCTCCTCTAATTACGGCATCTCGAAACATGCCGTAGTATTTCGGAACGGCAGTGTTTGATAATGCCATATTTATTTAGCTCCTTTTAATCGTCGTCTTTGTCATCTGGTGAGACTTTCCAGAATTTGCCGATTTTTTTATTATCATTTGCCTGAAAAATCCTGGCACTTTCTTCTTTGCCAACTGTTTTATCAAGATACTTTTTTGTCTCATTTAAAACCACACCTGTTACGACGGCTTTAGTCGCTTTTTTAGGAGCTTCTTTGAGTCCTTCTTCAACTCCCTCTTTTGCTCCTCGAATAGCACTGTTGACATATTCTTTTCCTTTCGCTACGGCTTTCTGATTCAAATCTTTAACTTTTACACCTCTAAACTTCGAAATCACACTGCCAATCTTTTCTGGATTCTTGTGAACGTAATAAGCCGCTGCTGCCACTGTTGCTACTCCGATTCCAACTCTAGCAACTTTCCGCATCTGATTTTTTCGCTGTGCTATTTCCTGTGGGGTTTGACTTTTATTGTGACTTGATTTTATCTGTGCTCCATCTTTATTCTGGTAACGCCGAACGCCCCACTTCATACCTTTTACACCGTGATGCTCTAAAAAATCGTTATCCATTTTGATTCTCCTTTCCGCCGGTATCCGCCTCAACATTCAACCGCCATTCGTATTCGTTAATCTGTGCTTTATAGCATTCGATTACCGCCGAACTAAGAGGTGGGTCAAACATTAATTTTACTTTCATAAACATGTAGGTCTTAACAAGCTCAAGAACACTTTCGTCGTTGATGAACTCATCCCATTTGGCATCTTTGTTTTTGATACGAAACATCTTATTGGGTCCGACACCAAGTTGATGAAGAATTGAAAATACAGAATTGATATGCATGATAATATCGGAATCGAATTGCTCGTATTCTTCTACAATTCCGAGCATCTTTTTTGTAGAAGTTAATATGCTTTCCAAACGTATCACCCCTTAATTGATATCCACAAACTCTTTCATGCAATATCCATCAATTCCATCCGGTGTTAAAACAGAATAAAATAGTTCATGTTCGAAATCCGAATCGATTAACAATTCTGTTTCTACCGGAACGATGTCTATTACCTCAGCCTCTTTACTCGGCTCTTCTCTGATATTTAATCTTTTACATCCGACCACCACGCCAACAGTCGGAGTACTCTTCTTTTCATTACTCATATATACCTCTACTTTCTCCATGGACACGTATCGTTTTTTGTTCTAACAATTGGTGCCGATGGCAATAATGACTCGTCACCGTAATGAATAGCATTGTGTGTATTCAAGACAGTGCTTATTAAAAATTCAGGATCTAGCAATTCTTCTTTACGATGTAAAACGTCATCTATTGAAAAAGGGTTCATATGATGAACGATAATCTTGCCATGTATGTCATATCCATCCATCCCCAAATCGCATCCATTATCTCGAATAATTACAGTTTTCCTTACAGCTTTCCATTCGTCCGAATTGTAAAATACTTGATTTAGGTATCGGTCAAAGCCAAATGTTTCAACACCTACAATTCCGTCTAATCGCAAGTATTCGAACCGTTCTCTGAAAGTCTGCAAACGTGATAATTCGCTATAAGTCCTCAACATCTTCAATAGCTCCTTGTCCGCTGTAACCCCTAAACGCATTAAGCGCATCTCTATACAATTCTTCTGAATGTTCTGCCGATTGAATATTTTTGGTTTTAGCTTTGATAAGATCTTTCTGTTCCTGTAATATTTCTTTTTCAAGACGTTCTTTTGTTGAGCCTAGTTTCAAAAAATGAACTATCATCTGTGAGGATGCAGTACCATTCAATAATCTTTCCTCTGCCAAATCTACGGCTAAAGAAATCAACTGATTCTCTCTTGCCTCTGGTGTAAACGCTGGTCTGAGCTTTTGTTGTTCTACTGTTTTCTTTTCCTTAGGTTTTGCCATGATTACTGCCTCCTTTCTTTATCTTTCATACATCTTTTAGTAGTGTTTAAGTGAGATGACATAAGACTCTATCGGTATATTCACTGAAAGGAGGTTTCAATCACAGAAAAAGATGAGCCACGATCTTGTCTATTTGTTACATTTCGAATCTTATATCACCCCACTTAAACACTACTAACTGGGAATCGTTTTCAAAAATATCCCTCCGGGGAAAAAATAAAGACCGCCGCGATGTGAGAGGGGGTATGCATTTTTTAGCACCCCCCCTACCTTTGAATTCATTTCACATCAATCACATCGTTCTCGTTTAGTTCTGTGACCAAACATTCTATTCTTAGAATCACACTTGTACACTTTTGATTTCTTTCTTTACTTTTTTGTAAATATTGAGGAAATCATATTTAATTATTTCATCTATTGCTCTTTCAATTTCTGCATCGTTTTCTTCATCTGAAAACTGATCAGAAGTTCGAGCAATTCTTCCTAAATACGCAGTTGAATGATAACCTTTTTCTTCATCGAACATCATCCATTGAGTGAACTGTTCAAACGGATCAAAAGGATTGTCATTCGTAGTTAATGCACATCTGTAAGCCATGTCCTACTAAGCTCACTCCTTTCCATTCAGATACTTGACAACAGTTGACGAAGAGATTCCAAGTGCGTCAGCAATTTCAGATGTACTGTAGCCAGATGCACTAAGTGCAGCGATACGATTCTGCTTCGCTTTACTTATTTGTGTTGTTGCACGAGGTGTTGCTCGTTGTCTCACTGTATCAATATTTGTATTATTTAAAATCTGTGCTAACTTGTTCTCACTGATTGCTCCTGCCTGAATTGCTTCCCATTCACGGTCAGTGATATCGATACTTGTTCTACTGGCACCGACTTGATTTCTAGCTTGAGTTAATGCTTGCTGACTTGCTTTCTTAACTTCAGCTTTCGTCATATCAGGATTCTCTTTTTTCTTAGCAGCAACAGTCGCATTTGCTATTGTCTGAGCTTGCCGTTCTCGTGGCGCATTCCTAAGAGCTAGGTTAAGTTTTGCATCAAGGGATTTCACTTCTGACTGATAGGCGGTCTTTGCCGATGCTGAATAGGCTATCTTACCGGTACTTACCATCTCTCTTCTAGCCTGGTTAGCCAAGGACTTCATACTATTCGCATATTTGGCATAGGCTTCTTCTTGTGGGGTACCTGATGAGAGTGTACGGGCATCTCGTGTTTCTGCCATCTTGGTACTCTTCTGGGTGCGAACCCTCAACTTACCATCCTTATCCGTATACTCTTCTCGGACTTCCTTATAACTCAGAGATCCATCTGGATTAATCTTCGGACTACCCTTTCGTTTCAGAACCTGAGTCTCAGACTTAGCTCTTGAAATTAAAGTAGCAGCTCCTTCATGGTAATGTCCATTAGAATCATAGCTACCCTGATACTTTGTCTTTAAGGACTTGATGCCGTTATCAATTTCACTCTGTTTGTAATCCAGCTTATGTTTTTCGGCATCGATGACGACCATACTATGGCGCACAGCTCTAGCTAACTCCGGTTCTGTAGCTCCTTTTAGAGTCATATCGGTAATGAGGTTTGAAATCTTACCCATCTCAGTCTGGGTGTTATTCATTCTCTGATATGTCTTTCCATTTCTGCTATAGTATTCTCTACCTTTAGCATCCACTTTTACCGGTTTGCTGGAGTCTGGTCCATATGCATCCTTTGTATCGAAGTCCGCCAATCCCTTTAAACTGTGAGTCGAAGTGATCTTCACTTTACTATTTGTAGAATTGCATGGTATTACCATTACAGTATCACCATCAAAGTCAGCTCCTGATAAACGGTCTGCAACTTTCTTAGTAATACCAACAGCATCAGCCGGCGTATTACCGAGAACTCTTTTACCTTCAGCATTCTTGTTGTTGACTTTAAGAATGGGAATCTCAAAGGTTCCACCATGTGGATAACGAATCAATGCTACCGTTTCACCATCTTTATAGTTTGGTGCATATACTTCAGTATCTTTGAGCGATGTCAAAGGTAAAATTACCTGATACTTCTGACGTGGCAATGCGGCTGCCTGTAAATGAACAGCGGCGGAATCACAATCATCAGCAAAGGATTTTAGAAGAGTCTTCTTTACAGTTGGATTGGTTAAAGATTTAATCTCATCAAATTCAGCCTGTTTGTCTGCTGTTGCTAATCCAAGCTGTTTCTTTATCAATGATAAACTCTGTTTTGACAAGAACTGAGACGGCAATGTTTTACTCCATTCGCCCCAATCTCCTTCTTCTGCTCTCTTGTTAATCAGTGATAACGATTGTTTTTTACCTGTAATCGGGTCTGTATACTTTCCTTTTGGATCATCATAATAACTCTGCCCGCCACGTTCCTTAATCAAAGAACCAAACGGGTTATCAGGATCATTTTTTATATCCTTCAGAACCTCCATCTTAGGTGTGGACTTTGATTTGTTGGTATTAAAGATTACATCAACTCCATCTGGCATGTCATCTGAATATACTGCCATTCCTTTGATATATTTCTTACCGTCAACCATTATTCGAACCTGTGCGTAGTGAGCATCGCCTAATGATAAATCTTTTACTCCTCTACGAATTTCAATAACGCCATCTTTATCGATACCGCCATCTTCCTTGTATCGGATGTCCAGTCTTTTTGAATCCATACTTGACGGGTATTCGAATGATTTTCTGAAAGATTCACCACCATCATAAGAAATATAATCTTTTACAGAATGCACATTTTCATAATCATAAATATCTTTATGTTCTGTACCAGGCGGGCACAATACTTTTATATTGGTCTGCTTTCCAGGATTCGTAACCTGCGGAACACCGCCACCATAAACTGGATACCCTTCAAGCTCCAACATATAAAGAGCCTCATTCAATTTTTCTTTTGATATACCGAGTTCTTTCTCTACACCAGTACCAACATCTAGCATTCCTTTTGTATCACATTCACGCTTAAGCAGCTCCATTGTCGCTTTAGCCTGATTCATTCGGCGTTCGGAAGTTTCATTCAATAAAGATCTGACAGAGGAGTCATTGTTGAAGCCCATTTCTTTAGCTATTTCATTAAGACTATATCCTTTTTCTCTAAGCCCTTTAGCTGTAGCAACCTGCAAAGCTCTTCTCTCATCTTTTGCTAAGCTCATCTGAGTTCGCAACTGTGTTGTCGTCAGTTTCATACTATCGGCGATTTCTTTTTCAGTTAAACCGGATTTTTTAAGTTCTGAGACACGACTAAGAAAATCGCCACTATGCTGATATGGATTATCCCCGGAGCCCCATGGATATCTTCCAGAACGTCTAGGCATTCCATAATGCATCAAAATATCTTCTGCTATTGGGTTCATAAGCTTAGACCTCCTGTTCTTTTATATTGCGGATTACTTTGTCAAAAGTAATAATCTTATCCATAATCGGTACAATATCTTCGGCTGTCGGATTATGAATTAATACTTCATCGTTCTGATAAATCCGTAATTCCATTTTTATTTCGCTCGGTTTCACATCATATTCCAAACAAAAAAGAGCCGCATAAATCATAAGCTGCTCCATGTGTGCTGGAATGGTTCCAGTCTTCAAATCGTGTATCCGAAGTAATCCTTTTCTAAATGAAATTGCATCCGCTGTACCAAAACAATTATCGGAATAATATAATACCTGTTCGGGTGTCATCTTATATCCGATAGCATCGTTCACATACATATTCAAAGTTTTTCGCGATTGCGGTAATTTTTGTCCAAGTTCAATACACTGTGCAGCAAATGCATGTAAGGTAGTTCCTTTCTGAACTGCTAAAAATTTCAAATATGTATCAGCTACTTTTTCTTCACTGTAATTTATCCAGTGATATTTACTGGCTCCAAGAAAAGCGTGTAGCCCCTCAAGCTTTGAATGATTGTTGAAGTTCATCTAACACTTCCTCCTTATTCTCTGGGCATATGAATCTTGAAAATGACATCTCATTCATACGACCAACATAATATTCTTGGTTTGGTTGCTTCTTTGCGCCAGCGCTTTTTTTACATTCCAGAGAAGCCCACTTGTCATTATGAAGAATAAGTAAATCTGGAATCCCCTGTAGATAGGTTGGGTCGTTCTTCATCACAATACACCCCGGAAACCTATGCTTTAATTCCTTTATCAGATTCGCCTGAAATTTATTTTCTAACATAAAGTAAAGCTCC
>SKEF01000845.1_pt1 | contig 29471 bp, 30 predicted proteins | sample 4826691 | NCBI WGS metagenome assembly SKEF01 (sample SAMN11008816, study PRJNA524170) | human gut metagenome | biome: Human fecal sample; material: Feces; isolation source: fecal sample from pouch patient p23, p27 | host: Homo sapiens | place: Israel: Tel-Aviv | collected 2016-08-24
GTCTTAACGAAGAGGAGAAATAGATAACTTCCATTTTGTATGTATGATAAATCTAAACAGTATTTTAGCAACATTTCCTACTGGTTAATTAAATTGAATAGAAATTAAACACTGTTCAATTGAGCAATCTATATGAATCTGATATGCTGAGTATACAAAAGCTTTTGAATTTTTTAGGAGATGAAGAAAATGGATATAGGCGTTGTTATAAAAAAATATAGAAAAGAAGCTGGTATGACGCAGGAGGAGATGGCAAACAGATTAGGCGTGACGACACCGGCTGTAAACAAATGGGAGAATAGTAATTCCAAGCCGGATATTGAACTGCTGGCACCAATTGCAAGACTGCTTGATATTTCACTTGATACATTACTTTCTTTTCATGAAAAACTTTCAGATACTGAAATCGAAGAAATTATCAGGAAGATGGACAGGATGTTTTCAGAAGAAGGCTATGAAAAGACTTATGAATGGGCATTGAGACTTATAAAGGAATATCCGAATTGTAACATGCTTATCTGGCAGACTGCGGTAATGCTTGATGCAAGAAGAATAACGGATAAATGCACGAATCAGGAAAAATATGATAAGCAGATTAACGCATGGTATGAGCTGGCACTACATGATGAGAATGAAGAGATACAGCATCATGCAGCAGATTCCTTATTTGGATTTTATTTACGTAAGAAGGATTACACCAAGGCAGAAAAATATCTGGACTATTTTTCAGAATACGATCCTATGAAAAGTTATTATCAGGGAAGATTACTCCAGAAGCAGGGAAAAATCAAAGAAGCATATGAAAAATATGAAAATATTATTTTTTCCGGCTTTAGTACACTTAATTTTGTTCTTTCCACAATGGCTGGACTGGCATTGCGGGAAAATGATATCGGTTATGCGAGATTTTTGTCAGGGAAGGTACAGGTAGTTGCACATACATTGGAAATGGGAAAATATAATGAGTATTCGCCAATGCTTGATATTGTATGTGCAGGGAAAGATGTAGAGGGAACATATAAGGTGGTAAAACATCTTCTTGATAATGTGGGTACTATGTATGATTTTAGAAAGTCCGGTTTATATAAGCATATGAAGTTCAGAGATATTGATGAAGCTATATTAGATGGTGTAAAAGAAAAACTTCTTGAAGGATTCAGAAATGAGGAAGAATTCGGCTACATGGCAGGATATGAACCGTGGGAGAAATTAATTTTTGACAGATAAGTTTTTTGAAAACTGTCGTTTGGTAAAATCTATTCCATTTTTAAAAGCCTTGCGATAAAATATGTTCTGTGAGACGGTTATTCGTCCCAACTAAAATAAAAGCAGGATGAATGCAGAGGGTATTTTTGAATTCACAGATAAAGAAAAAGTACGGAGTTGAGGTTGGAAAAATACTTTTTTACAAAGGAGAAAAATTAAATGAATATTACAGTATATCTTGGTGCAAATGAAGGTAACAATCCGTCGTTAAAAAGGGCAGTCAAAGAACTGGGAACCTGGATCGGGCAAAGTGGCAACGCACTTATTTACGGAGGCTCTAAAAGTGGTTTGATGGGAGCATTAGCCGATAGTGTATTGAATGCAGGCGGCAATGTTACGGGTGTTGAGCCACAATTTTTTATTGAAAATGAATTTCAGCACGAAGGAATTACAAAATTGATCGTAACTAAGGATATGTCGGAACGAAAAAACAAAATGATTGAACTTGGCAATGCATTTATTGCATTTCCTGGAGGAACAGGTACTTTGGAAGAAATAACTGAGATTATGTCAAAAGTATCACTGAAGCAGTTAAATGCACCGTGTATTGTATATAATCTTAATGGTTACTATGATGGCTTAAAAGCAATGCTTAAACATATGATTGACATGGGATTGTCATCAGAGGAAAGACAAAAAGGAATATATTTTGCAGAAAGCCTGGAGCAAATAACAGACATTTTATGCTCTTTGAAAGAGGATTAGCAGAAACCAGATTCAAATGTTGGGATAGAAATAAAAGCAACAGCAACGGATTCTTTAAGCCCCTTCCGATCTAAATCATAGAAAGGAAGGGGGAAGTGCATATGTACTTATCGGTATTCAACAATATCTGTGAATGGCTTCCGTGGTCTTTTAGCTGGAGCTTCATTTGCAAATCCAACAGCAACAATTCCGGTTAACTGGTTGTCTGTTTTGATAAAATCTACAAGTTCATTATACGCAAAACACGTATTTGCAATCCATAATGTACCTAATCCATGTTCTGGTGCTGTCAATATCATGTTTTCAATAGCGGCGCCTATGGATAGTGAATCGCAAATTTCCACGATGCGTTTTTCATTTTCAATACCTTCAAATGGAGTTTTCTGATTTGTGTTAAGCACTGCTATAAGACATGGCGCCTCTTCCATAATTCTGACAGTATTTTCAGCATCTGGTATGGCAAACGCCCATTCTTTCATAAGTGCATGCGTGATTTTTTCTGAATTTATGCCCTGGCGCATAACATCAACCAATTTCTCTTTTTCTTTGCCTTGATATACAATAAACTTCCAAGGCTGCCTGTTTTTGGCAGACGGAGCAAGAGTCGCACTATATATTATATCTTCAATTAATTCCTTGTTAATCTTATCCGCTTTATATTTTCTTATACTTCTTCTGTTCTCAATTTCCTGAATCATAGATATCCCCCAGCTGATATAAATAGCATTTACAGTGACTATTCCTTGCAGAAAAGCACCCAAAGGTGCTTTTCTGGTGAAGGATGAACATACAATGTAGTCCGTTACAAGATTTAGATTTCCTTTAAGTCCAACGTGTCCCGAAAGATAGAGATGCTCCGGTTCAAGATTCCGTTCATATAAGCAATCGCAGTTCCATAGTTTGTCATAGGAATGTGTGCATCTTCGGCACATTTTAGACGATATTTCATTTCTCGTTCATTTAACATACAGCCTCCGCAGTGGATAATGAGCTGATATTCGGAAAGATTCAGTGGAAATTCAGTTCCGCTTGTAAATTCAAATTCAAAATCTTTTTCGGTGTATCGGCGAATCAGATTTGGAAGCTTAACAGTTCCGATATCACCACATTGGCGGTGATGTGTGCATCCTTCGCTGATCAGAATTTTGTCACCTTTTTTTAATTTGTCCAGTGTATATGCGCCATGCACTACTGTTTTCAGGTTTCCTTTATATCTTGCAAATAGTATGGAAAATGAAGTTAATGGTACATGTTCAGGAACAATGGCAGATACTTGTTTGAAGGCCTGACTGTCTGTGATGACCAGATCTGGATCGCGACCGAGTTTTTTTAATGTATCAGCCAGTTCTGTTTCTCTTACAACAATGGAAACGGCACCGGACTCCAGAATATCACGGATGGTTTGCTGCTGTGGAAGAATCAGTCTGCCTTTGGTGCAGCAGAATCGATTGGCACAACAAGAACAATCAGGTCCATTGGCCGGATCAGGTCGCGTACGATATACCGGTCATTATCAGAAGAAGGAATGAGCTTTCCGATTAATTCCTTCAGTTCCTGGATATTGCTGTGGTTCTGTGCACTGACCCACAAAATGTGTTCAGAAGGAATTTGACAGGATTCGGCAATAGAATCAGACTGGTTGCCCGGACAGACTTTGGAGACAGCCAGATCTGCTTTATTCAATACAACAATATAAGGAATCTTCTTATCCTGAATGTGGGTAAGAATTTTTTTGTCTTCTTCAGTCATACCGACAGTCCCGTCTATAACAAGAATTGCGATGTCGGTTTTATTCAACATCTGATAGGCTTTCTGAATACGCAGTTCTCCCAAAATATCTGCATCATCATCAAGTCCCGGAGTATCGATGATGACGACTGGACCCAAAGGTAAAAGCTCCATAGATTTTAAGACAGGATCTGTCGTTGTGCCTTTGATATCAGACACAATGGCAAGATTCTGTCCGGTTAATGCATTGATGACACTGGATTTTCCAGCATTTCGTTTTCCAAAGATACCGATATGAAGCCGCTCGGCAGACGGTGTATTATTTAAGCTCATAATGGAACTCCTTATAACAAAGAATGTGCCAAAGCACATTCTTGAATAGATATAAAATAGTGACGTTGTAAATGATTTTGTACGTGTGTTCAACTTTAAATATTGAGTGAGTCTCCTCTGGAAGTCACCACCTGGTATCCGACAGATGCCATGCGGCGTTCCAGACAGTGCCGGCATTGTGCCGATTCGTCACCGGTACAGATTTTATTATCGTAGAGCAGATAATCCTTTCGCACTTCTGTCGGTGACAGGTTCGGCATGACAACATTTGCACCTGCAAGGATTCCCAGCTCACGGCCTTTCGGGTGAATGGTTCCCAGCGCGGTCGTAGCCGGAAGCAGGACTTTTGGCAGCATCAGCCGAATCAGCCCAAGCATAAAGAGCGTAAGCTCTAGTGTACCGGCAGGCTGGTCTGCAAATGGCGTATCATGATGCGGAATGAAAGGTCCGATTCCTACCATATGTGGATTGAGTTCTTTTAAAAACTGCATATCTTCCGCCAGATATTCTGGTGTCTGAAAGGGAGCACCCACCATAAATCCGGTTCCGACCTGATATCCGATATCTTTCAAATCCCAGAGACACTGCTGTCTGTGAGCAGCACTTAAGATTGGCGGGTGGAGCTTAGCGTAATGTTCAGGATTGTAAGTCTCATGGCGCAAGAGATAACGGTCTGCGCCAGCATCAAAGAATGCCTGATAACTGTCTTTTTTCCACTCTCCAATGGAAAGAGTGATCGCACATTGTGGAAAATGTTCTCGGATTCGTCTGACAATGTGGATAATCCGCTCTTCTGTAAAATATCCATCTTCTCCACCTTGCAGGACAAATGTGCGGAAACCAAGATCATAGCCTTCCTGGCAGCAGCGAAGAATGGTATCCTCGTCCAGACGATACCGGTGTGCTGCTGCATTACTTTTTCGAATACCACAATAGAGGCAGTCGTTTCGACAATAGTTTGTAAACTCTATCAGACCACGGACATAAACGTCATGCCCATAGTATTTGTGGCGTTCTTCTCTGGCAAGTTCGAAAAGGTACTCGGAAAGTTCCGGCGTGCGATTCTTAATCAGTTCGGTCCACTCTTCAAATGAAAGCTCCTGATTTTTATGTAATTTGTCAATAAGTTCCTTCGGTCCGGTCATAGTACCTCCTGCATGTAATTACCATATTTGTAAAAACTGCCACATAGCTGGTGTGGGTTGATAAAGAATGCTTCTGCAACGTTATTTTCCACCATCTTGTAGCAGCATAAAAGTTTATTTCAAAGTCTATTTATTTTTCTGCGCTTCCAGATAATCATTCAACTCAGAATTCAGGATATCTGTAATAAACATATGTCCCGGTGCATGTGTGATTACGATTGGAAGTTTTGCATTTTCGATGGCAGCCTGAGGTGTAACGCCGCATGGCCAGAATACAGGGATTTCACCTTCGTAAATGTCAACGGCTTCACCGTAATCCGGTTTCATGACATCCATAACACCGACTTCTTCCGGATTGCCCATCTGTACCGGAGCACCGTGTACATTTGGCATCTTCACTGTAATATCATAAGCTTTCTGTGCATTTTCCGGAGTCATCGGGCGCATGGAGCATACCATAGGACCGGAAAATGGTCCAACAGGAACGGTTTGGATATTCGTCTTAAACATTGGTACGTTACGTCCCTGGGAAATGTGACGGATTTCGATTCCTTCTTTGATCAATGTCTCTTCAAAAGAGAAAGAGCAGCCAATCAGGAAGCCGACATAGCCTTCTTTCCAATAAGAAGATACGTCAGTCAGTTCTTTTGTAAATACGCCGTTTTCGTAGATACGGTATCTTGGAATATCAGTGCAGATATTACCGCCTTCGCCCATGGCGTGTGTGTCGGGCGTTCCTTTGATGATTTCAAGAATCGGACAAGGAAATGGATTCTTTTTTGCAAATTCTTCGAAATCTGCTGCGTATTCCGGAGGCAGGATTACAAGGTTTGCCTGTGCGTAACCACGGCACATTCCTGCGGTCGGGAAGTCAATAACTCCATCTCGGCAGAGTGCCCGAACCTCCGCTGGTGTTTTGTCTATATAAGGTGTGATGTCAAATGCCATGATGATAGTCTCCTTTCAGTTTTGCAAAATTATTATATAAGATTCAGCATCTTAATTCTGTTCCACTATATCTTCTATTGTAACAAAATAAAGACATGGGAGCAATAAAAAGAGGAGATTGATATTTTATAGATATTCTTTTATTTTATTCATTAACAGATGTCAATTTCATGGTAAAATGATAGTGGGACAAGGAATGATTTATGTATTTAAACTTGAAGTTGTAAAGGAGAACGAAGATGTTGGAATGTGATTATATTGTAAAACAGATTGATGGAGATTATGCACATTTGCAGAGAGTAGACCAGCCGGAGGCAGAACTCAAGCTTGTGGCGAGAGCACTACTGCCGGCTGATATATATGAAGGCTGTGAACTGCATTATGCGATGATGCAGTATTCTATGAAGTAGTATTTATCCTCTCAAGGTCGCGACCAGTCTCTTCGGCAGCATCAGAAGGTCCAGTGCATCGGCTATGGAAGTTGTGCAGACATCGCATTCTGAAAGCAACTTTCCGTAGGCCCCTTCGGTACCCAGCACTGCGATACTTAAGGCAGCGGCCTGACACATTGGTACGTCATTCCGTCCGTTGCCGATGGCGATACAGTGTTTGGCACCCAGTGAGCTTAGAATACGAAGCTTCTCATCCATGGCGGAACCGGAAGGAAATGTCATAATTTCCAAAGGAAGTCCGTCGCACATGGCAGCCGCAGTGCCGTGAGTGTCTGCGGTCAGTACATAGATTTTAAAGGAATCTCCGAGCAGGAGCAGCCGCTCTTTGATTGCAGGTGGAATCAGCCCGTCAACGGCAATGGTTCCGTTGTAGTCAAGGACCAGATAGTCAAGGTCCAGTGTTTTATAGCCTGGAATTTCGATGATCATATAAGTTTCCCCTTACATATATTGAATTTGTTCGCGGGCAAGTTCTGTAGCCGGTGAGTCAAAGAAAGTTTCTTTGTCAGTAACTTCCAGTATCTTTCCCTGATCCATGAAAATAATCTGGTCAGCGATGCGCTTTGCCTGTCCAAGATTATGTGTAACAATGACAAATGTGTACTGACTTTTGAGTTCCATAAGGGTTTCTTCAATTGCGATTGTATTTTTCATATCCAGCGCGGAGCAAGGCTCGTCGAGGAGCAGGATTTCAGGATTTACACAGAGACTTCTGGCAATCGCAAGGCGCTGCTTCTGTCCGCCAGATAACTTAAGGGCAGATTTTTTTAACTGATCCTTTACTTCCTCATATAATTTTGCTTTCTTCAGACTTTCTTCTACTTTTTCAGACAGAACTTTTTTATCCCTGATACCATAATATTTTAACACATAAGTCAGATTCTTCTCAATACTGTGTGGAAAAGCAATCGGCTGTTGGAAGACCATGCCGATGCGGCTTCTTAAAGTTTCTTTCGAAATAGATTTGATATCGGCATCACCAAGAGAAATCTTTCCGGTTGTATATCCTTGTTCCTCTTCCACCATACGATTTAAAGTTTTTAAAAATGTTGTCTTTCCGCAGCCGGATTGTCCGACGATGGCAGTAATCTTTTTATCTGGAATCGTCACAGAAATATCATGAAGAATTTCATGCTTTCCATATCCGCAATTTAAATGTTCGATTGTTAACATATTAGTTTCCCTTTCTCATGTAAGTAACAAATTTGCAGATCAGTTGAATGATCAATAGTAAAAGCATCAGTACAAATGCTGTGCCGTAGGCATAGTCCAGAGAGAATCCGTTGTTTACCAAAGTATATAAGTGATATGGCAGGGACATGAACGGATCTGTCAGTTTCGAAGGAACGCCAGCCTGCATCACTGCACCTGTGTACAAAATCGGGGCAACTGCGCCCATTCCGTATGCCATTCCAAGTGCAACTGTTCCGAGAAGTTCAGGGAAGCAGACCGGAAGAATCATTTTTCTAAGAGCATATTCTCTGGAAAGTCCAAGACCGATGGAATTAGTCATATAGGAAATTCCCTTTTCTTCAAAGACTTTGCGGGCGCGGATCGCAACAAATGGCACAATCATGGCAGAGACGCAAAGTGATGCACACAAAAGACTCCGGCTGATGCCAAAACCATAGATCAGGAGTGTGTAACCCACCAGACCAAATAAAATAGACGGGATACCAGACAGTCCTGTGATTGCAAAATTTACAATGCCGGACACATATTTGTTTCTATGGTAAAAAACAAGGTATGCGGAAGCACCGATTCCAAGGATTCCTCCAATCAGTGCGGCAAGTGCACCGAGATAAAGAGATCCCATAAGAGCCGGGAAAATTCCACCGGCAGTTCCGATTGGTACACCGGCAGGTTTGTCCAAAATGAAAGAAAGGCTCATGACAGTTTTTCCCTTCCAGAATACGTACAGGAAGAGGAACAGTGTAACGCCAATGACACTTAGCCCAAGCAAGATCAGAACAATGCGGATTAAATATTTGGATACCTTAGAATTCATGTTTTGCGAACCTCCTCTTCAAAAGATAGCCGATTCCCAGTACGATCAGCAAAATAACCAGTAACACAACATTTGCAACATAAAGTGCGGACAGATGGAGACTGCCGTACTCGATACTTCCCATTTCCAGTGCAGTCAGGGAAGGCAAGGTCTGACCACGACCGAGAAGTTTCGGGAAGATCGGAGAATTTCCAATGACCATCATAACTGCCATAGTTTCGCCAAGTGCACGCCCGAAAGCCATCATAGCTCCGGCAACGATGCCTGGGCGGATTGCCGGAAAAATGATTTTGACCAGAGTTATTTCCCGGGAAAAGCCGAGTGCAAGTGCTGTCATTTCATATTGTGTACGTGCAACGCGAATAGATTCGTGACAGGTCGAGATAACGAATGGCAGCAGCATGATTGCCAGTACAATCCCGGCAGCGAGAATACATTGTCCGGCTGCCATATGAAATTGTGTGGCAAAACTTTTTACCAGGACAGTAAGTCCGATAAATCCAAAGATCACAGAAGGAATTCCGGCAACCAAGTCGATAAAAGCCAGAAAGACAGCGGCTATTTTTTCTGGAAGATAAAAATTCAGAAAGCATGCGCAGGCAACACCGAAAATCAGAGCCAGGACTACTGCAATGAACGATACGTATAAAGTTCCTGTAATCGCAGGCAGTAGTCCAAATTGTGGGTTTGCACTGACAGGCCGCCATTCCGTAGAAGGGAGAAACATTTTTATTCCCAGTTCTGAAAAAGCGGGAATGCTTTCTTTTATGATATGGATCAGCATAATAGCCATCAGTGCGCTAACTCCAAACGCAGTGAGGTAAATAAGGAATCTGCTGATTTTATTTGGTAGTTTTCTTAACATAAGATGTCCTTTCTAATTTGTATAGAGAATAGACCTTGGCATATTAAAACGCCTGTGACCGATACATGTAACATTTTCATTATAAGCTACAATGCGTGTTATGCAAGAGACATTCATATATAAAGAAGAGGGTGTGCATGTGACACACCCTCTTTGGATTGAAATAAAAGTTTTAGTTCATAGGAATGAATCCCATATCTTCTACAGTTTTCTGACCTTCGTCTCCAAGAACTACGTCTAAGAATGCCTGCTGAACAGCTGTAGGTTCACCGGAACCAACTAACAGCAGAGGTCTCTGAATGATGTAAGAACCATTGATGATATTCTCTTTTGTAGGCTCAACACCATTTACTTTCATAGTAACAACTTTTCCGGCATTCTGGTTAGCAACACCGAATGATGCATAACCGATTGCATATGGATTGTCGATGATATCCTGAACAAGTTCACCCATGGAAGAAGCCTGTATAGCATCAGATTTCACTTCTGTATCACCCATGATGTTCTTCTGGAATACTTCGTGGGCACCACCGTTAATGTCACGAGTGATAACTACGACTTCCTCATCTGGAAGAGAAGCATCAAGATCTTTCCATGTTTTATATTCACCGGAGAACAGGCTTACAATCTGCTCTGTAGAAAGGTCATCAATAATTTTAGTTACAGGGTTCTCAGGGTTTACAGCGATTGTAAGAGCATCGATACCAACCTGATATTCTTTCTCATCTTTGATCGCCTTTTTCTCTTCATCTTTTACACTTCTTGCTACCATACCGAAAGTAGATGTACCATCGATGACAGCTTTTGTTCCTTGTCCGGAACCACCTGCGGAAACATAAATTGCAATATCTTCATCTGGAAGAGAGGAATCATAAGCTTTCCATGTTCCATATGTATCGAAGAAATTCGTTGCGATAGAAGTAATAACCGGTGCCAGTGTAGAAGAACCATTGAACAGAATCTGGTTGCTTTCCCCATCAGCAGATGCCTCTGTCTTTGTATCGTCTTTTGCGTCTGTGGACGCTGATTTGTTAGAGCCGCATCCTACAGCCATGGACATTACCATAGCGGCTGTAAGAAGAATTGATAATACTTTCTTTTTCATTAGAAATACCTCCCGATCACTATTTAAAGTTTACGTGGATATTATAGCTTGTTTACAAAAACTTTACAAATAGATAAAGTTAATAATAAATATATATTTATAGATAAAATCAATTGAAATGTGAAATTGATAGAAAATATGCGAAAAAATGTTGGATATTCTCAATTAATACATTCTAAAATAAAGAAAAATTAATAAAAAATATAGATGAAGAACTCAAAGTAAGTGTATTTATGACAAGCCGATGAAACGAAATGTGAATAAATTGTTAATACAAATCATGCAGACGAAAAAACAAACAACATACAAGTAACATATGGATAAAAAGGAAAACAGAGTGACTGGTACAAGAAATTATGCTATGATTAGGGACGAAAAAACGTAGATTTACAGAGGTGCGCAGTAGAACTATGTTATACATTTGCATGATATAGCCTCCGGCAGGGCGCACATTGTCCGGTGGACAATGGTTTTGCGCCGACCGAAACGGAGTGTAGACTTGCAGAGGTGCGCAATAGAAGTATGTCATGCAATTGCATGACGCGCACCTCGCAGTAAAAATGTCAGAGTATGTGCGTAAATGGAGTTGGATTATGGAAGTAGAACATGTAACACATGAATTTAAACCAATTTATAATAAAGAATCTAAAGTTTTGATGCTTGGAACGATGCCATCCCCCAAATCCCGGGAAGTAGGATTTTATTACGGGCATCCAAGAAACCGGTTCTGGAAGGTATTGTCAGATGTATGTGGAGAGGAAGTGCCGGAGACTAAGAAAGATAAAATCACATTTGCCTTGCGCAATCATATCGCAGTATGGGATGTACTGGCAGGCTGTGAGATTCGGGGAGCAGATGACAGTAGCATCCGTAATCCAAAACCAAATGACATGAATCTTATCCTAAAAGAAGCACCAATACAGGCAATCTTTGCAACCGGTCAAAAAGCAGCACAACTGTACAGACGCTATTGCTACAAAGATACGGGCATTGAAATCATCTGCCTACCTTCCACAAGCCCTGCGAACTGCCGGGTGAGCTACGAAGAACTATATGAGGCTTATTCAGTGATACAAGAATACATTAGATAGATAATTATATATAGGTACAAAATGAAAACTTACTAATAAACAGGTTAAGGTAGATTTAGAATTAGGAGTTTGAATATTTATTTTAACAGGAGGAAGTTTATGACACGTGAGCAAAAAGTCAGCACGTTAATACAATATCTGAAACAGGAAAATCAAGGCTATGCCAGTATTCCGAATCCAATCGATGAGGGAGAACAAAGGCGTCTTCTTCGAAGCCTCATGAATGTCCGTTATCCGGGACATGCATCAGCAGAATATGAAAAATTGCAAGATGAACTTTTACAGGAAGAAGCAGAGGAAAAAGGAATCGTGACATGCAACGATATTCCAGTAATCGAGCAGGAATATCCATGCTCAGAGATCAAGAACAGTGACCGCATTTCCCTGTGGCGCGGTGACATTACAAGATTAGGCGTAGATGCAATAGTAAATGCAGCGAACAGTCAGCTTCTCGGCTGTTTTGTACCATGTCATGGTTGCATCGACAACGCCATTCACTCGGCGGCAGGAATTCAGCTTCGTAATGAATGTGCAGAAATCATGGCAGAACAAGGACACGAAGAACCGATAGGAAAAGCAAAGATTACAAAAGGTTACAACCTTCCGGCTAAACATGTCATACATACAGTAGGACCAATTGTCGGACTGTCAGTAACAGAAAAACAAAAAGAGCAGCTAAAAGACTGTTATCTCAACTGCCTGAAAGTGGCAGAAAAATCAAGTTTAAAATCCATAGCATTTTGTTGCATCTCAACCGGAGAATTCCATTTTCCCAATAAACTGGCAGCAGAAATCGCAGTAGACACGGTCGACCGGTTTTTAACAAAAACCAGCATCGAACGTGTGATCTTTAACGTGTTCAAAGAGCAAGATTTTAATATATACAAGAAACTTTTTTGTTAGCGGTACCGGGGTTTTTTTGAAAAAACCCCGTCCCCAATTGGATTTTATCTGGAGGTTGTAGATGGATAATTTATTTTTTTGTTTAAATGCGACAGGTCCTATATTCTTAATGATGATCCTGGGACTTTTTTTTCGTCATATAGGCTGGATGGATGAGGAGTTTGCCTCGAAAATGAATAAATTCGTATTTAAAGTGCCGTTGCCGTTATTATTATTCGGGGATCTTGCGACAGTAGATTTTTCGAAAGTCTGGAATGTAAAATTTGTTATATTCTGTTTTATGGTAACCTTGATCTGCATTATAATTTCAGCGGGAATTTCCTGTCTTTGGAAGGATAAGTCTATCCGTGGGGAATTTATTCAGGCTTCTTATCGAAGCAGCGCGGCGCTTCTTGGTATTGCATTTATCCAAAATATTTATGGAAATGCGGGTATGGCGCCAGTCATGATCATCGGCAGTGTTCCGCTTTATAATATTATGGCGGTTGTTGTTCTGTCCTTTTTCAAACCGGGACAGAGCAAGATTGATAAAGAAGTATTAAAGAAAACGTTAAAAGGAATTATTACCAACCCGATTATTATTGGAATTGTGGTTGGACTTCTCTGGTCGGCATGCCGTCTTCCATTTTCCGGAATCCCGGCGAAGACGGTGACAAGTATTGGAAACATGGCAACTCCGATGGGACTTATGGCAATGGGAGCGACCTTTGATATCCACAAAGCTTCTGCGAAAGCCCAACCGTCTATTGTGGCGGCTGTTATGAAGCTTGTCGGATTTGCGGCAGTCTTTCTGCCAATCGCAGCCGGGCTGGGATTTGAGAATGAAGAAATCGTTGCAATCCTTGTTATGCTCGGATCTGCGACGACTGTAAGTAGTTATGTTATGGCAAAAAATATGGGACATGAAGGTGTCCTTACTGCCAGTACAGTAATGCTTACCACTATGTTCAGTGCATTCACATTGACCGGGTGGCTGTATATATTGAAAATTTTAGGAATCGTGTAATAAAGAAGCTGAATTTCTTTCATGAACATTCTGCGCACGAAACATTCAGATGAGCCGAAAACAGTAATCATATTCAACAAGTGCCGGCAGGCAAGAATACGCCTAAGTAGCGACCACTCCAGAGTACCTTCTAAGGAAATATCTCATTTTTAATATGTTTGTGTTTTAGGAGAAGATAGGGTACAATTAAGATTAACAACGAAGAATTGGAGGGCTTTTGTATGGGGATTTATTTGAATCCGGACAGCAGTAAGTTTGAGGAAGCTGTGAATTCAGATATCTATATAGATAAGACAGGATTGTTGACTTACACCAATTCTGTTTTGCATACGATGCAAAAATACATTTGTATTAGTCGTCCAAGACGCTTTGGGAAATCTATTGCGGCAAATATGTTGACAGCATATTATAGCCGTGGCTGTGATGCAGAACAATTGTTTTCACAGTTTGAAATTTCAAAGGATATGGATTTTAAAAAGTATCTGAATCAATACGACACGATTTCTGTAAATATGCAGGAGATTTTGAGCAGGAGCCATAATGTCTGTGAATTGATTAGCCGATTTGGCAGACTTATCATTCGAGATTTAAAAAATGAGTATCCGGATGTGGATTATTTTGATGATACAGATGTTATAGAGTGCATGCAGGATGTATACGCGCAGAAAAAACAGCCATTTATCATTATTATAGATGAATGGGACTGCATTTTCCGAGAATATAAAGAAAATAAAGAAGCTCAGGAAAAATATCTCGATTTCCTAAGAGATTTGTTAAAGGATAAGGCGTATGTTCATCTGGCGTATATGACAGGAATTCTTCCGATAAAAAAATATGGAACTCATTCAGCTTTAAATATGTTTGATGAATTTTCTATGATAGATCCGGGACCGTTGGCGAGATATGTTGGATTTACGGAAAATGAAGTGAAGAAACTGTGTGAACAGTACCAGATGGATATGGCAGAGATAAAGAACTGGTATGATGGATATTCCTTTGAAAATGGAATCTCTATTTACAGTCCGCGTTCCGTGGTAAATTGCATGCGATTTGGAAAAATCGGAAATTACTGGAATCAGACAGAAACATTTGAAGCGCTGCGAATTTATATAGAGATGAATTTCGAAGGGCTAAAAGATGATGTCATAAGTATGATTGCGGGAAATGCAGTACCGGTAAATACAGGAAGCTTTGCCAATGATATGTCAACATTTCACACAGAAGATGATGTCCTGACACTTTTGATACATTTGGGGTATGTATCGTATGATTATGATAATAAGACTGTAAAAATTCCAAATGAAGAAGTAAGAACTGAGTATGTGAACAGTATATCTGCTTCAACATGGGGTGAAGTATCAAAGGCATTGAAAGAGTCAGCGGACACATTGGAAGCAATCTGGCAGAAACGGCCAAAGCAGGTAGCAGAAGCCGTTCGGCAGGCACATTTTGAAACTTCTCACATTCAGTACAATGATGAAAATGCATTAAGTTATACAATTTCACTCGCATTGTATGCTGCAAGAAATTTTTATGTGATTCACAGAGAGTTGGCAGGAGGAAAAGGATTTGCAGATCTTGTTTTTCTTCCGCGAAAAAAATTTCCGGAAAAACCAGCAATTGTAGTAGAACTAAAATGGGATAAAACTGCAGAAGGAGCCATTGCACAGATAAAGAATAAGGAATATTGCAGAAGCCTTGAAGAATATGAAGGAAATATTTTATTGGTAGGTGTGAATTACAATAAGCAGACAAAAGAACACGAATGTGTCATAGAAGAGTATGTAAAATAATTGTGGAAGCATAAAGAAAGCTAAAGTTGTAGACAGCATAAAATCCGGGGAGGGATACCTTATGAAGAAAATAGCATTTATTATATGTTGTATTTTAACTTTATCCTTAGCAGCTTGCAGTAACAGACAGGAAAATCCCCAGATTAGTAAGTGGGATTGTTCCGTCAACTGTGCAGAACAATCAACTTCCAACGAATATGTGATTACCTACTCTGATGAAAAATTAACATCACAGACAGGAGCACTGACCTTCTATAATGGCAATGAATTTGAAATTACCATACATCTTCTTAATAACGGCGAAGAAGAACGGAGAGAAACAATCCCGGCAGGCGGTTCAACCTGCTTAAAACAACTCAAAGAAAATATAGAGTACATCGTAGGAATACACGCAGATGTCACAGAAGATATGCCTATTAAACTGACAGCTTATGACGGAGAAAAGACGGATGCTGAACCATAAAATGATTATATGATACATTTTTTAAGGTAGTAATAAAAGCTTTTGCATAACAGATTTTTGAAAAATAATGGATTTACTATTGAGTAGTGGGTATCAAAAAAAATAAAGCATCAAAAGAGTCTCAAGAAAGCATTGAGTTATTTTCGCAACAATAGAAAACACTCAGCTTTCGAGAGCCCCTTTTGATGCGGTCTCTTAAGGTTTTCTGAAAATTCCCTAAAAACCTTGACAAACAGGACTTCTGTGGCTATGATATTTTGTAGTTTCATGGTTGATAAACCAGTTAAATGCGTTGAAAAAGAGGAGTATGCATAGGTCGTTCTGACAGAGAGAGATGCCCATTGGCTGCGAGGCACTTGAGAATAGAGATGCAGAAGGTAGCTTTGGAGCAGGAACGCTGAAGTCACAGTAGGCGGTCCCGGAGTCGTTCCCGTTAAAGAATAGGATGAGATGTATAGAGGAGTTTCTTCTATATAATAAAGGTGGTACCGCGAATCAATCGCCCTTTGTGAGAATAAAGGGCGTTTTTTTTATAATTAAGAAATGCATTTTCTAATTATAAAAAAGCCTCCGGCAGGATGCGCACTGCGGCGTACAATGATGGTACCGCAAGCGACCGCCGCAGGTGCCAGAATGTGCTGGGGCACATTCTATATTTTGCCCTGAAATGCGAAAAATGTGTGAAAACATGAACCAGGAAACACGTATTTGAGGAGGAGACTATGAGTCAGAATTTGGAGAAAACTTACAATCCGAAAGAGATTGAAGACAAACTGTACCAGAAGTGGTGCGAAAATAAGTATTTCCACGCAGAAGTGGACAGAAGTAAGAAACCATTTACAATCGTAATGCCGCCACCGAATATTACCGGTAAGCTTCACATGGGACATGCTCTTGACAACACGATGCAGGATATCCTGATCCGCTACAAGAGAATGCAGGGATACAATGCACTGTGGATTCCGGGAACAGACCATGCGGCTATTTCTACAGAAGTAAAGGTTACCAATCAGTTAAAAGACGAAGGTATTGATAAAAAAGAACTTGGCCGTGAGAAATTCTTAGAGAGAACATGGCAGTGGAAAGAAGAATATGGCGGAACTATCACATCACAGCTTAAAAAGATGGGTGTTTCCTGTGACTGGGACAGAGAGCGTTTCACAATGGACGAGGGATGTTCTGAAGCAGTTGAGAAAGTATTCTTGAACCTTCATAAAAAAGGATTCATTTACAGAGGATCCAGAATCATCAACTGGTGTCCGGTATGTAAGACTTCCCTGTCTGATGCCGAGGTAGAGCATGAAGAGCAGGACGGATTCTTCTGGCACATTAAGTACCCAATCGTAGGAACAGACCGTTTCCTTGAGATTGCAACAACACGTCCGGAGACTCTTCTGGGAGATACTGCAATTGCAGTTCACCCGGATGATGAGAGATATAAAGATATCGTTGGAAAGATGTGTAAGCTGCCACTGACAGACCGTGAGATTCCGATCGTTGCAGATTATTATGTAGACAAAGAGTTCGGAACAGGTGCTGTTAAGATCACACCGGCACATGACCCTAACGACTTTGAAGTTGGAAAACGTCACAATCTGCCAGAACTTAACATCATGAATGATGATGCTACGATCAACGAGAAGTATGGTGGAAAATATGCAGGCATGGATCGCTACGAAGCAAGAAAAGCTATGGTAGAGGATCTGAAAGAGCAGGGATATCTTGTAAAAGTTGTTCCACATTCTCATAATGTAGGAACTCACGACAGATGTCATACAACGGTAGAGCCAATGATCAAACAGCAGTGGTTCGTAAAGATGGAAGAGCTTGCAAAACCAGCCATTGAGGCGATTAAGAATGGTGAGCTTAAGTTTGTACCAGAGCGTTTTGATAAGATTTACCTGCACTGGCTTGAGAATATCCGTGACTGGTGCATATCCAGACAAATCTGGTGGGGACATAGAATCCCAGCCTACTACTGCCAGGATTGTGGAGAAGTCGTAGTAGCTTCCGAAGCACCGGAAAAATGCCCACATTGTGGTTGTACACATTTTAAACAGGATGAGGATACGCTGGATACATGGTTCAGTTCTGCGCTTTGGCCATTCTCAACACTTGGCTGGCCACATGAGACGGAGGATCTTGACTACTTCTATCCAACGAATGTACTTGTAACTGGATACGACATCATTTTCTTCTGGGTTATCCGTATGGTATTCTCAGGATATGCACATACAGGAAAGGCACCATTTAACACAGTACTGATCCACGGACTTGTTCGCGATTCTCAGGGACGCAAGATGAGTAAATCACTTGGAAATGGTATCGATCCTCTGGATATTATCGATCAGTACGGCGCAGACGCACTTCGTATGACACTGATTACAGGAAATGCTCCTGGAAATGATATGCGTTTCTACAACGAACGTGTAGAGGCAAGCCGTAATTTTGCAAATAAAGTATGGAATGCTTCCAGATATATTCTTATGAATATGGAAGGAAAAGAGATCACAGAGCCACAGGCAGAGGATCTGGGACCTGCAGACCGCTGGATTTTATCTGCATGTAATAATGTGGTAAAAGATGTAACAGAGAACTTAGATAAGTTCGAGCTTGGAATTGCACTTTCCAAGATTTATGACTTTATCTGGGACGAGTTCTGTGACTGGTACATTGAACTTTCAAAATATGCAATCTACCACGCAGACGAGAATCCGAAGAGTGCGAACGCTACACTTTGGACATTGAAGAAAGTTCTTGGTGATGCACTGAAGCTTCTTCACCCATACATGCCATTTGTTACAGAGGAAATCTACAGCAAACTGGTTCCGGAAGAAGAGTCACTGATGATGTCAAGCTGGCCGGTATATGAGGAAAAATGGAATGACGCAGAGAATGAAAACATTCTGAACCATTACAAAGAAATCGTAAGAGGTGTCAGAAACGTCCGTTCCGAGATGAATGTTCCAAATTCCAGAAAGGCAACGATCTACGTTGTATGCGAGGATGAGAAGCTTTCAGCCGGTCTTGCAGTATTAAAAGAGTCTGCAATGATGATGGCATCTGCCGGAGACTTCATTGTACAGGCAGACAAGAGCGGTATCGCAGACGATGCAGTGTCTGTAGTGGTTCCGGATGCAACAGTTTATGTGCCGCTTGAGGAGCTGATCGATTTTGAGCAGGAAAAAGAGCGTCTTACAAAAGAAGAGACTCGCCTGAATAAAGAGATTGCACGTTCCAACGGCATGCTGAATAACGAGAAGTTTGTAAGCAAAGCGCCGGCTGCAAAGGTACAGGAAGAGCGTGAGAAACTAGAAAAATATGAGCAGATGCTTGCTCAGGTCAAGGAGCGTCTTGCTGGATTACAGAAAAAATAAATGTAAGGGGATATTATGAAAAAGCTGCGAAAGGAAGAGGTTATAGCATACTGGAAGGAACGTAGAGAGCGAAGGGCAAGAATACTGGAAGAGAGAAGAAATGGTGCATTTGCGCAGAAGATGAAACCTGTCTATCAGTTTATGAACCGGTTTTCTCTGATATTTCACGCGCTTTTAGCATGTCTGATCAACTTTGCAATTGAGGCAATTTCAAGACATTCACTTGTTCAGGCATGGAGCTATATGACACAGACACCACTCGTCTTCCTTTACAATGCATTTATGATATTTATGACATTTACGGTGGTCTACCTGTTCAGGCGAAGGGTGTTCACAAGAATCATTATCGGTGTACTTTGGATGATTCTTGGAATCTGTAACGGTTACATGCTGATGAAGCGAGTGACACCGTTCAATGCCCAGGACCTGAAGGTAGCAACCGATGCGGTCAGCCTGATCAACAATTATTTCAATGGATTTGAGATCGTGATCGTATTGGTGGGAATTGCAGCGGTCATTATATGGCTGATTTCCATGTGGCGCCGCGGTGGTCAGTATGAAGGGAAAATACACCGGCTTCTGGCAATTGCCGGAGTGGCTGTATGTGCCATGTTATTCAGCTTCACAACAGATCAGGCAATTGATAAGCGAGTGCTTTCCACATACTTTGGAAATATTGCATTTGCCTATGAGGATTACGGACTTCCGTACTGCTTTATGTCCAGTGTATTTAATACAGGAATCGATGAGCCGAATGATTATAATGAGAAGACTATTGATCAGATTACGAATAACGGAGAAATGGCCGAGAATAAAACAGGGCGTGCCTCTGATGATCTTCCGAATATCATTGTGGTTCAGTTAGAGTCTTATTTTGATGTAGATGAGGCGGAATTTTTCACAACAAGCGAAGATGCATGTCCGAATCTGCATGAGATGTACAAGAATTATTCTTCCGGATATTTCAAAGTTCCGTCTGTAGGAGCCGGAACCGCGAATACAGAGTTCGAAGTGCTGACAGGAATGAATATGCGTTTCTTCGGACCTGGAGAGTATCCGTATAAAACAGTTGTCAAGAACCAGCCATGTGAGAGTGCTGCAACAGCTCTCTCAGCACTGGGATACGGTACTCATGGACTGCACAATAACGGAGGTAACTTCTACAGTCGTGCAAAAGTCTATGATCATATGGGATTTGACAGTTTTACAAGTAAAGAGTTTATGAATATTCTTCAGCTTACGCCAAATGGATGGGCAAAGGACGAGGTTCTGGTAGACAATATTATGGAAGCTATGGATACGACCGAGCAGCAGGATTTCGTATTTACCGTCAGTGTGCAGGGACATGGAGATTACCCGGAGGAGCAGCTGATTGAGAATCCGAAGATCAAAGTAGAAGGTATCGATGACGAAGCAAAGAAGAATAAATGGGAATACTATGTAAACATGGTCTATGAGATGGACCAGTTTGCAGGAGATCTTGTGAAAGCAGTGGAAGATCGTGGAGAACCTGCAGTTGTCGTATTCTACGGAGACCATTTACCGACTATGGGACTTACCGCAGAAGATTTAAAGAGCCGTTATCTCTATAACACAAATTATGTGATCTGGGATAACATCGGACTGGAACAGCAGGATAGAAATATTCCGGCTTATCAGCTAATGGCGGATGTGATGAACCGCCTGGATATTCATTCTGGAACATTGTTCAATTATCATCAGCAGAGACAGAATTCCAAGAATTACCTGTCAGACTTAGAGCTTCTCCAGTATGATATTCTGTATGGCAAGCAGTATGTTTACAAGGGCAATCCGCCGATTACGGAAGGTCATATGGAAATGGGTGTGAAGGACGCTACGCTGACGAACATCGTTCCGTATCTGGAAAAAGGCTACAGCCTGTATGGCGAGAACTTTACGAAGTCAAGTAAGGTTTACGTCAATGGCGAGAAGCAAAAGAGTACATTTTTAAATAATACACGAATCGTTCTTCCAAGCACAGAGCTTAGCGAGGGAGATGTTATCACTGTCAGCCAGGTAGGATCTAGCAATACAATCTTCAGAACGACGGACGAATACATTTACCAGGGCGGACAGCTTGTAAGGCAGGAAGGAACAGGAACTGATACAACAAAATCCTGGACAGAACAGGAAAACGAGGAAAAATAAATGAATAGTAAGCCTGTTAACTACAAGGAGGCAGTCGAGTATATCGAAAGCATTCCGAAGTTTACACAAAAGCACACGCAGGAGCACACAAGAGAGTTCTTAGAGCGGCTTGGCAGACCGGCATTTGACCGGAAGGTGGTACATGTGGCAGGAACCAATGGCAAAGGTTCTGTGTGTGCATATATTCAGGCAATCTTAGAAGCTGAGGGGAAGAAGACGGGATTTTTTACTTCCCCTCATCTTATATCTATCAACGAGCGGATTCAGATAGGAAGAAAGCCGATTGACAACGAAGAATTTTATCAGGTCTTTGAGCATGTCTATGATGTCGTGAAAAAAATGGAAGAAGAGGAAATTCCGCATCCATCTTATTTTGAATTTTTATTTGGCATGGGACTAAGTGCATTTGAAAAATCTGATGTAGAATATATTGTTCTGGAGACAGGGCTGGGGGGAAGACTGGATGCAACCAATGCATTTCCGTGTCCGGCGCTGACAGTCATTACATCGATCAGCCTGGATCACACCATGATCCTCGGGAATACAATAGAGCAGATCGCGGCAGAAAAAGCAGGGATCATCAAAGAAGGAACGCCGGTGATTTTTGACGGAAATGATGAGGCAGCTGCCGAGATTATCCAAAATACGGCGAAAGAGCATCATGCGCCATGTCAGGAAATCGGGAAAAATGCGTTCGAAATCCGGGAAGTTACCCGCAAACATATTGCATTTTCACGGACAAATGCTTATCATAAAGATGTTATCTGGCAAGTGCCGATCTGTGGTATCTATCAGGTGAAAAATGCAGAGATTGCAATCGAAGCAGCCCAGTGTCTGCTTGGGAATAAACCAGAGCATGAAGAAATGTGGCGCGATGCCGTTGCTAAAATCCAATGGCAGGGACGTATGGAAGAATGCGCAGACCATTTTATCATTGACGGAGCCCACAACCCGGGAGCAATCGAAGCGTTTGTAGAAAGCGTTCGTGCACTGAAAGAGGAAGAACCGCCGATTCTCATATTTTCAGCGGTATCTGATAAAAAATATGAGCAGATGATAGAATATCTTTGCAGACATTTGCAGACGAAAGCGTTTGTTGTGACAGAGATTGAAGATAAAAGAAGAGTTCCGGCCGGCGAACTGGGGGAGATTTTTAAGCGATATGCAACGTGTCCGGTGTATGTGAAGGCTGATGTAAAAGATGCCATAGCATGTGCCTATGAGATGCGTACCAAAGAGACATACATTTACTGTATTGGTTCTCTTTACCTGGCAGGAATGGTAGAAAAGGCGCTACAGGAGGTGGAGACGTCATGTTAAATTACGAAGAAGAACTGAAAAAATTCCAGCCAAGCCTGGAAGTTGAAGATATTGAGGAAGCAGTATACAGAGAAGACCTGACGGATATGCAGGACATTATCCGCGAAGCAGTAGAGCAGACGAAGTAGTAATGAGTCGCGATACAGATAGAAAATAAGAGGGAATATAGATATATGGACTACACAGTGAAACTAGCGTACCAGTCTAACTACTGGTACAATGACGGACTGGCAAAAGCCCAGGTAAGGGATATGTCCGGTGCGATTACATCACTGAAGAAAAGTCTTCAGTATAACCGGGCGAACCTGGCCGCCAGAAATCTTCTGGGACTTGTCTACTACGGGCGTGGAGATGTGATCGAAGCGCTGGTGGAGTGGATCCTCAGCAAGAATTTTCAGCCAAAAGACAATATAGCCAGTTATTTTATCAGCAAAGTACAGGAGACGCCGGGAGAACTGGAAGAGATCAACCAGGCAGTCAAACGATACAATCAAAGTCTGGAATATGCAAGACAGGGTGGAGAAGATCTTGCAATCATCCAGTTAAAAAAAGCAGTAGCAGCACACCCGACTTACGTCAAAGCATACCAGCTTCTGGCATTGCTTTATATTAAGACCGAGCAGTATGCCAGTGCAAGACAGATACTCAGGAAAGTACACAGACTGGATGCAACAGATGAAAAGACAATCCGTTACATGCATGAACTTACCGAGATAAGAAAAGAACGTCCGATGAGTGTCAAGCAGTCTGCGAAAAATCAGCAGAAAACGGTTAAATACCAGCTCGGAAATGAAAGCATTATTCAGCCGGTGCCGACCGGGATCAAAGAAAAGGCCAGCATTCACACGGTTGCGAATATTGCAGTCGGTGTATTGGTCGGTGTTGCAGTGATGTGGTTTTTGATTATGCCAGCGATCAATTCGTCAGAGAAAAAAGCATTGAATAAGCAGACCGTTTCATTTAGTGATCAGATTGCAGAACAGAAATCCCAGATCAGCGCACTGAAGACAGAACTGGAAACTTATCGGGCCAGCAGCGAAGAGACAGAAAATGCACAGGCAACTGCAGCCTCAACACAAGACAGCTATGAAGTCGTCATGAATATTGCAGAGCATTACAAATCCGAAGATATGAGTAATGCTGCCATGGCAGAAGAACTTATGAAAGTCAATGCAGATTCTCTTGGAGCTGTCGGAAGAGCAAAATTCGATGAACTGACCGGAGAGATTTATCCGGATGCCTGCAAAAAGCAATATAGAGCCGCAAAAGAAGCTTACGATTCAGGCGAGTATGATACAGTAATTTCCAGTCTCGAGACAGTTATGCAGATGGATGAAAGCTACAACGATGGCGCAGCGATGCTCCTTCTGGCACAAGGCTACGAGAAAAAAGGTGATCAGGATAAGGCCAACACGACTTATCAGAAAATCATCGAAACCTGGCCAGACACCGATGTAGCCACCCAGGCACAGCAGGCGCTCGATGCCCAGAGCGGAAATGCTGACAACAGTGACAGCAAAAAATCCGACGACACCAAAAAAAACAGTGACAGCGATGATAACGGTGACAACAATAATTAAGAAATAGCTTTAAACAATTAGAAAAATAACTAAATAAAACCAAACTTACAAAAGAGGATACGTTAACCCACGTACCCTCTTTTTTGACATTTTTGATAATTATTATAGGCTGCATATAGAAATTGCGACTGTGCGGATTCCTATAAGGCAGCTAAAGCTTCACACACGTAGAGGCAAAAAAATATGTTTTTATAAAGCTAAAGTATATTCGCGATTAGCCAGTACATTCAGCACCTGAAAATCATATAGTTCACAAAAAGGTACTCTGGAGCGGCCGGTACTTAGGCGGTGTCCTTTAGCGCCTTATGCACCGCTGCCAGCGGAAGGTAGTGCGAACGTGCCTTTGGTGAACTATATGATTTCCAGGTGTGCAGAATGGAAAAAGTATAGAAACAAGCTTTATAAAAAAAGGAGGCCGAAAATTGAAATATCAAGTACAGGAAAACTGTCTCACAATTTTTCTCCCCCACGAACTGGATCACCACAATGCGGAGGAAATCCGCCGGGAATCCGACCATCTGATCATACGAAATCATATCCGTTACATCATATTTGATTTTGCGGAGACAGATTTTATGGACAGTTCGGGGATTGGAATGATTATGGGACGTTACAGACAGATTTATATGCTGGGCGGAGAAATCTGTGCAGCCCACGCAAATGAGCGTGTCAAAAAAATTTTAACCATGTCCGGTGTGACAAAAATAATGGAAATCATAGAGGAGGATCAGTAAATGGATCACACGAATGAAATGCAACTTATCTTCGACAGTCGTTCCAGCAACGAATCATTTGCCAGGGTGACGGTAGCAGCATTTATGACATCGCTTAATCCGACAGTGGAGGAAGTATCTGATGTAAAAACAGCAGTGTCGGAAGCTGTGACAAATGCAATCATACATGGATATGAAGGAGAAGTACATAATATCTGTATCCGGTGCAGAACGAAAGAACAGACGCTTTTTGTGGAAATTGAAGATTTTGGAAAAGGTATCGAAGATGTTGAAAAGGCAATGGAACCACTTTTTACAACAAAAGCGGAAGCGGAACGATCCGGCATGGGATTTTCCTTTATGGAAGCATTTATGGATAGTCTGGAAGTGGAATCTACACCAGGCAAAGGGACACTTGTAAAAATGTCGAAAATCATCGGAAAAGGAAGGAAAATATGGACCACACAATCGATCTGATTCAGAAATCTCACGAAGGAGATGAAGAAGCAAGAGCACGATTGGTGGAGGAAAATGCAGGACTTGTCTGGTGTATAGTGAAACGTTTCCATAACAGGGGTGTGGAAACGGAAGATTTATTTCAGATTGGAAACATCGGTCTGATTAAAGCAATCGACAAATTTGACCTGAGCTACGATGTAAAATTTTCAACTTACGCTGTGCCGATGATTTCTGGTGAAATCAAACGTTTCTTACGGGATGACGGCATGATAAAAGTCAGCCGTTCTTTAAAAGAACTGGCGTACAAAGCATATTTGTTGAAAGAAGATTTACAGAATCAGTGGGGGCGTGAACCGACTGTGGGCGAAATTTCAGAGCGTCTGGGAGTCGAGCAGGAAGAACTGGTCATGGCACTGGATGCAGGCGGAGACGTCGAGTCCTTGCATAAACCTATTTATCAAAAAGACGGACAGGAAATCCGTCTCATGGACAAGCTTGAGGAAAAGAGCGAAGAACATGAGCAGGTTCTGAATCATATAGTTCTGACGGAACTTCTTGGAGTGCTGAATCAGGATGAAAAAAGACTCATTTATCTGCGCTATTTTGCGGAGCAGACCCAGTCCCAGGTTGGACGCGAGCTTGGAATTTCACAGGTTCAGGTCTCAAGAATGGAAAAGAAAATACTCGGACAGCTTAAAAATGCATATTTTCATGGAAAGCCGACATACTAACATTTGAATAAAGAGTTTCGCAAATATTTCATTTAGCATAGGGAAAGAGTAGACGATAACTGCAATGGATCCAGTGCGGAAATGAATGGAACTATGGCGAAAGAAAGTGTAAGAAAGGTGTGAAAAATGTGCAGGAACAATTAGAAAAAGCGAGAAAAAGACTCAGAATCTGCCTCATTGCGGTAGTGCTTCTGGCAATAGTGGCAGGCTGTGCGTATTATTTTGGCGATTTTGGCAAAGAGCGAGACGTGACGGAAGGAACGCTGGTGAGAGGCGCGCAAGATGCACAGGGAGATGTAAGGGTTCTATATAGCTCCAATACGACTAAGATAGATACATCTATGCCATATAGTGAAAATATGTCAAAGACAGAGGACTGGGGACGGAATTTAACAGCTGGGGTGTCGGGAGGTTCTGTATATGGCTGCCAGTAAAGAGACTGTTTATATAAAGGCAGACCGGAATGTGGAAGTCACGGATCCGTGTGTAAAATTAGGGGATATTCTGTCCATGGAATGTGCAAATCCGACAGTTCTGCCGAAGCTTAAGACAATCAAACTTCTGCGGTTTCATGGAGTTGATAAAAAGACACAAAATCGTGTCGCGGTTTCCATTTTGAAAGTTATCGAATGTATACATGCAGAATATCCGGAGATTGAAGTTCAGAATCTGGGTGAGCAGGACTTTATCATCACTTATGAGGAACAGCAAAGCGTGGGCGGTGTCTGGCACATTTTAAAAACAAGTCAAGTTGTACTGATTAGTTTTATGGGAGCGGCGTTTTCCATTATGGCATTCAACAATGACGTCGGTGTGACAAAAATGTTCAGTCAGATTTATGAACTGGTAACAGGAATAAAAAGTGATGGATTTACAGTGCTGGAATTTACGTACAGTATCGGAATTGCCATTGGAATTCTGACATTTTTCAATCATTTTGGAAAGAGGAGATTTTCCGTAGATCCAACTCCGATAGAAGTGGAAATGCGTCTGTATGAGAATGATCTTCAGACGACTTTGATTGAAAACATTTCCAGAAAGGAGCAGGAATTAGATGTGGGCACAAAATATCCTACTGGCAGTCATCGGTCTTAGTGCAGGTGTGATCGTAGCCAGCGGACTTTTTTCATTTGTCATTGAATTAGGTGTTGTGTCCGATTTTGCAGACCGCACCCACACAGGCGAACACATTTTGCTCTACGAGGACAGTGTGGCGCTGGGCGGAATACTGGCGAATATTTTCTGGGTGTTCCACATATCCATACCCGGTGGGAATATATTGGCAGCAGTGTTCGGGATTCTTGGTGGAATATTTGTGGGATGCTGGGCGATGGCACTTGCAGAAATGTTGAATGTATTTCCAATTTTCATCCGGCGTATGAAGATTATAAAAAGCGTACCATATCTTATACTTGGAATTGCAGTCGGAAAGACTGTGGGTGCGCTTTTGTTTTTTGCAAATCACTGGGGACAGTAATAATGTTTATATAGAATACTTTGCTGTTCAAACGCAGGGACGAATCGAAAAAAGCGTTCGTTGACAGGGGAGTCATGTGGAAAAAGAAAGGAGAGGAACATGGATAAACAAAAGCAACAGGAAGCATATAAGAATTACGTCAAGCAGAAGACGCCGGTACACAATCTGCCACTCAATATGCTCAAAGCATTTATTACAGGAGGCATTATCTGCACAATTGGACAGGGCATTTTGAATTATTGCAGGCACCTTGGAATAGAAAAAGACATCAGCGCAGGTTGGACTTCCATGATTCTGATTCTCTTAAGCGTCTTGCTCACTGGATTTAACATTTATCCGCAGATCGCAAAATGGGGCGGCGCAGGAGCGTTGGTTCCGATTACCGGATTTGCGAACTCCGTGGCGGCACCGGCAATTGAATATCAGAAAGAAGGACAGGTCATGGGAATCGGCTGCAAGATATTTACCATAGCAGGTCCGGTGATATTATATGGAATCTTTTCAAGCTGGGTACTTGGAGTGGGGTATTGGATATGGGAGATTTTGAAAGTGGTGTGAGAAATTTTTTTAGATAGCGGACAGCAAGTTTCCAAAAGGAGCCGATAAAGGAGCTAAAAAAGAGCCAAAAAGAAGCCGATAAGAGAAGCGTAAAAAGATAATAAGTTACGGGGAGTAGAAATGCTCCTCATTTTTTATTGACACATATATCACGGTGCGAAATACTAACTATATCGAAGTACGATGTATCGCGCTGAAAGGATTGAATTCGTAAGAGAGGAAGATAAGCGCAAGATTTATCAGATTACGGAGCTTGGAATGGAAGTACTGGAACTGGAGCTGAAACGGATTCAAAGGTTGTATCGCAACGCACAGGAGGTATTGTGATGAGTGAGACAAAAAAGGAACTTCGCTGGTTTTCAATTATGGATTATGAAAAAGAAGCCCGTTATCTGAGCAGAATGCCGAGGCATTCTTGAATGATTTAAAAGTTAAACTGTTTAGTATATATCAATTATCGGGATAAGAGAATTTATACAAATGAATTGATAAGAAGGTGAAATTTTCCACACGTTTCTAGGAAAATAATTTAAAAAATATAACAGTTACATTTCCACTTGGGGTATTTAACTGCGTAACAGGAGTATCTGGCTCAGGAAAATCAACATTAGTTAATGAGGTATTATATAAGACAATAGCAAAAGAACTAAATGGTTCAAATGAAAAACCTGGAAAATGTAAAGGTGTAAAAGGATTAAAAAATATAGATAAAATTATAAATATAACAATCATGACAGCAAGACAGAAAATCGCAATCTGGAAGTAAGAACCACCAAAATAATTGACGGACATACAGCACGCGATGGATACATCTGAATTTTTCAATGCCAGAGTATCGATTACCTGTGGCTGTGAAAAAGATAATTTAGGGGATTTCGCCAGATCATTCTGACTGATTCCAAGAAGCTTCATTTCTTCTAGATTCGATAAAATCTGTTCATGGTCAAAGAAACAGATATGAAGTGAATTATCCAGGGATGCGTATTCTTCCAGTGCAAAAAAGTTCAGGTCAATCAGGGAACAAAGATACAGCCCATTATATTGACAGGTATACATAATTACGGAAAAATAGTCATTCGAATATGTCTGCCAGTTTTCCAGCGAAGAGGGAGGAGCCTCAAGATAGTATTTTTTCAGTTCCTCCTTTAATTCATAGCAGTGTCTGGCGTATGTATTTGGAAAATAGGAACCATATTCGTACATGGATGTGGCAGCGGTATCACTGAATACAAGAAGTCCACTATAGGGAGAAACCTCACTCTGAAGCATTTTGCGT
>SKEF01000848.1_pt1 | contig 29409 bp, 35 predicted proteins | sample 4826691 | NCBI WGS metagenome assembly SKEF01 (sample SAMN11008816, study PRJNA524170) | human gut metagenome | biome: Human fecal sample; material: Feces; isolation source: fecal sample from pouch patient p23, p27 | host: Homo sapiens | place: Israel: Tel-Aviv | collected 2016-08-24
TCCCAGGTCTCTCCCATTCCTATGATGCCACCGGAACATGCACACATTCCTTCTGCCTTTACCTTTTTCAGAGTTTCAATCTTCATATCGTATGTATGTGTCGTACATATATTAGGAAAATTTCTCCGCGAAGTCTCAATATTATGATGGTAACTGGTTACTCCGGCTTCATGAAGACGATGCAGCTGTTCGGAAGAAAGAAATCCCATGGAAGCACAGAGATCGATATTGCATTCCTTATACATGGTTTCATAGGCATGAATCGCCTGATCAAATTCTTTTCCTGTCAGAGCCTTTCCTGCAGTGACAATGGAAAAACGGTCAACGCCCTCCTCTTCATTCATTTTACATGCTTCCAGAATCTTTTCCTCTGGAAGAAAATCATAGATTTCGCAGGAAGTATGGTGGTGTACTGACTGTGCACAATATTTGCAGTCCTCCGGACATCTGCCGCTGCGTCCATTGATGATAGAACAGAGATCCACCTTATCGCCTATATATACTTCACGGATGCGGTCTGCTCCTTCACACAATTCATCTAAATCACAGGTGAGAAAAAAAGAAAGATCATCTTCCCTTGTAATTCTGCGTCCATCAATAATTTCCTTTGCTAAAATAAGTGGATTCATTTTGCAAGCTCCTCCCTTTCCAGTCTGACATTTGATTTTGAATCAAAAAGATATTGAAGTACTACCGGTCTGACACGTTTTGCAATAACAGCTCCCAGAACACTTAATGCAATATCACCGGGTACAGCAAGAAGAAAACAATAAAGGATAAGCGGCCAGATTCCAATCGGTGTATCGATCACATAATTACAGATCACATAGTAATAAACCATTCCACAGGCATAGACGATCATCAGACCTGCCAAATTCGCAAGTAAATAGTGAAAAACTGTCTTCTGCTTAAGACGCTCTGCAATAAGTCCGGTCACGTATGTTCCCAGGCAGAACCCTATAATATAACCGAAGCTTGGCTTGAAAATATACCAGATCCCACCGCCCTCCGAAAAGATCGGAAGTCCTGCCAGTCCCAACAGCATATAGGCAACCACAGAAATCATACCCCTTCTGGATCCCAGAAACAATCCGGCAAGCATAGTGAACAGGTACTGCAGTGTAAAGGGAACTACAGGTACAGGGATTTTAATAAACGCACCTGCTGCAATCAATGCCGTAAAAAGACCGCAATAGATCATGCTTTTTGTTTTAGTCATTTGTAAACCTCCATATATTTTATGGTTTACTATTTTAAAGCACAGAAGGTTAATTGTCAACTTTTTTATTTTCTCAGTTTATAGTTCGCCTGTTACTGTTCACACACCACTATCCCGCGAGGTGTTTTGGCATGAATATGCCAAAATCCCGAGACATACAAGCCAAAATTCCATTGCCGTAGGCAATCTGGAATGAATTTTGGCTACGTTACTGTGAACGGAGTGAACAGTAACTTCGCCTTGCTATTTGCGTCACAGCATATATAATATGGTCAAGCGGATAAAATCATCCGCTTTGGTACTTGCTTGATTCGGTAATCACGACCACCGGCTAAGTCGGTGGTTTGCTTTGACCCTATAAGGGTCTATTACCGGCACTGGAGTCTAAAGACTCATTATTCCTGTATTTTTTGCATTTTTCCATACCGTATCTACATAATATCCACGACACCAGAAATGTCTGTTTCCATATTTGTACTTCAGATTTGCATGTCTTTCGAATATCATTAATGTACTTTTTCATTTTAACCATACAAAAACGGCAGACCCCCCAATAAAGTCAAGGGATTCTGCCATTTTATTTTTCATCAACTGTCGAAAACGGGTGTGTGTCATTTCATCGGGAATTTCTTTCTTGCCAGGTCAGTTCTGCTTTTTCCTTACAGTTCTCAGAAAATAACAGATCGACCACGCAATACTCATTCCTGCTGCAATTCCAAAAGCAAAAAGAAACGTATCCCGTCCATATTCCAATGCTCGAACAGTATTTCCTTCCACAATGCTGTTCATACAATAATAAAGAGTACTTCCGGGAATCAGAGGGATTACGGAAGTAACAAAAAAAGATGTAGATGTCTCTTTACAGATTCTTGCAAGAATTTCTGCATACACATCTGTAACAAAGCCAGCCATCAGAGTCGGAAGAAAAACATTTCCCCAGAATTCTTTTCCCAGAAGGAACACCAGCCAGCTAAGGAAGCCGCCAACTGCTGCCAGAGGCAAATATTTCTTTTTTATATGAAAAAGAATTCCAAATCCTACAGAGCCAATGGCTCCGGTAATTAATTGTATCATGATTGCTGCAGTCAAAGTCCAAACCTCCCAAATAAAATAATTGCCCCCATAAATCCAAGTGCCAGTGCCGCAGCAAGTAGTAAAGCAGCAATCAGACGGATGATTCCAGAGAGTGTATCACCAATAAGTACATCCCTGATTGCATTTGTCGACATCAACCCCGGAATCAAAAGCATAATGTCACCGATCATAATCTTATCCATGCGAAGGAATGGGCACAGCAAGGTTAATCCACAGATTGCACAGCCTGTAAAAAAAGACGCCACAAACTGAAAAGTCACTTCATTCATGCATACCGGACGAAGATATTGCTGTAATCCCCAGATCAGAACAGCCCCAAATCCTGCTGCAACAGCATCCGGAATACTTCCACCATAAAAAAAAGCAAAACTGCATGCAGCCAGAAGGCTTCCAAGAAGTTTCCATAACGGTTTCGTCTTATTTATGTTAATTTTATCAAATTCTTTCCGAAGCTCTGCCGCAGGGACAGGATGATTACAGAAACGACGGCTCAGATCATTCAACTGCTCTAATTTTGTAAAATCATTTCCACCACTTTCCCTGATCCGTCGGGTCTGTGTCCGCGCTCCTTCTTCTGGAAATTCCATGGTAATAACGATACTGGATGTGATCACAAAAACATTCATCTGTGCAGCACCACAGGCATAACCCATTCGGTTCAGCGTATCCTCCACTCGAAAAATCTCTGCACCGCTGTTTAACAATGCGTCACCCATATCAAGAAAAATATGTAAAAAATCTTTAGATGTCTGCATAGGATTACTCCTTTAATTTTGCAGAAAAGAGTCCGGCATAATATACGCCAGTGTCTTACTTCTGCACTTTTGTATTCTGAAGATAGCTTTAGTATAAGGCTTAATTGCAGTTAATACAACTTCTATTTTATAGCGCTTTCATAAAATAATTCCAGTTCAAATTATTTTGAAAAAATAAGATGTGTTTTTCAGATAAAAAAATATGAGTAGTAGTCAAGAGGACTTGATGGATTAATCCGTCAAGCCCTTTCTATTTATTATGAGAAATAATCAGTGTACGAGCTGTCAAGTATTTTCTTCCTTCTTATAAAGATTAAAATTCTTGACAGCTCTGTTTTTGGCAAATAAAAAAATATCATAGAATCTAGTTTAATAGACTCATATGATATTTCTTTGATTACTCTTGTGATTACCCGTGAAGACGAAGACGCGCAAAAGCCTTCATTTTCAAAGGTTTCGAGCAGGGGATGAGAGAATCGAACTTCTTCCAAAAACCCGTAAACCCGCATAAAATCAATGTTTTTTAAGATTCAACATGATTAGATGTGGTTAGATTTTCTAAAAAAGGAGGGTATTGGGTGGTATCTTAACACGTTTTTTCCCATTTCTGGACACTGGAACAATTTAAAATAACTTGAAAGTAACCAGCTAATAGAAAATTATATTTCTTATTATATTACCCACTCTGTATCATCATATATAGAGTGGGATTTTTATACTTAATTTTTATCATCTGTATCTGGTACATATTTCATTATATCAGACACTTCACAATTTATTACAGAACAAAGTGTATTAATCGTCTGCGTGGTGATGGTCTTGCCACTACGTAACCTTTGTATAGTGTCAGGCAGAATGCCCTGTTTATAGATTAATTGGTAAGTTGTTATTTTGCGTTCATTAATTGTTTTCCAAAAAGGCTCGTAGGAAATCACATCATCACTCCTCTTTTTGGAAATGATAACATGATTTTTTTAACGTCTATGAACGCTACAACATCCATGTTGTAAAAAGAATAACATAGTGTTGATTATAAGTAAATACTTTGATTTTGTAATTATATTTTCGGAATTGAAAATATAAAATTTATTGAATGGCATATGTAAATTATGATATAATATGACTATCAAAGAACGGGAGGTAATATTATATGGAAGCAATTATCAGACCATCCGCAGCATTACGAAACAATTACAGCGAAATTTCCAGAACATGCCGTGAAGAACGAACCCCTGTTATTATTACCAAAAACGGCATCGGCGATACTGTTCTCATCGGAATACAGGAATATAATCAAATGACCGCAGAACTGGAACTGTTACGTACGTTAGCTGATGCAGAAGAAGATGTTGCGCAGGGCAGAGTTGCACCTGTACAGGAAACTTTTGACGATATCCGCAGTGCATTATTAGCAAGGGGGAACAGATGAGCTACCAAATTTTGCGAACAGATAAGGCAGACGAACAGCTCCGGGATATTATCTTCTACATTGCCGATGATTCCGGCAGTGAGGATATTGCTCTGAATTATCTGGATAAAATTGAAAAGGCAATTAATAATTTAAAAGATTTTCCGTATTCTGGCAGTGTTCCCCACTATGCAACCTTGCGCCGACAGGGTTACAGAGTCCTGATTGTGGAACGGCATCTTGTATTTTATAAGGTCAATGAATCTCAGCAGATTGTAACAATTTACGCTGTCGTGGACGGCAGACGGGAATATCGGAAACTACTATAATTAGAAGAAACCTCTTTCATATCTTTTGAGAGAGGTTTTTCTAAGTTTAAATATGAATGACATATTGACTACAAAATGCCACCGTAGTAAAATCAAGCTATAAAAACACTTTACCAGAGTGAAGAAAAAGAAAGGAAAGAGAAACATGAAAAAAATACTAAAACAGCTTCTAACAATTTCGCTGATTTTTATTATGATTTTATCAGCCATTCCAGTTCAGGCAGCAAACACAAAAAGTTCTCTACTAAAACAGACTATTACTTTATATCCGGGAAAAAGTAATAAAATTACATTATTTAATTCACGTTATTTAAACCTTGGTAATATTGATACAAGAAATAATTCTGTATCTGTAACAGTGCGTAATCCAGCTATCGCCAAAGTAGAGGCAAACAATTCTGGAGTATTTGCTTATCCGAAAAAAGTCGGAAAGACTTTAGTTACTGTCAAAGCTGGAAATATAACACGTAAATGTGCTTTAACAGTAAAAGAATACGTAAATCCAGTGACTTCTGTAAAGGTAGGAAATACAACAATATCAGGAAAAAAATTTGATACAAACCCTTATCGTGTTATATCCTATTCTAAATTTGCCAATAAAAAAGCAAAAGTAACCTTTAATTTAAAAAAGGGATGGTCTTTCCAGTATGATGCTATATCTTATTTCCAGAAAACCTGGCAAAAGTCTGAGGATGTAAAAAATGGTAGTATTGTTCCGATTAAAGGTGGAAGTGGCTATAAGATTATGACAGCAGTAGTCAATGATAAAACAGGACAAGTAGAACATTTATTACTCTGGTTCAAATAATATTTAAACAATCACTTTTCAAATATGATCTGTATCCCCATGGCAGTTACCGCCACGGGGATATCTTTTTACGTATATTATTTAGAAGTTTTACTATTCATCCGCTTTAAGACCAAGAAAATATTTTTTTCCATCATCATCATATGCACAAAGTAATTCAGACATTTTTTCAGCTATATCTTGATAATATTTTGGTGATTCTTGCCTTACAATTCCCTCTATAAATTTGCTATGGTCGTTCAGTTTTTCGTTATAATAATTATATTCGTTAATCAATTTTCCGTCAGCATCAATGGCATCGGCAACGATCTTATCATCATCAGCATCGGCATCTTTACCAGTAGCGGCATCTTTACCAGTAGCAGCGTTTTTACCAGTAGCAACATCATCACCAGCATATTTACGAGCTATAAAGGCTTCAATAGTGGCACGGACATCGGCATCGTCATCAGCATCCTTGCTAGCATTCTTGCTAGCATCAGCGGTATCGTCAGCAGCATCCTTGCTAGCATTCTTGCTAGCATCAGCGGTAGGAACATCATCAGCATCAACTGGCAGCATATCCTCTGGGTCAATTATGAATGGTGCATCATTATCCTTAAGATAAATGCATTTGACAATGTCATCAATATTAACTTTTAAATTAAGTCCCTCATTCAATGCTATATTGAAAACGCTTAGTGTCGTCTTACAGATTTCATTCAACTGCTTTAACCGCTGTTCCTGACAAAACTCTTTATCTTCTTGCTGAATATCTATTTTTTCCTGTAAATCATCTAATTTTTCTTGTAAGTCCTCTTTCTCTTCACTTAATTCTTCTAACTTTTTTTGAATACGTTGTGCATCTGATGAAAATTTCTTGTATTTTTTCAATTTTTCTTTCAGTACTTTTTGTTGCGCTCTCAAGCGTATCATCTCAGTTCTTAAATTAAAACGCTCTGTTCTTAACTCCCTTACTTTCTTTTCATAATCTTTAAGTTCTAATTCTATCTCTGATTCTACATGATATCCTATATTTACATCATCTTCTGAGTTTACATCAGATTTTGACTCTGCATCAGCTTCTAATTTAGCTTCTTCCCGTTTTCGTAAATCTTCGTCTTTCTTTTCACGAAACCACATTTTGTATGTACGAGGAGTCTGAGGATTATTTAACCATTCTTCTTTAGATGGGATATTCTCAACCATTTCAGGATAGATTTTTTTACAAACAGCCACAAATATTTTATAGTCCTCTTCTTTTTTCTCCGGCGAATCAGATTCATTATAAAACAATTTCCTAGCAACTTCTTGACAGCTTATAGTAATTGCTGCTTTAGCGTTGTTCTTTGTTAATTTTTCTCTTGGATTATTTTTTTTAGAGTTTATTTGATTTATTTCCTCTTCAACCGCTTTTTTTCTTTTCTCTACTTCCTGAGGTGAGTCTAGGTGTTTGGGAAGAATATTATTAAACATCTTGTCTTTTACTATAATATAAGCAAACAATGATTTATAAGAACTCCTTAACTCGCCCCACATTCTGCCCGGAAAAGAATCTTCAAACATACGTTTTATAGCTGTCTTGGCATTCCGTAAGTTCTTTTGTTTTTGTTCAGGTAATCCACGACTATCTTCTGGAAGCCCATATATCTTCAATATTCCTGCAATATCAATTCCATATTTATTATCGCTACTTTTCTTTTTTTGACCGTAAGATTTTTTCATATTATTCCTTTCTGTCACACTTTTTTTTCGTGTGTCGAATTTTTTCTTCTTTTCTTTCTTTCTATTATACATACATTTATGTATATTCTTCAACATTTTTGTAGGTTTTATAGCATTTTTGTAGGTCTAAAATTTTTTTACAAATTTAGGAACTGGAAAATTGGTGTGTCGAACTTTTTCACCTATACTTAAGCCATCAAGAAACGAAGAAAACTTCTTGAAACAAAAATCTGATGAAAACGCAAGAAAGGAATTACTTATGGTAAATACAAAATCCAAAGCAAATACAGAAAGCATAAGAAAGGATGAGTCAACTATGAAAGCTACAACAGTTAAAACAACCACAGAAAACGTAAGAAAGGATGAGCCAACTATGAAAGACCCAAAAGCCAAAACAACTATTGAAAAAACAGGCAATACACATTGTATTGATTACACAGATTTAGCAGATATGAAAGATTGTTATAAGGAAATCGTAGATCTTTGTATAAAGAATAACAAAAATTGTCCTCAGCTTGGAATTGCTGATCCTGAAAGGATTCCAGATGAATACAAAACAGTAAGATTTGCATCCTTTACCGGAAAAATCAACGGTATTTTTGCATCCAATAAATTAAATGATACTGAACGTATTAATGCATTTAAAGATGCCATTTCTAATGTAAATTGTAAAGATGCATTAAATGTCCCGGATATTTATGGACTTTATCCTGAAAAAAATATGACACCATATTATGTATCTATGGTAGCTTTTGCCAAATCACTGAAAGTAAAGTGCCCGATGTTAGCTATTCGAAATGAATTGCCACCAATGTACGCAGGTAAGCTGAATGAAAAAAAGATTTCTTTTGCTACCTTCGACCCTAAAGATCAGCTTGAAAGAATCCTTTCCATTTTTATCGCAGAGCAGAATCTTCCACGTAAACCATTTAAAAATTTAGCGCAGACAATTAGCTGGATTGCATTTGAAATGCGTGAAGTATGGCAGCGTGAACATCACTATGATATGTATTGGAAAAATGTAAATTTATCTCTTACAGAAGCTGAATTTCTCATGTTGCCAGCAATGATTGACAAATATGCATATATGTTTTTAGTTGCCAACAGCATTTTCGGAACTGGCACAGTTTGCTTTGATAATACGATTTCACCAGAACAGAAAGAAGCAATTGAAAAGAGGATGAAAAGTATCTCTGTTGATGATATTCCTGAATTGGATACGAAACAGTTATGGAAAACTGTCAAAAATTCTAATAGTTTACGTCTCTTTTAAGAAAAGAAATTGAAAATGCTATTTAAAATAAATCTCATTTTAAATACTAAACATATTGGCGGTATCAACAGATACTGATACCGCACTATAAAATTAGGAGGACAAAATTATGAAAGCTATTATAGCTAAAAAGCTGTACGATACTGATACAGCTAAAGAAATTGCAGAACGTTGGAACGGCAGAAGTACATCAGACTTGGGATATCTGCGTGAAGTTCTGTATCAGAAGAAAAACGGAGAGTTTTTCCTGCATGGTGATGGCGGTCCGATGACTGAATATTGTGAAGAATGTGGAAACCGTATGTATTGTGGCAGTGAAAAGATTATTCCATTTACCGTAGAAGAAGCTAAGGATTGGGTAGAGGAATATTCCAATGCTGATACTTATATTGAACTCTTTGGTGATGTAGAAGAATAAAATAAAGAAGCTGGCGGTATCAGTATCCACTGATACCGCTCATACAGAAAGGAATTTAATTATGGATAAAAAATTATGCTTCAATAAAGATGATTATGGTTACAGCAATGCTATGGATATGACAGAAATCTACAAAAAAGTTGCAGAATTTTGTAAAAAAGATAAGAAAATATGTCCTCAGATTGGAATTGTTAATAGTGAAAGTATTCCCACTGGATATAAAGCTTTATTTTATGATAAACCACTTTGTATTTTGGCATCTAATAAATTAAGCAGTTCTGAACTGATTGACACATGTAAAGAAATTATCTCTAATCCAAGGAAAGCCAAAAACAGTTTGGCTATGGAAGATATTTACCGCATTTATCCAAGAAAAGACATGACTTTTTGCTATTTAATAATGGCAGCTATTGCCGAATCATTGAAAGTAAAATGCCCGGTATTAGATATAAAAAATAACTATAATCCAATGTATTTAATAGATGAAGTAGGTGAAACGCCAGATTGTATTTTGAATTTAGACTTTAAAGATAAATTTATGAGAGTACTTTCAATTTTTATATTAGAAAAATATCTTTCACATGATCCATTTGAAAACTTAATGCAAAGAGTAAAATGGATTGCTTTTGGAATGCGTGAAGTATGGCAGCGTGAATACGATTATGACTTTTATTGGAAATATTATGATTTCTTTTATTATAAAAGTGAATATGTAACGCGACCAGCAATGGTTGATAAATACGCATATGCCTACTTAGTTTTAAAGCGAATTTTCGGAGATAAAGCAGTTTGTTTTTCAGATTTCAAATCACAGACAATGAATGATGCAATTAAAGCAAGAATGAAGGATATTTCATCTGATGATATTCCTGAATTAACTTTTGAACAGCTTTGCAAATGTTAGAAAACTATATTAAGAAAAGAGGTCAATAATTATGAAAAATTTTTCAGAAGTACAGGTTGGCAATAAAATTGTCGATATGAAAGAAATCTACAAAAAAGTAGCACTGTTTTGTAGAGAAAAATCCCAGAATTGTCCTGTTATTTTCACAAATCAGGAATTGCCATTAGGTGTTAATATCATACGACTTACATCACCACATACAGTTAACGACATTCTTTTAACTTCAGAACGTTTGAGCACCGATGAAACCATTAAAGAAATCACGAATGAAATCATTTGCGGAAAGCGTGCTGAAAATACAATTTGTATAGAAGACACATACAAATATTTTACTTCCGTGAAAGATATGACACCACTTTATTTGCTTATGGTATTCTCTGCGGAATCTTTACAAATCAGGTGCCCTGTATTGGAAACATTCCGCAATAGTTCACAGAACACGTGCACCGGATATGAGTCTATTTTAGATAAAAACGACGAATCCCATCGTACATTATCAATTCAGCTCTATATAAATCTATCTGATGATGATATAGATCAGGTTTTAAGATGTGCAGCGTTGGACTTAATCGCAGGTATGCGAGAGGCATGGCAGCATGAAAAACATTATGATGAATTCTACAAAGATTATGATGAAACTTTAAAAGGGGATATGTATCATTTACAGCCAGCAGTACTTGATATATATGTTTGTGTAAATTATATTTCATATCGTGTATTCCATTTCAACTACTTAAATATGTTCTCTATATCAAACATAGTAAAGAATGCTGTATATAGCAGAATGAATCGGACATCGTTCTTCCTTATGAATGACGACTTATATATGGAATGCTTTAAATTAATGCCATAATCTTTTTATTTGAATTTTCTTCCTCACTGGATAGTCCAGTGAGGAAGTTCTTTTTTTACATATTCCAATTCAAGTTCCTTTTTGTATTTATAAAATGTGTCTTTAGAAATACCAGCTAATTTCCAACACTGTTCGTTGTTTAGTTCACCGCCAAAAGACTTGCTATGCTTCTTAATGTATTCTTTTGCCTGTACTGATTTTTTAGTTATCAGTTTACTTCCTTTCGCTAATCCCGGCTTTTTGCCATGTCGAACAGCAGTTTTTAAGCCCTCTCTGGTACGCTGTTGCAAATCTGTTACTTCTTTTTGTGATTGCTGAAATGCAAGCTGAATATTTCTCTGTAACATTTTCATCTGATAATTTTCCAATGCTTTCATTATTGCACGCACCATTTCACTCAAATCACTATCATTAATTGGTAGTTCTTGCCCCATCATTCGCCGGAGCTGTTCTGTACTTTCTCTATATGTATCCGTATCAATATGCCTTTCTTTAAGAAATACCAGATTTATGCCCTTACTGTATAATTCCATATAAGTCTTGTATCCATCTTCGGCGTTACGGCTCATACGGCTAACACTATCGAAAACAATTGTATCGCCTGTTTTTAACCGTTTAAGCATTTTCTGGAACTCTTCTCGTCCCTGAAATTTTGTTCCCGTATATATTTCTTTTACAATAATACAGTCAGGATCATAATTTTGTGCATTCCGTACTTGCCGTTCGATGGACTGTTTCGGTGTACTCACACGGCAATACGCCCATGTGTAATTCATAAATTTATACCCCCTGTCTTAATTCTTACGTTCGTTTATTTTACTACAATGAAAAATTTATTTTATAAAAAATTCTGGCACAGTTTTAGGACTTTTCTGTCCATGGAAAGTTTTAGTATGTGGTACTAAAGATATTGGCACGTAGCGTGCCACGGTTGCATCAGCAAAAAGAAAAGGAGAATTACTATGTTCAATCTCAATAATTATGGTGTTGCGACTGGCAGATTAACGTCAGACCCATTCGTATACCAGAACACAGATGGCAGCCAGAAAGTAAGAATTACTCTTGCTGCAAATGATAACTACAAAAACGCAGATGGCAAACGAAGTACACAGTTTCTGCCGTTTGAAGCCTTTATTCCTGCTGACAGAAATCCCGGTGTTTACACCATGATTCATTCTGGAGACAAAATTTCTGTTGCTTACACTGTAAAAAATAACAATTACAGAGATAAAAATACCAACGAAATGATCTACGGAATCATTTTACAAATCGAAAAAATCAGTTTGGAAGAATCCAAGGCAACCACAACAGCGCGACAAGCAGCGAAAGCATCTGGAACTAAGGAAACTAACAGCAAAAGAAAAACAGGTACTAAGAAAACAGCATAATCATAAAAAAGGAGACTCACTACTATGACACTTGAAGAATTTATCAACAAAGTTACCGAAGAAATCAAAAATTATTTACCAGCAGAATATGCAGACGGTGAAATCCATGTATTTGACCAGTCTCTTGTTGGTGGATGCTGCAAAGCAATGACTATTACCGTTCCACAGCATACCCTTGAACACATGGTATACCTTGACCCTCTGTATGCAGACTTCTGTAATGGAAAGACTTTTACCGAAATCATGCAGATTATCGCTCAGATTGTGCTGGATATTGCACCAGATTTTAAACTGGATGCAGAACCGTTCCTGAAATGGGAAAATGCCAAAGACTTTGTAACCAGCTATTTGCTAAATGCTATTGCACCAGAGAACAAACTGTTTCTGGCAGAGCATCCGCATACGTTATTACCAGAAACCAATTTAGCAATTGCGTATACATTGGATTTATCAGCACTTACTCCATATACCAGAGCAACATTAATAGTAGATAACATCTTATTGGAAGAATGGAAAGTTAATATAGAAACAGTTCAGAATACAGCAATTATCAACAATCCTCGGATTCATCCAATAGAGTTTTTAGATATCGCCAATATTTTAAGTGAAATAGCAGATATGCCATTAAAGCATAATACGTTCGGCGATATGGTTGCAGTTACAAACCAGCAGCATTTTACTGGTGCAATTTCCGTTCTCTATCCTAATGTAGAAGAAACACTGAAAGAATATCTCGGAGATTTTTACTTGTTCCCATCCAGCATCAATGAAATGATTGCTTTTCGCAGAGATGCCTATTCTATGGAAGAAATGCTAAGAAAGATAGCAAAGTGCAATGCGGCTATTACTCCCGACAAAATCTTAGATAGTGTTCCTTATAAATTAGAGGATGGTGTATTGAAATCTATTACCATTGGTATAAAAGCATCTTGATACATAAGCCTGATTCCACACGGAGTCAGGCTTTTTTTTTCAATAATGCAGATAGCTTTCCTTTGTATTATTGGCACCTGTAATTCTGTTGCGAAGTTTTTCTGTTTCCTGCGCTCGTCGCTTATGTCGTGCTTGTGGACTGTTCTGGTAATTTAAATCTATTGTCTTTCGTAATTTTGCCGGGACAAAATCCGGCGAAATTTTATCTCCACGCGCTTTTTTGCCTTGATATTCCGTTCCATCTTGCAACTGAAATGTCCAGTTGCTCTTAGTTTTTCTGGTTACTCTAACACCATATCGCTTTAAATTTTCTTCCAAATCTGCAAAAGACGTAGTTTGTTGTACAGCGATCTGGATTCTTTTTCGTAACTCATCCATCCAAGAAACTTCTTTGTTATTTTTGATTTTTGCAGTTCGCTGTTTCTGCTTTTTCTCTGATTTAATATGCTGTTTTCCATAGTCAATCGGAATGTGCCAGAGTTCCATTTCCTTTTCGATTTCTTCTCTGATTACACTATAAGAAGTCTGCCGACCTCGGCACGCCTTTAATGTCTTATAATTAAGAGCATTAATACAAGCATGACAATGTACCAATCCAGATTTCCCATCATTTTGCGCAACGATTGTGTACTGATGTCCGGGATAATTCTTTTCGATTACATTAGCAACAATGTCTGCTGCATTATCCAGTGACTCCATGTTCTCAGGATTTAATTCATTTTCACTAAAGGAAAACAGAAGAGTGTATGCCTGAATATCTCCAACATTCCTATTTCCTCGTTTCCATACTCTTGCAAACTGTTTTCGAATACCTTTTGCATCCCCGGTATCTATTACACCGTTTCCGCATCTGAAAGCACCAATTCTAACACCTCTTTGTTTTACCTTATCCGTCATAGGGTACGCGATAGAAGCGTACCCATTGCGACTAGACCTGATTCCAGAATACATTTAAAAGTCCTTTTTTCAAATCATCTTAACATTAATATCTACACCGTCCAAAATGTCCAGCAATGCATCTGCAAGTTTTCCCTGTTTTTCCATTTCGCGATTTACAGCAAACATAATGTAGCTTAACCGTTCATCCAACTGTTGCTTTTCTGTTGGAGTTCCAGTCATCATGCCAGTCCGAATATCTCGAATAAGCGCAGAAACATTTGTACCAATCCTACGAATCTGCTGAGTATTTTGGTTCAATTCTGTTGCATAGTTTTCTAAGTATGCGATTGTATTTTTATCCAAATCGCAGTGAAAAAATGAACCAAACCTTTGCGCTTCTTTCTGCACCTGATAATCTTTTACAATTTTCTTCATGTCTGTATCAAAGAGCAGCATTCTGATCAATTTTGACATAGAACAGTTCATATGTTCAGCCAAGATAGCGATATAATCGCGTTCTTCTGCTGTTACCCTTATATGTAAATTATGCAATCTCATAATGGCAAATCCTTTCTTAAAAAATTCTATCTATAATATAACGTTCTTCCCTATCGCTAATGTACCGTTTTTTATATTTGTCTCCCTCACAAGATGCTTTTAGCGCATTTTAAAACATTGCTAAATTTGCTGCAAATCCAGCAATTTCGGGAGCCAAATATAATTGGACCACTCCAACGGTACCGCTTTGCGTCCCCGCTGGAGATTATTCGCTTTCGCTCATATTGGTCCCTGAGACGGGCAGTTCTCCGAACTTTTCGCCCTTCTCAGACTCTTCCCGATTAGATGAATTTCACATTTTTGTCCTGAACAGGAGAGATACGAAATTCGTTTTCATCCTCATAATAATGCGCACCATAGCAATTACGAACCTCATTAATAAAGAAACTAATTTGGGAATCTGTCATCGTGAAAATGTCATAGTTAGGACAATTGTAAAATTTGTCGTGAAATTCTTTTCCAATTTTTGCATATCTTTCTTCCAAGACTTTCTTATATTCTTCTTCCAGATTAGCCAGTTTTTCTCTTGTCATTTCAATTTTTTTTTCGATGTTATCCATGCTCTTTTTTCTCATAAATTTCACCTCTTTTTTGTTTATTTTCTTGATTTTAGTTTACCATAATTTCTATATTATGTAAACTATTTTAAAAAGAAATAGGACACTTTTTTTAAGAATTTTATATACAATAAATTTCTTTTTTAAGGTTGAATATAGACAATTTTATATCTATAATTAATGTTATATTCCAAGATCAATTTTCTGAAAAAGGTGAAACGAGAGAGAATACCAAAAGTCCAAAAGAGAAAGGATGATAAATCTATGAAAAAGAACATTTTAAAGAAATTTGCAATTGCAATTGCAAGTACAACATTAGCTCTTACAGCTCCTGTTACAATGCCAGATGCATCTGTAATTACTATACAGACGGTTGAAGCAGCTACAGTAAAAACACCATCTACTGTAAAATTAAGTAAAATTTCTGCACCTGCTTACAACAAGATTAAAGTATCTTGGAGGAAAGCCAGCAATGCAACAAAATATTACGTATATTATCGCAAATCTGGTACAAAGAAGTGGAAAAAAATTGCAAGTGTAAAGAATACATCAAGTTCTTACACACACAAATCTTCCAGTAAATACCCAATTATAGTCGGACAGAAATATGACTATACGGTAAAGGCTTACAACAGTAAGTACAAGAAATCCGGCAAGTATAATACAAAAGGATTAACTGCTACAACTAAGCCGGAATATGTAATTACGAGAAAAGCTATCGTGAATTACACAAAACCAGAGGTAGATGTCCATTGGAGCAAGGCAAAGGGATGTTCCCATTACATTATCTACCGTAAAACTGGAACGAATGGTTGGAAACAGATTGCCACTGTTGAAAATACAGTAGACGTTTATACAGATACAAATCCTGTTAAAAATACGGTAAATGCATATACAGTACGTGGCTATTACGCACCAACGAAAGCATACGGAGATTACGACCCGGATGGTATCCGTGCTACTGTTCCATCCTACAGCAATGTAGACCCGGACGATGGTGATGACGACATCACTCCTGCACCAACTTATACAGAAGAACAGTTTGCAGAAGAGATTTTCCGTCTCAGCAATATTGAACGTGCAAAAGTTGGTCAATCATCACTTAAATACCATTCAGAATTACAACGAGCAGCCATGCAACGTGCAAAAGAAATTTCTATTAAATTTTCTCATATTCGACCAAATGGTAAAAAGAGCGATACCGTCTCCGGTGAATTCAATGTTGGATGTATTGTAGGAGAAAATATTGGCGGTGCAACCACACCAGATGCATTGGTAGAAGCATGGATGAAAAGCAATGGACATAGATGGGCAATTTTAAACAATAGCGCACAATATCTCGGTGTAGGTGTTCACAAATGTGCTGATGGTACATTCGATTGTGTACAAGTCTTTGCATCCAATGTTAACTCCAAAATGCCAATTACACTTGATGCAAATGGTGGAACATTCCCAACCAACAATAATGCAACAACTATCACCATGCAAGTTCCAGAGGGTGGTTATTACAACACACTCACAGACTTTCCAACACCTGTTCGTGACGGATATACCTTTACAGGATGGAACATGTACGGAACACCTGTAAAAGACATTTACATCACAATAGACCTTGACTTTACAGCCACTTGGAAACCAAATAACTAAAAAAATACCCCACGGTAAATACCGTGGGGTATTTTTCTTCACCAGAACTCAAACTCTCATTTACACCATACTTTTTACAATCTCTTTTGCCAAAGCAATCTGCTCGGCATCTACCGGATTATTTGGTTCATCAGTCACATCACCATAAAATACGTTGTCATACTGCTTATCTAAATCAGGAAAATCCACAAACATATGGGTGCTTGCATAAGCAGACACTTGGTTAATCTTTCCTAATGCGTTTTTAACCTTTTCATAATCCTTATCAGATACCATCCCCTGCATATCCCTTAATAATACAGCACCTAACTGCTTAACAATCCGCATTTTAGCACCTGCACACTTGTATGCTTCAATTGTTCGATCTTTTTGTCTATCCATGATTGTTTGCCTAACCTTTCTTATTTTTTAACCGTTTCATCTGAAACTGACACATTTTCATCTTCTAATTCAAAAATATCGGCTAAAATTTTTTTGCTAAATCAACCTGTTCCTCTTTTACATAATTTATTGATGTAGAATATAAGAATCCATAAAATACACAAAGATAATCATTAATAGCATTTTGCAATTTATATAACTTTGCCGCAGGTATTACATGTCGAATCGTTACGATCAAATCTACTCCCAAATCATGAAACAAACTCATTTCAGCAACAATACGTTTGTACTTATCAAGTGTTTGATTCTCTTTTTTATCCATAACTATTTAATAATCCTTTCTATACACAAAATAAACAACAATAATCATTATTTTTCTTTTGCTATTTTACAATGTAACAAAACAATCATCTGACCATCCTCTAACTGGATGTCTTTTTCAGGAGGGTCATTTGTTTCGCCATCACTAATATCCAATCGACCCTCAGCCGTTGATTCCAACGATTCTCTACTTGCTGTTACAGAAAAATAAGGTTCCTCACCTGTACCGATTAAACGATATCTACCCGGCTCAAAATCTTCACCGACAATATACGTTCCTTCATCATATACCTCTGTATCAGAAACTTCTACTGGAACAACAGATTCTGTTTCGCTACGGAATGTATAAAAAATATTTGAAAAATCACGATATTCTTCTTTTGAAATATCCGTACCCTGTTCTAACATGAAATATACAAACGCCATTTTGTCATTTGCAATTAATGATATACCAAGATAGATATAATCTTCAGCTAAAAATGTACGAATCAATGCCGGTTTATCTTCGAAAACACTTTGTTTTTCGTCCATAAGCATATAATTATCTTTTTTTTCATATACAGAAAAAGGTGTCCGTAAAAGAGCATAAGTATAATTATCACCCAATGTTTCATAATCAATTGTTACATCAGCATCCACTACATTAAACGAAGTTCTTGTTGTATAATTCATATAATTTGCATAAGTGTCTGTATGACTTAATTCTTCATAACCATCAGGGACAATATAACTTAAATCATTCAACTGATTTACCTGACCAAATACAGACATATTAGATTTATCAAAATAAGATTTTTCACCAGAATCTTCATCTTCTGGTTCTGTAATTTCTCCTAAAATAATTCCATCATCATCTGCTGCAAACACAGCACTGGAACCACTCACTGCCATACAAAGACTTAACAGTATTGCAATCACTTTCTTCATAACTTTATACCTTTCCCTATTTATTAAAACAGGGTGATGCAGTTTACACCACCCTGTCAAGAATCTTATTTATTCAGTTTCCTACGTTTACGGCGTTTGCCAAGTAACATAACACCTACACAGCAGCCACCTGCTGCCAATGCGATACCTAATCCAACAAATCCATAATTCCATGTACCTGTTGCTCCGGTATGTGGCAAATCTAATACTGGCGTGTTGGTAATAATATAGCTACACTCATAGAAGAACCATTTATTTGTGTAATCTGTATCTTCCCTTGCAGACTCATAATTGATGTCCTGATACTCATTCGCTTCATCCTCAGTCATCTTGAACGGGATAGAGAACTTAATCGGGTCTTTCAACAATGTCTGCCCAGTTGCAGTCTTAATCTCCGTGATTTCGTAATCACCTTGATCGAGCTGGTCAAAGTAGCAATTACCTTCCCAGTCAGTACTTCGTGTAACTGTTTCACCCTCTTTGAGAAGTCGTTTGTATTCACGCTGCTTGCTTGTAAAGCCCTCAGACTGTTTTACAAATTTAATCTCAAATTCGACTCCGGCGATTGCGGTTTTGCCATCACATTTTTAATTCATCTCTGCGCCGAAGAACTCATTCAGTAGAAATACAATCCCTGTATAAAATGATATGATCTGTATTGAATATGGATAAGAAAGCATCTATAATATAGGTAACAAATTCGAATACGATCTTCGACACAGAGCAGAACGGGAGAGTATTCAAAAATTTTTAGAGAAAGGGAAAAAAGGATGAAAAAGAACATTTTAAAGAAGTTTGCAATTGCGATTGCAAGCACATCACTTGCTTTTACAGCTCCCATTACAATGCCAGATGCATCTGTATTTGGCACTATACAGACTGTTGAAGCAGCTACAGTAAAAACACCATCTACTGTAAAATTAAGTAAAATTTCTGCACCTGCTTACAACAAGATTAAAATATCTTGGAAGAAAGCCAAAAATGCAACAAAATATTACGTATATTATCGCAAATCTGGCACAAAAAAGTGGAAAAAAATTGCTTCTGTAAAGAACACAACAAGTTCTTATACACACAAATCTTCTGGTAAATATCCAATTATCGTTGGTCAGAAGTACGATTACACAGTAAAGGCTTACAACAGTAAGTATAAGAAATCCGGCAAGTATAATACGAAAGGATTATCTATAAAAACAATTCCGAATCCTGCTACTGAAATTTCAGTTGCAACCAAAAATGGCACAGTAAATATTTCTTGGGAAAAAGCTAATGGTGCAGATAGATATATTATCTATCGCAAAACCTCTCCTACAGAAAAATGGATAAAATTAGCAACGGTATCTGATACAGAATACACCGACAACAATCCAGTAGTAAAACAGGATAATTATTACACCGTTCGCAGCTACTATAGCAAAACCAAGACTTACGGCAACTATAATCAACATGGTATCGAGGTTTATGTGTCTGCATATACGCCTGTTGTTACACCAAAACCAACGGAAAAACCTGCTACACCGACGCCGGAACCTACAAAGAAGCCAGAACCAACGGCTACACCAAAGCCTACGGAGACACCAAAGCCAACCGAGATTCCGAAACCAATTGAGAAACCACAGCCAACTCCAAGTCCAAAACCTGTTGCAAATCCAGAACAGATGGCACAAGAAGTTATTCGTTTGACTAACATTGAACGAGCAAAACATGGAAAAGCACCATTACAGTACCATGCAAAACTGCAGGAAGCTGCAATGGTTCGTGCAAAAGAAATTTCTATCAAATTTTCGCATGACCGTCCAGATGGACGTGACGGTTTAACAGCACTAGGTGAAGCAGGTGTAGGTTGCCCATCAGGTGAAAACATTGCATATGGCTATGGTACACCAGAAGCTGTTATTGCTGGATGGATGAAAAGTGATGGTCACAGATGGGCTATGCTTGACGCAACATCTACTCACATTGGCGTAGGCTTTTATAAATCATCAAAAGGTGGTTATTATTGGGTACAGGATTTCTCGTATGACCCTGATAAAAAATGCACCATTACATGTAATGCCAACGGTGGAACTTTCGAAAACGGAAATGAATCTGAAATATTTACATTTCCTTGCGAAATGGATGTCACATATGCAACTGACCTTCCAATTCCAACACGAGATGGCTATACATTCAACGGTTGGTTAGAATTTGGCGACCCAGCCACCGACGGCATTTTATCAACAAATGTCAAACTTACAGCATCATGGACTGCTAACAACTAAAAACATAAATCCCCACGCAATATAGCGTGGGGATTCTTTTTTTCAATTAAAATTCCATACCCTCGTCTTTTTCTTTTTCCGATTTATCATCCCAAACGATATTCAAACCACACCTACGTTTACTGCTTATTGTTTTTTGCTTCTGTAACTTCTGTAACTGATCTTCCCATGGATGATTGAATATTTTTTTCATATCCGCATTCGGAACTTTTGTACCTCTTTCCAAAATCTGCAATGAATATGCAGATAAATAACTTTTTTGCAAAATAACAGGATTTTCCATATCAGCCATAGCATATACTTTTCCCGGTACACCTCGTGAAACCTTAGTGAACGGTGGAGGGCAATGTTTTAATTGTACATTATTTCTATCCCTTTCATAATTTGCTCCAACTTCATCATAACAGCGAACCAAATCATCTTTATAATCCACATCAACAATAACGCCATAATGCATCTTCGGTATCATTTACAACAGCATAATTCTCATCGTTAAGAGACAATGTGTCACCACGACCGCCGCCTCCCATATTTAGCACCACTGTCAGTGCCATCATAATCTACGCCATCCAGTTCTGTATCAAAGAATTCCACTTTAAAGACAACGCCATTGATTGGATTACTTTTGCTGCTTACTTTGTCAAGCTGTAAGGATTTCTTTGTGAATTTTGGTTTATCACTGAATACCTTTTCAAATACGGTATCTTTCTGATATGGCATATTTGAAACCAAAAATGAACCAGATAATGTACCAAATATTGCCCTGTCATTCATTGGTTATTTTCGGGTCAATACTGATACATCTCCGAAACCAGATTCTGTACATAAAATAGCCAGTATATAAGTAAGCAGCTTCGCTGCCAAGAGCAGGTCTGATACTATTTAATGTTTTTACAGAAAGGAATACGCAAACATGGAAAGACCCTACGACAAAGACATTGAGCTATTAATGGGTGATCTGAACGTACATAGTTACATCGCACACCATTATGCCCAAGAACAGATTGAGTTTGGAAAGACAGCGGAGAGATTACAGGAAGAAATTTTTGGTGCACTTTTGGAAATGAGAGGGCGACAACAGAATGCCATCAAAGAATGGCAGCGATTGACACTTACAAAACGTCAACAGCTTCTGGAACCGATGACTTCTGCATTGGAAGAAGTATGCACAGATATACAAAAATACGGTTGTACCGAAATGGCAACATACATCCAATACAGACTTGGAAACTTCCTGATGGATTTAGTAGATTTCCGAATATAGTACCATTTATTCAGCCTTACTGGATTTATTCCAGTAGGGCACTTTTTTACGCAAAAGAGCCGGGAGCAACACTAAAAAGAAAGGATGTATGTCTTATGAAATGGTTTAATGGAATTAATACAATTGCAGAGCTTCGGACTAAGTACCGTCAACTTTTGAAAAAATATCACCCGGACAATCCCGGTGGTAGCGTGGAAATTACACAGGAGATCAACAAGGAATACGACGAAATCTTTGATCTATTAAATAAAAAATCATCAGAAACAGGTGAAACACAGTTTACGGAAGAAGAGAACCAGCAGTTTAAAGAAATGCTTAACACTATCATAAATTTTAATATGACAATAGAAGTCATCGGCACATGGATATGGGCATTTGATTCTTATGCATATAGAAAAGAATTAAAAGAGTTAGGATTTACATATGCATATAAGAAAAAAGCATGGATATGGCATTATGGAGAATACAAACGTCACCATAAAAAAGAAATTCCACTGGATGATATACGTGCAAAATACGGTACAGAAACTGTACGTGGAAAAGTAAAGCAAAATACAATTGCTGGTTGATAATATGGAAATGGGGATATATGGATAACAAAAAAATGTTACCCACATACCCCCATTTTCTTCTACGGCGACAACGGATTAAAATTATTTATGTATAAAACATACCTATGGTAAAAAAGAATTAGAGATAATCTTCCAGTCCAAGGATGCGAGTTTTCCTACGTTCACGGCGTTTCTTTTCTTCTTCACTCATCTTATCATAGTCTTCTCGCGCTACGGTATTCATATAGACATCCAGCGCATCTAACTGTTTCTGTAAGGATTCTCTTAACGTATCTAAGAAAATCATCCTGTCTGTCATAAAATCACCCCTTTTCTTTTCTAATGTAATAATATCACATTTCTTTATAAAATGCAACATATTCCACAAAAAAAGTTCGAAATATTTATGAATAGTATACAAAAATGTAGATAAATAACAATCTCTTTTACATAGAGTGCATGTTTTCCCCCTGCACCCCCGAAAATACACAGAAAAAGTAGTTTGTGGATTACTTCGGCAATTCGTCAACTCGTCAATCGTCCGTTTAAAAAAAGTTTTTTATAATATTACTTTTTATTATTATTACTATATATTTTTTATAAAAATATAATTGACGAATTGACAATACTTCAAATCCCTTGTAAATACTGGCTTTTTCTGTCAATTTTATTGTCAATTAGTACTTTGTAAAGGAATTGCAAAATTGATAAATTATGGAATATTACAGAAAAAGGAGATACAGATTTTCTGTTTTATCTGTATCTCCATGTTATTTATGTATTATACACGTAAAAATCCATTAAATCTTTTGGCGTTATCAAAGATCGGCTTACATTTTTTACTAATATCAATGCTATCTTTAAACTGACGGTTTTTCCAAGCATTTAAATCATATTCCGCAATCAGAAGTTCTGGAAGAACATCTCCACATCTTTTTCCGTTAATTTCTTCCTGATTCCATGAGAATGTTGTACTCTTTTTTTCTTCCCAATGTGGATTCTTTTCTAATAAGGTTCTCAATTCTGTAATAAATCTCGTTTTTCCCATGCATCCCAAAGTGTTTGCATGTGTTGTTTCATACCAGCTTTTGTAAAGGTCGTACAGAAAAGCATTTGGAAGAAAATTCCATGTAAATTCGCTTTCTAATTCACTCCAAAAAGCAGCAACAGAGTTGTTTGCATTTCTAAATTCTTCTAAAGAATCCTGCATATCTGCCAATGGTGGAAATTCATCTAGCGCGGGCATTTCCATACAGAGATGATATACCACCCATTCCAAAACTTCCTTTCTTGTCAGGTAATCATGTTTGATGTATTTTTTCTCTACACCAGTAAAGCATTTCCGAAAAATGATGATATACATACGTCTCAGCATACTGTCCGTAGTGTCTTTCAGTTTGGGACCCGAACTGGTATTATACTGCTGTAACAGTAACGGGTTTGCTTTAATCGTAATAGGATCGCGGTATTTGATATTCAACTGCATTTCATCACCCGTGGCAAGTGCTTTTGCCACTGTTTCCGAGATCGGTTTTTCATTTCCTCCACTGTCGTTTTCATCACCAATGAGCATTGTAGCTGTTAAAATCTCCGAAGAATGAAAATCTTTTCCGAGATCTGCAAGTTTTACAGACATAAATGCCGGAGCAAGCTGTTTACACACAGTTGCCAGTGTACTTTTTCCGTTATTGCCAGACGGAGCGCAAAAAAATACTATTTTATCCCAATGCTGATATGGACGTACAACTGCCTGTAAAACAGCATATAAGGCATTTTTCATCTCATCATTCGTGCTGATTTCTCCTAACCATTTGTCAAACGTCCAAACATTTCCATCTGGTTCGGTAATCATTGGTTCGGTCACGTACAGTTTAAAATCAATATGACATTTTGAGAGAAAAACATATTTAGGGTCAAATGATAACAATTTTTGATTCTTCCAATTAAAAATCCCATTATTAAAAGCAGATAAATAGGGATCTTCTGTTCGTTTCACAACTGGAACCATGGAAAACAACTGGGAATATAACTCATTTCTCTGGCTATTAGTCAGGAATGGATTATACTCATTAATTTCCTGCAAAAATCCATCAATTTCTGACCAATGTGTGCCACCACTCCATGTTCCCTTGTTTACTCCATCTTCCTGATAACGTGCTAAAAGCATATTTTTATTGTTATTTCCTGTCTGAGTAGGCAACATATTAATTCTGCAATAATTTCCAAACTTGCTCATAAGGTAAGCAATACAATAGACTGGAAGTTTATCTAAGTATTTCCATTTAGCACCTTTCGGCTGGCTTACATTTTCTTGTTCAAAAATGTCCTGTAAAAGTCCCAGCAAATTTGCAACATGTTCTGCAATAGTTCTATTTATTCCTGTTTTAAGAACATCTTCAACGTAATTTTTTGTCGTTGCAATAACTACATCCTGATAAGTATGTAACATAATTTTTTCCTCCGTCTGTTATATTATCATTTAATAATCCATCCATAAGTTTTTCTGCTTTAGCTTTGTTACCTAAAACAGCAGCAGTATATCTGGCTTCTGCAAAAGCATATTCTTTTGTGTTATTTTCCACAATCTTATCCAGTTCCTGTAGTGTTTCTGCACACACTTCCGAACTAACTATGTCCAGAATTTTGTCCAGTACATTTTTGAACCTCTGTTCCTGCCGGAAGACCTCTGCAATGTGCAATTTTTCCATCTTATCCATCATAGCCATATCTCCTGTAAAACTTTACTGATCTGTAACAGCTCCCATATTTGCATCGGGACTGGGAACAAATCTCAAATTTTCAACCTGTTTCATCTCATATGGTTTTTTAGCAATATTACTTCTATGCTGTTTTCTGATAAGGCAAGCCTTGATTCCATCAGTTAAGTAGTTATTATTCAAACATCCAAATACAAACATTTTGCTGCAAAAAACAGCTTCTGCATCAGGATCGTGGTTACACAATCCCAAGAACAAATCTTTTATGTTGTTAATAAATAAATCTAACTGTTTACTAAGTTCTTTCGCATCTTTCAGAAAATATTCTTTTTTAATTACTTCCTGAATTTTAATCTCTGCATCCTGTTTTGCTTCCATGTATTCCTGCCATGCATCCACTGGTGTTTCCTGCAATTCCATATCCAGCTTTTCATAATCCGGCATTTCAGGTTCGTATTTCATTTCCAATTTCCTGTAATATGATTCCATAAAAGTAAGCCAATCATATGTGTATTCTAAGTTTTTTAACTCAAATTCCAACTTTTCATATTCATGTGAAGATTTATTAGCTGTTTCCAGTCTGGCATGAATTTCAATAATTTTTTCTAATACCACATTAGAATTACAATCAACAGCAGCTTTCTCACCATTCCGGCATATCCGTCTGTATACTTTTCCGTTATCGTAACAATATCTATATGGATAAATCCCCATCCAGACACCAATGTCTGGTTTCCACAATTCTACGTAATTCTCTAACTTATCAGAAATACATTTTATAACGCCGGGTTTCTTAATTCCTGCAATAATGTGTTTAGAAATTTCCGGTACAAAGCCTGCTATTCTCTGTCCTGTTGTGTAGTAGGATTCTGTATCTAATCGCAGTTCAGAAAATTCTGTTGCTAATGTCCGTATAGTAAGGTCTGTATCTGGTGTACCGTTACATTCCAGCACACAGGCATCTACAAGATTCTGTAACCAGTAACCTAAATCCAATGCTCTAAGCACAATTCCCCTTGTTACCATAGTTATACTCCTTTCGTAAATGATCTGACAAAATCATAAATTGCATCTTATATCTGCACATTTCCTGTCGCGACTAGAAAATTGCAACACTATTTCGTGTGTGTGCCTATTAAAACACACAAAAAATCAATTTACAAGAGGGTTTACAAATTTAATTTAAGTTCGTGAAAAGCGCATAAAATGGGGAAAAATGATGAAAAAATCACATTTTTTGAGTGTGTAAAAAAAGACTCATTTATGTGCATTTTTTCATTTACAAAAAATGGCTAAATAGCCGTGGCAAGCACGCTGTAAGTCCGCATCTATCATGGGTTTGTGCAATTTCACAACAGTCCTAAAACTTACCATAGAAATTACCTATTATAAAGCAAACGCTACGCGCGGGAGCAGAAATGATACAAATCACTTTTTTAACCAGAAAGGAGCCTTAGCTATGCTTAGTTATTACACACCCGAAACCTATGAAGCTGATATCCAGCGCAAAATGAATAATTATTGGACTGTTGTGCCATGTTTGCGTGTATGCCTGCTTCCAATAACTTATTTGGATTCCCAGTTCGTAAAATGCCATCCGTATCGTCTGTTAGAAAATACAGACCTGATTATTGCCTATTATGTCAAGATTGATGAACTGATGCACAACAATGATTACCGTGTCATTCCAGTGACAAACGAAATGGCATCTACATGGCGGATCAGCCCGGAGCAGTTACACGCAGATGCAATGCTACATGATCGCAAGAAAAATTATGTTGTAATGGACACCTCAGCTCTTGCACCGCAGTTGGAAGAACTGCCATTCCCTATGTACACCGTATTCAGTATGCAGAACGATTTACCAGCAGAAAGAGGAGCCAGCGGTATTCTGCACACAAATATCCGTAACTATTTACATACTTTGTGTCCGAATGGGTACTATGTACTGCCAAGTTCCATCCATGAACTCTTTGTAATCCCTAAAGTAGAGGATGCCGAAGATGTAGCAGGAGTTATCCATAGTGCAAATAGGGATTTGTTCGGTACAGCACCAGAAAAATCACTGGACTTTTTATCCAACAATCTTTTTGAAGTGGATGAAAACGATGATTTACACATGATTGTTGCGTAAAAATATCACTTTTTCACACTTTTTTCAGTCAAAGTGGGGCATTTTCCAGTTTATAAAAATTTAATAATTGAAAAAAATATTGGCTAAAATCGACTCATAAATGAGTCGAAATGATACCATAAAAATTGGAAACACCACTGGAAGTGCCATTGCATTCTAAAAATTATGCGTTATAGTAGTGCCATAAAAAGACCAGAACGATAACGCATTTTATTAACATTCAGTGTTGCAGAAAAAGGAGGTGGTATCATGCAGCAACCAGCTAAACAAATGTATTCTAATTTGGATATTTTAAACTTTGCGCTTGAAAATGGCTTGCTTGATGCTGATACCATCCAATGCAAAATGGAAATGCGTAAACGACAGGAATTATTAAGTAAACACAATTTTGACATCTGGCAGGGCGAAAAGGATAAACGCTGGTTTACCTATCTGCCGGATGCAGAGAAACCTAAGGGGCGTGTGTTAAAGAGCCGTTCTACAAGGGAAGCATTAGAGGACATGATCGTAGAATACTACCGGGAAGTAGTAACCAAACCATGTTTTCGAGAAGTCTATGCTGAATGGATACAGGAAAAAGAGGAATTTAAGGAAATTGAAGCCAGCTCCCTATGCCGATATCAGAACGATTTCAAACGCTTCTTTCCAGCAGATGAACCGTTCTGTAAAATCCGGCTTTGTGATGTAACCAACAGCGATTTGGAGCGATTTATCAAGAAAACTATCAGCCAAAAAGAACTGACGGTAAAGGCATACTCTGGTTTGCGAACTCTGTTAAATGGTGTATTTAAGTATGCTTTAAGAGAAAAGTATACAGATTTCAGTATTGCATTATTTTTTCAAGATTTGGCATTACCAAAGAATATCTTCAAGAAAGTAATCAAAGAGAAAGAGACACAGGTCTTTTCATTAGATGAAATGCGCAACCTTGTTTCGCATCTGGAACAGGAAGAATCTGTAAAGAATTTAGCTGTACTTTTACAGATTTATACAGGTATGCGAGTAGGAGAATTAACAGCCTTAAAGCCAGAAGATAATAAAAGTAAGCAATGTTTACATATCTGCCGTACCGAATACAACTATTACGACAAAGCATTAAAAAAACGTACCATGGGTGTAAAAGACTTCCCAAAAACGGACGAAAGTATAAGAGATATCTTAATCCCGGAAGCAGCACAACAGGTACTGGATAAGCTGAAAGCATTGTCAGCAGGTAGCGAATACCTTATTTCTATTGATGGAAAGCGTGTAACATCCAAGCAGATCAACTACTGGTTGCAGAAACAGTGCAAGGAAATAAATATTCTTCCAAGATCAACTCACAAAATTCGCCGTTCTTACATCAGTAAGTTGCTTTCAGAGAAAGTGGATGATGCTTTTGTACAGGGACAGGCAGGTCACACAGACATTGCAACTACACAAAAATATTACCATTACTGTATCAATTCCAATAAAGAAAATCTGGAAAAATTGAACAAAATTATATCTTTTTAAAGATTTTTGATGATTTTTCCATAAGAAAAGAGGTGATTAGACGCTATGATTAGATTTGTGATTAGATTTGATTTTGACCGAAAAATCGAAAACGCCCGAAACCCAGTAAATACAAGGCTTTCGAGCGTTTCTAAGAGCAGGGGATGAGAGAATCGAACTCCCACCAAAGGTTTTGGAGACCCCTATCATACCATTTGACCAATCCCCTACAAAGTGTATTTTTATATACTCTCAAAACTACATACATGTTGACATTCCCTGAAAATCATTACTTCCTGCGATTCTTGGTCAAGCCCTCACCCGATTAGTAACAGTCAGCTCCATGTGTTGCCACACTTCCACCTCTGCCCTATCTACCTCGTCGTCTTCAAGGGGGTTTACTTCTTTACGAATGGGATATCTCATCTTAAGGGGGGCTTCACGCTTAGATGCCTTCAGCGTTTATCCCTTCCGGGCTTGGCTACTCGGCCGTAGACTTGGCAGTCTAACCGATGCACCAGCGGCCCGTCCATCCCGGTCCTCTCGTACTAAGGACAGCTCCTCTCAGATATCCTACGCCCACGCCGGATAGGGACCGAACTGTCTCACGACGTTCTGAACCCAGCTCGCGTACCGCTTTAATGGGCGAACA
>SKEF01000864.1_pt1 | contig 29105 bp, 19 predicted proteins | sample 4826691 | NCBI WGS metagenome assembly SKEF01 (sample SAMN11008816, study PRJNA524170) | human gut metagenome | biome: Human fecal sample; material: Feces; isolation source: fecal sample from pouch patient p23, p27 | host: Homo sapiens | place: Israel: Tel-Aviv | collected 2016-08-24
CGCTCACCTTTGCAGCATCCAGTATTATCTGCGCTTTTGGCTTAGCAGCTGCCGCACCTCGCTCGCCGTATCGGCACTTAGAATTATGCGGTATTGCCACAAATCAAACAAGATTTGAGAAAATAGAAAAATGCCCGCTGCGCCTTGGTTTTGGAAGGAACGGCCGCGGGCGGCGCAGGCGCTGCGCGGCAGCTGTGCAGGGGGCAGCCGGCTGCGACATTATTGAAGAAACAGGAAGATAGTGCAATGAAACAGAAAAACAGGCAACTCATCAACGGCTTGCCGCGCCGCATTTTGTTAATGCTGCTGGACTGCGGGCTGATTGTGTTTTGTTATTATCTGGCAATTCTGCTGCGGTTTGACGGTGAGGATTCCATTGTGCCCGCCGCGGTGCTGCGGGCCGAAGTGATCCGTGCCATGGCTCCCATGCTGCCGTATGTGCTGGTTATTTATATGGTCGTGTTCTGGTTTGGCGGCCTGTATGAGATCATGTGGGAGTATGCCGGCATGCGGGACCTTGCCCGCCTGACCTGTCTATCCGGCCTGGCAACGGGTTTTATCCTGCTGTTTGATCTGATCTTCCGCACCCGCCCCATCAGCGGTACAGTGCTGATTCTGGGTGCGGTGTTCAACACGGCAGCCATTGCGGGCGTGCGCTTTTTGTGGCGCTTTGTGCGCACCGCCACCCGCCTGCGCAAGGATAACCGCGCCAAACAAAAAAGCAACGCCGCCCCGCGGGATGCAACCCCGCTGCTGATCGTCGGCGCTGGCAATGCCGGTGCCTGGGCGGTCAACCTGTGCAAAAGCAAAAACTCCAGCTTTGGCAACCCGGTCGTGATCGTGGATGACGACCTGACCAAAAAAGGCCTGCGCGTGCAGGGCGTGCCGGTGCGCGGCACCATTTCGGATATCCCGGAATTGGTGCGCAAGTACCATATTGTGGAGATCATCATCGCCATCACCACGCTGAAAGGCGAGCGCCTGAACGAAGTGATCAACTTGTGCAACTCCACCCATTGCCGCGTGCGGATGCTGTCCGACCCGCAGGCGGTGGATGCCAACGGCAAGCCGGTGGTGGCCGGTCTGCGTGAACTGAACACCTCGGACTTTCTTTCCCGCGATGAAGTGCAGCTGAACAGCGCCCAGATCTCGGAATACCTGCACGACAAGGTGGTTCTGGTCACGGGCGGCGGCGGCTCCATCGGCAGTGAGCTGTGCCGCCAGATCATGCGCTACCGCCCGCGCCAGCTGTTGATTTTCGATATTTACGAAAATTGCGCCTACGAGCTGGAAATGGAGCTGCGCAATAAATACGGTGCAGATATCAACGTTGTCACGCTGATCGGCTCCATCCGCGATATCAAGCGTCTGGATGAAGTGTTTGAAACCTATCATCCATCCGTTGTGTTCCATGCAGCTGCCCACAAGCATGTGCCGCTGATGGAAGTAAGCCCGGCGGAAGCCGTTAAAAACAACGTGTTCGGCACCAAAAACCTGCTGACCAGCGCGGCGGAGCATGGGGTGGAGCGCTTTGTGCAGCTTTCGACCGATAAGGCGGTCAATCCTACCAATGTTATGGGCTGCACCAAACGCATCTGCGAAATGCTGATCCAGACCTTTGCTAAGAACACTTCCATGAAGTGCATGGCCGTGCGCTTTGGCAATGTGTTGGGCAGCCATGGCAGCGTGATCCCGCTGTTTGAAGAGCAGATCAAGAACGGCGGCCCCGTTACCATCACCCACCCGGACATCGTGCGCTACTTTATGACGATCCCGGAAGCTGCCCAGCTGGTGCTGCAGGCCGGCGGTCTGGCCCAGAGCGGCAGCATCTATGTGCTGGATATGGGTGAGCCGGTCAAAATCATGGACCTGGCCACCCGGCTGATCCGGTTCTATGGTTATGAGCCGAACGTAAACATGGAAATCAAGGTAACGGGCCTGCGCCCCGGCGAAAAGCTGTACGAGGAGCTGATGCTGGATTCCGAGCAGGACCGCATGACCAAAACCGCCCACGATAAAATCTTTATTGCTCCGCCCATGCAGATTGACCTGGCGGCATTCTATGAGGAGCTGCAGAACCTGCGTCACGATGCGGAGCATAATGACGAGGGCGTGGTGCTCAGCCTGCAGCGCATGGTGGGCACTTATCACCCCAACCGCGTGGTGAACGAGGACCACACCGTAAGCGCCGCCCATGGCAACACTGAAACCATTGATAAGGAAGAGCTGCAAAAGGCGCTGGACGAACAGCATTCCACCCAGCAGAACGCCCAGTGACGGCGGCCTGGCCGGGGCCTGCGGGCGCAAAACCTTCCCCAAGGAGGCTTGACTTATGTATGAATCCTACATCAAGCGTTTGCTTGACCTGATTTTGTCGCTGGCAGCCTGTGTGGTGCTGGCGATCCCAATGGGAATTATTGCCCTGTGGATCAAAAAAGATTCGCCGGGACCAGTGTTCTTTAAGCAGCGCCGGGTTGGCCGCGGCAAAAAATGCTTTAATATCTTAAAGTTCCGCACCATGCGCGGGGATACCCCCCACGATGTGCCCACCCACCTGCTGAAAAACGCAGACAGCTATATCACCAAAAGTGGGGCGTTCCTGCGCCGCACCAGCCTGGATGAGCTGCCGCAGATCTATAACATTGTGGCAGGGCAGATGTCCATCATCGGCCCACGCCCGGCGCTGTATAATCAGTATGACCTGATCGCCGCGCGCGATGCCGTGCACGCCAATGACATCCGCCCCGGTCTGACCGGTCTGGCCCAGATCAATGGCCGCGATGAGCTGCCGATTGATGTGAAAGCCCGCTATGACGGTGAGTATGCCGCTGACATCACTTTCCTGAACGATGCAAAAATCTTTTTGCATAGCATTACTTATGTGTTCCAGCGCCGCGGCGTGGTAGAAGGCGGCACCGGCACCATGCAGCAGGCCGAAAACAGCCCAAAAAAGCAGAAATAATCCCCGCTTTGGCAATTTGACCAAATGGAAAACCACTGCAAAACCAACATATTTTGCTAAAAAATCCAAATTAACCAAGAAAATATTGAGTTTTTCGTTGAAATATGTTGCAAAAGTCAACCTGATTGTGTAAAATATACATTGTAGTTAAATCTATTTGTGTCAAAATAACAGCAATGAGCCGATGGGAGCTTCTGTTCGGCCATTGTCAATTTGCATATAAACATGAAGGAGAGGCAGTATTATGGCAAACAGGGTATTCCAGAACGTGGTCTACCAGATGAAGGACGCGATCGACCGCGTGGTAGGCGTGGTGGACGAAACGGGAGCCGTCATCGCCTGCTCCGAGCTGGGGCAGATCGGCGAAATGCGGGAAGGCTTTGCTGTTGCCCGCCTGACGGCCGGGGATGCCTTTGAAAAGGACGGTTATGCCTACCACCAGTTCTCCAACGCAAAACATAACGATTATGCTGTGTTTGTGGAAGGCAACGATCCCACTGCCGCCCAGTTTGCTTCGCTGCTGTCCATCAGCCTGCAGAGCATCAAGCAGTACCACGATGAAAAGTTTGATAAAACCAATTTCATCAAGAATGTGGTGCTGGATAATATCCTGCCCGGTGATATTTACGCCAAAGCGCGGGAGCTGCACTTTGTTTCGGATGTGCAGCGCGTGGTTCTGTTGATCCGCGTTACCTCCGGCAATGATATTTCCGCTTATGATGTGGTCAGCAGCCTGTTCCCGGATAAACAGAAAGACTTCGTGTTCAACATCAGCGAAACAGATACCGTGCTGGTGAAAGAAATCCGCCCTGATAACAATACCCGCGATATGGAAAAGCTGGCAGCTTCCATTGTGGATACCCTGCAGGGCGAACATTATATCAAGGCAGTTGTCGGCATCGGCACCCCCATCAGCAACATCAAGGATCTGGCCTCCTCCTTTAAGGAGGCGCAGATCGCCATGGAAGTTGGTAAGGTATTTGATACCGAAAAGCAGGTCATCAGCTATGATCACCTGGGCATTGCCCGCCTGATTTATCAGCTGCCTACCACCCTGTGCGAAGCATTCCTGCGCGAAGTATTCAAGCAGGACAGCATTGATTCGCTGGACTCTGAAACGCTGTTCACCATCCAGCGCTTTTTTGAGAACAACCTGAACGTTTCCGAAACCAGCCGCGGTCTGTTTGTGCACCGCAACACGCTGGTTTACCGCCTGGAAAAGATCAAGAAGCTGACCGGCCTGGATCTGCGCAAGTTTGACGATGCGATTGTGTTCAAGGTAGCCCTGATGGTCAAAAGGTATCTTTCCTCTGACCCTGCCCGTTACTAAAATATCCTATAAGCGCTTTTTCCGCGCCCCCCTACTTGGTGGGCGCGTTTTTTGTTGCAGGTTTGCTGGAAGAGAAGATGAGCGGATAAGTGGAATGCAGGAAAACAAAACGGATGGATGAAGAAAAATAGGAGAGGGGAGAACGGAAAAAGGGGCGGATGAATAAGGGCAATACCGCATAATTCTAAGTGCCGATACGGTGAGCGAGGTGCGGCAGATGCTAAGCCAAAAGCGCAGATAATACTGGATGCTGCAAAGGTGAGCGCCGCCAGTGGCGGAAACAGCGAACCGAAGCAGGGGCAGCGGTCGCAGAGTGCGAGGGGCTTTTGCCCCCGAAGCACGATGCGGGTACCGCAACCCGACATTATCGAGCATTTTGGCAACGCAGATGCCGTGCCGCAGCCGCCGGAGCGGTGCTTAAGCCGTCAGGCGGGAATTGTGCGGTATTGCCTAAGCATAAAGGCAAGTCTATAGCCATACACAGCCCGCACAGGCCGTAAAATTTACAAAGTTTCCACAAATTGCCCAAAAACACAAAATTGACGAAAATGCGATATATTCCACAAGGCACCCGCTGCACGGAATCTTGACGGGGCGGGCTTCCTATGGTACATTATTAAATGTATCGTTTTGCCCTGGGGTGTAGTGTACCATTTTGCACGCCATGGCCGGGAAGTACTGTATTGCTTTAGGAGCGCCATTCATGATCGATTTTGAACATGTTACCAAAGTATATGAAACCCAAAATGATGAAAATGTGGCGTTGGAAGATATCAACATCCACATTGATGAAGGGGAATTCGTTTTTATCCTGGGCCATTCCGGCGCGGGCAAATCCACATTCCTCAAACTGATCCAGATGGAAGAAAAGCCCACCGAGGGCAAAATTTATATCAACGATCAGGACCTGACCACCATCAAGCGCCGCAAGGTACCTTATCTGCGCCGCCAGATGGGCGCGGTGTTCCAGGATTTCCGCCTGATCCCCACCATGACGGTGTACGAGAACGTGGCTTTTGCCATGCGCGTGACCAACATCAATAACAAAACCATCAAGAACCGTGTACCGTTCGCCCTCAGCCTGGTTGGCCTGGAGGATAAGATGGACCGCCTGCCGGATGAGCTTTCCGGCGGCGAGCAGCAGCGCGTTGCCGTGGCCCGCGCCCTGGCCCATGGCCCCAAGCTGATCATTGCGGACGAGCCTACCGGCAACATTGACCCCGAAATGAGCATGGATATCATGCAGCTGTTCGAGGCCATCAATAAAGTGCATATCACCGTTGTGGTTGTTACCCATGAGCATGAGCTGGTGCACAAGCTGGCCGCCAAGTATAACAACCGAATCATCACGCTGGCCAACGGGCATGTGGCATCTGATACCGCCCACCCCGAAGTGGCGCAGGAGTACGAAGAATGGCTTGCTGCCCGCCAGAACGATGATGAATACGAGTATGAGGATTAAGGAGGGGTAGACCATGCGTTTTTCCAGTTTTACCTACCTCGTGGGGCAGGGCCTGCATAACCTCAAGGCAAACAAAATGATGACGCTTGCCTCTATGGGCGTGTTGATCGTCTGTATGATTTTGGTTGGCGCAGCATTTTTGTTCGGCGCTAATATTGATTCCATGGTGGCCTATATCGGTGAGCAGAACGAAACGGTTGCGTTTATCAATGATGACGCTGATACCGCCGCCGTGGAGGAAGCCATCCGCAGCATTCCGCATGTGGCCGGGGTGGAGTTCATCTCCAAAGATCAGATGCTGGACGAGTACAGCCAGCGCCTGGAAGGCTACACCAACCTGAAAGAGATGTTCCAGAACGATAACCCGCTGCTGGCCAACTATGTGGTGCGTGCCGATGACCCGGCCAACATCTCCAGCGTGGCCGCAGCATTACAGAATGTGGACGGCGTGCGCGCGGTCAACTCGCCGCAGGCCATGTCAGATCTGTTTGTTTCGCTGCAAAAGGCGGTTACTTATGTCTGCTATGGCCTGGTCATCGTGCTGGCCATCGTCAGCGTGGTGGTCATCAGCAACACCATCAAAATTACCGTGTTCAACCGCCGCAAGGAGATTGGCATTATGAAGCTGGTTGGTGCAACCAACGGCTTTATCCGGTTCCCGTTCTTTGTGGAGGGTGTTACCTCCGGCCTGATCTCCGCGCTGATCGCTTCCGCCATTGTGTGCGGCGGATACTATGCCGTGTATGAATGGTACGGCAAGAACCCCACCAACCTGACGACAATGTTTGGCGGCACACTGCTGCCGCTGCAGGACCTGTGGTATTATGTTGTGCTGGGCTTTATGCTGTTTGGCTTTGTGCTGTGCGGCATTGGCACTGCAACCAGCATCCGCAAACATCTGCAGGTCTGAGCACCCGGCGCTTGCCTTGAGCTTTTTGAACCGCCAAAACCCGTTTTACCCGCATCCCACCAAAGGGGGAAAGTTGAAAATGTCCATTGCCATCCGCCGCAATGTGCGGCGCGCAGGGGCTGCGCTGATGGCTGCCGTGGTTGCCGCGGCGCTGTGCCTGAATGCTGCCATGCCGGCCCATGCCGATGATAAGCAAAAAGAGCTGGAAAACAAAAAGAACGAGCTGCAGTCGGAACTGGACCAGATCCGCCAGCAGCTGAAAGACGTTGCCAGCGATAAAGCCGAAGCCGAGCAGCAAAAACAGCTGCTTGTGCAGGAGAAAAACACCATCAAGGGCCAGATCAATGCGCTGAATGACCAAATTGATGATATCAGCGCACAGATCGTGGAAAAAGAACAGCAGATCACCGATAAGCAGGCTGAAATTGACCAGAAGCAGGCAGAATACGATGACCGCTGGGCAAAATATAAAGAGCAGGTCGTCAGTATGCAGATGCTGGACCAGGGCGGCGGTATTGCGCTGCTTTCCACGGCGGAAAACATTTATCAGCTGCTGACCTTTGACCAGGTGCTGCAGGATATTTCGGATGCCAACACCCAGGCCTGCGAGGATCTGGAACAGCAGGGCATTGAGCTGACCAACGAGCGCACCCAGCTGGAAGAAGCGAAGGCATCGCTGGAAGCGGACGAAGAAGAGCTGCAGAACCAGAAAAGCCAGCTGGACAGCAAAACCCAGGAGCTGGCCAGCAACATTCAGGCCCAGGATGCCAGCATCTCCGCTGCCGCAGCGCAGGAGCAGGCTCTGGAAGAAGCCAAGAGTGATAAACAGGCAGAGTTCGATAAGGCTGCTGATGAATATGACGCTTACCTGAAATCTCTGATTGCCCAGACCCAAAGGAACTACGCCAATGCGCCCATCAGCTGCTCGCTGAACTTTATCTGCCCGCTGCCGAGCTATAAGTATATCTCCTGCCAGTATGGCAGCGGCGGCCACAAGGGCGTTGACTTTGCCGCGCCCGGCGGCACCAACATCCGCGCTGTGGCAAGCGGCGTTGTCACCGTGTCCGGCTGGCACTACAGCTATGGCAACTATGTCATGATTTACCACGGCACCGACGACCAGGGCAACACCTATGCTACCCTGTACGCCCACATGAACAGCACCCCGCCGGTCAGTGTGGGCCAGAACGTTTCGCAGGGGGATGTCATCGGCCATGTTGGCACCACCGGCAACTCCACCGGCAACCACCTGCACCTGGAACTGCGTGTGAACGGTGCGCGCACCAACCCGCTGAACTATGTTCCGCACTAATGTTATGGTGTAGCTGAAAAAGCGCCAGCCGACACTTTATTTTCAGTTATGCCTTAGGCCTGACAGCCTGAAGGAGATCAATTTCGATGAACCAGCAAAAACATAAGCTTGTTGTGCGCATTGTCTGCCTGGTGATCGCCGTCTTGATGGTGGCAAGCCTTGCCGCAACGGCGTTTATGGCACTGCTTTGATCCGGCAGCAACGCACAACTTTTACGCAAGGGAGCACATTTTCGCTATGAGCAAAAAAGTCAGTCTTGGTGTGGCCGCAACCGTCACGCTGATTGCAATGGCCGTGACCTTTTCCATGACCATGACCGTATCCATGAACATGTTCAACAATACGGTTTCCAGTGTTAAAAACAAGGAGCGCATGTATAACAAGCTGTCCGAAGTGGACCGCTATGTGCGCGCCAATGAGTACTTTGATATCAACGATGATACGCTGAACGATACCATTGCATCCGGCTATATGCTGGGCATCAGCGACCGGTACGCCCGCTATTATTCCGCCAAGGCCTACAGTGAAAGAGTCGGTCTTGCCAATGGCCGCCTGATGGGCATTGGCGTTGCCGTTGTCAAGGATCCGTCCTCCGGCTATGCGCGCATCATCCGTGTGTATGATAACACCCCCGCTACCAACGTTGGTCTGGAAGTCGGCGGCTTTATCACCGCTATCGGCGATACCAGTACCCGCAGCATGAGCGATACCGCCACCATGACCTCCGCCCTGTTGGGGGAGGAAGGCAGCACCGTCAACATCAAATACCTGACTCCCCTGCGGGAAGAGCAGAGCTTTGAAATTATCCACGCCAACTATACCACCCCCAGCATCAGCACGGTGCGCCTGATGGATAACGGCGTTGGCTACCTGCGCATTGATTCCTTTACCTCAGGCACGGCGGTGGAATTCCGCAATGCTGTCAACAGCCTGACCAACCAGGGGGCTACCTCGCTGATTTTTGACCTGCGCGATAACAGCGGCGAAAACCTGAACGCTGCCCTTGTTGCCACAGATTACTGCGTGCCCTCCGGTCTGATTGCCCAGAGCCAGGATAAGGGCGGCAATGTGACAGACCTGCGTATGTCTGACGAAAACGAGATCACCCTGCCCATGGTCTGCCTGGTCAACGGCAGCACGGCATCCGGTGCGGAGCTGTTTGCCAACGCTCTGCGTAAAATGGCCGGGGCCACCATCGTGGGCAGCACCACGGCGGGCAAAGGTGTTCTGCTCAGCGACCCGCAGAGCCTTTCGGACGGCAGCGCGGTGGTAATCACCGTGGGCATTCTGCTGGATAACGAGGGCAAAAACTGGAACGGCACCGGCCTGACCCCGGATGTGGACGCCAGCCTGACCAACGATGAACAGAGCAGCTATTACGACTTTACTGTCGATAACGACCCCCAGATCACCAAGGCTATCAATGCCATTTCCGGCGCCAATGGCCAGTAAGCGGGCAGGGGAGACCCCTAAACACAGTATAAGAAGAAACGGAGTGCCAGCCCCATGCCAAACCTGACGGACCTTTCCACCATTCGTGATGTGTGCGCACGGCACGACTTTGCACTTTCCAAGGGGTTCGGCCAAAACTTTATCATCAACCCAGGCATCTGCCCCCGCATTGCGGAAGCCGCCGGCATTGGCCCCGGCTGGGGTGCGCTGGAAGTCGGCCCCGGCATCGGTGTGCTGACAGAACAGCTGTGCAAACGCGCGGATAAGGTAGTTTCGATCGAAGTGGACAAGCGCCTGCCGCCGATCCTGGCCGAGACAATGGCCGAGTACGAGAACTTTAAGCTGGTGCTGGAAGATGTGCTGAAAGTGGACCTGCGCACCCTACTGGCGGAAGAATTTGGTGATAAGCCCGTTGCCGTCTGCGCCAATCTGCCGTATTACATCACCAGCCCCATTCTGATGCGCTTATTGGAAGAAAAACTGCCCATCCGCAACATTACCGTCATGGTGCAGAAAGAGGCTGCACAGCGCCTGTGTGCCGCCCCTGGCACGCGTGAGGCGGGGGCAATCAGCTATGCGGTGGCTTATTACGCCAAACCCAAGCTGCTGTTTACTGTGCAGCCGGGCAGCTTTTACCCTGCCCCCAAAGTGACCAGCGCGGTCATCCAGCTGGATGTCCACACCACACCACCTGTTACCCCGCCCAACGGGGACGAAGCCGGGCTGTTCCGCCTGATCCGGGCAGCATTTTCTCAGCGGCGCAAGACCGCGGCCAATGCTGTGGCGAACGGCCTGGGCATCTCCAAAGCTAAAGTGAACGCTGCATTGCAGGCCGCCGGGTTGGATATCCGCCTGCGCCCGGAGCAGCTGACGCTGGAAGATTACTGCGCGCTGCAGGCCGCCCTGGCCGCGGCAGAATAAGCGCCGTTCGGAGCGCTACTGCCCCATAATTCGGCATTGACAAGGTGCCGCAACATGTGCTAGAATACTTAGGTATTCCTAAGATATATCTGAAAACAAAAAATGACGGATATTTCGCAAACACAAGCAGGATTTAAGGTTCTTTAACGCAAAATGCGGTTACGTTTGTAGAAATAGACGACATTTTCGACTTTTCAGATACAACCTAAGGATTTCTTAGCCGTGCTGGCGTAGCTCAATTGGCAGAGCAGCTGATTTGTAATCAGCAGGTTGCAGGTTCGATTCCTGTCGCCAGCTCCAAAATATCCCGGCAGTTTTATAACTGCCGGGATATTTTTGTATCAATCCTATATTTTGTAGCACAAAAAGGTAAAAAGTACCCCCGGCACAGGGGCAGCCCTGAGCCGGGGGCGGTATATTCAGGAAAATGAGATGGACTGAATGGCAAATACGAGAAGCAGATCTTAGGGCAACACCGCACAATTCCCGCCTTACGGCTTAAGCACCGCTTCGGCGGCTGCCGCACCTCGCTCGCCGTATCGGCACTTAGAATTATGCGGTATTGCCTTAGCCCATATTGAGCAAGTTGCTCTTCATAGTTTTCAGCTCTTTTTCCAACTGGTCTTTTTCTTTGGTGTATGCCTGGTAGTCCTGCATCTGCTCCATCACGGCGGGGTCGCTGGCAGTCAGGTAGCCGCTGGTCATGGAGGTGGTGGTGCTGAACTTTTTCTGCTGGCCGTTAAAGTCGATCACCAGGAACTGATCCGTAGAGGGCAGTACCTTGCCCACGCCGAACATCTTGTGGGTTACTTCGCAGCCGGTCAGGTCGGGCAGGGCAGTGGGGCTTGCCAGCAGCTCCTGCAATTTCTGCTCCTTTTCGGCGATCTGCATGCACAGGTCGGCGCGCTCGGCTTTCTGTTTCACGGCCTTGGTGCGTTCCTTGGCGGTTGCCGTGCGGGAAAAGCCCTTGGGGTAATAGCCGTTTACATAGGCGCTGTGCATGATATCATACACCAGCAGATGCAGCTGGTCATTGATGCCGTGCATGGTGTTTTTCAGCCGCTCGGTGTGCAGGCGGGTCAGCTCATCGTATTTGGGCAGCTCGTTCAGCAGGTCATCGCACATGGCGTAATATTGGGTCAGGTTAAAGGCCGCGCCGGTGCCAAAGTCTTCGTCATAGCCGAAATAGGCGGCCCAGGCTTTGGCTTCGGCGGGAACAAAGAAGTAGTTATCCTCCGGCTCCAGCAGGCTCAGGTACAGCGCGGCGCTGCCGGCTGTCTGAGTGAACTTGGCCATGCGCGGCAGGCAACGGCGGAAACGGCCGTTGACCTGGTCGGCAAACATTTCCACGCGGCCCTGGCGTTTTTTCAGGTCACCGTCATCATCATTGAACAGCCAGCGAAAACACTCGCGCACAAGCTCAACTTCCGTGGGGCGCATCATCAGGGCCTGCATGCCGCCAATGGGCTGCAGGGCGGGCGTGTCCATCACGGCACGGGCCTGCTGTGTGGCCTGGGCAAACATGGCGGGAAAATCCACCGCGTCGATATCCCAGTTTGTGCCAAAGCAGTTGATGGCTTCCCAAACGCCATTTTCTGCGGTTTCGCCATCGGTCAGGCTGCGGATATACGGGGCAAGGATCGTGTTCAAAGTTTCAGTGTTCAAGCTCAAAACGTGATACCCTCCAATGAATTACAATGAATTGCCGCCGCCCGCCGCAAAGGTTTTTATTGGGCGACAACCTTTTTATTATACGAAAAAATCAGGGCTTTCGTCAAGGCATTGCGGAGCAAAAAAGGATGGGCAATACCGCATAATTCTAAGTGCCGATACGGCGAGCGAGATGCGGCAGCTGCTAAGCCAAAAGCGCAGATAATACTTTGTGTATTATCGAGCATTTTGGCAACGCAGATGCCGTGCCGCAGCCGTCGGAGCGGTGCTTAAGCCGTAAGGCGGGAATTGTGCGGTGTTGCCAATGAAAAAAGGCACCGGCGGTGAAAGCAGGTACACCGCCGGTGCCGAAAAATAAAACAGGGATAAGTGAGATATAGACAGGGAAGAACGCCGCCTTGCAAAAGGCAGGCCGCCGAATGGCTCAGGTATGGAAAACGCCAATGGTGGGGTTGATAAAATCAACGATGAGCAAAAACGAGATGACAGCCAGCATGCCGATCAGGCAGAAAAACATGCGGCGCAGCCAGCGGTTTTTATCGGTAAGGATATCCCGGTACTGCTTGTCTTTGTTCTCAAGCTCCCGCATGTACTGCTGACGGGTGGCGTCCAGGGTTTTGGCATAATAGTTCTGCATGGAAAGCAGCAGCTGCATCACGTTGGAATCCAGCAACTGGCCGTTTTCGCTCTCCAACTTTTGTAGGCCGGTGATCGCATCCAGCGAGCCATCCATGGCGGCAACGATCGCGGCGACATCACGGAAGCTGGGATTCTCGGTCTGGCCGCTCAAAATGCGGTTTACGGTGCTGAGGGGCACCCCGCTTGCACTGGAGATTTGCTGCAGGGTCAGGTTTTGTTCGGATTTCATATTTTTCAACGTTTCCACAATAGATTCTTGCATAAACCTCCTCCATTTCCCAAATCTGGGAAAGCCTAAAAGGGCGTTTCTCAGATTTGATGGTTTACAATTCCGGCAGCCTCTGCTACAATTCACATAATGTTTCCATAAGGCGATGGGGAAACAGGAAAGGCCCCACCGCTGCCAGGGGCAACGTGATCCCCCGGCAGGAAGCATCCCGAAATGTGCCGCAAAACATGCCACTATTTTAATATGACTTCTATAATTTGTCAAGAATTGTAAGAACTGTTAAAAAATGGATGTCTGCGGTATGGTGGGGAAAGTGTTTGGGCTGTGGAAGGGGGCCGAGAACGATTTACCAGTATCTTGCGGTGGAACAAACCCTGTTCAGCTGTGAACTTGGCCGCTATACTGCTTTTGGAATTGCGGCCCAAAAGCGGGTACCGGATAGCTGGCGGCAGATTGCATTTGTCCCAGATATTTGCACCAATGCCCAACAGGCACAGCGCCTGGCGCATCTGTGCACACAGGGGCAGCTGGAACCCATCCATTTGATGGATGTAATTGAAGATTTTGTGGCAGACCCTTGTTCCTGGCCATAGAGGGCCTGGCTTGCCGCAGAAATGTTAAAATCCCCCGGATCGTATAGAATCCGAGGGATTACGTTTTTATTTTGGGCGACTGATTCGTTTGGAGAAGGGGGATGCCTTTGGGGCAAAACGGACCGCAGGGACAGCTCTCAGGCGGAGATGCCCGACCTGCAAAGCACTTTGGGCATATTCTCCCAAAGCCGTAACAGCTTGTCCGGGGCATCAAGAAGGTCGCCCACTGCAAATATTACAGCAGCTGCACACCAGCGCGCTCGCACACGGCTTTGGTCTCGGCATCCCACAGGCTGACCTGCACTTCGCCGATGTGGGCCTTGCCCAGCAGCAACATGCACAGGCGGCTCTGGCCAATGCCGCCGCCCATCGTCAGGGGCAGCTTGCCTTCCAGCAGCATTTTGTGGAACGGCAGTTCCGCACGCTCCGGGCAGCCTGCGGCTTCCAGCTGGCGGGTCATGGCGGCCGGGTCCACACGGATGCCCATGCTGGAAAGCTCCAGTGCACAGCCCAGCGCTTTGTGCCAGAACAGAATATCGCAGTTCAGCGTCCAGTCATCATAGTCAGGGGCACGGCCATCGTGGCGGATGCCGCTTTTCAGCTGGCCGCCGATCTGCATGATGCAGACGGTGCCATGGGCGCGGGTAAAGGCGTTTTCGCGCTCTTTGGGGGTCAGGTCGGGGTACAGGTCTTCCAGCTCCTGGGTGGTGATAAAGGTCGGCTCACGGGTCAGGCGGATGGCTTTCAGCTCCGGGAACTTCCAGCGCAGCTCGTCCGCAGTGGAGCAAACGGCATCCACAATATCGCGCACGGTTTCCTGCAAAAAGGGCAGGGTGCGGTCCTTCGCGGTGATGACCTTCTCCCAGTCCCACTGGTCTACATAAATGCTGTGCAGGTTGTCAAGCTCTTCGTCGCGGCGGATGGCGTTCATGTCGGTCACAAGGCCCTGGCCGGGGCGGAACCCATACTCAGCAAGGGCATAGCGCTTCCATTTGGCCAGGCTGTGCACAACTTCAGCGCGCTCATCCAGGCAGGGTACATCAAAGCTGACGGGGCGCTCCACGCCGTTCAGATCATCGTTCAGGCCGCTGCCGTTCAAAACAAACAGCGGGGCGGTAACGCGCTTCAGGTGCAGGGCGGCACACAGCTTTTCCTGAAAGATGGTTTTGATGATGCCGATGGCCCGCTGGGTATCGTACAGGCCCAAAAGATCATGATAGTTTTTGGGAATGGACGTTTTGGACATAAATATTCCTCTTTTCCTCTCTACTTGCAGGGCAGCGTATGACTGCACCTTGAGCCGGAACGCCAGGCTGTGACAAATTCCGGCAAATTACACCGCATTTATTATAATCCCTGCGTCCGTCTGCGTCAAACAAAATTCGCCGATGACGTACAGGATATACAGCAAAACTAAACATAACGGCCCGCACTGCATTTGCAGCCGGGCCATTTGATATTTAGGGCAATACCGCATAATTCCCGCCTTGCGGCTTAAGCACCGCTCCGGCAGCTGCGGCACGGCATCTGCGTTGCCAAAATGCTCGATAAGACATTCAGTATTATCTGCGCTTTTGGCTTAGCATCTGCCGCACCTCGCTCGCCGTATCGGCACTTAGAATTGTGCGGTGTTGCCTTAGTTGGTGTTATGCAGCGGGGCAGGCGTTACGCCTTGGCAAACTGGCTTGCATACAGGTTGGCGTAAAAGCCGCCCCTGGCCAGCAGCTCCTCGTGGGTGCCGCGCTCAATAATGTTGCCGGCTTTCATCACAAGGATCTGATCGGCGTTTTTGATGGTGGAAAGGCGGTGCGCCACAATAAAGCTGGTGCGGCCTTTCATCAGTTCCTCAAAGGCATCCTGAACCAGCACTTCGGTACGGGTATCAATGCTGGAGGTTGCTTCGTCCAGAATCAGGATGGGCGGTTTGCGCAGCATAACACGGGCAATGCAAAGCAGCTGCTTCTGGCCCTGGCTGATGTTGCCGCCGTCCTCGGCAATTACGGTATCATAGCCCTGGGGCAGGCGGCAGATAAAGCTGTGGGCGCGGGCACGCTTGGCGGCGTCGATGATCTCCTCGCGGGTGGCGTCCGGCTTGCCGTAAGCAATGTTATCTGCCACAGTACCGGCTTTCAGCCAGGTTTCCTGCAAGACCATACCCAGGTTGCCGCGCAGCGAATCCCGCGTTACGGTGTCAATGGGGTGGCCGTCCACCTTCAGGGTGCCGCCGTTGATCTCGTAAAAGCGCATCAGCAGGTTGACCAGGGTGGTTTTGCCGCAGCCGGTGGGGCCGACCAGGGCAATGCGCTGGCCGGGCTGAACGCGCAGGTTCATGTCTTCAATCAAGGGCACATCCGGCACATAGCGGAACTTGACATGCCCAAACTCCACACTGCCTGCACCGTGGGGCAGGGTAACGGCATCGGGGGCATCGGGCAGGATGGGGTCTTCGTCAATAAAGTCGAACACACGCTGCGCACAGGCCAGGGCGTTCTGCAGCTCGGTCATAACGCCGGAAATATCATTGAACGGCTTGGTGTATTGGTTGGCATAGTTCAGCAGAACCGAAAGTTCGCCGACCGTAATGCCGCCGCCAATGGCAACCAGCGCGCCCACCACGCCGACCGCCGCATACACCAGCGCGTTGACAAAGCGGGTGGCAGGGTTGGTGATGGAGGAAAAGAAGGTGGCCTTTACGCCGCAGATCTGCAGATCGGCGTTGATCTTGTCAAAGCGCTCCTCGGCGCGGCTTTCGTAACCGAAGGCGCGGACAAGATGCTCGTTGCCGATCAGCTCGTCCACCAGACCGGTCAGCTCGGCGCGGGTCTCGCTCTGTACGCGGAACATATTATAGGTATGCTCCGCAATGAACTTTGCCACAAAGATGGAAAGCGGGGTGAGAACCACAACGATCAGGGTAATGCGCCAGTCAATGGAAAGCATAAAGCCCAAAGTGCCCACAATGGTCAGAATGCCGGTGAACAGCTGGGTAAAGCCCATCAACAGGCCGTCACTGAACTGCTCCACATCGGTGTTGATGCGGCTGATAGCGTCGCCGGGCTTGTGGGCATCCATATAGCTCAGGGGTAAAATCTCCATGTGCTGGAACGCCTGCACGCGGATGTCGCGCACCACCTGGAAGGTGATGCGGTTGTTCACCATGTTCATCAGCCACTGGCAGATGGAGGTGACACACACGGTAACGCCAAACTGGATGGCAATCTTGCCCAGGGCAGGGAAGTTGACATTGCCCTGGCCCACAATCAGGTCCACGCCGCGGCCCGAAAGAATGGGGGCGTACAGCGTGGTAAGAACGGTAACGGCGGCAAGCAGCAGGGTGAACAGCACCAAACCGCGGTACGGCTGGATCAGCTTTAACACGCGCTGAATGGTGCCTTTACTGCCCCGCAGGGAAACACGCTTTTTCTTTGCATTGCTCATAAGGTCTTTTCCACCTCCTCACGGCTCAGCTGGCTCAGGCAGATCTCGCGGTAAACATCGCAGGTTTTCAGCAGGTTGGCATGGGTGCCGCTGCCCACCAGATTGCCGTCATCCAGCACCAGAATGCGGTCCGCACGCTGCACAGCGGAAGCGCGCTGGGAAACAATAAATACCGTCATGCCATGGGTCTGCTCTTTCAGCGCTTTGCGCAAAGCAGCGTCCGTGGCAAAGTCAAGTGCGGAGGAACTGTCGTCCAAAATCAGTACCTGGGGGTGAGGCACCAGCGCGCGGGCAATGGTCAGGCGCTGGCGCTGGCCGCCGCTGAAATTGCGCCCGGCGGTCTCCACCGGTTCATCCAGCCCTTTGGGCTTGCCGCGCACAAAGTCCGCCGCCTGGGCAATCTCCAGGGCCTGCCAGATCTGCTCATCGGTGGCATCGGGGCAGGCCCATTGCATGTTGTCCCGGATGGTGCCGGTAAACAGCACGGCGCGCTGCGGCACAATGCCGATCATCTGGCGCAGCTGGGCAAAACCGTACTGCTGCACGGCATGGCCAAACAGTTCAACGCTGCCGCTGGTGCAGTCATAAAAGCGGGGAATCAGGTTGATCAGGGTGGATTTGCCGCTGCCCGTGCCGCCGATCACGCCGATGGTCTGGCCGTTCTGGGCGGCAAAGCTGATGTCCGTCAGGCTGGGGGCACCGGCACCGTGGTAGGTAAAGCCCACATGGTCAAATGCAACGGCCGAGGCGCCCGCTGCCGGGGCAAGGGCGGCCGCGGCGGGGTCGGTCATCGTGGATTTGGTGTTCAGAATCTCCGAAACACGGATGCCGCTGGCCAGTGCGCGGGTGACAGAAACCACCAGATCGGCAATGCGCAGCAGGTTGATAAGGATCTGGTTCATATAGTTGATTAGGGCAATGATCTCGCCCTGGGTCAGCGCGCCGCTGTTTACCTGCATCCCGCCGCGCATCAGGATGGCGATCACGCCCAGGTTGACGATGAGATAGGTCAGCGGGGTCATCAAAGCGGAAATGCGCCCGGCGGTCAGCTGGAAAGTTTTCAGTTTGTCGTTCACGGCGGTAAAATCCGCAATTTCGTCATCCTGCCGTGCAAAGGCGCGCACCACGCGGGCACCCACATAATTTTCGCGGGTCAGCAGGGTCACTTTGTCCAGCGTATTCTGGGCGGCGCGGTACTGGGGCACCGTCACCCGCATGATCAGCCAGACCACCAGCGAGATGGCCAGCGTGACCAGCACGAACCAGAACCCCATGGTGGGGCTGATGACAAACGCCAGAATCAGCGCGCCGATGACAATAAACGGGCAGCGCAGCAAAAGGCGCAGCGTCATGTTTACGCCGTTTTGCAGCTGGTTCACATCGCTGGTGATGCGGGTGACCAGCGTGGGCGTGCCGATGCCGTCCAGCTCCGTGTAAGAGAGGGTATCAATGTGGCGGAACAGCGCCCCGCGCAGCGCCGTGCCATAGCCCAGCGCGGCCTTGGCGGCAAAATACTGCGCCGTCAGGCTGGATGCCATACCCACAACCGCAAGCAGCACCATCAAGCCGCACTGCTTGCCAATATAAGCCAAATCCCCGTTTTTGATGCCCACATCAATGATGTTGGCCACCACAAGGGGAACCAACAGCTCAAAGCAGGCTTCCAGCATTTTGAACAGCGGGGCAAGGATGGATTCTTTCTCGTATCCTTTCAAAAACCGCAGCATGTTCCGCATGAATGCACCAACCTTTTTGTAATATCAAATTATATGCCTAAGGCAACACCGCACAATTCCCGCCTGACGGCTTAAGCACCGCTCCGGCAGCTGCCGCACCTCGCTCGCCGTATCGGCACTTAGAATTATGCGGTATTGCCCTAAAACAGAGCATACTTTTTAATCATACAACAGATGCGTCTAAATGCCAAGTTGAAAAACGCAATACAACCAATGAAACCAATATTTTTTGCGGCCAGCCACAAAAACAGGCCGGATGGCAGCGCCTTGCCCGGTTTCGATGATTATTTGCACCCTGCCCGCCTATACTTGCAGTGGGGTAACCCGCAACGCTGCAACATGTAGGAGGGCAGAGGTCACTATGTTTTATTATCATAAAGGTTTAACCCGCGCCGCACGGCGCACCGTCGCCACCGCGATCACCATCGCAGGCCGGCAGGGGTGTACGGCGGTGGATACCGGGCACCTGCTGCTTGCCATGCTGCAAACCGGGCGGGGCACTGCGGTGGAGTTTCTGCGCCGCAAACAGATCACGGTAACGGCACTTTCGGCCTGTGCCTCCCAGCGGGCCTGCACGGGCCGCCCGCTGCACCTGCGCGGCCGGGACCTTGCGCCCGAAAGCCGCAAGGCGCTGGAATTCGCTGTTCTGGGGGCCCATGCCGCCCGCGTGAACAAAGCGGAGAACGAACACCTGCTCTGTGCCATGCTGGAAGATACCGCCTGCACGGCCAGCGTGTGGCTGGCGGGCCTTGGGCTGGAAGTTCCACGCGCCGCGCGGGAATGCCGCCAGCTTTCCGGCCAGCTGGTTTTGCCCAGCAGCCCCCGCATGAGCAGTACCCGCGGCAGCCGCCCAAGTGAGAAATATGGCCGTGACCTGACCCGCCTTGCGCAGGAAGGCCAGCTGGATCCCGTACTTTGCCGGGATGATGAGCTGGAACGCATGATCGAAATTTTGTGCCGCCGCCAAAAGAATAACCCATGCCTTTTGGGGGAGCCGGGCGTGGGCAAAAGCGCCCTGGCCGAAGCCCTGGCCCAGCGCATTGCCGCCGGGCAGGTAACGCCCAGCTTAAAGGGCAAACGGGTGCTGGCGCTGGATATGGCGTCCATGGTGGCGGGCACCAAGTACCGCGGCGATTTTGAGGAGCGGTTCAAAAACCTGCTGGAAGAGCTTTACCGCGACCGTTCCACCATTCTGTTTATTGACGAGATCCATGTGATCGCCGGGGCCGGTGCGGCGGAAGGCGCGATCGATGCGGCCAGTATCTTAAAGCCGATGCTGGCCCGCGGGGAAATCCAGCTCATCGGTGCGACCACACCGGAGGAATACCGCAAGACCATCCAGAAGGACTCCGCCCTTGACCGCCGCTTTGGCATGGTGAATATTGAGGAACCGGCCCCACAGCAGGCGGAAAAAATTTTAACCGGCCTGATGCCCCGGTATGAGCGCTACCACGGGGTGCGCATCCCGCAGGAGGCGATCCGCGCCGCGGTGGAGCTGAGCGTGCGCTACCTGCCGGGGCGCTACCTGCCGGACAAGGCCATTGACCTGTTGGACGAAGCCGCCGCGGCGCTGCGGATTTCAGGCGGGGAGCAATCCATGCTGCCAGGCAGCAAAATGCCGGTGCTGACCTCGGCGGAAATTGCCAAGGTGGTGGGCAAGGCCAGCGGCGTGCCCGCCGAGCGGGTAGGGGAGGCGGAGCGTGTGCGCCTGGACCAGCTGGAAGCCCGCCTTGCCGCGCAGGTGATTGGTCAGCCGCGCGCGGTGCATGCCGTGGCGGCGGCTATCCGGCGCAGCCGCACCGGCCTGCGGGAAGCTGGCCGCCCCATTGGCGCAATGCTGTTTTTAGGTCCCACCGGCGTAGGCAAAACCCAACTGGCCCGTACCCTGGCCCAAAGCTGGTTTGGCAGCGAAAAAGCCCTGCTGCGGTTTGATATGAGCGAATATATGGAGCAGCACACGGTGGCACGGCTGATCGGCGCACCGCCGGGCTATGTGGGGCACGATGAGGGCGGCCAGCTGACCGAAGCCGTGCGCCGCCGCCCCTACAGCGTGGTGCTGTTTGATGAAATTGAAAAGGCCCACAGCGATATCCAGAATATTCTGCTGCAGATTTTGGAAGATGGCACCCTGACCGATGCCCAGGGGCGCAAGGCAGATTTTTCCAACACGATCATTCTGCTCACCTCCAACCTGGGGGCGCGCTGCCTGGCGGGGCAGGCCAGCCCGCTGGGCTTCGGCGCTGCCGCCGAAGAAACCGCCCGCCGCGGCAAAAAGGCATTACAGGAAGCCAAAGATTATTTCCGCCCGGAGCTGATGGGCCGCCTGGACGATGTGGTGCTGTTCGACCCACTTGGCCCCGCCCAGCTGGCCGCGATCGCGGATCGCCTGCTCTGCGAGCTGGAAGAACGCGCCGCCCGCCAGGGCTACACCCTGCGCCATACCCCGGCGGCTGCCGCGGCGCTGGCAGGTGATACCGTACCCGCCTATGGTGCGCGGGAGCTGCGCCGCAAGGTGAGCCGCGCCGTGGAGCAGGCCCTGGCCGACCGCATTGCCGCCGGTACCGCCCGCCCCGGCGTGTTGTTTGTGGCGGATGCCGCTCCGGACGGACACATTACCCTGACAATGGGGGATGTGGCGGCGTGCGCATCGTGAGAGAGTGGGTAGTGGTCAGTGGATAGGGAGCAGTGCAGGCAGCCCGGCGGGCCGATGGCGAGCATCGGCCCCTACAAATGATTTGCAATGTTTGCGGCGCGGGGTGGATGGGCGGCAATTATTAGGCCCGTCAAACGGGGCGTCGGGGACGCCGCCCCCTACATGCAGGGCGAGGTTTATTACAATTTTGTGGTGTGCAACGCCGTAAGGCCCTACAGATTATTTTATTGTTATTCACTACCCTAAAAACCACCCCCAACCCAATATCTCCTGAGCGGCGCAATGCGGCGCGGTCCACCACAATTATTCATTATTCTTTATTATTTATTCTTTTGCCTACTTCCAATTCCTAATTTCTAATTTCTAATTGCATCAGTTCCCAACTTCAACCCTCTCACGGAAAGGTTCGCGGTGACGCTATGGATACCACAACAAAACTAAAAGTCGGCTTTGCGGCCTTGATGATCCTGTCCGGCATTGGGGTGGCATCGTACCCGGTTATCAGCAACGCGGTGGCGCAGCGCCACGCCAGCGAAGCGATCCAAAATTACGATGATACCGTAAAAAGCATGGATACCGAAAAACTGGACGCCGCCAAGGAGGCCGCCCGCCGCTATAACCAGCAGCTGGACAGCGCCGTGGAGCGCGATGCCGCAGGCGAAGCGGAGGATACCGGCACCAGCTATGTGGACCTTGTGGATGTGGGCGAAAGCCTGGGGTATATCACCATCCCGAAAATTGACGTCAACCTGCCTATTTACGAAGGCACCAGCGATGATGTGCTGCAAAGGGGCGTTGGCCATCTGGAAGGCTCCAGCTACCCCCTTGGCGGCGAAAGCACCCACAGCGTGCTGACCGGCCACCGCGGCCTGCCCGAAGCCGTGCTGTTCACCGACCTGGACAAGCTGGAAGAGGGCGACTGTTTCTACCTGCATATTCTGGATGAAACGCTGGCGTACCAGGTGGATCAAATCAAAGTGGTGGAACCGGAGCACACCGAGGATCTGGAAATCACCGCGGGGCAGGATTACTGCACCCTTGTTACCTGCACGCCGTATGCCATCAACACCCACCGCATGCTTGTGCGCGGCACCCGCATCCCTTATAATGGAGAGGAAGAAACCAACACCCCGCAGGCCGTGCAGTATCAGGCGCTGCGCACCGGAACGGTGGTCAAGCGCGTGGTGGATGCCTGGCCGTGGATCGCGGTAACGGGCAGCATTGTGATCGGCGGCGAAGCGCTGCTGCTGCTTTTGCTGCTGCACCGCTGCAAAAAGCGCGAGGAGGATGACTAAATGGGACGGCTGATTGCTAAAATTCTGGCCTGGCTGGCCATTTTGCTGGGGCTGGCGCTGTTGATACAGCCCACCGCTGCCCAGTGGTGGACCAGCACCCGCAACGCCAAAACCGCTGCGCAGTTTGCGGCCCGCGCCGAAGCCCAGCCCACCGCCCCCGCGGCGGAGGAAACCACAGCCGAACCCCCGGAGCCGGAACGCGCCTACCCTGAACTGTACGCCGCGATGCAGGACTATAACGCGGAAATTTACGCCGGGGGCCAAAGCGGCCTGACCGACCCGTTCGCCTATGAGGAAGCCCCGCTGGACCTTGCTGCCTATGGCTATGACGATGATGTGCTGGCTGTGCTGTGGATCCCGCGCCTGAACCTGGAGCTGCCCGTTTACCTGGGCGCCAGCCGCGAAAACCTGGCCAAAGGCGCGGCGCTGCTGGGCCAGACCTCGATGCCGCTGGGCGGCGAAAACACCAACACCGTGATTGCCGCCCACCGCGGCTATTATGGCGCGGAAATGCTGCGCAACGTGCAGCAGATCCAGGTGGGGGACAAGATCCAGCTGACCACCCCGTGGGAAACGCTGATTTACCGCGTGAGCGAGCTGAAAATTATTGACCCCAGCGATATCAACGCCGTGCTGATCCAGCCGGGGCGGGACCTGCTGACCCTTTCCACCTGCCACCCCTACACCCGCAACAGCCCGCGCTACCTGGTAATTGCGGAGCACGACACCGCCGCTGCGGACACCACCAAAGAGGAGGATTTGCAGGAAAGCGCCGCTACCTGGGACGAAACGCCGCGCCAGGTGACCGTGGAGGATGCCGGCGGCAGCTCCATTGCCGAAGTGGCCCCCCAGGCCCTGACCCCATTGCCGGGGGAGGGCAGCGCGGAATCCGAGGGGCGCGCGATCTCCAATACCATGATCTGGCTGGAAAACAACGCACTGTGGGCCGGGCTGGTGGTTATTGCCGCCGCCGTTGGCATTATGGTGATATGGAAAAAACACCGGGAGGATTAACCATGCAGTACACACAGCAGGCCGCCGCCGTTACGGCCGAAGTAAACAAGGCCGTGCAGGGCAAACAGCAAGCGGTAAACACCATCTGGATGGCCATGCTGGCGGGCGGCCATGTGCTGATTGAGGATATTCCCGGCGTGGGCAAAACCACGCTGGCGCTGGCCTTTGCCCGTGCGCTGGACCTGAAAGAAAGCCGCGTGCAGTTTACGCCGGATGTTCTGCCGTCCGATTTGGTGGGATTTTCCGTTTACCAGAAAGAGACCGGCAAGTTTGTGTACCACGCCGGTGCGGTGATGTGCAACCTGTTTTTGGGCGATGAGATCAACCGTACCTCCTCCCGCACGCAGTCGGCTTTGTTGGAAGTGATGGAAGAAGGCACGGTGACGGTGGACGGCGTTACCCGCCCGGTGCCCGCACCCTTTACCGTAATTGCAACCGAGAACCCCATCGGCGCCGCCGGCACGCAGATGCTGCCGCAGTCTCAGCTGGACCGTTTCATGGTCTGCGCCGTAATGGGCTACCCCGATGAGGAAGCGGAGCTGGCAATTTTGGCCGGGCAGAGCAAAGGCCGCCTGCTGGACCGTGTGCGCCCCGTTGCCGGTCAGGCAGATCTGCTTGCCATGCAGCAGGAAGTCAGCACGGTATTTGTGCATGAGCTGATGTACCGCTACATTGTGGCGCTGGCCCAGGCCAGCCGCAAGGACCCGCGCCTGGCCGTGGGGTTAAGCCCCCGTGCCACCCTGGCGCTGACCAGCATGACGCGCGCGGCGGCGTACCTGGCGGGGCGGGATTTTGTTGCCCCGCAGGATGTGACCGCCGTGTTTGATGCAGTTGCCCGCCATCGCCTGGTGCTGAACGACCAGGCCCGCGCAGGCGGCGAAACGGTGGACAGCGTAATGCAGGACCTGCTGCGCACCGTGCCGCGCCCCCGCCCCGAAAAGGCTGACCGCCATGGCAGGTAAGCTGGGCCGGGCGCTGGTGCTTTTGGTGCTGCTGGCCGCGGCGCTCATCACCCAGGCACCGCTGGCGGTGTTCCTGTTAGCGTTTGCGCTGGTGCTTCTGGTGCTGCTGCGGCTGGACGCCGCCTATCTGCGCAGGCAGGTAACGGCAGAGCTGCTGGTGCCGGACAAACCCGTGATACAGGGCGAAGATTTTACCCTGACGGTTCGGCTGCGCAACCGCAGCCGGTTGCCCATCCCTGCGCTTGTGGTGCTGCTGAACGCCGCCGATGAATGGGGCGGGGGGCAGATCACCCTGCGCTGCGCCGCCATGCTGGGCGGCAAGGAGAGCGCCGAACAGCGCATTACCCTAAACGCAGGCAAAAGCGGCGTGTGGAGCATTGCGGTGCGGGGCATCACCCTGCGGGATCACCTGGGGGTGTTCACCGCGGCGTGCCCGGCTGCCGCGCAAAGCCGGAGCATCTGTGTGCTGCCCGCTGCCGCGGCTGGCAAAGCCAAAGCGGAAACCGCCCCCGATGAGGACGGCGACGAAGCCGACACCCGCGCCGCCCTGGGCGGCAGCTATGAGCTGCGGGAGTACCGGGACGGGGATACCATCAAGCAGGTACACTGGAAGCTGAGCGCCAAGCTGGACCGCCTGATGGTGCGCGAACCGCTGACCGCCCTGCGCGCTGCCCTGACCCCCGGTGGGGACCTGGACGGAGCGGAGGAATGGGGGGATTTTCCCCAACAGGCGGCGAAGCACCGCAAAAACCCGCCCAAGCGCAAAAAAGAACGTACTGCCCTGAGCCGGCGCGGCGCTGCCGACCCCGGCAGTGGGCTGAAGTTTGTGGACCGTGTGCTGGTGAGCACCCAGCGCCCCGCAGCGCACCCCGCGTTGTGGCTGGCGGCAGATGCCGCGCTGCTGCTGGCGCTCACCTTTGGTTTGCTGCTGGTGCTTTCCACCGGGTTCGGCATTGCGGTGCCGTTGTGGGTGTGGCCCGCGGCAGCCGCTTTCTGCGCCGGGTGGACGCTGTTCCTGCGTGCGCCGCAAGCCCTGCGCCGCTGGGGGCTGCTGGCGGGGGTGATTGTGTATCTTGTGGTGTTGTTCATCTGCCAGCGGAACTTTTTGGCTGGGGCGCAGCAGTGCGCCGGGAACATTGCCCAAAGCCTGAACGCCCGCCTTGGCAGCGCGCTGCCGGTGGCCCAGGGCGGCAGTGCGGCGCAGCTGGGGCTGTTTTTGCTGCTGGCCGCCCTGCCCGTTACCGGGGCGCTGGCCGCTGCGGCCCTGCGCCGTGCGGATGCCCTGCTGCTGGATCTAATGCTGCTGCCCGTTGTTGTGCTGCTGGCGCTGGCCGGGGCCGCGCCGGCTGTGCCCGCCTGCCTGCTGCTGTTGGCCGGTTGGATGGGGGCGTGGGCGGCTTCCTGCTCGGTGCAGCGGCGGGCCTTGTGGGGCAGGCGCGATACCGAAAACTACCGCCAGAACCTTTGCCGCCATTATAACATCCAAAAGTCTGCCGCGCTGGCGGCGGGCGGGCTTTGCCTTGCGCTGGCGCTGCCCTGTTGGTGGCTGCTGCGCCCGGCGCTGGGGGTTCCCCTTGGCTGGCTGCAGCCCGCGGCCCAGCGGGTGGAATCCGCCGCGCTGAGCACCGCCATTACCTGGCTGCCGCGGGTCAGCGGCGGCAGGCTGAACATTCAGGTAGAAGCCGCTGCCGGTGGTGTGGCGGATGGCGCCTTGAACCAGGGCGGGGGTATCCAGGTCAGCGGAGTGACGGATCTGGCCCTGACCGCCAGCGACAAACCCGAAGAAACCGTATACCTGCGGGGATTTATCGGCGGCAGTTATGACGGCACCACCTGGCAGGCCCCTGATGCCGATGCCTTTGACAGCGCCGCTATGAACTGGAAAACCGAGGATAACGCCCGGCTGACCATTGCCAGCCTGCCGTTTTTGCGCACCGCCTATGACGGCACCGCCCAGCCCCAGACGCTGACGGTGGAGCGCATCCACGCCGATACCCAGTACACCTATGCACCGTACAACGCCTACTGGGACGATTATTACACCATCCAGGGCGATGGCGCCGCCGCGGGCCAGACCGCGCAGGACGATGTGTTCCTGTATTACCCGCGGGATACCGCCCAAACCCAGCTGGAAGCCCGCGCCGATGCCGACCCCAGCGTGCTGGACCGGATGGAAGCATCCTATGCCGCTTACGCCGCCAGCCGCTACACCGCCGTGCCGGACGGCTATGACGAGCTGCAAACCCTGTGCGATGAAGCCAAAAAGGACCAGAAGCTGACCGAAGCTGCGGACATTGGCGATTACATCCGCGCCTACCTAAACACCAACTACCAGTATAACGCCAGCGCTCCCCAGCCGCCGGAGGGGGCCGACCCCATCCGTTACTTTTTAACGGAATCCAAACAGGGGTACAGTGTGCAGTTTGCTTCGGCGGCGGTGGTTATGTTCCGCATGTTCGGGCTGCCTGCGCGCTATGTGGTGGGCTATGCCGCGCCGCAAAGCCTGTTTACCCAACAGGAGGACGGCAGCTGGCACGCCATTTTGCAGGACGATAACGCCCACGCCTGGGCGGAGGTGTACATTTCCGGCCAGGGCTGGACCCCCATGGAGATGACCCCCGGCGTGCTGGTCAGCGCCCAACAGGCCGACCTGCGCACCGACCCGCTGCCCGAAACTCAAGGTCAAGACACCGCCCCCGCAGCAGGGGAGAGCAGCGCAAACGAACCCGCAGCCACCATCGTGCCCCGCAGCAGGCTGGTTTTGGCGGCGTTGCTGGGGGGGTGCCTGTTGGCTACTGCGGTGCTGCTGGTGCTGGCCCGCCGCCATGCCATGGGGTATGGCCGGGGCAGCTGCAACGCGCGGGTGCTGGCCGTGTTTGGCAGCATCTACCGCCTTTTGGTGCGTCGCGGCCTGCCGCCGGATACACCATCCGATGCGCCGGAGTTTGCCGCATTTTTGCAAAGTTGTGTCCCCGCCCTTGAACCCCAGGATGCCGAAGCTCTGCTGGCATTGGCTCAAGCCGCCCAATTTGGCGCAGGTACGATGACTGAGCAGGATACGGACAAAATGAGAAAACTTTACCAGGTTATAAAACACACTGAAAAACGGAAACAGAGCCAGAAATCGGTTGAAAAACAGAGCCAGGAATGATATAATGACCCCGTATTGGGGTAGCGTGTTCTTTGCTTTCTTTGCACAGAGGGCTACCATGATCCAGGAAAATGTGGTATAATATGTTAAGTCCATTAACCAAGTAGGGAATAGCCGGGGTGGGGGACTGGTTTCTGGAACAGTACCCTGGGAACTGCCCGTGGGGCGGAAAACCGGCAAGGACAGAAAGAAGATCTTATAGAAGCAAACGTTAACAGGAGTAAACCCATGCCGCGCCGTAAACAGACAGAAGGAGAAAAAAAAATTGACATCAGCCAGATGGCTGAAGACCTTGGCGTGTCCAAGACCACGGTATCCCGTGCCCTTTCGGGCAATGGCCGTGTCAGCGAAGCGACCCGCGCCCGCGTGGTCCAGTACGCCAAAGAGAAAAACTATGTGCCCAATATGCTGGCACGCGGGTTGGTAACCCAGCAGTCTTATAATATCTCACTGGTGTTCTCGCGCCAGTTCGGCAACCTTGCCGCGCCATTTTTGCGCAAAACCGTCAGCGCCGTGTACGATATTGCCACCCGCAATGATTATGATGTGCTGATGACGATGGTGGGCGAGCAGGAAACAAGCCCGATGCAGCGTCTACTGGTCAACCGCAAGATTGATGGCGTGATTCTGGCCCGCACGCTGGAGCGTGATCCGCTGATCCCCATGCTGCAAAAAAGCGGCATCCCCTTTGTTGCCATTGGCCGCCCGGCTGACCAGGATGTCATCTCGGTGGACCATGATCAGGTGGGCGGCTGCCGCGAGCTGGTCAGCCTGCTGCTGATGAAGGGCCTGCGCCGCATTGCTTTGCTGGGCGGATCCATGCTGTACACCGTCAACCAGTCCCGCCTGGAAGGCTATAAGCAGGCGCATGACCGCGCCTGCTGCAAGATTGATGAGAGCCTGCTGTTTTTGGAGCTGGAAAGCGACGATCTACGCACCAGCGCTGTGGAGCTCGCGGTACAGCGTGGGGCGGACTGCATCCTGTGCATGGATGACCAGGTTGCCCAGCTGGCTTTGAACACCCTGAGACAACTGAACCTGCGCGTGCCGCAGGATATCCGTCTTGCCTCCCTGTATGACGACGAAGCGCTGCAGGGGTGTACGCCACAGATCACGGCGGTCTCTTTTGATGCCGAACAGCTGGGCCGCCGTACCGCACAGCAGCTGCTTTCCCTCATCCGCCATCAGCCGGTGGAAACCCGCACCCTGCTGGGGTACCAGGTGGGGTTGCGCTTATCGACCCAGACCTGAGAGAAAAGTAGATAATTATAAGGCAACACCGCACAATTCCCGCCTGACGGCTTAAGCACCGCTCCGGCGGCTGCGGCACGGCATCTGCGTTGCCAAAATGCTCGATAATACACAAAGTATTATC